>Ga0208459_1001459_pt1 | contig 22356 bp, 15 predicted proteins | sample AD_UKC087_MetaG_FD_184433 | JGI IMG/M metagenome (GOLD analysis project Ga0208459, IMG submission 184433) | Active sludge microbial communities of municipal wastewater-treating anaerobic digesters from USA - AD_UKC087_MetaG (SPAdes) (version 2) | ecosystem: Engineered > Bioreactor > Anaerobic >... | reverse complement strand
CACGGTTCGGAGTCGGTTTTCGGCCGGAACAGCGAGACAACGCAGGGATTCGCATCCGACCTTTTCTATCAGGGATTTGGCAGTCCGCTCGATCTGGTTGAGGTTTCGGCATCGATGTCGCAGTGCGAAATGTCTACCACCCAGGTTGGTTTTAACCAGATTTGTCCGTTCTCATCCCGCGCGATCAGAATTCGAGCTTCAGATGTTCCGGAGCCTGCGAGAAACGGCGACCTGGAGGTCACGCTGGAGGGCGCGGAGATCGGGAAAATCTGGGCCTGGGGCTGGAGAAATGGACAACTGCAGACGATTGAAGGCCCGACCGTGTTTGAGGACTTCGGCTCGGTACAGGATGAGGAGATTGTCTTGCTGGTTGCTCACTCCGCCATCGCGGACGAATGCCAGAAGGGCGTGAAGGTCTTGATTGGGCTTGCCTGCGACGATCAGAAGCCGACGGGCGAGGATCCGATGGAATGTGGGTCGCAGTCAGGGGTGATGGCGTGCAATTACGTGCCGTCAACCTACTACTGGCGTCGCGCGTGCGAGGAATACACCGGCAGCCATTGGTATGAGGACCCCAGCCAACTCGACAGCATGTGTCTGATGACCAACGACGCAGACTGGTGTGCCACGACGGGATGCGCCCGGGATCACATCCTGGGCAGGTGTGGGATGTCATTCGGAGAGAACTCCGACGTGGTGTTCTACTACTACGACACCGTCGACTACTCAGGCCAGGGATTCGATCCGCAGGCAGACTGCGCTGAGAACAACGGCACCTGGTATTGATGCGACCGCTCTGTAACGCCGCGTGTTCAATGCATATCCATGGGAGTGACAGGGGGAGTGTGCCGGTTTCTAGACCAGTCTAGCGCCCGGACCGACGGGGGTGGCAACGCCTGGTTGACGATGCGGGTGAACTGCTGTCAGGGGATGCCTTTGATCGCCCCGGGCCTCTGGGGTCGCGACCTGATGAACCTGGAACGCGATCGGTTGTTGATGGCTGGCGGCGCGTGACTTCGTATGTGCCAGGGCGCAGGGTCGAGCGCGGGCGAGGATTTTCTGTCTTGCCGGATTCCCCGCTGGCGTCATCCGCCCGGCGCTCGGCGCGGTCGTTTCGGCGTATCGCGTTGATATCGGTGGGTCGGGCAGCACCTGGAACTGGTCCAACCACCGCGATTTGTTTGTGAATCATGCGTTCAATGGCGGTCAACAGACTGCGCTCCTCGGAACTGCAGAAAGACACCGCCACGCCGTCGCGTCCCGCTCGGGCCGTTCGTCCGATCCTGTGAACGTAGCATTCAGGTTCGAACGGCAGGTCCAGATTGAACACGTGTGACACGTCATCGATATCCAGCCCGCGAGCCGCGATGTCCGTGGCCACAAGCACGCGCATCCGTCCCGTTTTGAATCCCTCCAGCGCCGCCTGACGGTTGTTCTGTGACTTGTTTCCGTGGATCGCCGCCGCTTTTATATCAACCTGGGTGAGTTTGCGGACCACTTTGTCGGCCCCGTATTTTGTGCGGGTAAAGACCAGTGCACGGTCGACGTCCGGGTTTTCCAGCAGCTGGATCAGTCTGCCGATTTTGTCAGTTCGTTCAACGAAGTGGACCGACTGATCGATCATGTCCACGGTTGACGCCGGTGGTGCCACACTGACCAGTCTGGGATTGTTGAGCATGCCTGATGCGAGTTCGCGAATCTCGGGCAGCAGCGTTGCCGAGAACAGCAGCGTCTGCCGCTTTCGGGGCAGGGCGGCCACGACTTTTCGGATGTCGTGGATGAATCCCATATCCAGCATGCGGTCAGCCTCGTCGAGCACAAATACCTCGATCGTGCGCAAGTCCACGAAATTCTGGGACATCAGATCAAGCAGACGGCCGGGCGTGGCGACCAGGATGTCGACGCCCTGTTCAAGCGCCTTCACCTGCGGATTCTGCGAGACCCCACCAAAGATATAGGTTGTGCGAAGGCCGGTGTACCTTCCATAAGCCACAAAGCTCTCATGGATCTGGAGAGCAAGTTCTCTGGTTGGTGCCAGCACCAGTGTGCGTATCGGCCGGCGTCCATTCTGGCGTACCGACAGTGGCAGCCTGTTGGTCGAAAGGTTCTGCAGGATCGGGAGCGCGAACGCGGCTGTCTTACCAGTTCCGGTCTGGGCGCACCCGAGGACGTCCCCGCCATCAAGCACAAGTGGGATGGCTTTTTCCTGAATAGGAGTTGGAACGGTGTAATTTTGTTCGCGAATCGCTTTGAGTAGAGTGGGGTGAAGGTTTAGATCTTCGAAGTTCATTGGTACCTTGATATTTCCTGATGTCGTTCAGGTGTGACGGCAAACGGGGCCTGGTTCGAGCAAAAACCGGAATTTCCAGCGATGAAATTCACGGGGGCGTGTAAAAAGGGCACGCGGACTCGCCGAGGAATCGCCTGCGGTTGGCAGCATGTTAGTCATCTTCTGCTGAGAAGTCAAGGTGATGCGGTGTCGCCGGCTTCCGGCCAGTGCGTTCTTTGGAAGGATCGGGCGAGAAACCAGCGGTCGCAGTTCTGGATTTCGGGGGATATGCGGGCGGAGAATCAGAAAAGTATCGAGTCCGGCGGAATGCATTGTGTGAAGGCGCTGTTGCAGGATGTGCCTGGCTTCAAATGGATACCGAAGAATTCAACTGAGTCTGGATTCTCGACCGATTTCAGGGTGATCATCTCTCCCGTCTCGTCGGGGGTGATTAGCCAACGCGATAATCCTTCACCTTCCGGGTTACACGCCGCCTTCAGGTCGATTCGAATGACCAGAAAACCGCTCTCCGTTATCTCCGGCTCCCATGTGCCTACCAGTGGGCCTGGCGACTCGCCGCCAGCGGCAGGGCAGTCGAATAGGAAGATGTCGTCCGCCCAGCCTGCAGGGCCTTCCTCCTGGTAGATGCCTCGTCGCAGGGTGCCGTCGGGTTCAAATCTGAAGTAGCTGAAGTGATTGAATCCACCACCGTAGTATCCGATTAACCAGGAACCATAGATGGCAGAGGGGTGCGGCGCCATCGTGTAACAGATTCCCGGTTGCAGGCAGTTGCTTCCCGTGTCCGTGCAGTCGCCGTCGTTCCTGCAATCAGCACATCTGCCGTTCACGCAGAAATGGAAAGGATGATGGGAGATCAGCAGACAATCATCGTCGGTCGCGCAACTGTTGAAGTACTCGGTCATGCAGACGCAGACAGGACATGAGGTTTCCGATATCTCCATTGGCGTACAACCTGCAGCCGCGCATTCGGGGGTTCCCGGACAGGCTTCCGACTTGCGAACACACATTCCAGTCCTGCAGACTTCCGGGGACTGGCATTCGTCATCATTGACGCAGAAGACGCAGTTTCCCATCACACATTTGTTGCCGGCACCGATGGTGTTTATCTGGATACAGTCGTTGTCGGAAGCGCACGGTTCTGGCAGGCAGGGAGCCGATTCAGGAGTTGTAGGAGGCGAGTGCTTCGGATCCACGAGTATGAATGCGCATTCAAGCATATCCGCCTTGTACTGGGTCTGTTCGCTGCAGTCGCAGTCCATTCGGATGGCGTAGTTCCCCTGCGCTTCGGCATAGCCGTCAACGACTACAAAACGTTGTTCATCTGGATTGCTGACGAATGTGACCGTTTCGATGGTCTGGATATCAAATGGGGTTGAAGAGCAGAGAGATGCCTTAGTCGGGTCACAGACCGGGAGCAGGAACAGGTCGAGGTCGTCCTGAAGCTCGCTGAGGGTTACCTTGACCACGCATTCATCGGCGGCCTCGAGCTGATAAAGCACTTCACGTCCGGTTTCGGCGCGTGCGGTACAGTTATATCCGCGCCAAATCCCGTCCCGGCCGTCGGTAATGGTGCTATGCCTGAAAGTGTCGCCGCATTTCAGTTTGAGCGCACCGATACAGTCAGCAGGGGTGCTTGTGTCAGGTTCGCCAGAGTCGACAACGTCGATGCCGGGAAGGTGGTCTGGACTCTCGCCGTCGTCAGAATGCATTGTGTCGGCGTCTTGTCGCGACTCGGAGTCATCGCCAACTGCGGTCTCCGGAACGTCGCGAACAGCCGGAACGTCGAGCTGCAATTCGTTTCCCATATTGTCGGATGGAGATGTCGGAGAAGAGCAACCCACGCCGAACGCCTGTACCCAGGAGACAACGAGGCAGCAGATCAGCGATACCACCATCGGGGACACACCCAGGTTAATTTTCGGCAGGTCAATTCCCACCACTTCAGAGGAACCACCCAGGTTAATTTTTTCAGACTTGAGTGCCACCCAGGTTAATTTTTTCAGACTTGAGTGGCGCTGGAGTCTCGCGAATACCACGTCGGGGCGTCCCCGGCGAGGGGGCTTCCAGAACTGAGAGCGTTGAGGCTTCCTTCTTGTCCTGCATGGGTTCTCTGCCGGTGGATGAGACTCCAAGATGCTAGTACTGCATTGGAGTTTTTGCAATTGATCCGAGGTGGTACGCCAGTTCAGTTCTCGGTTGGCTTGTTGATCGCGGGCACCGACGACCGGTTGCCTGCCTTAACCAGTCGTTTGTTCTGATACATTGCCATGTCAGCGCGGCTGACAAGGGATTCAGGTGTGTCACCCTGTCTGACAATTGCGGTTCCCACTGACAGTGAAGGTCGGAATCGCGTGGATTCATCGAGACTGATCACAAGCCTGCGAACATTCATTCTGAGCCGGTCCGCCATGGCGTCAATTTCGTCGCAGACCGCGTGCGGGATGACACAGACGAATTCATCGCCGCCCCATCTTCCAAGCGTGTCCACCTTTCGGACGGTTTGCCGGAACGTACGCGCGACGGATTCGAGAACACGATCGCCTACGTCGTGGCCCCACGTGTCGTTGATTTGTTTGAAATCGTTGATGTCGGCGAAGATCACTCCGACCTGCATTCCATAACGTTCGAACTCTCGCAGCCTTGCCTCCAGGACAGCCTGTACCCGCCTCCGATTCCCAATGTGCGTAACCGGGTCCTCAAGAGCGGCGTGCTTCATCTGATTCAAGCGTTCAGTGGCTTCATGGTAGCGTGAATGGTCTCGAAAGACTTGAGCCGCGCCAACAACCCGACCCTGCGCATTTCTAACCGGCATGGCTTCCAGCAGTATTGGGATTGCCTCGCCCGACGCGCTGAAGACAATAGCTTCGGTTTCAATTTTCGTTCCGGTGGTCAGAACGCTTGCCATGGGGCAGATGCCGTCGCAAAGAGGGTGCCCTATGATGTCTGTGTGAGCCAGGAGTTCTCGGCCACAACTGCCTCCCAGCATTTGACCTCTGGTGTATCCGGTTATCTTCGACGCGGCTTCATTCCAGTAAACGATGCGTCTGTCGGCATCGATTACAAATACTCCTTCCACGAGGTTGTCCATTACCCCTTTGAAGACTTCGAGCCAAACCGAGGAGAGGCCGGACTTTTCGGAATCAGTCATGCTATTCACCCTGACATTGATTCTGGTCAGGTACCGCAGGGCAGTCAATTGGAGCAGAGCGCAAGTCCGCCATGGGCAAGGGATTGGCGTGTTTCTGAAATCCTGGGTAGCGCTGTCTTAGTTCCGCCGCAATGACTCCCGGCCGCCCCTTCATCCCAGCCATTCCTCCCCCCACCCAGGTTGATTTCCAGGAAGGCTGCCTACCCCCACCCAGGTTGATTTTTGGAGAAGGGCGTATTGCGATGCAACGCTCATGGTCGGCGGGACGAATCATTGAGCATGTCGAACCCTAGACAAATAATTCCTGGCTCAACTTACCTGGTCACTCGAAGAACCTCCGGGAGAAAGTACCTTCTGAAACCGACGCCAATAGTCAAGCAGGTCTTCCTTTACTGCCTTGCGCACGCGGCCAGTATCTACAACATTCAGATTCATGCTTACTGCGTGATGTCGAACCATTACCACATGGTGATCACTGATCCCGAGGGGCGGATGCCTGCCTTCATGTCGTGGCTTAACGAATTCATTGCCAAGACACTGAACTGCGTTTGGCAGAGGTCAGAAAATCTCTGGGCATCCAAACCCTATTCAGCCCAACGTCTTGAGACGTTGGACGATGTTGTGGACAAGATGGTCTACACTCTGACGAATCCCGTGAAGGCCTTCCTTGTTTCTCGAGCAGAAAGGTGGCCTGGCGCTACCAGCAGGGCTCAGGCCTTCGAAAGGTCTCTCGCCATAACCCGCCCCCCTTTGTTTTTTCGCAATCCCGGCCCCATGCCTGAGCGAGTTGCTCTGAATCTTGTTGTTCCCAAGGGGTTCGAGGGGGGTGATGACGAGTTCAAAACCCAATTGAACAAACTGGTCCAGGAACGGGAGAGTTCGTTTGTGCAGGAGGCAAGGCAGTTGAATCGTGGCTTTCTCGGCTCTTCGGCGGCGAGAACCGTCCAGCATGAGGACTTTCCAGAAGGGGCTTCCGAAAAATACTGTCTGGATCCACATGTGGCTTCGAAAAACGGGCTTGCTCTACGAAATGCACTTTCTCGTCTGAAATGGTTTCGTGCGGAGTACGCTGCGGCCCGTGCCCGATTTGACAAAGGCGAGACAGATGTTGAGTTTCCCTTTGGAACATATGGATTGAAGAACATCGTGAAGATTCAGGCAATTCCACCCCCTGAGTTATGTGCGTACTTTTGACTGTGAACGGGTCAACTGTCCAGATCTGCTCCAGATGTCATGACGAAGGAAGAATGGTTCGCCTTAGCGGTTGCTTAAGGTGAAAACTGCATTCTCCAGCCCGGATTACATGCCAAACAGCGCCACCGGGTTCGCGACTGATTCGACTCCAGACCGCATTGGACGATGGTCCGCGGTATGTCGTGAGGGAAGGAATAACCATGTGGCATTCACGCAAGGCAATCAACCTGGGAGAGAAATGACGGGAGAAACCAACCTGGGAGGGAAAAACGGGGGGCAAGGGTTGTCGAGGCACGAGTGAGGTGTTAACATATTTCGCCGGAATTTCGGCCCTAGACGCGGGTTTGACGTCAGGAGTATGAAGATGCAGAGCGTGAGGATCGATGTCGCGGATCATGGTTTCGTTGAGGTGCCCGCTGGTTCTGACTGGATGGCCGTTGCACGGGCCACGAAGGGCATTGATGCTGATGCAGTGCTCGCAGTCGAGGTGGCTGACTCAGCAGTTGATCTTTCGCGCGAGGCCGTGGACGGAGCGGTGGTTCGGTTCCTTACGTTCGCGGATCCCGCGGGACTTGATGTGTTTCGCCATTCAAGCGCGCACTTGATGGCTCAAGCCTTGCTTAAATTGTTTCCGTCAGCCCGCCCGACGATCGGTCCGGTTGTCGAGGAGGGGTTCTACTACGATTTTTCGATGGACCCTTTGACTCCTGAGGACCTCGAAAGAATTGAAGCCGAGATGCATAGATTGGTTAAGGCCAATCTTCCGATCAGACGCATGGATGTGTCCAAGTCAGAAGCTTTGAGGCTGTTTGCAGATAACCCCTTCAAGGTTGAGATGATCAACGCTCTCGACGACGGCTCGATTAGCGTTTATGTGCAAGGGGAGGGCGCGGATTCATTCATGGATCTTTGCCGTGGCCCGCATCTTCCTTCCACCGGGCACATCAAGGCTTTCAAACTCATTAAGTTCGCCGGGGCCTACTGGCGGGGCGATCAGGATCGCGAACAGCTTCAGCGGCTCTATGGTATCAGCTTCCCAGATCAGAACATGCTTGATGACTATCTGAGGAAGATGGAAGAAGCGAAAGAGCGTGATCACAGGCGTCTCGGCCAGGAGATGGAGCTTTTCAGTTTCCACGATGAAGGCGCGGGCTTCCCGTTTTGGCACGCTAAAGGGATGATTCTCAAGAACATCGTGGTCGAGTATTGGCGGCAGGTCCACAATCGGTACGGGTATGACGAGATTCAGACCCCGCAGATCCTGAACAAGGTTCTTTGGGAGAAGTCTGGTCACTACGATCATTACCGGAAGAACATGTACTTCACGACCATTGACGATATTCCCCACGCCGTGAAGCCGATGAACTGCCCAGGCGGGCTTCTGGTTTACAAATCGCGGCTGCATTCCTACAAGGAGTTCCCTCTTCGCGTGGCAGAACTGGGCCTTGTTCACCGTCATGAGATGTCCGGTGTCCTTCACGGCCTGTTCCGTGTTCGCGCCTTCACTCAGGACGATGCTCACATTTTCTGTACCCCGGAGCAGTTCGAGGGTGAGGTCGCCAACGTAATTGATCAGGTTTTTGAGATCTACCGGACCTTCGGCTTCAATGATTTCCATATCGAGTTGTCAACCAGGCCGAAGGACTCGATCGGATCCGATGAACTCTGGAGCGTTGCCGAGGGTGGGCTGCGCAAGGCTCTGGAGATGCGCGGAATTGATTATCAACTGAACCCAGGTGATGGCGCGTTCTACGGGCCGAAGATTGACTTCCACGTTCGCGACAGCATGGGGCGTTCCTGGCAGTGCGGCACAATCCAGGCGGATTTCTCAATGCCCGAGAGGTTCAATGCGACATACGAGTCTGAGGACGGAACACGCAAGACTCCATTGATGCTGCACAGGGCCATTTTGGGTTCGCTGGAGCGGTTCATCGGAATATTGATCGAGCATTACGCCGGAAAATTCCCGATGTGGTTGAACCCGGTTCAGGTCAAGGTGCTTCCCGTCGCCGACAAATTCAATGACTACGCCGCTGCCGTGGTTGAACAGTTCAAGGCTGCCGGCTTGCGGGCGGAGGCGGACCTGAGATCCGAGCGACTTGGCAAGAAAATTCGCGATGCGCAACTCTCCCGGGTTAATTATCAGGTCGTTGTGGGCGGTTCCGAGGTTGAGTCTGGCACGGTCAGTGTCAGGACACGCAAGAATGAGAATCTGGGTACGCTTGGCATTCCGGAATTCACCGCGAGAATGGTGGAGGAAGTGAAGACTCGCTCTATGGAGTGACCCTCCTGTCTCCCCCCTTCCTTTCGCTTTTGTGACAATACATTCAGAGGTGTTGCGATGGTCAGAACCAGAAGATCGATTGAAGAGGAAAACAGGGTCATGCTTGTTTCCGGGCCCGGAATGGATTCGTTTCTGGCTGACGAGGATGTGGCAAAGCTGATCGAAGGCGAAGCCATTCAGAAAATGCTGGTCTGGGCCACTGAGGTTGCACGAAGGGTGCTCGTGGTTGGGCTTGAAGACAGGGGACGGATAGCGCTGGAACTGGCCAGACGTAAGCTTTTCGTAACAGTGGTTGAGCCCGACGAGTCATTGTTGGATGAGTTCTGGCAGAAGGTTGAGTCGGAAGGTTGTTCGGGGTATGTGACGCGTTTTGCCTCGGACTACATGAAGCGTGACTTTCAGCCAAGCGGTTTTGACCTCGCGGTCTTCTTTTCTGTGTTGTCCAGATATAACGAACCTCTGGTTGTGCTTAAAAAGGCGGCACGGGAACTCCGTGCGGGTGGTCGAGTCTTCGCTCGTATCAGGGTGCGTCCTGACATGACAAACCTTCGAACTCGAGTTGCACCGCTTGTGGCAAAAATTGATCGTGTTGAGAGGCTTGCTGGTTTACGTTCGATGGTCCAGAGAAAGGCTTCGGGGTTGGCCGACAGTGTTCCGACAGTGGCACATTTGACGACGCTGCCAGAGGCCGGGGCTTTCCTCACCCAGGTTGGTGAAATATTCAAGATTGACCGGCATGAACAGAGGCATCTGTTCGGGCCGGTCATCGGATGGTTGTCAACGTGCTCCAGGATTCCGGAACCGGCAAGAAACCTCGCCAGTGGCATGTTGCAGATAGTTGATCGCATCGATGGGGTTATCGTTAAGTCCGAGGGAACCCGGCATCTGGCAACCCATCTCTACATTTACGGGCTCAAGGAATTGGGACTCGGCCACACTTTCAGGGTGTGACGAGGACGGCAGATGACTGGGGTCCGGGACCACGGCTGCGTGATCCAGGTTTGTGGCAAGCTGACTATGGACCCCGGGTGACCACCCAGGTTGATATTTGTCTGGTTGGTTGACTTGAATCCGGTTGACATATTTCAGGACGAGCGGCGACTCTAGAAAGTCCGGATAGTGCGATTCTGGCTCGTGTGATTGATGGGATTGCCAGGGTCTGTTAAACCACCCAGGTTGGTTTTTGGGAGGGGGCGGTTGCGTTATGGAGGCCGGAGATTCCGATACGACCCTGACTGAATTGGGGCGGGCCGATGATCTCACCGGGTTCATGCTGTCCAGGGACGATGAACAGGACCTGTTTTTCGACAGCCAGAGTCTCTCTGTCGGCTCTTCCAGGGAAAACGACCTGGTGCTTGATGACCCCGGTGTCAGCCGCCACCACTTCCGTATTGAGCGAACTGCCGAAGGCTGGACAATCCGAGACCTTGATTCAACCAACGGCACCACCGTAGACAGGGTTAGGGTTGGAGAGGCACTGCTCAGGTCAGGCTCGGAGATTCGCGCTGGTCGCACTGTTCTTCGCTTTTTCCCGATGTCAGACCTTGCTCCACGGTCTCCGTGTGAGCGTTCTTCTTTTCACGACGCCGTCGGGGACAGCCTCGAAATGCGTCGCATATTCGCTTTGCTGGAAAGGGTTGCCCCTACCGATGCCACGGTTTTGATCGAAGGCGAAACTGGTTCCGGAAAAGAGGTTTTTGCCCGCGGAATCCACAAATCCAGTCGACGTCCTTCAGGCCCGTTCGTGGTGTTCGATTGTGGCGCAACCCCAAGAGATCTGGTCGAAAGCATTCTATTCGGTCATGAACGCGGCGCGTTCACCGGGGCGGTTGCCTCCCGCGAGGGCCTTTTTGAGCAGGCGGACGGTGGAACCATATTCCTTGATGAACTGGGCGAATTGCCGCTTGAGACACAACCCAAGCTTCTGCGTGTCCTGGATTCAAGGGAAGTCAGACGTGTCGGTGGTTCTGTGGCCCGCAAGGTCAACGTGCGCGTGATTGCAGCAACGAATCGCGGTCTCGACGCCGAGGTCGCGGCTGGCCGGTTCCGTTCGGATCTGTTCTTCAGACTTGCTGTTATCAGGGTCAAGTTGCCTCCGTTGCGTGAAAGACCTACAGACATACCGATACTGGCGGGACACTACCTTCGGCAGATTGGGGCTGGTGTCGCCCGCTTCCAGATATCCGACCAGGCAATGGCCGCGTTGATTGCGTGGAAGTGGCCCGGAAACGTGCGCGAGCTTTTCAACGCCCTCGAGCGGGCTGTCACAATCTGTCCCTCCAGCGTCATTGATGTTCAGGATTTGCCCCCCGCCATCGTCGCGTCTTTCCTTCCCGCCGGCAGCGGAGGGCCTGATTCGCGTACCGAACTGATGAACAGGTCCTTCAAAACCTGGTCTCAGGCGCGCGGCGAGTGTCTTTTCGAGTTTGAATCGTCATATCTGCGCGCCCTGATCGACAAGTGCGGTTCGAACATCGCCCTGGCCGCCAGATGTGCCGATATGGACAGGAAGTATCTAAGGGAACTTTTGAAAAAGCATGGCCTTTACCGGTCGACGGAAGTCGATTCAGAGGAGTGAGTCAAAAACATGGCCCGATCAAGGGAACACAAACGTGCTGCTGGTGCAAAGAGCAGGGCCTCCGGGGCTGAACCTGCGCTTCTGATAACCCGTGCCGAGAGATTTGAAAGCTTTCTGCACGAGTGGGGCCGTCTCGTGATCCCAATTGTGGTGTTCGGGACTCTGGCGATTCTTCATTATGCCCGTGTGCTTGGGCCTACAGCTCTGGGATACGCGATTGGTCTGGTACTGCTGCTGTCGATGCCTGTCGCCGTGGTGGTGATCGTTCTGCGTGGCTACTTCCCCGTGTGGGCGAGGTTTGTCACGATCGCGATGACTCTGGTTTATCTGTTTGCGACTGTATCACCGTTCACCGACATGGTTTTTCCGGGCAAGCCGGACTTCTCCGAGGAACTCTCCGTTGCCCGCGGAGAAGTAGTTCTGCCCGCACGTGTCGAACAGGGCAACTACTGGGTCGAAGTGTTCGCCAGCTCCTTCTCCAGGGTGGCCGGGGCTGCAAATGAACAGGGCTACTACAACGTGATGCTGAACGGCCAGAGACTTCAGGGCAAGTTTTCGGATGAGCCGTTGAATTCCACGTTCGGGAGTCGCGATGGCACGATGATCAGTCGAATCAAGGCGATTTCCCTTGATTCGGGGCCATTGACGCTCCGTGCCACCCGTATTGACAAAGAGATCGGTCCGGAAGTGCGGGTCAGTGGACACAGGATGGCGTTTTCCCCACTGGTGCTTGCTGTCATGCTGGGTCTGGTGCTCTTGTGGACCACTTTCGTGGACTCGTGGTTTCAGAGTCAGACATGGCGTTGGCGTCTGGTGCCGTGGGTTGGCGTTTCAATCGTTTACCTGGGGTTCTTCTACCGAACCTGGGAACCTGCCCGCATGCCTTCCATCTCCATCTGGGCCGCGGTGGTTGGCGGTCTCGCAGGATTTCTCGGGGGGTGGCTGGTCTCTCTGATATCCCGTCGTCTGATTGGCAAGCTGCGAACTAAGATCTGACAGTATTCGCGTGTTACCATCGCTGTCTGGAGGTAGCATGAGAATCGCACATCTGTCCGATCTGCATATCGATTCCCCGGATTTTCTGAGAATTTCGGAATTGTTCTGGGGCATTCTGCCAAACAGGCGGATTCTTGGCGCCGCCAACTTCGTCTTTGGGCGGTCATCCGTACATTCTCTTGAAGTGTTGCGCGCGGCCGTCAATGCCGTCGACGATGCCCGCGCGGATCACTGTGTGGTAACGGGCGATCTGTCAAATCTTGCCATTGACGCGGAGTTTCGATTTGTCAGATCCGTGCTGGATGGGATCGGAGGGCCGGAACGTTTGTCGCTGGTGCCTGGCAATCACGACTGCTACACGCCGGAATCAGTTCGCAGCCGCCGGTTTGAGCGACATTTCGGAGATCTGATAGACCCGCTAGCGGGAGCCGATGTCACCTTCCCAGCGCACAAAGACATTCAGGGGTGCAGACTGATTCTTGCTCGGACTCCTACCCGGACGCCCCCCGGCTTTTCCTATGGACGCCTTGGAACCCAGCAGATGGAGCGCATTCTTACTTTGGCGACCGAGGCGGCAGGGCAGGGCATGTTCGTGATCCTTGCTCAACATCATCATTTGAATCCTCGCAAGGGGCTCAACGAATTGACAGGACCGTTCAAGGATCGCGAAATGGAGCTTGCGATGATCGCGCAGTCTCCGATCAGTGTCGTCATTCACGGTCATGACCACCGTCACCACGATTGGGAAGTCTGCTCAAAGGCGCCCTGTGGAAAGACCAGAATCATCTGTTGTGGCTCTTCTACCTATATGGACTCAAAACGCGACCGGTTCGGTCGGATGACTGTCCTTGAGATTACGAACGGTGAACTTCAGGTGGAAAAATGGATGTATCAGCCGGATCGGGGACGATTCGCCCCGTTAAGGGAAAATTGAACAGCCCGGCGCGGCGGCCATCGCCCTCGGCAGCGCCACGGCGCCGAAAGAAAGGCGGGAAAGGCGGACTTGCAGGCTATCACACCGCGACCCGCAGCCTTGCCGTGTCCCTGGTCTTAAGCCTGCCGCTGCTGGTGATCTACAACCTGGGAGAGTTGTTTCCCGCAAGCCGCATGACGAACGGGCTGGATCTGCTGACACGACTGGTCGGAACCCAATGGGGGATGTACGGGGTCCTGATCATGAACGTAGTCATCGGACTTGCGTCCCTTGTACTGGCAGCAATCATGATCAAGCGTGGACGTATCCGCCCGTGGTACTGGCCCGCGCTTGTAGGGGAGGGGATTGTCTGGGCGTTTGTGCTGTTCGGCCTTGGATGGTTGTTGACATGGGCGATGGATGGACGTTTTCTGCCATCACTCGTTTCGCTGTTGCCCCGATCGGGACTTTCACCGGGTCAGGTGTTCACTGCATCAGCCGGGGCCGGCTATTGGGAAGAGATCGTTTTTCGTCTGGGACTTGTCGGAGTGCCGCTTTGGCTTGGCAACCGAATCATGGATCGAAACAAAGCCGGAATACCACCCAGGTTGATTTTTGGGGCGGTGTTGCTGGTTGGATCGGCGGTCGTTTTCAGTGCGATGCATTATGTCGGAGATGTCGAGCAGCCAGAGGCGTGGTCTTTTTTCTTCCGTGTGATTTCTGGGCTTCTGTTCGGACTCCTGTTTCTTTTCAGGGGGTTATCGGCAGCTACCTGGGCGCATTTCGTATACGACGTGATTGTCTTCTGGAATATGGGGCCGGCGTCGTCCTGACGAATTTTGTGTTGATCGACCGCGCTTTGCAGGTCACCACCCGGTTTCCGCCGCGTTGGGACTCACTGGAAGTGGCCGTTCTTCTCGAGCCAGTCCATGTAGAATTCCGAATCCCGTCCTTCCGGGATTGTCTCGTTATCGATCGCGTCCAGGACGATGTCACGCAGCCTGCCGATTGCAGGGCCGGCGGGAATCTGGAATTTCTTCATGATCTCGTTCCCAAGCCCCTTGGGGAGCGGGTTGACGCGTGTGTCCTTCTGGCGAATCTCCATGACGCGAATCTGCAACTCGGTCAGCAGCGACCTGACCATCTCAACGCGGTCCGTCCGCTTCGAAGTCAGATCCGCCTTTGAGAAGGCGATCAGGTTGTCCAGATAGTCGCCAACATCCCGGATCAGCCTTCTTACCGCCGCGTCAGTCCATTCCTCGCGGTAGAGGTTGATTCGGGAGTGGTTCTTGATGATGTAGTTGACCGAGTCTGCCTCGTCCTCCGGGAACATGAACCTTGCGGCGATGCCTTCGAACAACATCGCGCTGACCTCTTCATGCCGGAAGAAGTGGATTTTGCCATCGCGGAAGGTCTGTTTGGTCCAGACCTTGCCAATGTCGTGGCACAGCGCCGCCCAACGCACGATCGGCACTGGCTCGGCGTTCTGAACCACCTGTCTCGTGTGCGCCCACACATCCTTGTGCTTGCCTTCGTCGTCCGAGAACTCTGTCACCGCGGCGACCTCGGGCATCATGTAGTTCAGCACGCGGCACTCGGCCAGGAACGCAAGCCCCTTGCCAGCCACCGGGCCGCACAGGACCTTGTTCATTTCCTTGAGCCAGATCTCGCGCGGAACGTCCAGGATGTTTGACGCATCCCTTTCCGCCGCCGCGCGGACTTCCCGCGCTGGCTCGAAACCATAGCGCGCGACGTACCTGGCGACCTTCAGCAGCCAGCTTGCGCTCTCACGGAAGATCGTGTCGACCGGAAAAACCGGCCTGATCAGCTTCTCGCGGTAGTCCAGCGTGCCGCCGAACGGGTCAACCAGGTTCAGGTTCATGTCGTAACCGAATGCCTGAACAGTGACTTCACGCGTCGCGAGATCGAGGATGATGCCTGAAAGATTCTGCCCGCGCAGGCATCGCAAGGGTGGAAGGTAGCTGCGGAAGGGGCCGACATTGAACTGGATCGTAGTCCTGCCGGGTCGAGCGGTCTCCGCCACGGGTACTTTGAAGGTGATCAGGCGAAGCTTGTCGTCACGAGAATCGGAACTCTCTATGCCGAAGACATCAAGAAACACGTCCTCGATGGTCGACATGGACGCGTTTACAGTCAGGTCGAACGAGGCCGCGTCAAGTATGGATTCGCCGCCGGCCAGGTCGCGCGCGCGAGGGCCGATAAGGAAAGCCTCGATTCCGCGCGAGGCGAAGCCTTCGAAGGCCTTTGTAAGAATCTCTGGAACCAGAATTTCGTTTTCGTTCATGCCGGGGAGCACCTTGTCGTCAGTCATTGTGAAAAGTCCGCGAAACTGGCGCGGGGCCGAAGAATATTGCAAACGCCCCGCGTGCGTCAATCTTCAGTCGCAACGGGCTGGTCAGGATTCTCGAGCTGCACAGTCAGGAAATCGACATCCATGACGTTGAACGGATTGTCGCCGTAGACAAACGAGTATGCCGAATACGACTCGAAAACCTTTCTGGCGTAACCCCGCGCCTCTGACGCCGGGATGGACTCCACGAACACGTCGATCTCGGTCGCGCCGGACGCCTTCAACCAGCGGGCCATCGCACCACCTCCGGCATTGTACGCCGGGATCGCGATCAGCGGGTTTTTCAACCGCTTCTGAAGCCTCGCCAGGTAAACGGCGCCCAGTCTGACGTTAACGGCAGGATCGTTCAGCACCTGTCGAGTCACTTTCACACCGATTGCCCGGCCCATCGTCTCGGCTGTTGACATGATCAGTTGCATTAAACCGGCGGCGTTTGCCCACGATTCAACCGATGGCAGAAAGGCGCTTTCCTGCCGCATCACGCCCCAGATCAGAGCCGCGTCGACTCCAAACTCGGCAGCCGCCGCATTGACTTCATCGGCGAACGGTCGTGGATATGACAAGCGGTAGTAACCTGCCGACGATGAGTCCGGCCAGAACGGCGTCACAAGCAACTGATCCCGGGCGGCCCTGTGCGCCGGAGTGAATTGTCCCGCATCGTAAAGGAACAGCGCCTTCATCCATGCCGCCGTTGCGTCGTCGCCGGGGGCATCTTCTATTTCGCTTCTGGCGAGTTCGTCCAGGCCGATCCTTTTGAACCACAACGCCCGAGCCCCTGACGTGGCCCTGTCGATCCCGCCCCGTTTGTCCGTTCCGAGCGTCAGGAAAGGCCGTCCGCGCAGTCGTCTTTCCGGGAAGTCCCTGTCAAGGTCATCCAGTACCTCGTCGGCGGTCTTGTTCAGGATTTCGGCCAGCCGGTTCAGCGAAAGTATCGCGTAGTACGTCATTGGCCAGTTGACCGCGCATTTTCGCCACGCCTCGATCGCGCCAGCCGTGTCTCCGGACTTCAACAGCGCCCGCGCATTCCAGTACATGAACATCGAAGAGTAGAGTTGATCTCCACCGGTCAACGTCTGGGCCTTGGCAAAGCGAGCGGCGGCATCGTCCCACCGGCTCTTTCTGAAGGAACTCCAGGCGAGCAGCCAACGTGACTCGTTCGACATGTCGCCGTCGGGCCAGCGCTTGACCGACTCCTCGAGGATGGCCATCGCTTCTTCATCCCGACCGGCATCGATCGCCGTGCGTGCTCGAATCACAGCAATATCGTCGTTGTATGACGCGTCGGGATACTCGTCGGCAAGCAGCCTGGTCCATTCGTCACCGATCCCCGGGTTGTTGCTTCGGTAGGCGCTGCGGATTCCGAGGTACAGTATCGGGGGCATGTCTCGATGTCGGCGGCATTCGTTCACAAGGAATCTGAAGTGCTTGAATGCCTCGGGGTGAACGCGCAGCTTGGTGTTGGCCCTCGCCGCGATCTCCGCCGCCTCGCACCTGGCCGCTCGATCGGCGCTGTCAAGCATCGGCTCGGCCGCCTTCAGCGCGCGCTTGTTGTCGTGCGCGTTCAGATATGCCCAGGCCTGCAGCATCGTGTTGCGGCCAGGACCTTCGGAACCGAAACCCAGTCTGGAGAGCAGTCCCGACAAACCGCCGCGTCGCGAGCCGGTGGTCCCCTCCAACTCGCGAATCAACTGCTGCATCGCAGGGCTGTCGCGTCCAGAACCAATCATCGATTCAGCAATCTGTTCAAGAACTTCCGCGGCCGGATCGTTCTTCTGAAGGTATTCCGACAGCAGTTTTTCGGCATCCCTGTTCCGATCCGCTTTCACCAGCATCTCGATCCGTATCGATAGAGCCTGTCCCGAGAGCGGTGAAGCGTCGGGAATCCGCCCGAGGCTGGCAAGAGCCTCTTCCAGATGTCCGGTCTCGCGCATGGCGATTCCATACATCAGCGCCAGATGATCAGACACGAATGACAGGCGGCCAGCGAGTTCAGGAACCACCGATATGACACACAACCAGTCGTCGCTGTTGAAGCATGTCCAGGCCAGCAGGAAGGCTGTTTCATCAGGTCGGGTCGCGGTGACGCTCGCCGCGTTGTCCAGAAGAAGCTGCCTGGCCTCGGCGAACCTTTCCTCCTGGACAAGCTGCACCGCCTGAAGTTCCACGCCACCGGTGAAGATCATGTTGAAGTCATCGGGTCGGACAACACCCGGTGCAGGCTTGTCGGCTGGAGAGCCCGCCCAGAGTGACTGCCGGGTCGATTCCGACAGAATGCTGGCTTCCGCCGCCTCCGCCGAATGGGGGTTCGCGAGCATCAAGACAAAGGACAGAACCACCAAGATTGTCCCGGGAATGACCGTCATGTCGGAATCCTTCATTTTCAATCAGGGCGATCGCTGCCGGATGGGCAGCAGGTCATGACTGTGATTTTACGGAACGGGCGCGTGTAACGGCGAAGTAGTAGTCGGCCAGCGAGATAAGCATCATGGCACCCACCAGCCATGAAACCACCATCGCGACCGTTTCGAGCACCGTTATCGCAGTGGCGGAAGCGGATGTCGGGACGTAGTGAGCCACCAGCATCGTCATCAGAAGGACGTCGGCTCCGACGGCCAGGCTGAGTGACTTGAGCTTTCCGGAAGGTCTCGCCGCCACGACCAGCCCGTTGGACGCCGCAATCACTCGCAGCGTACTGACGGATGCCTCGCGGACATACATCACGAACAGCAGCCAGAACGGAATCAGACCAACCCACATCAGACACAGGTACGCTCCGAAGTTCGAGATGGTGTCGGCAAGGGGATCGGCCAGCTTTCCAAGGTCGGTCACCTGCTTGTGTTTACGGGCGAGGTACCCGTCAACCATGTCGCTGAGCTGCTGCAACGCGAATATCGCCAGTGCCGCGATGAACAGTCCCGGTTTGAGGGTACTGATCAACTCGGCGGTCGACTGACCGTATCCTGAACCTTTGATCGCCAGCCAGAACAGAAGCACCAGCGCCGGACTCAGGAAGAGACGAGCGGCCGTGATTTTGAGCGGGATATTGTTGAATCTGATTTTCATGGCGATATCTTAAGCCCATTTTTGGTCGGATGCCCATCAAAAGCATTGCCACCGTGGCGATTGCCGATGATTTCAGGCTCCGTGTCCCTTGAACTCATCCATCGACGAGTTTACACCGAGAATCGTCATCAGTCTGTCGAAACAGCAGATCGGCAGCGCGCGGGCAAATCCGATGGTCCCAAGGAAGGGCGGCATGAGCAGCCTTGGACTGTCCTTTTCGATGGCGCGGACGATCCTGGCGGCCGCATCTGTCTCTTTCAAGATGGGGAGCAGCAGCTGTGACTTCGTCTTGACGCCTTTGAACATGCCGGTGTCGATGTAGAACGGGCAGACGACGGTTGTCTTGACCCGCGACCGCCGCTTGTTCAGTTCGGCTCGCAGCGATTCATCAAAGCCGACTGCAGCGAACTTGCTGGCGCAGTAGTCGCCAAGTCCAGCCACACCAACAAGGCCGGCCGCCGAGGCGACGGTCACAATGTGGCCGCTGTCACGTTCCAGCATTCCGGGAAGGAACGCCTTGGAGGTCCAGAACAGGGACAGCGCGTTGACCTTCATGGTCAGTTCGATGCGTTCGTCGGGCACATCCAGGAACACTTTGCCGCTGACGATGCCTGCGTTGTTGATGAGCACGTCGACTTCGCCGCACTCGGCCTTGACCCTCGCCGCCGCCGCGTACACGGCTTGACGGTCCGTAACGTCAACCACAAAACCCCATCCGGCGTCGGGGGTGATTTCGCGGATCTCGTTAACGGTCCTGTCGAGGTTGGTCTGGTTGATGTCCCATATGACCATGCGCGCGCCCCTGCGGGCCATGTCAAGCGACATCAAACGTCCGATTCCGGCCGCGCCGCCGGTCACTAGAACAGTCCTGCCCTTGAGATTTCTCATTGATTTGTTCCTGCCTTATCGAAGGTGTGATGCTAGATATGGTACAGCAATCTGACTATTACGGGGCGACCGAAACCATTTCCCAGTTGTCGATGGTGACGGAAGCATGGGGATTGAGAGGATCCCAGGTTCCGTTCGGGGCGCCGTAATCGTACATGCGGAGCGTACCGGTCGCGGTAGCCGCGCCGGCCGGGGCAACTGCCGAGTGAGAGAGCACCTGCCACGACGCGCTGTCGATGGAGTAGTCAGCGGCCCAGGTGCTGGAACCACTGATGAAGTTGCCGTCGACATCCTGGAACGCCAGACCCATGCGAACTCTGCCCGCGGTGTCATTGTCAAGGAGGTCGACCGAGACCATCACGTTGTGGCCTTCAGCCGTCGGGTACTTGTAACCCTGAACCAGATCCTGGTTGGTATCGGACGTCCAGGTCAGGACGATACCGGCCGTGCCGTCGGCGCCGCCGTCAACGACTCTGGCACAGGTGTAGGTGTTGCCGGTGCCCTTCACGAAGCCTTCGGGCGGATCCTCGGCAACGCTCTGCTGTTCGAAGTCCCAGTTGTCCATGTTGAATACCGGGCCTTCTTCGCAGGTTTCGACGTTGACATTTTCCAGGTCGGCTTCTTCAGTGAGGACGATCTGGAAGTTGGCGTCGTACTGGCTGACCACGCCACTGACCACGTCGCCCTGCATGCCGATGCACGGAATATCGGTGTATTCGACATAGACCATGACGTCGGTCGCGGTACCGTAAGCGATGGTTCCGGACTTGCCGTTCCTGGAGGTGACCTCGAAGCCGGTCGCCTTTACCACGCGGCTTTCGATGTCCTCGGTGGGAACGGTGCCCGCGGAAAGGTCAACGGTGAAAACGGACGCATCGCCGCTGCCCTGAACGGTGACGGTGTCCTTGCCGGTGATCTGCTGCAGACCCCTGAAGCTGCCCAACGTGGTCACGTGCATCGAAACGTAGTCGCCAACCGCAACCGTGTAGCCCCACTCCGGGTTGCTGCCTTCGTAAATGTACATGCCGCGGGTCGTGCTATCGTCCGCAATGTACCAGCCCTTGGCCGTGACCTTGGTAACCATGACACCACAGAGCGTCATGTCGACCGGACCCTCGGTAAGGGCGAGCAGGTCAACGATCTGCTGATTGGCCGCGCACTCCGGAGGATTGGTGTCGGTAACGTTGGTGTCATCCACGTTGGTGTCGGTGCCGTTGGTATCTTCAACGTTGGTGTCGGTACCGTTGGTGTCCTCGACGTTGGTGTCGGTGCCGTTGGTATCTTCAACGTTGGTGTCGGTGCCGTTGGTGTCTTCCACGTTCGTGTCAGTACCGTTGGTATCTTCGACGTTGGTGTCGGTACCATTGGTGTCTTCGACGTTGGTGTCGGTACCATTGGTGTCTTCGACGTTGGTGTCCGTGCCACCTTCGTCCGCGACGATCGTGTCGGGATTGTTGCCGTCGTCGGTTCCGCTGTTTCCATCACCGCAGCCCCATGCCCCTGCAAGTGCCACGATCGATGCCAGAACCAGCATCCTAGAAGTGAGATTGGTCATGAGAATACCTCCATTTCGACCCCAAATGCCGTCAGACATTATACACCGGTGTTTTCCGTTTGAACAGCCGTAAGGGCGTCTGGATCACACAATTTTCCGCTGCAGGCCTGCAGAGATGACACATCCAGTTTTGCCTCGCGCAGAGCAAGCACTCCGCGGAGGGCGGCTATGCAACCTTCGAGAGTCGTTATGCATGCGACTCCGTTGACCCCGGATGCGACCCTGATCGCCGCGGCGTCGGTGCGCCCGCGGTGGCCCGCCGGCGTATTCAGAACCAGAGAAATTCCAGCATTCTTCAGCATGGAGATGGCGTCGTCCGGGCCCTCGCCCAGTTTGCCGACGACACGAGCCTGAACGCCGTGTTCCGCGAGAAAAGCGGCGGTTCCTTCTGTCGCGTGGATTCCACTGCCGCATTGCTTCAAGAGTCGTACCAGTTCCAGTACCCGCGGTCTGTTCTTGTCGCGTCGATTGAGGCTGACGAATATCGCTCCCGAGCGATGCAGCACGCAGCCCGCCGCGCGAAGAGCCTTGACCAGCGCATACCCGAAACCAGGACCTGATCCCATGACTTCTCCGGTCGATCGCATTTCAGGGCCAAGCACGGGATCCACGCCGAATCGTGCAAATGGGAACACCGGCGCCTTGACCCAGACACGTCCACGGGGGTCGGGCATCGGCAGGTTCAGGTCAACGAGCCTGGCCCCGGCCATGACGCGGGCGGCAAATCTTGCCCAGGGAGCACCGGATGCCTTGTGCAGAAATGGTACGGTGCGGCTGGCGCGCGGATTGACTTCCAGCAGATAGAGCCTTCCGTCACAACGTGCGAACTGCAGGTTCATAAGGCCGACGGCGCCCAGTTCCCTGGAGAGAGTCGATGCGATTTCGAGCATTCGGTCCTGTTCGAGGGTCGAGACGGTCTGGGGCGGGTAAACCTGCATCGAGTCGCCGCTGTGGATGCCTGCCGGCTCGATGTGTTCCAGGAATCCGCACGGGTGAACGTCGGTGCCATCGGAGATGACGTCAAGGTCGATCTCGGTGGCGTCGTCGAGGAAGCGATCAAGCAGCAGGGGGTTGCT
>Ga0208459_1001444_pt1 | contig 22531 bp, 16 predicted proteins | sample AD_UKC087_MetaG_FD_184433 | JGI IMG/M metagenome (GOLD analysis project Ga0208459, IMG submission 184433) | Active sludge microbial communities of municipal wastewater-treating anaerobic digesters from USA - AD_UKC087_MetaG (SPAdes) (version 2) | ecosystem: Engineered > Bioreactor > Anaerobic >... | reverse complement strand
CGCCAGGTAATCCTTGACCGCCATGCCGGCCGCCGCGCTCACGCCTCCGACAAAGGCAAAAATGCCTTCGCGCTCCACCAGTTCCTTCACCACCGCCTTGGTCTGGGCGGGATTGTACTGATCGTCGCGGATGAAGTATTTGATTTTGCGGCCGTGAATGCCGCCTTCGTCGTTGATGATTTTAAACAGAATGTCGCTCCCCCGGGCAACCGACCCCCAGGGCGCGGCGGGCCCTGTCTGAGGCCCCCACTGAGCAATCCGGATTTCCTTGTCGTCAAATCCCGGTTTGCCCGCGTCGGCCGCAAACGGAATCATCAGGACCGCGCATAAAATCATGACTGCAACCAGTACCCTTTTCATAACCCCTCCTTTTGTTCCTCTTGTGGAATGTTGACGGTGCTTTTTCTTCATACCCTTTTGCGCTTCATCCCTTATACCAGCTTCCCTGTTCCTTGAGAAAAGTGAAGCTGTAGTTAAAAACATTGTTTTTGCCCGAATTGACGAAGGTCACATCCACTTCCACCTGAACCAGCTTGTCCACTCCGGGATACTGATCCCGGCGATCGTTGTCCCGCAGGCGATAGACATCGACAATCTGATAAGTATCGATCTTTACGGGCGGGTAGCCGGCAATATCCTTCAAGTACGAATCGTAGGAGTGCGCCTGCCGGTAAGCGGACGAAGGCGCCAGAAGCGCATAGGTCTGCTTCAGGTCCCCGGCCTTTTCCGCCTGGAAATACCGGTGGGCGGCCTCTTCAATCGCCCCCTTTTCCCAAAAAAGCTGCACCCGGTTGCGGGGAGCATCCCAGATCAGCAGCCCGGCGATCAGCACCGCCGCGCAGGCGCAAAGGAGGATGGCTGTTTTTTTCCCGCTCATGAAAAGCTCCCGAATGCTCCGGCCGCTCCCCGCGGGGATCGGCCGGCAAAACACGCTAGACTTTCTTCACATAATGCTTGGCGAACAGCCCGCTGGGCCGCACGGTAATAATCAGGATGATGACCACAAAGGCCACGATCGGCTTCCACTCCGGCCAGGCATAGCCGAAAAAGTTTTCGGTGATGCCCAGAATCAGGCCGCCGATCACGACGCCCGGAATACTGGTGAGGCCCCCGAGAACGGCCGCGGCAAAGGCGCGCATGAAGGGCTCCATCATGAAGTTGGGGTCCAGCACGGAGCGGGCGGCGAAAAACATGGCGGCCAGCGCGCCGATGAGGGAGCTCATGCCCCAGGTGATGGAAAACACCCTTTCCACCTTGATGCCCATGATCTTGGCGGCGTTTTCATTCTGCTGCGTCGCCCGCATGGCAATGCCCAGTTTGGAGTAGCGGAAAAACAAAAACAGCAGCACCATGACCACCGCGGTCAGCACGAAAACGCCGATGGTCCATTCGTTCAAGGCGAAGCCCGGAAAAATCTCGACATTCTTGTGGACGGAAAGAAGGAACGGAAAGTCCTTCTGCTCCGCGCCCCATTTCCAGCCGGCCAGCCCCATCAGCAGCATCTCCGCGCCCAGCGTCAGAATCAGCAGGCCCAGAACGGTCGGCTCCTTGGCGGGCCGCAAAAAACAGATTTCAATGGCCATGCCCAGCAAGATGGCAAACAGAAGGGTGGCGGGAAAAGCGAGGTAGAAAGGCCACCCGTACGCGGTCATGATATGGTAGGCGACAAACGTGGCCAGCATGCCCATCTCACCCTGGGCGAAGTTCACGACATCCGATGTTTTGTAAATGATGGCTACGGCGACGCCGAACAGTCCGTAGCAGGCCCCGATGGCCAGACCTTCAATCAAGAGCATTTCAAACATGCAACGTCTCCCCGCTGGCTTCTAAAAAGGCCAGGTTTTCCAGTATTTCTTGATCCGGATCCAGATGCCGAACATTCCCAGCGGCTCAAAAATGACAATGGCGATCATGATGAGCCCCAGGGCGATGCCCGAGAAATTGGCCAGTCCGATGACGGTAAACCACTGCTTGGAAACAGCCACCAGCAACCCTCCCAGATAGGGCAGGTTTTCCACGTTTTTCAGAAGGTCGTACTGCAGATAGGTGATGAGAACCGCGCCCATGATCGCGCCCAGAACGGAGCCCAGGCCGCCCACCACCACCATCACCAGAAAGAGGATGGACAGAATCAGGTTGAAGGAAAAGGGATCGAAGAAGCTGACCACGAATCCGTAAAGGCCGCCGGCGATGCCCGCGTAGAAAGCGCTGACGGCAAAGGACATGGTCTTGAAGATCGTCAGATTCACGCCCATGACCTCGGCGGCGATATCGTCGTCGCGGATGGACATGAACGCGCGGCCCACGCGCGTCTTCATGAGGTTGCGCGCCCCGATGACGAGCAGGACCGCAATCACCAGAATGAGATAGTAGATTTGCACGTCCCCCTTGAGAACCAGGCTCCAGGCGGAACCGGGAATGCCCAGGTCCAGCGGCGGCGCGGTAATCCCCATCCGTCCGCCGAAGATCTCCCATCGTCCGATGACGTGCATGATGGTGAGGCCGAAGCCCAGTGTGGCGATGGCCAGATACGGACCCTCCAGGCGAAGAGCCGGAAGTCCGATGACGAATCCCAGCAAGGCCGCGATCAGCGCGGCGAGGATGATGGCGACCGGAAAGGGAAAATGCAGGTGCATCATGATCAGGGACGTGCCGTAGGCGCCCACGGCGAAAAACCCGGCGTGCCCGAGGGAAATCTGGCCGGTGTAGCCCACCAGAATATTCAGGCCGACCGCCAGAATGACGTTCACCAGAATGATGTTGAACAGGTAAATGTTGTATGAAGGCATGTAGAGCGGCAGCGTGAAGAGGAACAGCAGTAAAAGGATCGACCAGAATAATACCGTGCCGCTTTTGAAAAGCTCGATGTCTTCATAGTAATCGCGCTTCATGTCCATAGGATCACCACGCCACTACTGTTGCTAACTAGAGGGTTAGATACATCTGCTTCTTATTGACGTAAATTGGAAACCGAGCATATAGAAGCAAAAATTTCCTGTCAAGAAAATTTCACGACAAAAAAATTCTTTCGAGGAAACAAAAGAAAATTTAAAGCGATACCGGAATGAATCAGCACAAGACGCCGTGTCTTTTTCTTGCGGCTGTGCTAAAATCGGACGGCATTTTGAACAGACAGGCCGGTTCGCGGGGCGTCGTCCCGCACGGGGAATGCCGCCCCCGGCCGGACGCAAAAAAGTTTTAAAAGGATCCGTCATGAAATATATAGACCACGGAAAAGGCGGCCCGCCTTCCTGCATGATCCTGCGGGAAGGGCCCGTGCCGCGGCTCAAAGCCGGAGAAGCGCTGATTGAAGTCGCCTTCGCGGGCGTCAACCGTCCGGATGTCTTCCAGCGCATGGGGGCTTATCCCCCGCCGCCCGACGCGTCCCCCATCCTGGGCCTCGAAGTCGCGGGCCGAATCGCAGCCGTTGCGGACGACGTAACGGAATGGACCATCGGAGATCCGGTTTGCGCGCTTTCGCCCGGCGGCGGATATGCCGAGTATTGCGCCGTGCCCGCGCTTCATTGCCTGCCGGTTCCTTCGGGGCTTTCGCAGGCTCAAGCGAGCGCGCTTCCGGAAAACTACTTCACCGTGTGGTCCAACGTCTTTGACCGCGGCGCTCTCACGCCCGGCGAAAATTTTCTGGTTCACGGCGGCGCGGGAGGCATCGGCTATACCGCCATTCAACTGGCCAAGGCCTTCGGCGCCGTGGTCTTTACCACCGCGGCCGGCGCCGATCAGATGGAAGCCGTGAAAAAACTGGGGGCGGATGTTGCGCTGGATTATACGACGCAGGACTGGCAGCGGGAAATTGAAAACCGGATCGGGAAGAGGAGCATCGACTGTATTCTGGATTTCGTGGGCGGCCCCTATATTCAAAAGAATCTGAGGCTGCTGGCCCGAAACGGAAGGCTGGTGCAGATCGCCTTCATGCAGGGCGCGAAAGTGGAACTGGACTGCCTGCCGATTTTGACCCAAAATCTGACCTTCACCGGCTCGATGCTTCGTCCCCGCTCTTCGGAGGAAAAGGCCTCCATCGCCCGGGCCCTTCACAAAAACGTCTGGCCGCTCTTTGCCGCGGGAAAGCTGCGGGTTTTGATCTCCGCCGTCTTTGAGCTTGCCGAAGCCGCGCAGGCTCATACCCTCATGGAATCGGCCGCTCATGTCGGCAAGATCATCCTGAAAGTGCGCTGAACGCGTCTGCCGGCAATGATTTTGCGGCCTTTACTTGAAACGTTTTTTCAGGTAGTTGTGTGTTCAGGTTGAAATGATACGTCATGAACCCTTTATCACGCAACGGATGGCGATGACCAATGAAAACAACCTCCCCGAAAACAAAAACCGCGCGCAAGCGCGCGGAAGAGGCCCTGCGGCACAATGAAGAAAAATACCGCGAGATGATCGAAACCATCCAGGACGGTTATTTCGAGATTGATCTGACCGGCAAATACACTTTTGTCAATGATGTGATCTGCCGGCAGCTGCAATACTCCCGCGAAGAATTGATCGGATCGGACAACCGCAAGTATCAAGATGAGGAAAACGCCAAAAAAACTTTCCAGGCTTTTTTGGACGCTTACACGACGGGCAAACCGGTGCCGGCGCTGGAAATGGACGTGATCCGCAAAGACGGCTCGACGCAAATTGCCGAAGTGTCGATATCCCTCATTCGGGACGCCGGGGGACAACCCCTGGGGTTTCGCGGCATCCCCCGGGATATCACGGAGCGCAAACAGGCGACGCAGGCCCTTCTGGAGAGCGAAGCGCTGCAGCGTCACCTGATGGAATCTCTGCCCATCGGGCTGGTGGTCGTGGACCCGCGGACGCGCATGATTGAGCACGCCAACCAAACCGCTTCCGTGATGTTCGGCGCCCCGGTGGACCAGATCGTCGGACACCGGTGCCATGCTTTTCTGTGCCCGGCCCAGGAAGGCGCCTGTCCCGTCTGCGACCTGGGCAAAGACATCGACAATTCCGAACGATGGATGGTCTGCGCGGACGGCCATCACCGTCCGGTTCTGAAAACCGTCAGGAAAATAAAAATTCACGGCCGTGAAAAGCTGCTGGAATGCTTTGTGGACATCAGCGAGCGCAAGCAGGTGGAAACGGCTCTCAAGGCCAGCGAAGAACGCTTCCGCGGCATGGTGGAATCTCTTCCCGACCCCTATTCAGAAATCAATCTGGAAGGAATCATCACGTTTGTCAACGAGGCCTTTGTGCATGAAACGGGATACAGCCAAGATGAACTGATCGGAAAAAAATTCAGCATGCTCCTGGACGAAAAAAATGCCCGGCTGGCCAAACGGGGATACGCCGAAATTTACAAAACAGGACGTCCCGTAAAAAATCTCGAATTGGAATGGATCTCCAAAAATGGCCACGCCGTGCTGGCTGAAGTGTCCGTTAGTCCGATCAGTCAGGCCGATGGAACCGTGATCGGTTTTCAATCCATTTACCGCGATATCACCGAGCGCCGGCAAATGGAAATCGCGCTTTCCCGGGCCAAGGAGGCGGCGGAGGTGGCCAGCAACGCGAAGTCCGAATTTCTGGCCAGCATGAACCATGAAATCCGGACGCCGATGAACGCCATTTTGGGAATGGCGGATCTCCTGACGGAGACGCCTCTGAACAAAGAGCAGCAGAAATTCGTGCAGATTTTCCGGGAGGCCGGGGAAAACCTTCTGAACATCATCAATGATATTCTCGATATTTCCAAGGTGGAGGCCGGGCATATTCATCTGGAGCACATTCCGTTCGACCTTGGAAAGCTGGTGGAGCAGACCGGGGACATCATGTCCGTCCGGGCCCATAAAAAAGAGCTGGAGCTGGCCTGCCGGGTCGCGCCGGGAGTGCCGACCAAACTGATGGGCGATCCCACGCGCCTGCGCCAGGTGCTCATCAACTTCATCGGCAACGCCATCAAGTTCACCGAATCGGGAGAAATCCTGCTGGAGGTGAAGCCCGCCCATTCGTCCGCCGTCAACGCGCAGCACCATACCGTGGATCTGATGTTTTCCGTGAAGGACACGGGCATCGGAATTCCAGCCGACAAAATCCAAAACATCTTTGAGCGCTTCACGCAGGCCGATTCTTCCACCACGCGCAAGTACGGGGGAACGGGGCTGGGGCTCACCATTTCCAAATCCATCCACTGCTGTCCAAATTAGCCCGGATAAGAAAATTTACCCTTGAAAACATTGCTTATTTGGACTGATTTAGCTTGTTTCCCAATTCAGGTTTCTCATTTATTTATCATATGCTGTCCCAATTATCAGAATTGTAATTTCGCCTGCGGTTGCATGGTGGATAAGGGCGGTCCTTCATAAGGATTATCAAGCCATGTCCAAAGATCACGATGCACAAAGAGATTCATCCTGAGAATGGCCACCAGATTGGAAAGCGACCAGCCAAATTTTGCTTTCAACTGCAGGTAGCGTAGAATCAGCATCACTATCAGTGCTGTCCAAATTTGAATCTTCACCGCATTGGCGGAAGTGCCCACAAACGTCTTAATCTTAAGGTTCTGTTTCAAAGCCTTAAAAAACAACTCAATCTGCCAGCGGTCTTTGTAGATGGCCGCGATGGTTGTAGCCCCTAACTTCAAATGATTGGTCAGATAAACAAATGTTTCGTCCTTTTCCGCATTGTAGTAGGTCACCTTGCGCAACGGGTGCGGACATTTTTTGCCCGCTTCACCGGTCAGTTGGATGATTTCATCGCCGAGAATCGAGCGGTTTTGGGGAATATCTCTGGTTTCCGTAACTGTATAGACCGCATTATCCTTCATCCTGGTTACAAAATAGACACCTTGTTCCGTCCATTTGCAAAACAGCCCGTAATCGTTATACCCGCGATCATCCACGACGATGGTTCCCGAATCAAATCTTAATGTATGGGCCACTTTTACATCATGGCGTTTTCCATCCGTCACCACACCGAAACAAGGCAAATACCCATCATGATCCAACACTAAATGAAGTTTCACGGCGCCTTTGGCACGCCGAAACTTTGCCCAGTCATACATAGAAAGACACAAATCAATGGTAGTTGAGTCCAAGCTCACCAGCTTGTTCTTAAAACGAAATGGCTTCTTGACCTTTACTTGGCCACGGCATGTTTCCAAAAGATTGAAAAACACTTTCTGGTATAACTCCCAGGAACGATGCTCATTGGCATAAGCCAGTGTTGACCGTTTGGGGGCTTCAATACCCAAATGTTTCAACTTGCCTTCACAACTACTCAAACCGTTCGTAATCTCCCGCAATGAATGGGCTCGTCCCAATTGGCAAAACAACATGCTCACAAACTGTCCCCAGCAGGTAAATCCCCGCATATGGCGCTCTGCTTTGGTTGCCGTTACCGCGCTCTGAAATTCCAATCGCGGAAATAATTGTAACAGCTGGCTGAATATGCTACAAAACCTCTGCATCGTTGAGTCCTCCCTTGTCTGTATTTGCTCGTCGCAAAGCCAATATAACAAATCAGGACTCAACATGCGCTTATTTTTTATCAGCTAATTTGGACAAGAGTGAAATCCATCGTAGATCTGATGGGCGGAACGATCACCGTTGAAAGCAAAGAAGGAAAGGGGAGCGTTTTTTCCTTTACCGCGCCTTTTGCGATGCAGACCGAGATGACGCCCGTAGAAGACGCCTGCGCGCTGGTCGATCTGACGGGGCGCCGCGCCCTGGTGATCGACGACAACGCCAACAATCGCCTGATTCTTCGGGAGATGCTGACCCAATGGGGAACCGTTGTCTCTTCCGTGAACAGCGGTCCGTCCGGCCTCGAGGCGCTCCGGGAGGCGCAGGTATCCGGCAAACCGTATGATTTTGTCATCCTCGATTATCAGATGCCCGGAATGGACGGTCTGACGACGGCGGTGGAAATCCGCAAGGAGCCGAAGTGGTCGTCGCTGGCCGTCATCATGCTCTCCTCCGGCTATCCGCAGGAGGACATTGCGGCGGCGAAAAAAATCGGCATCGACCGGTTTCTTTACAAGCCCGTCAAGCGCAATGATCTGCAGGAAGCCATCTGCGGAGAGTTGGGAAAGAAGGAGGAGGCACAGCCACAAGCCGGAAGTGCACCCGCTGCCGCCGCCGCGCAAAAATCTTTGAACATTCTTCTCGTGGAAGACAACGAGGACAACCGGCTTCTGATTTCGACCTACCTGAAAAAGACGCCGCACCGGCTTCACATGGCGGAAAACGGCGCCGTCGCCGTCGAGGCTGTGAAGGCGGGAAACTTCAACATTGTTTTCATGGACATGCAGATGCCCGTGATGGACGGCTATACGGCCACCCGCGAGATCCGTCAGTGGGAAAAAGCGCAGGCAAGGACCGCCGTTCCCATTATTGCGCTGACCGCCTACGCCCTGAAAGAGGACGAAAAGAAAAGCCTCGACGCGGGATGCACCGGACATATGACCAAGCCGATCAAAAAGGCGAGACTGCTGGAGGCGCTGGCCGAATTTGCCGCCGATGAAGCATGATCCGCAGGCAAGTTGCCAAACGCAACATACGGTTTGTTGGAAATAAAAAAAGGGGCGGGTGAAAACCCGTCCCTTTTTCTTGTCGCTTCCGCTGGAAAACTTACTTCGCTGCCGGCGCTGCTTCTTCAGCCTTCTTTTCGGCCTTCTTTGCTTTCGCCTTCTTCACTTTCTTTACGGCCTTCTTCTCTTCTTTCTTCACATCAGCCTTTGCGGGCTCCGCTACTGCCGCGGGAGCTGCCGCCGGCGCCGCCGCGGGCTTCTCAGCCGCGATGGCCATGGTCGTGAATGCAAAAACCGCCGCCACTACAAACAATGCTAAACGCTTCATCTGAAATTCCTCCTTGTGATCTTTTTAGTAAGCCCTGTTTCAGAGCCTCTTTGTTGCCTGCGATACAGCAACGAACATGCCATTTTAAGCGAAAAGGCGCGGCAGCTATTGGTTTGAAATGATGGAAGTTTTTTCACCTCCGCCAAAATTCTTTTTCCCAGTGGAGGCGCAAAGGGGCATATCTCCTCACCGGGTGGAGAATAATGCATCACCTGCGGCTGGAGCGGGAACCGGCAACGGGCGCAAAAGCATCCTCCCGCGCCCACTGTTTCCCGCACCCGCCGCAAAAAGGAAGTTGAAAAATTCAGGGATTCACCATAGAGAGGCAGGGAACAGTCGCGACTGTTCCCTGCGATTAATGAATAAAAGGTTTTTATGATTTCAAAACGAGCATCCCGGTTCACGTCTTTCATCGTCATGGACGTCATGGCCGAAGCCGAAGCGCTGGAACGAAAAGGCGAACACATCATTCACATGGAAGTGGGCGAGCCTGATTTCCCCACGCCCAAAGCGGTCATCGACGCGGCCATCGTTGCGCTCAAAAACAACAAAACCCGCTACACGCACGCCCTGGGGCTCCTCGAGCTCAGGCAGGCCGTCTGCGATTACTATCGAAAAGAATACGGCGTTTCGATCACGCCCGACCAGGTCCTCATCTCCACCGGAACATCGCCGGTTCTGCTGTTTGCGATGCTCGCGCTTCTGGATCACGGCGACGAAGTGATCGTCTCCAACCCGCGCTATCCCTGCTATCAGAATTTCATCGGGGCGGCGGGCGGCAAGCTCAGGGAAATTCAAACCTACCCGGAAGAAGGATTTCAATACCGGCACAAAGACATTGCCAAAAAAATCAGCCGAAGGACGAAAGGCATCATCATCAATTCCCCGTGCAATCCGACAGGCATTGTGATGAACAAAGAGCACTTACGGGGCATTGCCCGGTTTGACGCGCCGTATATTATTTCCGATGAAATTTACCACGGTCTGGTTTATGGGGACAAGGCGCATTCCATCCTGGAATTCACGGACCGGGCCTTTGTCATCAACGGGTTTTCCAAGCTCTACGCGATGACCGGCTGGCGCCTGGGCTACCTGATCTTCCCCAAAAAATTCAGTGCCGTCATGCAGCGCATTCATCAGAACTTCATGATCTCGGCCAACGGGTTCATTCAGTGGGCGGGCATCGCGGCGCTTACGAAAACCAAAACGGCCGTCAAGGCCATGATTCGAACCTACGACGAACGACGCCGCTACATGCTTACGCGTCTGACGGACATGGGTTTTGTGATCCATGTCGAACCCACCGGCGCGTTTTACGTGTTTGCCGATGGGCGAAGATTCTTTGCCGACTCTTACCGGGAGGCTTTCCGAATCACAAAGCAGGCGAAAGTCGGCGTGACCCCCGGCATCGACTTCGGCAGCGGGGGCGAAGGATTTCTGCGCTTCTCCTACGCCACGTCCCTGGAAAATATCAAAGAAGGCTTGAACCGCCTGGAGCGGCATCTGAAAAAGAGAAAATGAAATAGACAAATAGGCACATTTGTCGTATTTTACCGCCCGCATTGAAGAAATATTCCCAAAGGAGGATAGAAAATATATGCCGTACAAGTACATTGATTTGAAAATCGAAAATTATGTGGCCACGGTGGCCATGGCGCGCGTCGATGCGCTAAACGCCCTGAGCCTGGAGTTTGCCTCGGAAATCGCCTCGGTGTTTCGAGAACTGGGCGCAAACGACGATGTCCGCGCGATCATCTTCTGCAGCAAGGCGCGGATCTTCTGCGCCGGGCTTGATTTAAAAGAAGCGGCTTCCGGCGCCAGCCAGCAGGCCAAGGTTGTTCTGGACGTGATTCGACAATCCCAGCCCTTGTTTGATTGCTGCAACTTTATTGAAGAATGCCCCAAGCCGGTCATTGCCGCCGTTCACGGAAAATGCATCGGGGGCGGCCTGGATATGATTTCCGCCTGCGACATCCGCCTGGCAACGGAAGACGCGGTCTTCTGCCTGAAGGAAGCCGCCATCGGCCTGGTTGCGGACATGGGCGTATTGCAGAGATTGCCGAAAATCGTCGGCCAGGGATTTGCCCGCGAAATGGCCTACACCGCAGCCAACTACACAGCGCGGGACGTCGAGAAAACAGGGCTTCTAAACGGCATTTATGCCGATCAGGCAAGCCTCATGGCCGCAGCGCAAAAACTGGCCGCGCAGATCGCCGCCAACGCTCCGCTGGGCATCAAATACACCAAGGAAGTCCTCAACTTCAGCCGTTATGTGAATGTTTACGAAGGCATGGCGCTGGCCGTCCAGAAAAATGCCATCCTGCTGATGTCGGACGACTTGAAAGAAGCCATGATGTCTTTCCTGGAAAGACGCCCGCCGGATTTTAAAGGGAAATGAAATCCTGTTTTGTAGGGAGCGGCCTCGACCGTTCATTTTAAAAGTAACAAGCTGATAATCAATTTCAAGGCCGAATATGTTTAGCATATCCGGCCTTCTTTTTTTCACAGCTTTCCATGGCCAGCTTCAGCACCCACAGTATTTTGTTTTCTTTTGAATCGGATATGGTGTCATATCAAACGAGGACACGGGCATCCCGTTGGGAATCATTACGTTGCGGAATCTATTCTTTTATTGTATTAAATAACTTACGAACCATCTGGTTGCAATCATAGCCGGATCAATCTTGCCGATTGAACCGGGATATTTCAGAGCAATCAGCATGATTGCTCCAGAAAAAAATGGAACAAACAGGAGAGTCATTATGCCGAAATCTTTAAAATATGTTGTTTATCGCGAAGGTGAGTTTTTTGTTTCGCAATGCCTGAACGTTGATGTCAGCAGCTTCGGCAGAACCAGTGAAGAAGCCATTGCCAACCTCAGGGATGCCGTTGAGCTTTATCTTGCTGATGAAGACACCCAACGTCTGTTTCAAACCGTCGAAGATGCCGCGGTTGGAGAAGCCGTTATTAATGCCTAAACGATATTCCTCAACGCAGGTTATATCCGTGCTGCTGAAAAATGGTTTCACCGAAACAGGGCAGACAGGAAGCCACCGGAAATTCCGCAGAGAAAGCCGCGTCGTTATCGTGCCTCACCCAAGAAAGATTATGCCTGTTGGCACTTTCAACTCCATCCTGCGCCAGTCTGGGCTGAACTTGATGGACTTTGAATCAAAACATTAGGCCGCCATTGGAATTTGAAATATAGCGATGATCCGAATAATTCTGGCAAAACGGTAACACAGAAAGGCGCCCACGCACGGAATGCAGGACGCGAGTCATGAGTGAAAAGACAATCCAATACTGGATATTGATAAAACACAGGAGCTGTTCCAATGGCTAAAAGCTCGGATTTTGTAGAAAAAGAATTAAAAGATTTCGTTGCCCTGATCAGGAAAAAATACGATATTTATGCCGTTGTCCTCTACGGATCTTATGCGGAAGGCCGGGCTAATGATGACAGCGATATTGATGTGGCTGTTTTTTCAGACGACTTCGGCAAGGACCCCTATGAAGAAATGAAGGCGCTCTTCCGCCTTCGCCGGCAGAGCGATACGGACATCGAGCCGTTGCCCTTCAGCCGGGACGCCTATTTCAGCGACGACAAAACGGAATTTGTTAGCGACATCATCAGGAAAGGCAAAGTCATTTATAAGGAAAACCGCCTGTTGATATGATTATGCGGTTTTGAATTTCCTTGATCGTGATGAATCGGGTTCATTTATATATAGAAAGGAATCAGATTATGTTTGATTATCTTTTGTCCAAAGAACAGCTCAAAATCCGCGATGAGGCGCGGGAATTTGTCAAGTCGATCCCCCGTCAGACGATTCTCGACATGGACGCGGATAAAATCAAGTTCCCCAAGGAATTCTTAAGCGAAGCCGGAAAAAGGAATCTTCTGGGATGCCGTTATCCGAAACAATGGGGCGGACGGGATCTGGACTGGGTCACCACCTGCATGCTCATGGAGGAAATCGGAACTCTCGGCTACGAAATGGCCTGCGTCTTCGGCGTGGGGGCGGAACTGGTCTGCGATGCGATTATCCGCCACGGCACGGATGAACAGAAGGAAAAATATGTCAAACCGCTCCTGAGGGGCGATCTTTTTGCCGCGGAATGCCTGACGGAGCCCCGGGGCGGTTCCGACTTCTTCGGAGCGACCACCAAAGCCGAAGACATGGGAGATCACTTCCTCATCAACGGCCAAAAGCGTTTCATCGTCGGCGGCGAGGGAGCGGATTTCTTTCTGCTGTACGCCAAGACGGACTTCGACCCCAAAACCAAGCCGCAGAAATCCATCACCGCGTTTATCGTGGATCGCGGTCCGGGCGTGGAAACGAAATATCTTTACGGTCTGATGGGATGCCGCGGCGGCGGAACGGCGCGTCTGGTCTTTAAGGACGCCAAAGTGCCGAAAGCCAATGTCGTCGGCCAGGTCAACGGCGCCTATGACGTCTTCAACACCATGATGATTCCGGAGCGGCTCGGCACGGCGGCCATGACCATCGGCGCGGCTCGTCCGGCCCTGGAAGTGGCCACAAACTACACCACCAGAAGAAAAGCCTTCGGCCAGATCATCGCCCAGTTCGAGGGCGTCAGCTTTCAGGTGGCCGAGGCGATCATGCTTCTGGATGCCGCCCGTGCAATGGCCTACGTAACGGCGCGCGCGGTGGACGGCGGCGTCAACATGAACCGCATCCGGCGCATGGTGTCGGAATCCAAGAAATTCATCACCGAGTCCTGCCAGAAGGTCGTTCATAATTCCATGCAGGTCTGCGGCGGAATCGGCTACACGAACATTCTGCCGATCGAGCGCATCCACCGCGACGTGCGGCTGGCCTCCATCTGGACCGGAACGAGCGAGGTCATGTCCATGATTACCGCCCATGAATGGTACCGGGAGTATTTCATGGCCAAGGCGGCGGGCCTGACCCGTGACTGCGAGCTGGATGCCGCGGAAGCGGAAGCCGCGGACGAAATCATTTACGAATAACCAAAACAGGTGAATCACGGCGAGAAGCGATGCGCGCGCCATGATTCCCCCTTCTCACCGGCCTGCGGCAGCGTCAGACTCTTCAATGATTTGTTGACAACTTTTCTGAAAGCCCATTATAAAAGTTGTCAACCAGTCGTCAACTGGTGTTGCGCACGGCGTATCATGAACAATATGTTTTCATTGGTATTTTTTATCAATACCTTGATTTCTTTATGCGCATTCTGCCAGACGCGGAAGATTTCATCGGCAAAGGCCTGTCCTACGGTTTCCACACCTTCAAAGTCAAGTTCAATGATTTTGAATTTTTCCAGCCCCGCTACTATTCTGCGGGCTTGCGACCGGGAAACGTATTCAATCCCCTGGTGATACAGCTTCACCCTTACGCCGGTTTTACTGAATTGGAATGACTCATCACTTTCTCTTTTGACGGCGTCGAGCACCTTGTCCTCGGACAACCCCTTGTTAAGCAACACTTTTCGAGCCCTCGGGGGCAACAGGATTCCTTTTTCAGAGGGGAGAACATAATGCGCCTGGTTTGCCTTGCCGATCCGAAGAATCACGCCCTCATCCGCCAGCTCCTTGAGAAATCTTTGCGCATAGGCTCTGGAAAGCCCCGTTTTGTTCACGAGATCCGCCGTTGCAACACGCCCCTTTTTCTCCAGAAATTGAAAGATCAGTTTTTTAATGTCCATAGCCTTCGCCTTGAAGGATGGTTGACGACTTTATCGTCAACCAATTTAGAAAGTTGTCAACAAGTTGTCTGCCCTAGAACCTGAATCCCCGGCTTATTGTATCGAGGCAGGTTGTGCCCACCGATTTGTATAGAAAAAGCCTCCACCGCGTCCTTGATTTCTTTGTCGTCAAAGCAAAATAACCGTTGTTGCTTTTCGCCTCGCTCAGCCCGAGAATCCGGAGTGTCGGGGTGCGGCAATCTATTGATCCCTGCCTTCGATGATGCGGATTTCGGGAATGGTTTTTTGACGGGCCATGGCGATGGATACGGGATGTTTTGCATCCGACAGTTCCTGAAAAACTTTCTCGATGGTTTCCAGTTTCTTCTTGTCGCTCCAATCGTCTTTTAGTTCCGGCAAGTCCGTTAAATGTTTCAACACTTCGGCATCGGCAGCTTTGATTTCCTCGGGAAAATAAAGTTCGTAAACCATGGCATTAAGAAGCTGCTCAAAAAATAACACTGCTTTTTCCGATGAAACAGAAATGGAATAGATTAATAAATCAACTATTTTTTTATACTTACCTTGATCGCTAGAATATTTTATAGGAAGAAGATTAACTTGAGCAATACGTATTTTGGGAAATAATTCAGTATCGCTTTTGAATAAAGCTTGATAGTAGAATTGCATGAGACTGCTATTCAAAATCGCAGTCACAAATTGTGGCGTATATTTTTTATCATGTATCTTAAGAGAATATAAACTTCTATTACAATAAAGCTTGTTTTCTAAAAATAATGCCGTTAACTCGCTACCAGTTTCACGAATCAAAATTCTATCACCTTTAAAGTAATAATCATCTTTCTGATACTGGTTTTTAATATTTTTCGAAATGTAGCTGAACTTATTGATCGACCACTTGCTAATGTTGGAACCTGTGATAAATTTGATTTCTCCGTTATCAAATACTTGATCTCTCCCAATCTCAAAGCCACGCATGACCCCAGATATTTTCGAGATAGGCTTTGTATTTTGCGAAATCCTTATAATTAGATCGTTATTAGGAATAAAGTTTTCAAAACTCCAATTATTCGCTTTTGTATTAACCTTGGTGCCTATTAACACTGCTGTTGGCATCTGAACATTCTCAAATATTTTATCCCCTTGAACTTCTAAATAAATTAAATGTATTTTAGTTTCTAAAAATGTCCTTAGTGATTCAAATTTTAATCCTTTTATAAAAAGAGAAGCTGTAATAAATGAAATTATACCATTTTCTTTTAATAGATTCGTGATACTTTTCTCGAAGAAATATGCATACAGGTCACCACAATTAATAGTTAGATAGTTTTTGTAACTAATTTGTTCTTTCTTAGAAACAACTTTATACGGCGGATTACCAATGACTACATCAAACCCTTCTTTTATGCCGAACATCCATTCTGGATCGAAAAACGGACTGGAGGCGTTCTGATCGTATGGATCAAAAGCTGCCACGGATCGCGCCGCGTCTTTGTTCCAGCCGTCCTTGACCAACAGCTCGGCGATCTTCTTGCGCAGGTCCTTATCTTTTTCCTGACAGTTCCGCTTCCGCGTTCGCGTCCGGGCGTTGAAATACTGATGGCGCATTTCCTTGAGTTCATCTTCCAGTTTTTTGACTTCAGGATTTTCAAAGCTCGCTTGTCCACCGGCTTGCGGTTTGTCCAGTCCAATCAGCGTATTGGCCGCCACAAATTTGGTTTCCAGATTCGGCAATGGCCGTATGCCGAAATTATCACGAGATGTGTCAACTTTCTGGTCAACAATTAAAGAGATAAAAAAGCGCAGTTTGCTGATTTGTGTGGCGATGGGTTGAATATCCACGCCGTAGATGCAGTTTTCAATCAGGTAGAGTTTGCGGCCATAGTCCAATTCATTATTGGCAAACGCCGCTTCAATATCAGCAATAGATTTTTCCCGAATAGCCGGATCGTCAATTTGTCTGGCCTTGGTAATCTGCCGCTCTTTCCATTTCTCATTTTGCGGATCGAGCTTGTGCAGAATATGAACAAGCTTGTGCAGTATGCCCATTGGGAAAGCGCCGGAGCCGCAGGCCGGGTCAAGTATTTTGCAGTTATCAATGGCGTCAATCAGCGTCTTTGTTTCCTTTCCGGTAAAGGCATGTTCTTTCTCTGTGTAGGTGAAAAGAATATCCAGACCGGCATCCGCATCATGCGGCTTCAGTTTCGCTTCGGTTTCCAGATTTTGTTTGAGATAGGCTTTGAGGCTTTCGTCCACCATGTAGTTGACGATTTCCCGCGGCGTGTAAAAACTGCCGGTTTGTTTGCGGGCGGTGGTCTGGGTTTCCGGGTTGTAGCTGGCCAGCAGATTTTCAAAAACGCGGCCCAACAGTTCCGGATCGAGGGCGATTTCTTCTTCAATCGGCGTGTTTTCCGTGATCGTGAATTTGTAGTGATTGAAAATCTCAAACAGGCCTTTGACCTTTTCATTCTTTTTCTTTTTGTCGTCATAGACATCGCTTAAGTCAATGGTATGCTCACGGGCGAAGAAAAGTTTATCCGGCACCTGCGCCTGCTTTATTGGTTTGCGGGAAAAGCCGTCCAGATACAAAACCTTGCCTTTTTCATCTTCAAAATCCAGGCAGTCAAACAATCCGCCGTTGAGAAAAGGCACGCCGGCAAACATTTTCATGACCGCTTCTTTAGAAATGTTAAAGTCGGACGAATAGCGGTACAAATTTTTGATGCCGTAATGTTTTATATTTTGTTTAAATTCTCCGTCCGTGGCAAAGGCGCGTTCATCAATTTTCTTATTTAATGTGGCAAAAAACAGATTCTGCAAAATAGCCCGGTAGTAAACGGTGGAGCCAGCCGTGTTGAAATTTTTCACCATGCCCTTTAATTCTTTTTCATCAAAAATATTTTCCGGGATCAGGTGTTTTTCCTTGATAAACCAAATGAAAATAAGACGGGTAAGCATCCGAATGACACTTTCCGAATTGAAAACAGTGTCGTCTTTGTCGTCAGCCACATCATTGGGAAAGGAAACATTCTTAATCGCCCAGAAATACCAGTTGGCCAGTTCGCGGTAAAAGCGCTTGTTGAGTTCCTTGGTGTCGAGCGTTTTCTGCCAGGCCTGGTGCAGTTCGACAAAGTTGGTGAATTTGTAAACGCGCTTCAGTTCATCCAGCGACAAATCAAAAAGGATTTCAAGATGGGCGCGATGCGGACTGGCGATGGAAATATCTTTAATCAGCGTGACTTTTTTAAGGACATCCTTTTGCGCATCCCGCTTATGCAGGCGGCGATCAATAATGGAAAGCGTCAGCGTCTGGCCATGCCGGAAGATAATCATGACCGGCATGGGGAAGATTTTGTTTACTTCGCGGGTTATTTGCGCCAGATCTGTGCGCGAATATTCCGGCTGTGTCAGTTCGATGGCGAAGAAAAGATAGGTTTCAATAACAGTTTTTTCATCTTCGCCTACCCAGTTGATTTTATTGGAATCGAACAGGCCCTGCTGGCTGGATAATTCTTCCCGGGAGAGCTGAAATAAAAGGTCAACGGATCTCCATTCGTCAAACCGGGCTTTTTCCTTCTTGAAATTCTTTTCGGCAAAGGCGTGCCCGAAATTATCTTCAAATTCGGCAGTTGTTTTATGAGCGAACGGATTCTGACGGGATGTGTTGTAGCCCAGCGTGCCGAAAAGCGCCAATGCGTTTTTGGAAAAGCTTCCTGATGAAAATGATTTTAACGATGCGTCAATATTCCGTTTTATGTCCTGATCGGTCATTGATTTGATCCTTCAATTACTGCCCATTTTCCTTTTTTCGTTGCGCCGGTATGTTTGATGATGCCTTGTTTTTTGAGCAACTGTAAATGATACTTAACGCCGTCCGGGCTGAGGCCAGTCTTATCCGCCAGATCTTTTCGTGTTATGGAAGGGTTATTCTTTATTAATTTTAGAATTTTTTCTTGGGCAGTTTCTTGGGCAGCTTCTTGGGTAGTTTCTTGGGCAGTCTTCCCCCCGGACTTCCTAGGTCGGAGAAAAACGGCCTTAATATAAACAGGGTTAAACTCGTAGCGCACCGGCGGAACTTTTGCAGCTTTCAGCGCCAGCTTGATTCGTTCAATGCCCGTGCCCATTTTTTCAATGTAGTCTATGCGTTGAAACAGGTTGGCTATTCCCGGATTGCGCAACATGCTAACCGTGCCGAAATTTTCCGGCGTTAAGCCTTTGACCAGACCGCCGGGATTGGTAATTTCGATGCGGTCGTCAAATATTTCCATCATCACATTCGCGCCTTTTTCAAAATAATCGCGATGAACGACTGCGTTAATCAGCGCTTCCCGCAGGGCTTCATAAGGCAATTCCGGTATTTCTTTGCGTGCCAATTCACCGGTAAATTCATACCGCACCGGCAGGTATTGTTTGAGGAAATTCATAGCCAGGTCAACATTGGATATCATATCAATATTATAATCTTTGCGATCCAGCACAGTGGCTTTTTCCTTGCCCTTGTAGAGAGCGCAGGTGACAACGGTATGATAATAAATGTCGTTGAGGTTTTTCGCAAAGAAGAGCACGGCCAGATTGTTGAACAGCACTTTGCCTTCCTGCCGCGCGCCGATACCCAGATTTTTATACAAAAGCGGCTTGTCCAGAACGGCAGAGATCCTTGATAACTCAAGGAATCTCTTAATCTTTTCCGAATCTATATCTTTAATACTAAAGTTTCTTTTTATCAGTTCGTCATAGCGGATTTTACCTTCCGCCTGAATAAAATTGACAATCTGGTCGCGGCTCAATTTTTGTGAGTTTGGTCCCGTCCGGGTGTAAAAACCGCTGGCGCAACGATAGGGTTTATCGGTTCCTTCCCAAACGTCGATGACCAGGATATTTTTGTATTCTTCCAGTTGGATCTTTACCGGTGGGTCGCAATTGTTGGCGATATCCTGTATCTGGCTTTTGATTTTATTATCAGAGATTGTGCCGACTACTTTGCCTTCGTCGGTAATGCCCAGAAAAATCCTGCCGCCGGAGGCATTGGCAAACGCCACCATTTCTTTGTCCAGATTGGCAAGCCGCTCTTTAAATTCAATGCGATACCCTTCGCGCTCCTGCAAAATAACTGCAAGCTCTTTTTGGGTCAGCGGCATTTCTCACCTCACAATAAGCCAGGTCACAAGCTCAAAATCAGCCATTTCTTTGAGCTGTTTATCTTTGGGTATTAGCAGCGCACCGCGATCGGATGTCAGTTTTTGAGAGCCTTTCTTTTTGAATACCTGCACAATCTGCTCCACGGCTTTTTTCAAAAGTTCCGTGTGCTTCTTCATATCGTGCCCGTTGCCGGTTTCCTGATTAAACAACGCACATAATGTCTCATAAGGCGCCTGCTGATTCTGGCAAAGCAGGCGATAGATCTCCAGTATCTGCTTGGCATGCGTATAATTATATCTGACCGCGCCGTCATCACGAACGTAAACCAGAAAATACGGATTTAACGGATTAATTTCTTCGTTGCCGTCGCTTGCACCTTTTTGCGCAAGGCAGAAAATAATGCCCGGCTTGATAATATCTTTTTCGCCGGCTGAAAATTCCCGGTCTTTCATCAGTGACGCATATTGACCGCCCGGTGCGGGAACAAGCGCGTAAAGACCGAGCGGGCTCTCCTGAAGACGCTTCCGGTTGCTCTCTAAAAAGTGAAGCAGTTCGATGCGGAAATCATCAAGGGTAAAATCGGTCAGCGATATGGTTTCATCCATATCTTCCAAATCCAAAACTTCTTCCTTGAGTTTTTTGAGCTGTTTGTTGCGGTACTTTAAATCATCGGCAATGAGCTCCTGAAGCTGTTCGGTATTCAAAATATTATCTTCGCCGGTCGCGGTGACATCCACGAGCGCCATGCGCGCTTCCACTCTTTCTTTCAGGTTGATGTAATTATCCAGATCTTTCGTCGGCCAGAAATTAACTAGTTGAATGGACTTGTTTTTGCTGCCCAAACGATCGATCCGGCCAAACCGCTGAATGATGCGGACGGGGTTCCAATGGATATCGTAGTTAATTAAAAAATCACAGTCCTGCAAATTCTGGCCTTCGCTGATACAATCGGTCGCGATGAGAACGTCTATTTCTTCTGTGCTGACGGCATTGTTGAGTTTTGCCCTGTTTTTGGCAAGTGGCGCAAAATTAACCAGAATGCTGTCATAGTCATTCCTGCCCAGCGTCGTTTGTGTATGATTGCCGCAGACGAGCGCACAATGCAACTTCAGTTCGTTTCTGATCCATGCTTCCAGATTGTCGTAAAGATACTGTGCCGTATCCGCGAAGGCGGTGAATATCACCATCTTTTTATTATTGTCGTTGATGGGTTTGTTGATTTTGTCCTGCATTAGGTCTTTTAATGCTTTCAGTTTGGCATCGCGCTCGACAGTCACCGCCTTGGCGTTATTGAACAAACTGATCAATGCGTCTTTGTCCTTTTGTAAATCAGCCAGCCACTCTTCAAGCTTCAAATCCACAAGGTCAAACTTTAATTTCTTACCAACCTGCCAGGCTTCCGTTTCGTCGGCGCTTTCCTCAAGTTCTTCTTCGTTGGGCATCAGGCTATCCAAGCTTTCCTGACGATCTTTGTTTACTTTCAGGAACTCAACGATTTTATTCTCTAAAGTTTCAATTTTTTGAATGGTTCTATCCAGCGATATTTCAAAAGATTCGATGGAGCTCTCCAGACGCTTCAAATAATTGATCTTCATCATGCCGATGAGGAAGTTTTCACGGTCAGACTGCTTGAAGCCAAAAACTGATGCGCCTGCCATTTCTTCATATTTGTGTTTTTGCTCCTCCCTGACATAAGTGGAAGGATTAAAAACGGAAAGTTTGTAATCCAGGATCTGTTTGTTGATCTGATCGTAGGAAGGAAATCTTTTTTTCAGATCAATATCCGGATAAACGGAATGCGGTTTCCTCCTGTCGGGAAAACTGCCAATAGCTTCAATGCGGTAGAAGTTTTTAATGTGTTTCCGTGAGCGGGCAATAGTTAATTCATCAAGCAATTTGAAGAAGGATGAATCCAGCCGCTCTAATAATTCCTTTAGATTTTTGGATTTGTTTTTCACATCAGCCCAGCGGGTAAAGTTTTTCTGAGCATTTTCCAGCGTGGCGCCGATGCTTTTTATATTGCACATTTCCGATAAGGCGTCGTCTTTCCCTTCTGTGATATAAGCAATCTGATTGCGCAAATCGCGCAAGGTGTTATTGACCGGCGTGGCGGAAAGCATCAGCACTTTTGTCTTCACGCCTTCTTTAACGACTTTTTCCATCAACCACTTGGCGCGATTCATCTTGGTTGATCCGTCATCCTTTATTTTATCCATCGGATTGCCGCGGAAGTTATGCGACTCGTCGATGACCACAAGGTCGTAGGCGCCCCAATTGAAATTCTCAAGGTCAATGCCATTGGCGTCAGACCGACCGGATTCACGAGCCATATCAGTATGATAAAGGACGGTGTAATTAAATTTGTCTTTTTTGAAAGGATTGAGCAGATGGTTCTGGCTGATCTGGTAAATGGTCCAGTTGCCGGTGAGTTTCTTGGGGCACACCACAAGAATCCGTTCGTTGCGCAATTCAAAATATTTGATGACGGCCAGCGCTTCAAAAGTTTTGCCCAGACCAACGCTGTCGGCAATGATGCAGCCATTGTGCTTTAAAAGTTTATTGATGGCCCCTTTGACGCCGTCTTTCTGGAAATCGTAAAGCATATTCCAGACTTCACTGTCATAAAATCCGGTTTTCTCATCCAGCAACCCGCCCTTTTTCTGCTCATCAAGATAATCTTTGAAGATATGATAAAGGGTCTTGAAATAAATAAACTCCGGCTCATTCTCCAGATACAACTGCTCCAGGTATTTCAGGACATCTTCTTTGACGTCCTCCACCAGGCCGGTATCGTCATTCCAAATGGCGTCAAACCAGTCTTTAAGTTCCTTTCTGTCTCTGTCGCTGTCAATAATCAGATTCAGCTCGATATTTTTGCTTCC
>Ga0208459_1001442_pt1 | contig 22541 bp, 19 predicted proteins | sample AD_UKC087_MetaG_FD_184433 | JGI IMG/M metagenome (GOLD analysis project Ga0208459, IMG submission 184433) | Active sludge microbial communities of municipal wastewater-treating anaerobic digesters from USA - AD_UKC087_MetaG (SPAdes) (version 2) | ecosystem: Engineered > Bioreactor > Anaerobic >... | reverse complement strand
GTTACATCGAATACGCAAAGGCGTCCCCGGAAGCCGAAATCCTGTGCGGCGGCAAGTGTGACGACTCGGTCGGCTACTACATCGAGCCGACGGTTGTCGTGACGACCAACCCGCGCTTCAAGCTGATGGAAGAAGAAATTTTTGGACCGGTTCTGACGGTCTTCGTTTACGAGGACAAGGACCTGGACGACACCCTGCGGCTTTGCGACACCACGTCGATCTACGCGCTTACCGGCGCTGTTTTCGCCGAGGATCGCTATGCGGCGATGAAGGTCGCGAAGGCGCTTCGCCATGCGGCGGGTAACTTCTATATCAACGACAAGCCGACCGGCGCGGTCGTCGGTCAGCAGCCGTTTGGCGGCGCGCGCGCTTCCGGCACGAACGACAAGGCCGGTTCGTACCTGAACCTGATTCGCTGGACATCGCAGCGCACGGTTAAGGAAGCGTTCGTTTCCCCGAAGGATTTCCGATACCCGTTCATGGGCGAGGAGTGATCCCCGGCCCCGAAAGGAAGCCATGATTCGACCTGTCCTTATTGCGACTGCCATGTTCCTGTCGCTGGCGTGCTCCGCCCCGGTTGTCGCGGGGCCCGAGGACGAATTTCCCGGGGCGATTCTGCGGCCCAGGCCCAGGCCGTGCCTGTTGCCCGCCGGAGCTTCATTTATAAGCATGTCTGATCTTGACGGCGGTATCAGCCCCGCAGGTCCGGTTCGCGGCAAGTGGAAGCTTCGTTTTGACCGTGGTCGCTTTTCGTGGACCTTTTCCGACATGGCGGTAAGCGGTCGGTTCTCCTGTGATGGCGAAAAAGTCCGGGCGACAACGCTTTCCGGTTCGTTTTCGGGGGTTTATGACCCCGCGGTCATGGAGATCGCGTGGGAAGGTCAGCGTTACGAAATCACCGGGAAGCATGCCGCGCAGCGACGAAGGCTGTTGAAGGAAATTCAACAGCGCCAGCAGCAGGATCCGGTTCAATCGCCACAGCGTCGGGAAACGCCGCCCAGCCCGGAAAAGCCGGTTCCCGCACCGTCATGGGAGGACTACCACTCCAAGTCAAGCTGTCCCCCGTTGGCCAGGTCGGAACAGGAGATGCGTGGCTGCACCGGTCATCAGGACTGCGTGATTTCCTGCCACGTTGACGGGTCATGCTGTGGCGGCCAGTGCGGATGCGGCAATGCCCTTAATCGGGACTTTGCCGCGCGTCTGAAGGATTGGCAGGCCGCCCGGTGCCAGGGCCGCGGGCAGTACTGTCCGGCGGTTGCCTGCATGATGCGGGGTCCGTTCTTCGCCACGTGCGTCGATGGCATGTGCCGGTCTTCCGAAGGCCTGGGCGCCATCATCAAACAAACCCCCTGAATTCTTACACCCTTGTGTCCAACTCCTGGCTGATGCGATCCGCCCCCCGTTCCGTAAGGGCGAATGAAAATTCGCCCGCCTGCGCGAAAATTCGCGCGCGCCCCGCAGGCATTTGCCGCAATCCGGGTATCTGTTATTCTTCATGCAACCCGGTGCAGGTAAATCCATGGAAAAATCCTTCGTCTTCCTGGCGTTCCTTTGCATGGCTGCCGCTTTTGCGGCCGGATGCGGCGGGAATGTTGTCGTTGGTGACCTCGCAGATGTCGCCGAGGATATTTCGGCAATCGACACTGTGGATCCGGCCGACCATGGCGGCCGCGATGTCGCGTCGGATCATGGCATGACCGATGTTGACGACCACGATTCGGTTTCCGATCCAGGTACGGATCCCGGCGGCGACCATGGAATCGACACGGTGGATGTCGATCAGGACGCCCAGGCAGACGAAGGGGCGCCGGATGCTGCTGACGTCGGGGACGATGCCGAAGATCTTCCTGGCGTCGATGCCATCGACCACGGCCAGTCGGACCAGGTCGATCCGGATGCCGCCGATCCCGGCCGCGAAGATGTCGCCGACTCGGATGCCATGGAACCGGATTCGGTCGATTCCGACGCGGTTGCCGATGCCGCCGATGTCGCAGGGGATGCCGGAACCGATGTCCTGCCCGGACCTTGCGCGGACGGCGTTCCCGAGTATGTCGGTGACCAGGGGTGGACAGGTCAGATCAACGTTACCGAAACCGCCACGTACTGTTGGCCGTTCGATGAATCGCTGACTTTGCGGGAATCGATGGCAAGGAAGTCAAGGATTCGGCTCATTCCCGGCACTTATCCTGTTCCCACAGTTGGCGAGGGCCTTTCGATGGTTCTTCCGTTCTGCGTTGAATTCGCCCCCGGAGTCGGTGGCCCGTCCCATTCGGGGCAGGGTACCGTTCGCGCCGGCGAATGGGGCTTTCAATACAAGCAGCCGATGATTTTCGGTGCCGCCTGGGAATTCGAGATGTCTCAATGGGCATCGACAACGACGCTTGACGGCACCGGCTCGCCTGGATCGATGGTTCTTTGCGAGTCGTCCTGCGCCGACTGGATGGATCGACGCAGATTCGATTCCTGCACGTATGACAATGTTGATCGGCAGATTCACACAATCGGGTTTGAAGGCGGCCAGATTGTTCTGGAGCTTCGCATCGGCATGAGCATGGCATCGACCGAGCCCGGAATCTTTTTCTCAGCAACCGGCACGCTCGACGGGAAAGCTTTTGACGTAACCGATTACTGGAAGTTGGTTTATCGGCCGGCTCACCACCATTTCAGTCGGGATTTCGCCGTCTTGCTGGATTCCCAGGAATTCGGAACCTGCTCCATCATGGTCGTGGGCGCTGTTCCTTGGCCGGATCAGCCGGGTGCCGAACTTCCAACGGTCTCGCTGGCCGATTGCCTGTTGAATGTGACGAAGACAAAGAAAGTCACCAGTCACACCTTCAAGAGGGTTTCCCCCTGACCACCCACCCACGCGAAAATCTGTTCCCCCCCGATTTGTAAGGGCGAATGAAAATTCGCCCGCCCACCGGATTCGTCCAGGCTTGGTTCAGTACGGATAAACCATGCTGCCGCATGTCATCGTCTTGTCCAGGTGTTCGATGCAAAGCTGGCCCGATGGTGCCGGATCATCGCCCTGGGGATATGTTGCAAGGTAATAAATGACTGCAATATCTGCCTCTTCCAGTTCGGCCAGCGTCGCGGGCGCCAGCCCGGCCTCCAGGCGCGGCTCGAACGCATAGTCCTCGCTGAAGTTGTGGTGACCAGGGCGCTGGCTGCGCGACCACCACCCGGTCAGAGTAATCGGTTCCGTCGTGAATCCGGTCAGCACGGTCTGTTCCCACTGCACAAGCGGCGCCGTGTATCCGGCCGTAATCCCGGTCGGGGCCGGCGGCCACCAGAATCCGATGTCATACTGATGCCCATCGCCATCGATATACCGCCGATCAATCCTGATGTGATCCTTTCCGACAGGCGTTCCTTCACCGCACGCGTGCAGCGACGCCACCTCCGTGTCGCGCCCGGTGACATTGCCTTCCCAGTCCAGCCATGGCCGCGCGGCCCCCGTCTTCATTTCCAGCCCCGACCACGCCGCAAGGTCGTCCGTCGAAATGAACGGCCCCCCCTGGACGTGCCGCCTTGTCGGAAGCGTGACAGTCAATCGCCATGAAACCACATCCGAATCCTGTCCCGTCTGGAAGGCCACGGTCACATAGTCCGTTTCGCGCGTCCATGTCACGTCGGGCTGGCCGGAAATCTGTCGCTCGACAGTCCTTGCCTGCCCGTCAATCGCGAATTCCAGCTTGATCGATTCAATCCAGGCGCCGTTTTCAAAGTCCTTCACGAAGCCACTCCTGACCTGGATTGTCGCCCGCGCCTTGACCCGGTGGGTGCCATAGACATCACCGTATTCGCCCTGGAAGGTGCACCATTCGGCCACCCCTCCAATCAGGTACGTGTCAATCTCGCCCTCCGCCGTCGCATCCGGAACTTCACGCACCTGTTTGATCCGAAGCATCCCGGGATCCACGCGCTTGTATTCCAGGTCAAGCGACTTCTGCTTTCGGCCGGTGGCCTGTTCCCAGCGCTTTTCGACCTTTTCGATCATCGAGAAAAGGGCCGTGTAATCCGAGTCCCATGTCATCACCCGACCGCCAATCGGGACAAGGGTCGATTCCTGTGTAACCGATGTCGTCACGCTCTGGTCGTACGCATACACGCTGGCAATCTCTGGAAGCGCGCCGCCCTCCGGGTTTGCAACAGATAAGGCACCCAACTGGGTAACAAGCGTGGCAGTCCGGCTGTAGGTGTCACGCTTATATATGGCGACCCCGTTTGCCATTTCCTGGGCATCGGGAAACGAGTAATGAACCAGCAGCCCCATGCCGACCTTCGATTCATCCACCTGCCTGCGCAGCCGCTCCAGGAATGCGTTGCGGTTAAAGAAACTGGCATAGACCTTTTTGATGGCCCGAAACACGCCGCGTTCCTTCGCTTCGGCGCCGTCGCAATGGGACGGGCCGTCCGAATCGGCATCCAGGTCGTCGCCAAGACAGCCGCTGAAGCTGTCGTAAAGGCCGGCCCCCGAAAATTCGGTCGAGTCCTCGACGTTCGTGGAACTGCGGAATCGAAGCTTGGTCGATGCATCGAAACCGGCCAGGGCGTCCTTGACGGCCGTCTGCAGGTCGGCGGGGAAGGGCGCGTCGGTAATCATGCCGCGCACCGCGGCAAGGTCGGCATCCAGCGTCTTTATGTCGGCCGGCCACTGCGCATGGGCCGCAAGCCTGGCCGCAATCGCCTGGCCCAGCGTGCCGCCGGTCATTGGCTGGCCCATGAAGTCGTCCCAAAGGTCGAACGAAAAGGCGATTGCGTACAGGCTGCCGTCGGGAATCGCGTCCCGCAGGATGCCGTAGTTGGCCGCCTTTCCGCCGAAATGGACAATGTCGGCCGGCCCGATTTCATCGCATGGCGTCGAATATGCGCCTTTCTTCTGCTTCGGCTTGAATTGCAGTTTGCCTGGCGACTTCGTCCCCAGAAGCGCGGTCAGGTCATCGTCCGTAAGGGACGAAGCATCCAGAAGGTGTACCTGGCAGGAAGTGGAACCCCACTCTGTCGTGGTCCACATCGCAACACGCTTGCCGACAAGCGATCGGGCGTGATCCAGATCGGCCGGCAGGGCCAGCCAGGCAAAAGGAACGTCAAGCGCATCCGCCAGCAGGGCGACGTGGGAATTCGGCGTGGACGCCGTCGCAGTGATGATGCCGGCCACAAAAGGCACCTCGGCCGGAACCGCGTCGGTCAGGACGATGTCGGTCGGCAACAGGTCGCCGGAAACATAGGCGGCGTCCAGTTCGCTTCCGGCCACTTCCGCCAGGCGCCCCACGGCCCATCCATCGGAGTAGCACTGGCTGCCTGTGGCCCATCGTTCCACCGAAGACACGATTACGTTGCGCTCGGCCAGCCAAGTCCTGTACTTCATTGCGGACGGATGTTGCTCGAACGTCGGGAAGTAAAAGAACTTCAAGGGGTTGGCCGGGACGCCGTCCGTCTCGCCGGACATCGTAACCGCGGCGCTGACCGTTTCAAAAACCCGTCGGACCATTTCCGGGTGATACGGATCCATCCGCACAAGCTGGATCCCGACCTCGCTGGGCTTGCCGCCGGGCGCATAAAGGACAGCCCCCAGGATGACCTGCTGATCCTTTTCATAAAGACTGACGGCGGAAAACTCCTCGGTGGTCATGCCCTTGAAGGGATCCAGGCGTTCCGTCGCGAACTGCTGGTGGAATTCGTACTTGCTGCTGTCCTGGAAATACACCTTGCCGGGATCCTTCATCAGGACCGCAAACTTGATCCACCGCGGAACCGGGGTGACATAGCCAACGTAACCGGTTCCGCCCAGAAATGGGTCGTCGGGAAATTCGACCTGGTTTTTCCAGTCGGCGCTTGGGGTTATATACACATCTTCCGTCTGGACCGGCCATTCGAACGGTCCAGGTTCGACGGAATCGCCCCCGGTGTCGCCCCCGGTGTCGCCTGAAGCGTCGTCGTCGGTTGAATCCGGCACATGGGAATCGCCCGACATGTCGCCCGGCAAATCGCCGGCAATGACGTCCGCATCCCCGGTGACGCTGGATGTACCGCATCCCGAAAGGCCGCATGCGCACAGGATCCCGAAAGTCACCATTGCAATGGCGAAATGCCGGAAGTTTGGTTTGTGTTTCATGATTTTTCCGTCCCAAATTGACCGAGGATCATACAGACCGCAAGTATATCGGACGGCGGCCAGGGACGCACACCTTCCCTCGGGATCTGGGCCATGTTCCGGGCGGGACGCTGTCACTCGGCGCAGGCGGGTTTCACGGGAAGATCCGAATAGAAGTCCTGATAGGTATATGGGGCAAGCCAGAAGTGACCGGCGTCATTGATTCCGGTTGAAATCGGGGGCTCATAGTCGGCCAGTTCCGCAAGCAGGTCGGTTGCCTGTTGACGTTGATCTTCATTGACCACGAACATGATCGATCTGAACTGGCTGCCGCCAAGCGGTGGGTCGATAAGTTCGACTGTCGGGTCGTGCAGTTTCATGAAACGTCGTGCCAGGGTCATGTAATCCGTCATGGACTGGTCAAATTCGACGCGGACGGTCTGGGCGTGGCCGGTATCACCGACCTGGACTTCCGCAAAGGACGGGTTATCCGCGCTTCCGCCCATGAAGCCCGAATATGCCGTGATTACCCCTGGTTCAAGCTGGGTGCAATACTCCAGGGCCCGGAAGTCGCCGCCCGCGAAGTATGCGAACTGGCAGCGCGTTTCCAGGAATTCCCGGTTCGCCTGGGCCGCCCCCGGGTCGTCCGGAAGGAACTTCAGGGAAATCGAGTTGACGCAGTGGCGCGTGCTTGTCTCGGTGAAGCCCTCGCCCCGAAACACATGTCCCAGGTGGCCGCCGCAGTACGTGCAGGTGATTTCCGTGCGAAAGCCGTCCGCATCGGGCGTCTCGGTGACAGCGCCCTCGATGGCCCGGTCGAACGCCGGCCATCCAGAACCCGAATTGAACTTGTAAGCGGATTCGTACAGCGGCCGTCCGCAGCGACGGCAGTGATAGACGCCGTCGTCATGGGTCTCGACATACTCGCCAGTGAACCTGGGTTCTGTCGCCTTGAACGCGATGACGGCTTCCTCTTCGGCCGTCAACGGTTCGCACGGAACGGCGCCCTGGGCAACCGGGTCCATTTCGCATCCCGCAAAAACCGTAACCGCAAGAACCGCGACAGCCAGAACCGGTATCAGCCGTCTCATCTATTCCCCCGCCCGACGCTCCATCGGCAATTCAACCGCATTGCGCGCCCCCGTTCCATCGCAGAAGTATAATATCCGGAAATCATTATTAAAGTCTGCACATTGCCGGCCCAGAACGATCGCGGACCCGAATGTGCACCGAGGTCACGGCGAATAGTAACAAATTCCAGGTTACAAGGCTGATGCGCTATGGACAGGCGGGCGAGCATCGGTTGACATGCCATTATGGCGGCCCTGCCACATGGTGATGCAATTATCGAAAAATGTTTGAAACTTTCGAAAAATGAAAGTTTCAAGCATCCGGCCGGGGAAGGGCGCCCAGGCTTCTACCCGAACCTGACCAGGCGGTAGTTCTTCTTTCCGCTGCGCAGGACGATGACCGAATCCGCAAGCAGGGCGTCCGGGCCGAAGGTGGCCGCGGGTTCGCCGACGCGTTCGTTGTTGACGTAGATGCCGCCGCCCTGAACCATGCGCCGTGCCTCGCCGTTTGATGCGCACATTCCCGATTTCACAAGCAGATCGACGATGCCGATGCCGGTGGCCATATCGGAGCGATCCATCGTGGCGGACGGTACATCCGCAAAGATGTCGTCCAGGTCGCGCTTTTCCAGACCGTTCAGCGACCCGCCGAACAGTGCCTTTGATGCATTCATCGCGCGCTGCAACTCGGCCTCGCCGTGAACCAGGCGGGTGACTTCCTCGGCAAGGCGCCTTTGACCGACGCGCCTTTCCGGCGCGGCCATGTGTTCGGCCGAAATCGCCTGGATTTCTTCCCATGGCAGGAAGCTGAAGAATCCCAGGAACTTTTCGACGTCGGCGTCTTCCGTCTGAAGCCAGTACTGATAAAAGCGGTACGGGCTGGTGCGCGCCGGGTCAAGCCATACGGCGTTGCCTGCCGACTTCCCGAACTTTTCGCCCGACGACGTGGTGACAAGCGGGAAGGTGATGCCGAACGCCTCGGTGCCGGTGACGCGGCGGATCAGGTCGATGCCGGCCGTGATGTTGCCCCACTGGTCGGAACCGCCGGCCTGCAGACGGCAGTTGTGACGGCGGAACAGTTGAAGAAAATCATTGGCCTGCAGAATCATGTACGAAAATTCGGTATAGCTGACGCCGCTTTCACGGTCTTCCACGCGCCGCTTGACCGATTCCTTGGCCAGCATGTAATTGATCGTGAAGTGCTTGCCGACGTCGCGCAGCCACTCGATTGCGGTCAGCTTTTCAGTCCAGTCCGCGTTGTTTTCCATAATTGCCGCGTTGCTGCCGGAAAAGTCCAGGAAGTGCATCAGTTGCTTCCTGATGCATTCCGAGTTGTGGCGGACTTCGTCGGCTGTCAGCAGGTTGCGTTCGGTGCTGCGGCCGCTGGGGTCGCCGACCATTCCCGTGGCGCCGCCGACAAGGGCGATTGGAATATGTCCGGCCCGCTGAAGCATGGCCAGCCCCATGATCGGCAGCATGTGGCCGACGTGCAGGCTGTCCGCCGTCGGATCGAACCCGACGTAAATTGCGTTACCGGGCGTGTCCAGCAGCTTCGCCACTTCCGCCTCGTTCGTTACCTGCGAAAACATCCCGCGCTGCTTCAGTGAATCAAGCACTCTTCCCATCGGTGTCGCTCCAGGTGGCCGGAAAATCCGTGCGGATTATAACCCTATCCCGTAAGGGCGAATGAAAATTCGCCCGCCTGCCAGGATGAAAGCTCTCCCGCCCGCCTGCCAGGATGAAAGCTCTCCCGCCCGCCTGCCAGGATGAAAGCTCTCCCGCCCGCTGGTATGTGAAGTCGCCCGCCCGCTGCGGTTCCGCAAGATCCGTAAGGGCGAATGAAAATTCGCCCGCCTGCCAGGATGAAAGCTCTCCCGCCCGCCCGTTAGTATGTGAAGTCGTCCGCCCGCCTTCCTTGTACGGGCGGATTACATCCGCCCGCCCGCCAGAAATTTGGGCCTGCCTTCATGAAAATCCCCCCGGTTGCCAAACATGGCCCGGGTGTTTATTGTATCCGGGACTGTTTGTGTCCGACTTCACCCGGAGGTGCCATGGACTTTTCGATATTCGGAATTGCGGCGGCTGGCCTTCTGACGTTCCTTTCCCCCTGCGTCCTGCCACTCGCCCCCGTTTACCTGGGAATCCTGGCCGGGGCCACGCCCGGCGATTTCACGGTGGATCCCCTTAAGGCGGCCCCCAGGCACAGGATGGTCCTTTCGACCGTGTTGTTCGTGGCCGGCTTCACGCTTGTCTTTTCCCTTCTTGGCCTGTCGGCAACATTCATCGGTCGCGCCCTGATCATCCACCGCGAGCTTTTCCAGCAGATCGGCGGCCTGCTTATCATCCTGCTTGGCTTGCATTTTCTTGGTTGGCTGCATCTGCCCTTTATGAAGGGGGCCGGTGCCGGGATGAAGCGCCTGGGCACACGTTTTCATTACATTAACGCCCTGGTGATGGGCGTTGCCTTTGCTTTCGTCTGGTCGCCTTGCATCGGCGCGGTCCTTGGGTCAGTCCTGACGTACACGTCCCTGAAGACCACCAGTCCATTCGAAGGCATGGCGCTTCTGTCCGCCTATGGATTGGGATTCGGCGCACCCCTGATCGTGTTTTCCCTGGTTGCCGACCGCATCATGCCCCTTTTTCAGAAGTCCAAACGCTTCATCCCGGTCTTTTCAAAGGTCACGGGCGGCTTGCTGCTTGCAGCGGGCCTTCTGCTGAACACCGGTTACATGTCAAAACTGGACGCGATGTTGACATTTTCCCCGCCGACGGCCGTTGCCCCCGATACAAATTCCCGTGAACTTGGCCGCCTGCTGGCCGCCACGTCCGAACCTGGCGCCCAGTGCGACTCGGCCGCCGTCGGAGCGACCTGCGACGGCATTGAAGCCCGGCCGGTCATGATGGAATTCATGAGTCCGGGCTGCAAAATCTGCCGCAACATGATTCCCGTCGTCGATGCCCTGCGTAACGCATGTACCGACGACAAGGTTGCCTTCCAGATTGTCGATATTTCAACCGACGACGGCCGCAAGCTGGCCGCCAGGCACGGCGTCACCGGCATTCCGGTCTTCGTCTTCCAGGACGCGGCCGGCACCGAAAAGGCGCGCCTTGTGGGACGCCAGACCTTCGAAACCCTTCAGCAGTCCCTGTCCGCCCTGACCGGCGAAAAATGCGACGGATATCGGGAAGTCGATCTGTTGAAGTGATTGACCGACTTCGGTCTCACCGTGGCCAGGCAACCTGGATATGATGGATTCTGCCGTTGTCGGAGTATGTGAACCAGATTCCTTCGGCGTCATACTCATCCCGGGTTCCACTTTCGTCGGGGGAACCATATGCCGCGCGGACATCGTCCCTTGTGTCTCCAAGTTCAATTCCCTTGTCAGAGATTCCAGAAATGGCATAGTCGGTGTCGCAGGTCCCGCAAACGGACAGATTGGATATCTTTCCTGCCCGCTGTGGATTCAGGATGAAGCCGGCGCTGAATTGAAGTCCCATATTCCAGTAGTTCAGGGATGTTTCATCGCGATAATCTGGCTCCCCCAATTTGCTGATGACCGAATCCAGGCGGTCGCCGATTCTGATGGAAACGGTTCTGTCTTCAAAAAGAATGTCAAAACCCTGTCCATCGTGGGCGTTAACATGAAGCGATTCCTTGCCGCAACCTGACAGAGTTCCAGCGGTAAGAAGAGTCAGAAGCAGCGCAAAGGGCAATTGATTCTTATTCGTTTTGAAAATCAAGGTGTTAAATCCCGTCAAATGACTGTTTTTCGAATGATGCCACAAACCCGTGAGGTTTTGTAGTTTGTCAACGGCCAGCAGATGATCCGTACGTCTTCGGTCATGCGGATCAGACTCTGCGGGGCGGTGTCTATTTTCATTTGTGGGCTGTTATGGCAGTATTCATACCATGTCAAAATCTGGGGGCAAGGCCAATGAGTATTGCGTTGTCATGTCGAGCCTTATTGCATTCAGCCACGATTATTTTTCAGCCAATTGAAGCTGGAATTGGGCGCGATGCAGTTTCCTTGATGTCGGCCGCTTTCTTAGTAACGCTTCTGCTTGCGGGGCAGGCAGCCTTCGGGGGGACTTGCAGACCGGATTCGCCCGCGAATGCATGCGGTTCCTGCCGCTTTGAATCGGATTGCGGTGGTGATGCAAACGGGGTCTTCTATTGCCATGCGGAGTTTCCAGAGGCTTGCGGCCCAGGAGTCGTAGAATATCGACCCACCGAGAGCGTACGCGCAGTTGTGCCAAGAGACCTTCTTGAGACACTCGCCCGTCTTGTTTGCGGAAATTCATTCATGCGAAAGGATGGTGAACCCTTGTCGCGCAGCCTGGGCTGCCGCAGATGCCCACGCTATACCGGCGATGCGGTGGATGGTCATGATTCCGAATATGATATTTTGGCGTTCACGCTTGAGAATTCCTTCCGCGGTAGTTTCACATCGTCCGGTCAGGATGAGGTTATGAGTGTTTGGCATGGTTGTGAGTGTCACGCAATGAATTTTGGTGGTTCAGTCTTGTTCCGACGAAGCGGATCGTCGTGGAATATCGTTCGATACGATCAGGGCTTTCGGCCTGATGGCTGCAGAGTGCGGTCAAAGGGCGGGGGAATCGACGAGCTTGTCTGCCACATTTCGTTTGTACAGCATGGAGAGCTCACCGAGTCCACCGTTGTCTGGAATCCAAACGGTAAATAGCATTATACCCGGCTTCGACGAACACAGCTGCTCGGTTCATTGTTTCACTCCGTCTCCAGTCCCAAAAAAAAGGCCCCTTGCGGGGCCTCTTCGTTATAACCCGCATCATTCTCAACTTGTAAATCGATGCGGTGACTTATTATCGAAACCAGAAGGGATTCAGTCAACAGGACAGGACGCAGAAATTTCCGTTATCGATTGATTATTCCGGTTATTCAAGAGCTCAAGCCCCAGTGGAAACGATTTTTCACGAGTCTCGATAAATTCGGTCACGAATGACAAAATTATCGGTATGATTGATTGTCATACCGGAGGTGGCGTCATGGCTTGCGCGAAGATTGCGATAACGATGGATCAGGCGTTGCTTAAACAGATCGATCAGCTTGTGGATGCGAAGGTTTACGCAAGTCGCAGCGCTGCAATCCAGGATGCCGTGCGGGAACGGATTGATCGCGCCGGGCGGACAAGACTTGCGGCCGAGTGTGCCAGGCTGGATCCCGTTGCCGAAAGGAATCTTGCAGAAGAGGGCATCGTCGTGGAGGCGTCCCAATGGCCGGAATACTAAGAGGGGAGATCCGCTGGTGCGATCTGGATCCAACCCGGGGGCGCATGCAGTCCGGACGCCGTCCCGTCCTTATCCTCAGCCACGATGTCTTTAATGATCGATCGGGCACTGTCATTGCGGTCGCCCTGACCAGCCAGCCACAGCGTGCGGGATTTCCGCTGACGCTTCGTCTTTCCTGTCCTGACCTGCCAAAGGAGTCCTGGGTGAAAATCAGCCAGATCCGCACGCTTTCAGTCGATCGCATCGGCGAACCGTTGACGCGCCTTTCCCCGGAAGAAGTCTCGACCGTCGTGGATGGCCTTAACGAGATCGTCGGGGACTAGGGCAGGGTATCTTCCGACAGGCAACTTCACTGTTCCGGTCATTTGCCACCACCGGCCTCCAGAAATGCCTGGGCAATCCGGTGGTCTTCCTCGAACCCCAGCGCCTGTCTGGCTGCAGTCAGTTCGCGCATGAATATCATCGCCGCCAGCCTGTCGCCGCATTTTTCGACCATCGTTCCAAACCTGCCCCGAATTGTCATCTCGCCGGACGCAACGCGGAAATACGCGCAAAACAGGATGATCGAGACCACGGCCAGCGCGATCCACACCGGAATCCAGTACGCGTGGCCATCGCCGAACGTCGCCATCTGGATGCCGACCGCCGCACCGCCGGCCAGGGTGCCAAGCGCCGCCACGCCGGTGCTCCGGTTCCTCTTCCACCTGCAGTACTCGACCCCCTGCAGAGTCAGCGTCTTCGAATATCCGGGCTTTGTCTGCGCGATATAGTCGTCATACAGCCTCAACGCCCCGAACTTCGCAATCGGCTCCTTTTCCCCGCCCTTGGCAATCGGTTCCCTTTCCCCGGACCTGGCAATCGGTTCTTTTCCACCGCTCTTCGCAATCGGCTCCTTTTCCTTGCCCCCGGCCACGGCACCACTTCGACCTGCCTTTTCCATGACACCACCTTTTGTATAACGGTGTCCCTGTATCGGCCCGGATGCCCGGGTGTTTCAGCCGTCCCGGCCAGTTGCGGTTCAGTTGCTTGCAAAAGCACCCCGCCTGAAACAGGTCATTGGCAAATCTTGACGTCAGATTTTGTTTAGGCTTATCTTAAGTCAATCGTAAATAGGCTTCCGCATGAACAGGGAGGGATTGCAATGAATGACGATGGATTCATGGAGATCTTGTTCGACCTCAGCTTTTCGAAGTTTTTGACCTCGAGGATTGTTCCTGTGCTCTTTGTGATCAAGATAATCCTCAGTGGACTCTGCGCCTTGGCTGTTCCTGTTGGCCTGTTTATCTTCTTCGACCATCCTGCTGGATTTTTTGTCGGCTTGCTGGCGGGCGTGCCAGTGTTTTTCTTTCTGGTAATAATTGCCAGGTTGTGGCTGGAATTTATCATTGTTCTCTTCAAAATTGCCGAGAACACCAAGATGACTGCGACCAGGCTTTGCCCGCCACTTCAGGTGGGGAACATTGCTTCCATCCCGTTCACTGGCGAGCCGGCCCAGCCGGGTATGGCTGGTTCTTCAGTGGAAACGGTGGTCGTCGAGGCTGAACGGGAAGACAGGGCATCAGTCCCCACAGCAAAAGGCGGGACTTCTGATGCCGTTACGGCCACGCCGACGAGGAATGAGCCCCTTTTGCAGAAGCCAGTGGCGTCATCAGATCAGATTGCAATGGAGACTGATTATGCGGCCAGAGTTCGCAGTCTGCTGAAGCTTGCTGTTCATCAAAGCCATTTTGACCTTCTGGATGGTCTGGTTTCGCAATTGAGTCAAGAACTTAGTGCCAAGTATGGAGAAAATGGTCACTCTGAAGTTTGGGTCAAGCTGGCTCTGGATCTTGGCCGCAAGCGCCAGGAATGCATTCAGACCGCATCAAAAGCGAAAAATGAAGGCGCTTGCCTTGGCTGCCGAGGTCGCCTTTCGCCCTATGAAATGTCCGAGCAAATATGTTCACGCTGTAAGGCCCGTGCTGTTCAGTTCGAGCAGCACATCGTTCGTACCAACTAATTTTAGAAACTGATTCTGATTTGTCTCGGTCATGCATCCATGAAGGCAGAAAAGCCAAATATGGTGCCGTACTCGGCGGCAAGATATATGCCGCAGAAAATATTAGAAAATTTTGATTCAAGCCCTATTCCCGTTTTGATACTATTGGCCAAGCTGAGGGCAGCCGGGCGAGTTTTTATTGTTCACATTTGTTTAGTTTGGTGAACATTATGGGCAATAGCACTGAAAAAGCATCGATACCACTCGCGCATCTTGCGACAGACGCCCAAGGCGTGTGGCGTGAACCCCAGCCGCTGACAGAACACCTGAAAAATGTGTCCGACCTGGCAAGCGAATTTGCTGCTGAGTTCGGGGCGGGCACCATCGCCTCCTCGCTTGGTCTGGTTCATGACCTCGGAAAGTGGAATCCTGCATGGCAGTCGTACCTGCGAAAGAAGACTGGCTTCCCCGATGGATCCTCGGCCAACCAGAAGGTTGCCAGGGTTGAACATTCGATTCATGGGGCAAAGTTTCTGTCGATATCGCCAGGCGGCGCTGTGGGCAAGGCGATGGCATTCGCCGTTGCCGGACATCATGGGGGGCTGCCAGATTGGTACGGTTCCGAGAAACCCGCATCAACCCTTCACGATCGCCTTGAGGCCTCCGACATAAGCGTTTTGCCTGACAGTGCAATCGAATTCGCCAAGTCGGCAACGGCGTCGGCCGCGACTGAAAAGAAGTATTTTTCAAAAGGCCTTGGTCTTTCCTTGTGGATAAGAATGCTGTTTTCGTGTCTTGTGGATGCAGACAGGCTCGACGCCGAAAGTTATGAGTCTCCGGGGAAGGCGGCAAACAGGTCGCAGTACGAAAAGCTTTCTGTTCTGTCAGCGCGCTTCGATGAATACATGGCAAAGAAGCGGGCCGGATCTTCTTCAAGTCCGGTTAATCAGATTCGCAATAGCATTTTCACGGATTGCCTTAATGCTGCAGAGCTACCGCGCGGTGTATTCTCGTTGTCCGTGCCGACCGGCGGCGGCAAGACTCTATCAAGTTTGGGCTTCGCATTGAAACATGCCATTCTTAATCACCAGCGTCGGATTATTTATGTAATTCCCTACACAAGCATCATTGAGCAGAACGCCCAGGTATTCAAGGAAGCGCTCGGCGAATCACAGGTTGTCGAGCATCACTCAAACGTCGTTGACGAGGAGCGTACCGGCCACCGCAGCAGATGTAATTCGGTGAAAGCCGATGACGAGTTTTCGGATGACGATGTCGCAACGACACAAGCGAGACGTCAATTAGCGATTGAGAATTGGGACGCGCCGATGATTGTCACAACTTCGGTGCAATTCTTCGAATCGCTTTTTTCGGATTCACCGTCGCGATGCAGGAAGCTGCACAACATAGCTAACTCGGTCGTGATCCTCGACGAAGCTCAACTCGTTCCGACCGAGTTCCTGAATCCCATACTAGAGACGCTCGGACTGCTGGTCAAGCAGTACGGCGTCACCTTGTTAATCTGCACCGCGACCCAACCGGCTTTTGCCAATCGGCCTGGTTTTCGCGGGCTTGGTGATGTTTCGGTTAGCGAGATTGTGAATGATGTTCCTGGCCTTTTTTGCAAATTAAAGCGTGTTGAATATGAAATGCCTGCCCGCGGGTCGTCGCCGGTCGCCTGGCGCGATTTGGCCAACGAATTGGCCGCGCAGCAACAGGTCTTGTGCGTCGTTTCGGACAGACGAGCCTGTCGTGAATTGCATTCTTTGATGCCGATCGATACGTACCACCTTTCAGCGTTGATGTGTCCAGAGCACAGAACGATGGTCATTGGCCAAATTAAGGAAAAACTTGCGCTCGGCGAACCAGTCAGGGTGGTCAGCACCCAACTTGTCGAGGCCGGGGTGGATCTTGATTTCCCTGTCGTCTTTCGGGCAATGGCCGGTCTGGATTCAATTGTTCAGGCCGGCGGACGCTGCAACAGGGAAGGGCGGCTCGGGAAACTGGGACGGGTCAAGGTTTTCGTTCCAGAGCGGCGACCGCCGGTCGGAATACTTAGGAAGGCGTCCGAAGTTACAACCGAAATGCTGGTGGATTTCGGCGATGAAATTTCGTCTCCAGCAGCATTCAGTCGGTTCTTCGAGCATCTTTACTGGCGCGCGAACAGTTTGGATTCCAAGGATATCTGTGGCCTGCTGCGACCCGATTCCGATGGGCTACGTTTCCGATCTGCCGCATTTCAAATGATCAGGAACGGTGACATTGCCATCGCTGTGCCATATGGCAATGGATTGAAAATTCTTGAAGATATCCGGAGGAAGGGCTTTCCGGATTATCGTGACCTGAGGCGCCTTCAGCGCTATGTCGTAACCATTCCTCCGGCCGAGTTTGATGTGTTACGTCAAAGGGATTCACTCGACGAGGTGGCCGAGGGGCTCTGGGCGCTGGTCAGCCAAAAGGAGTATTCCGATGTAACAGGGCTGTTGGTCAGGGAAATCGAAAGCGACGTTGGCATGTTTGTTATGACGTGATGGCACATATGCTGATATGGGAGGTTACTCCATGAGCCTGTGGTGTCTGGAAGTCTGGGGTGATTACGCGTGCTTTACCCGCCCGGAAATGAAGGTTGAACGAGTCAGTTACGATGTAATGACGCCGTCTTCAGCCCGAGCGATATTCGAGTCCATTCTTTGGAAGCCGGCGATTCGTTGGAACGTAACAAAAATTGAGGTGCTGAAACCGATTCGATGGGCCTCGATTCGTCGAAACGAGGTCGATGCGCTCTGTGTGGCCCCCTCTGCAAACGTTATGAAAGGCGAGCCCTGCGCGCCCATCGGATTCATGGCTGATGAGAATCGTCAACAAAGAGCTGCAATGCTTCTGAAAGACGTTCGATACCGGATTTATGCCAACTTTGAATTTATTGAGCCATCAGCTCGCAGATCATGCAATGGCCGGGGTCTTGATACATGGGCCGGGGCCGACGAGCGGAACGATTTCGTCGCTGCCGACGAGAAGCCTGCCAAGTACGCGGCCATGTTCGAACGAAGGGCAAGGAAGGGACAGTGTTTCAATACTCCTTACCTTGGATGCCGCGAGTTTTCATGCAGCTTCAAACTGGTCGAGCCCGGCATGGCCCAGGCCATAAACCAGGCTGAGACACCCGACCTGGGCTTTCCAGAACCACGGGATCTTGGTTACATGTTGTACGACATGGACTTCACGGATCCCTCTAATCCAAGGCCCCTGTTTTTCAAGGCTGTTATCCACAGGGGTGTCGTCGTGGTTGACCGGTCGGTTGTGGAGGTGATCGGATGATTATCAAGGCGCTCTGCGATTACTACGATCGAATGGCTGCCTTGCCTGATTCCGGGATCGCGCCGCCAGGCTGGGAATGGAAGGAGGTGCCTTTCGTTGTAGTGATTGATTCTGACGGAAGGCTGGTTCAGATAGACGACACCCGCGAAGGCGACGGGAAGAAAAAGCGCGGGAAGCGGTATCTGGTTCCACAGTGGGAAAAGCGTACTGTCGGAATCAGCCCGAATTTGCTATGCGACATGGCTTCGTATGTATTTGGGATTGCAGCCAACAGCAAGCCCGAGCGACTGGCGGCGCAACGATTGGCGTTTGTTGAACGTCATCGGGAGGTGTTTGGGGATACGCCCGAGGCACGTGGGTTCCTCACGTTTATCGACAGTCTGGATGTGGGGACACTGCAATCCCAATCCTGCTGGCAGGAGATATTCGACATCAATCCGAACGTATCGTTTCGGTATGCTGGTGACAGCCGCCTTATTGCAGAAATTCCTGAAATCCAGGTGGCGATCGCTTCGTCATCGGGGACTAATGATAGTCCGCTCGGCAGGTGTATGGTTTCTGGGACGATAGGCCCCGTTTGCAGACTTCATGCGTCTATCAAAGGCGTGAGGGGTGCTCAGTCCAGCGGCGCGAGCCTCGTTGCCTTCAATTCCGCCGTTTACGAATCGTATGGGAAGAGTCAGGGCCTGGTCGCGCCAGTATGCGAGGAAGTTGCGTTCAAATACACCACCGCCTTAAATATGCTCCTATCTCGCCAGGACGGACAGAACCTGCTGGTTGGTGATGCGACCGCCGTATTCTGGTCCCTTGAGAAGACGACATTTGAGGATGACTTTGCCGCGTTCTTCATGGAGCCACCCAAGGATGACCCAGGACGCGCCATTTCTGCGATTCAGAGACTCCTGTCGTCGCCCATAACCGGTTGGTACGTCGAAGAAGAGAACGATACGACCTTCTGCTACCTGGCTCTGTCTCCAAATGCCGCACGCATCTCGATCCGGGATTGGCGGGTTGGCACCGTTCAAGAGTTTGCTTCGAAAATCCGCCAGCACTTCGAGGACTTCGCCATTGTGAAGTCCCCACGGGAGCCCCAGCACTACTCGAATTACAGGATTCTGGCGAATGTCGCTTCACAGGACGACTACAACAACGTGCCCCCGGCACTTGGGGGTGAACTGATGGCAGCAGCATTGAGTGGCTGTCAGTATCCGGCCACTCTGATCCAGGCAGCGCTGAGACGAGTTCACAGCGACGTCAAGAATCGGGTCACCCCTGTCAGGGCTGCGGTCATTAAGGCATGGCTCAATCGTAATTTGCGTTTCAATCCAACCCCTAATTCGAAGGAGATCTCTATGGAACTGGACACGAGTCAACCGTCAATTGGGTATCAGCTTGGCCGCTTGTTCGCTGTTCTTGAGAGGGTTCAAGAGCGGGCGAGCGGAGGAAGCTTGAATTCAACGATCCGTGAGCGCTTCTACGGAGCGGCATGCGCAACGCCAGTTACCGTGTTTGCCAACCTCCTGCGACTGAAGAATCATCACTTGGCCAAGATTGTTTCAAGGGGCGAGGTCGTGTATTTCGAAAGGTTGTTCGGCGAGATTATGAGTCACGTCGATGACTTCCCGGCGCACCTGGATCTTCAGGATCAGGGACGGTTCGCAATCGGTTATTACCATCAAAGGCAGGCTTTTTTTGCTGAAAAGACAGCCGAGCCGACCAAGGAAGAAACTCAGGATTGAAGGAGATTTGTTATGGGTATTGAACATCGTTATGACTTCGTTCTTCTGTTTGACGTCGCCGACGGAAATCCGAACGGTGATCCCGATGCTGGAAATCTACCTCGCCTGGACGCGGAAACCGGACATGGACTCGTTACCGACGTGTGTCTGAAAAGGAAGGTCAGGAATTATGTCGGACTTACAAAGTGCGATGAGCCGCCTTTCTGCATATACGTCAAGGAGAAGGCGATTCTTAACTCGCAGCACGAGAAGGCATACAAGGCGCTTGGAATCGACCTGACTGAAGACAAGGGCAAGCGTAAAGGCGGTGATCGCTCGGAAGATGCCAAACGCTGGATGGCCCAGAACTTCTACGACGTACGCACTTTCGGGGCTGTCATGTCCACCGGAGTGAATTGCGGCCAAGTGCGCGGCCCAGTCCAACTGACCTTCGCCAGGTCCGTTTCGCAGATAGTGTCTCTTGAACACAGCATCACGCGAATGGCGGTTACGACCGAGGCGGAGGCCGAAAAACAGGCGGGCGATAACCGCACCATGGGTCGCAAGTTCACCGTGCCGTATGGCCTTTACCGCTGTCACGGCTTTATTTCTGCGCCGTTGGCGGAGCAGACCGGATTTTCGCCCGAGGATCTTGAACTGCTCTGGGAGTCCTTCGCAAACATGTTCGAGCATGACAGATCCGCTTCCAGGGGAATGATGGCGACTCGCGGGCTCTATGTGTTTGAACACGATTCGAAAATGGGCAACGCTCATGCCAGTGACCTGTTTGAGCGAGTCAAGGTGGAAGCTCGTGATTCGGGTAAGCCAATTCGCCAGTTCAGCGACTATGTCGTTACTGTTGATGACGCTGGGCTGCATGGGGTCAAGCTGATCCGAAAGGTCGGCTAATTGCCGGATCACGATTACATGCCGATATCGGCACTCCAGCACTTTTTATTCTGCGAGCGTCAGTGTGCCCTGATCCATCTTGAGCAGCAGTGGGCCGACAACAAGTTAACTGTACGCGGAAATATCCTCCACGAGAAGGTGGACGAGGGCGAGGAAGAGAAAAGGCCCGACGTCATCATATCGAGGAGTCTGAGGCTGTCCTCGGAGAAATTTGGAATCAGTGGAGTCGCGGATAGGGTCGACTTTTTTTTGTGCGCCGAAGGCGGTACGAAAATTGTCGGGCGTGAAGGTTTGTGGCGGCCGGTTCCCGTGGAATACAAGCATGGAGTAAGTAAGCAGGATGACTGGGATCGGGTGCAAATGTGTGCTCAGGCGCTATGTCTCGAGGAAATGCTGAACTGCGAAGTTGAATCCGGGGTTCTGTTTTACTGGAAGGTCCGAAGGCGCGAAAACGTGATTCTTGACGATGGGTTGCGTGGAAAAACCGTTGAGGCAATCGAAAGCCTGCGGCACATGTTTCAAAGCAGGACTACCCCGCCCCCGGTCTTGAAGGATGGTTGCCGTAACTGTTCCTTGATGGACATCTGCCTGCCGGAGAACTTGTCGTCAACACGAGCAAGGAAGCACTTCGAGCGTCTGTTTGAGCCGGAGGAAGGATGAAGAAGTTGCTCAATGTGCTCTATGTATCAACTGAAAACGCAAAAGTTCTTAAAGAACGTGAGACGCTTTCGGTTGTTTCAGACGGCGAGGAACTGGGGCGATTTCCGATTCATATGTTGCAGGGGCTCGTAACCTTCGGGCCAGTGTGGGTCTCGCCATGGGCCATGCAGTTCTGCGCCGAGCGGGGCGTAACTATCAGTTGCTTCACTGACAAAGGAAAATTTCTGGCCCGAGTGGATGGTCCAATTTCGGGAAATGTCCTTCTGAGAAAGGAGCAATACCGCCAGTCCGACAGTGAAGAGCGCTCTTTGGCGCTTGCCAGGGGGCTCGTTGCCGCAAAGATCGCGAATGGCCGGAATACTCTGCAGCGCCACCTGCGAAACCACCCTCAAGTTGACGGTGTGGCCGCTGTCAGGAATGCCGTAAGTGATCTGGCGACCTTGCAGGCGCAGTGTCGGGATGTTAGGCAACTGGATTCGTTGCGTGGTATCGAGGGGACGGCCGCTGCCGTTTACTTTTCCTGCTTCGACCATCTGGTGTTAAACCAGAAGGAGGATTTCAGTTTCGACGCTCGTAATCGACGGCCACCGCTCGATCCGGTAAACGCCATGCTTTCTTTTGTTTACTCATTGCTTGCTCATGACTGTCGATCGGCGCTTGAAGGCGTCGGGCTGGATCCCCAAGCAGGCTTCTTACACCGTGACCGCCCTGGACGTCCGAGCCTGGCTTTGGATCTTGCGGAGGAATTCAGGCACGCCCTGGCCGATCGAGTAGTTCTGAACCTTATTAATCTTCAGCAAGTTAAGCGCAATGGGTTCTCGTTTCAGCCATCCGGAGCTGTTGAGATGGACGACGAAACCCGTAAGACTGTGCTCGTCGCCTGGCAGAAGAAGAAGCAGGAGGAGATCCTGCATGAGTATATTGGGGAGCGCATTCAGGCGGGGTTGCTATTTCATGTCCAGGCACTGCTTCTTGCCAGAACCGTCAGGGGAGACCTTCCTTGTTATCCGGCGTATGTCGTAAGGTGAAAAATGCTTGTATTGATAACATATGACGTCGAGACGAAATCAAGGGCTGGTCAGAAGCGCCTTCGGCGGGTCGCGAAAATTTGTGAAGATTACGGTCAGCGAGTACAGTTTTCTGTGTTCGAGTGCGAGGTTGACCCCGCTCAGTGGGAACGAATGAAGAACCGTCTGCTTGGCGAGTACAAGTCGGACACAGATAGTTTGCGCTTTTACCACCTCGGGGCAAAATGGGAGTCCAAAGTTGAGCACCATGGTGCCAAGCCTGCTTTGGATATGAAGGAACCTCTTCTTTTGTAGATTCCGCTAACCTGAATCACACATGACATCCCCGGTGTCTTAGCGATGCTTAAGTTATCAGGACTTATCGCGTCAAACTAACACTTTAGGGATTGCCATGATGTTAATCGTCATGCGCCTAGCGGAAATGATGGTGTAGCCATTCGAAAATAATGGATTTATAGTTGCCGGAGTCGCACCCCGCGCGGGGTGCGTGGATTG
>Ga0208459_1001441_pt1 | contig 22541 bp, 21 predicted proteins | sample AD_UKC087_MetaG_FD_184433 | JGI IMG/M metagenome (GOLD analysis project Ga0208459, IMG submission 184433) | Active sludge microbial communities of municipal wastewater-treating anaerobic digesters from USA - AD_UKC087_MetaG (SPAdes) (version 2) | ecosystem: Engineered > Bioreactor > Anaerobic >... | reverse complement strand
TTGTCTGCCCTTACAATTCAAGGAATTTTTCCATTGAATTCAGGGAGGAGTGTCCCCATACCATCAATTTCTTACAGTCAGAGAAATCGGGTTGGTCATAAAGATCATAAGCAGCTCAACCATTTGCCAGAAAAAACACTCTGACAAATGGGGTTAGGGCATATCACAGTCTCATTCACCAATTTATTTGCTCCTTGCGTCGCATAAATTGGGAATTCGTTGCGGTTGACCTACCAACCATTTGTCAGAAAAAACACTCTGACAAACGGGGTTAGGGCATACAAAAAGATTTTTTGCATTTTTTAAAAATAATTGTGGCATTTTATACCCACTATGTGGTATAATGCACCCAGTAGGTGGTAGAAAATGTTTACTGGTGAGTACATACATTCATTTGACGAAAAAGGAAGGGTAATTATACCTTCAAAATTTAGAAATGAATTGGGTGAAAGTTTTTATATCGGTAAAGGACTGGATAAATGCTTGTTTGTTTATCCTATTGAAACATGGACGGAATTCGTTAATAAGCTTAAAAATTTATCAACCTTTAACAAGGAGGAAAGATTTTTCTTAAGACGGTTTGTTTCAGGTTTTTCTGAATGTTCTTTCGATAAACAGGGAAGAATATTGATACCGCCTCAGCTGAGAAGCTTCAGCGAATTAAATACTGATGCTGCAATTATAGGGGTTATAGACAGAATCGAAATTTGGAATAAGAACTCTTGGGATGACTACTCCAACAATGACCAGTTCGATTTTGACAGCATAGCAGAAAAAATGTCGGAATTGGGGATAGGCTTATAAGGAGGAAATCATGGGATATGTGCATAAACCGGTTTTGCTTGACGAATCTATAGATGGTCTGAATATAAAGGAAGACGGTATTTATGTTGATTGTACTCTTGGCGGGGGAGGCCATACACAGGAAATATTAAAAAGAGCGGCTAAGGGCAAAGTCATAGGAATCGACCAGGATGACTATGCGATAGAAAAGGCGGCAGAGAAATTATCAGCTTATAAAAATTTTATACCGGTAAGAAATAATTTCAGCAATATAGACGAAATTTTAAACGAACTTGATATTCAAAAAATCGACGGTATAATATTTGACCTTGGTGTTTCATCATTTCAGCTTGACATACCGGAGAGGGGATTTTCTTACAATTACGATATGCCCCTTGACATGAGGATGGATAAAAGTCAGACAACCACTGCAAGACACATCGTAAACGGATATGAGGAAAATGAATTGTCCAGAATTCTTTGGGATTACGGCGAAGAAAAATGGGCGTCAAGAATTGCTAAATTTATTGTACAGGAAAGAGAGCAGGAATTTATAGAAACAACGGGCCAGCTTGTTTCTATTATTAAAAAGGCTATACCGAAGCAGGTCAGACAGGAAGGTTCCCATCCTGCAAAAAAAACATTTCAGGCAATAAGAATTGAAGTGAACAGAGAGCTGGAAATACTTGAGACCACAATTAAGTCCGCAGTTGAAAGGCTGAACGTGAAAGGGAGAATCTGCGTCATAACATTTCATTCCCTTGAGGACAGAATTATTAAAAATACATATGCAGATTTAAACAAGGATTGCATATGTCCGCCGGAGTTTCCCAAATGCATGTGCAACCACAGAAGAACGCTCAAAATAATAACAAAAAAACCAATAACTCCATCAGAAGAAGAATTGTCAGAAAACAGAAGATCACACAGCGCGAAATTAAGAATAGGCGAGAAGGTGTAAAAAATGTCAGCGTTAAGAAAGGAAGCTGTTGAGTTACAAGAGCATGGAAGAGAAAAAGAATATTCTCAAAAAAAGCGAATAAAAGACAAAAAAAGAAATAATACTTTTATAGAGAGTTTGAAAAATTCAGCCATGATTGCAATTACTTTTATATTAGGAATACTAATAGTTTATAATTATGCCCTGATCACTGACAAGCAAATGGAGCTGAATAATCTTGGTATCGAAATAACAAATCTCAACAATGAAATTGACCAGTACAACATAGCTTTGGAGAGCATTAAAAACACTAACAGCATTGAGGAAATGGCTAAAGTATATTTAGGAATGAATTATCCTACAAGGAAGCAGACGGTATTTGTAGACTTTACATATGGTTCTGATACAACCGAAGAAGATAATATAATGGCAAGGGATGAAAATCTGTTAGTAGGATTGATTGACAAGGTAAGAAGTTTCATTCGATAAGGGGGATTGCCATATGAAAAAGCGTGCAAAAAGCACTACTAACCTTCAGAATAAAAGAAGGATGTTGTTTTTTTTAGTATGCTTTTTTTTAGTTACCATGGCTTTGGTTGTGAGGCTTGGTTACATACAGCTGATAAAAGGTGAAGAATACAGAAAACAGGCAATGGAAAACTGGTCAAGGGATATTACCATAAATGCCAAAAGAGGAACAATTTATGACGCCAAAGGGAAAAAACTGGCAGTAAGCATAAATTCAAATACTGTCACGTGTTTCCCGGCAGATGTGAAAAAAAGCGTAAAACCTGCTGTTGACAATACAGAAAGTGAAGATGACAGCCTTTTGACAGCAATTTTAAAAAAGCTTAACAAAACAATGTTTACAGAAGAAACCCAGGCTGACCAAATACCTGTAAATACCAAGACACCGGAAGATATTGCAGAGATTTTATCGGGAATTTTGGAAATGGATTACGAAGAGGTTTTTAATAAAATAACTTCCAACTATAATTATGTAGTCCTAAAAAAATGGATTACCGATGAACAGGCACAAAAAATAAGAGAGCAGGAATTAAGCGGCATAAGTATCATCGAAGACAATAAAAGAGTATATCCTTACGGGAATTTCGCTCCTTATGTATTGGGGTTCACAAATATTGACCAGGACGGTTTATACGGAGTGGAAGCAACCTATAATGATTATCTCACCGGAATTCCCGGGAGAACTGTTGTTAATACGGATGCTTACGGAAGGGAGCTGCCATTTGGATACAATGAATATTATGAATCTCAGGATGGCTCGGGTGTTGTATTAACCATTGATGAGGTAATACAGCATTATGCAGAATCGGCAGCTGAGAAGGTTATGGCGGATTACAATGCAATACGGGCGACAATCATAGTGATGGACCCAAATACAGGCGATGTTTTAGCAATGACATCAAAGCCTGATTATGATCCCAATGACCCGAGAATTCCCGTAGATGCAAATGTTCAAGCCCAGTGGGAAGCCTTGTCCAATGAAGAGCTTCAGAATGCATGGTTTGACATGTGGCGGAATCCTGCAGTTAATGATGTATATGAGCCCGGCTCCACATTTAAGCTTATAACCACGGCAACTGCCCTGGAAGAAAATGCTGCAACACTTAACTCCACATACTTTTGCGACGGTTATGTAAGACAAATTACAAGTCACAACATTAAATGCTGGAGATACTACAGACCTCACGGACAGCAGACATTATCAGAGGCAGTACAGAACTCATGCAACGATGCTCTTGCCCAGATAGGTCTTGATATAGGAAAAGAACCATTTTATAAATATTTACGATCCTTCGGCTTTGAAGAACAATCAGGAATCATGCTCAATGGAGAGGCATTGGGCATTGTAAAAAAACCTGAATTTATGAAGGACGTGGATGTTGTAACCCAGGCTTTCGGCCATGGTGTTGCAATAACTCCCATACAACTGGTAAATGCTGTTTCCGCAATTTCAAACGGCGGGAATTTAATGGTGCCGAGAATTGTGAAACAGCTCATTGACGAAGATGGAAATATAATTAAAAATTTTGATACAGAAGTAAGAAGAAAAGTAATTTCTGAAGAAACATCAAAAATTATGCTCCGGATTATGAAGGATTCCGCAGAAGCAGGAACAAAGCAGGCTTACAGGCCGGGTTACAGAATAGGCGGAAAATCAGGAACAGCACAAAAGGTTATCGGCGGAAAATATGTTGAAGGCAAATTTATATCTTCATTTATAGGAGTAGCTCCGGTAGACAAACCAAGAGCAGTGGCACTTGTCATGGTTGATGAACCTGACAGAAGCATCGGCTATTACGGCTCTATAGTTGCAGGGCCCGTTGCTGCTGATTTACTGGAAAACACACTTAAGTATTACGATGTAGAGCCGGTTTATACGGAAGAAGAACTAGGTCATGTGGAAAAACAAATGGTGACTGTTCCAAATCTATTAGGGCTTACAATTGCAGATGCAACCGACCTTTTGATTAAATCAGGTTTGGAAAGCAACATAACAATTGAAGTGGAAGCTGAAAGAACAGTTAAATCCCAGTTCCCCAAAGCAGGAGAGCAGGTTGTCAAATCCTCAATGATTACCCTGGTACTAAACTAAGTATGACCTAACCCAATTTCTTCGACTGCAAGGAGAAAGTCTTGATGGCAGGTCAACAGCACAGAATGCCAAATTTATACGACCAATGGAGTAAATAAAGAGATGCATTCCACTGGGAAAATAAGAAAAATATCCGCTCTCGGTTTCGGCCACGAATAATTCTAAAGCTCATGACCGCAAAAAATCCTACAGCTTGCAAACTCGCTGCGCTCAAACAGTGCAAGCTGCTTAACGGATTTTTAACCTTCATTCGCTAAGAATTATAGTCGTGTCCTGCAAATGTTCGCTTAATATTTTTCTTATTTTTCGAGATGCTTTGAAAGCTTATGATTAGAAAGACATATTATTGTAAAAGGTCATTATTTATGATAAAATTGCACATACTATCATACATTTAAATAGAGGTATACTTATGAATATAAAAAGCTTACTTAAAGAGATGGATTATTTAAGCTTCACAGGCAGTGACGATACTGAAATAACAGGCATTACAAACGATTCACGAAAAGTTGGCAAAAATGATATTTTTGTGGCAATTAAGGGTTTTACAAACGACGGTCATAAATTTATAGCAAAGGCTTTGGAAAATGGAGCAGCTGCCGTTATCTGCGAAAATATTCCAGAGAATGTCAGAGGCAATGGCCCTTTTATCCTTGTTAAATCACCCAGAGAATCAATGGCTATAGCAGCTGACATCATTTACGGACGACCTTCAAAAAAAATGAATATTATCGGAGTCACGGGAACTAACGGCAAAACCTCCACTACATATTTATTAAATGGAATCTATGATTATTTAGGCGAAAAATCAGGAATAATAGGAACGATGGGTGTTCTTATTGACGGCAAAAAAATCAAGGTTGACAATACCACGCCTGAATCCTTTGACATACAGCACTATTTGGCCATGATGCTTGAAAAAGGAATCACCTACTGCAGTATGGAAGTTTCATCCCATGCACTTGAACTTAACAGAATTGACGAGGTTCACATAGATGTGGGAATTTTTACAAATGTTACAAGAGATCATCTGGATTTTCATGAAACAATGGAAAACTATTATCAGGCAAAGAAAAAACTGTTTCATTTGACAAAAATAAACAACATTATAAATGTGGATGACCCTTATGGACACAGGCTATACAATGAACTAATTGCTGAAGGAGTCAAGGCAATATCCATAGGCATTGAAAACGATGCGGATATCAGAGCTTCAAACCTGAAAACCACTATGAAGGGAACCTCCTTTGACCTCAATGTACAGGGGATAAAGAAAAAAGCCCACGTAAATACTCCTGGAACATTCAGTGTTCTCAACTCACTTGGTGCACTGGGTGCAGCATATGCCCTGGGGGTAAATATTGATGACATTATCGAAGCACTGGAAGAAATAAGGGGTGTTACAGGAAGATTTGAAATACTTCCCAATAAATTGGATTGCACCATAATTCTTGATTTTGCCCATACGCCTGACGGCCTTCAGAAGGTGATGGATACCATAAACGAGTTTGCACAGGGGAGAAAAATAGTTATGTTTGGTGCAGGTGGAGAAAGAGATTTGTCAAGACGTGGTCCCATGGGCGAAATTGCAGGCAAATACTGTGATTTAAGCATACTTACATCTGATAACCCAAGATTTGAGGACCCCTACGAAATATGTTTGGAAATAGCCGAGGGTGTTAAAAAACACAATGGCCAATATAAAATAATTATTGAGCGGGATCAAGCCATATATTATGCTATTGACAACAGCCAAAAGAACGATGTAATATTGTTGGCGGGAAAATCCACAGAACCTTATCAGGATATGGGAATTGAAAAAGTACCTTATGATGAAACAATGCTCGCAAAAAGAGCAATAAAAGATGTGGAGAAAAAAAGAGGGGTCTAAGGTATAGGGACACACCTTCAAAATAGGGTGACTCTCTGCAAGATAGCTTTTAAAGGAATGTCCCTGAATTTATTGGGACACACCTCTAGTACAGGGAGAGTCTTGCGGGCACAGGCGGATGAATCACCCTTCATTGATAGCAATAAAGAAAATGTTCAGGATGACAAGATAACCACTTAATTAGGAGAAATTATGCAGGGCAACGAACAAATTATAAGAGTAATAATTGTATCCTTTTTAATAGCACTGTTTTTAGGACCAGTTGTAATCCCGGTCTTAAAACGCCTTAAAGTAGGACAAAGTATCCGGAAAGACGGACCTAAAAGTCACCTGGTCAAATCGGGAACCCCTACAATGGGTGGCATTATAATCATACTGGCAATTTTAATTTCGATTCTGACAAGCGGATTTTTTAAAGCGGAGATATGGGCGGTAATATTCTTCATTTTGGGATTTGGATTAATTGGATTTATAGACGACTATATAAAGGTGGTAATGAGGCAAAATGAAGGATTAAAGCCCATGCAAAAAATTATAGGCCAGCTTATCTTTTCAGTCATCCTTGCCTGGTACGGCTCAAAATACAGCGCCATGGGAACTACCTTAATGATACCCTTTGTAAATATACATATTGATTTAGGAGTATTGTATATACCTTTTATAACCTTTTTTGCAGTAGGAATGGTAAATGCCGTGAACCTTACTGACGGCCTGGACGGTCTTAACACAGGGGTTACAATGATAGTAATGGCAGCTTTCAGTTTAATTGCAAACAGCTTAAAGGATGCAAACCAGATATATGAAGGAATATCATTGTTAAGTGCTGCAGTTTCCGGTGCCTGCCTGGGTTTCTTAAGGCATAATGCAAATCCGGCAAAAGTCTTTATGGGGGATACAGGGTCCATGGCTTTGGGAGGTGCTGTCGCAGCTGTTGCTGTTATATCAAACACAGTATTATTCATACCTATAATCGGCGGCATATACTTTGCCGAAGCACTTTCAGTAATGATTCAGGTTCTTCATTATAAGAGGACAAAAAGAAGAGTATTTAAAATGGCGCCTCTCCACCATCATTATGAAATGAGCGGCTGGAAAGAAACAAAGGTTGTGGCTGTGTTTTGGATTGCCTCTTTGATATTGGCATTTATAGGTATTTATTCAATATAAACAACATAATATAATAATGGACATTTTATGAGGACGGTAAAAATGAATGTACTCGTTGTAGGATTGGGTGTTTCAGGAATTGCATGCATAAAGGGATTAAGCAGAACAGGTGAAAAGATTTATGCATTTGATGAATCACCAAAAGAAAATTTGAAAGACAGGTTAAAAGAGGTAGAAGGCATTGAAGCTGAATACTACTTTGGAAATGAAGAACTCAAGAAAATCAATATGAAAAATTTAGATTATGCCATTAAAAGTCCAGGCATTAAATATGAAGTCCCGGTAATTGAAATGCTTTTAAAAAACAACGTCGAAGTAATCAGCGACATAGAAGCGGCTTACAGGGCAACAGATGCAACTATTGTTTCCATAACCGGAACAAACGGCAAAACAACAACCACAACCCTGACAGGAGAAATGGCAAGCGAAAGCGGGATGCTCTTCAAGGTCACCGGTAACATTGGTTTTGGGATGTATAACGATGCATTGAATGCAAAGAAGGGAGATGTACTTGTAGCGGAAGTAAGCAGTTTTCAGCTGGCAGGCACATCAAGGTACAAACCTCATATCAGCCTTATAACAAACATCACTCCCGACCATCTGGATTATCATCACACAGTAGAAAATTATATAGAAGCGAAGTTTAAAAATGTAATAAACCAGGATGAAAATGATTATGCAATACTAAATTATGAAGACGCAACAATAAGAAATTTTTCAGATAAAATTAAGGCAAAAAAAATATTCTTCAGCTCCGGGAGAATTTTGGAAGATGGAATATTTGCAGAAAACGACCGGTTATATTATAAAAACAAAAATAATAAACAATTTATAATCAGTACAAAGGAAATTTTCATACCGGGGAAGCACAATCTTGAAAATGCAATGGCTGCAGCAGGTGCCGCCATAGCTTTGGGAATAGATATTGAAATAATAGCTGGGGTTTTAAAAGAATTTAAAGGTGTCGAGCATCGTCTGGAATTTACCGGCGAATACAATAAAGTCAAATTTTACAATGATTCAAAAGGAACAAATCCCGATGCCTCCATTAAAGCAATACAAGGAATCGAAAAGCCGATTGTATTGATAGCAGGCGGCTATGACAAGAAGTCATCCTACGATGAGTTTATCAAAGCATTTGATGATAAGGTAAAGGCACTTATTCTTCTGGGGCAGACTGCCAAAGATATAGAAAGGTGCGCTTTGAAATATGGTTTTGAAAATATTTACCTGGTGGAAACAATGGATGAAGCTGTAAAAAAGAGCTTTGAGCTGGCTGAAGAAGGGGATAATGTTGTTTTATCTCCCGCATGTGCCAGCTGGGGAATGTACCCTAATTATGAAGTCAGAGGAAGAGATTTTAAAGAAAGGGTAAGTTATTATGGAGGAAACAGTAAAAAAAGCTAAAACCAGGTCAATTGACTGGGTCTTGGTCTTTATAATAGTGCTATTGGTGTTATTTGGCTTCTTAATGGTTTACAGCTCCTCTTATCCCGACGGATATTACAAATACGGGGGAGATCCCTTTTATTTTTTAAGAAAGCAGGTTATTGCAGCAGGGGCAGGTCTTGCAGGAATGATTTTTTTTGCAAACCTTCCATACGTGATCTACAAAAAATTCAGCAAGCTCATACTGTTTGCATGTATAGGCCTGGCGATGCTTACCATAGTAATAGGGATTGCATCAAACGGCGCCCAGAGGTGGATAACTATTGGGGGCATATCGCTGCAGCCTTCGGAAATAATCAAAATCGGCGCTGTTCTTTACATGGCTGATTATTTCAGCAGAAGGAAAAACGAACTGACATCCTTTACCAAAGGATTTTTGCCTTCATTATTCTACATTGGGCTTTTCTGCGGTTTAATAGCTGTACAGGATGATTTAAGCACTGCAGTAATTCTTGCGGGAACTCTTATGGTCATGTTCTTTTGTGCAGGTGCAAAGATAAGCCATCTACTGTTGCTGTTTATACTGGCAGTTGGCGGGGTAATCGGATTGATTGCAACTCAGACCTATCGAATATCAAGAATAATTGTTTTTTTCGACCCATTTAAATATCCCCTGGATGAAGGTTATCAAATAATAAATTCACTGTATGCATTGGGCACAGGAGGCCTTTTCGGCATGGGAATAGGGCAGAGCAGACAAAAGTTTTTCCATTTGCCTGAAGCCTACAATGACTTTATATTTTCAATAATAGGAGAAGAACTGGGCTTTGCAGGCTGTTTGTTATTAATGCTTGGGTTTGTGGTATTTGCATGGAGAGGACTGAGAATTTCCATGAACACGGAGGACTTTTTCGGAAGCCAGACTGCTCTTGGCTTGACTGTAATAGTACTGGCACAGTTTTTAATACACGTAGCGGTTGCAACATCATCAATGCCTCCAACAGGAAGGGCTCTGCCCTTTATCAGCGCGGGAGGTTCATCGATAATGTTTCTATTGTGCTCCATGGGGATACTGCTAAATATATCGAAGTATTCGAATACTTACAGGAATTAAAGATGCCCTAGCCCCATTTCTTCGACCGGGGGGAGAAAGAAATGGCTGGCAGGTCATTCGCAACGAGTTCCCAATTTGCATGAGTGAAACGAATAAGCCAATTGGTGAACGAGACTGTGAGATGCCCTAGCCCCATTTTGACTGCAATATGCCCTGACCATTATTATTTATTAAAAGGAATGGTATTATATGAAGGTACTAATCACCGGCGGAGGAACCGGAGGCCACATAAATCCGGCGTTGGCAATAGCACAGAAGGTTAAAAGTGAAAACCCTTCTGATGCTGTTTTGTATGTGGGAAGCAGAAACAGCCTGGAAAGCGAGCTTATTCCAAAGGAAGGCTTTGAATTTAAAGCTGTTACAGCCAAATATCTAAAAAGGAAAATTACCTTTGACAACATTAAGACATTGTTTGCATCAGCAAAGGGTCTGATGGAGTCTTTTAAAATAATAAATGAGTTTAAACCGGATATAGTGGTAGGCACGGGAGGATATGTATGCGGTCCCGTTGTTTTGGCTGCATACTTAAAGAAAATTCCCACCATGATATTGGAACAAAATGTTTATCCCGGAATAACCAACAAGATGCTGAGCAGAATTTCCGACAGGATAGGAATAAGCTTTGAAGAAGCAAGGCAGTATTTCCCCCAAAGTGCCCGGGAGAAGCTTATTATGACGGGGAATCCCGTAAGAAAGGACATAATAACAACAGACAGACGTAAATCAAGGACCAGATACAACTTAAAGCCGGAGGATGTATTTATATATTCATTTGGCGGCAGCGGAGGCCAAATAAGTTTAAACGAAGCAATAATAGGTGTTATAAAAAAATACAATGGAAGCAGCAATGTGAAAATCCTCCATGTGACAGGCAGGAAACATTATGACAGCTTCATGGAAGAGCTGAATAAGAGTATTAAACCGGAAAAAAATATAGAAATTAAAGATTATATGTATGAAGCACCCCTTGCTCTTTCTGCTTCCGATATAGTAATAGGAAGTGCCGGGGCTATAACAATTGCTGAAATAACTGCAATAGGAGTGCCTTCAATTTTGATTCCAAAAACATATACTGCTGAAAATCATCAGGAATACAATGCCCGTGCTTTGGAAAAGGAAGGTGCGGCATTAGTCATACTGGAGAAAGACTTAAGCGACAAAACTCTTCTTAAATCAATCGAGGAAATCATTGAAAACAAAGGCAGATTAAAAACCATGTCCTTGAATTCCAAAAGGCTGGGAAGTTCTGACGTTGAAAACAAAATTTATACAATAATGACAGATCTCATCAATTCACGAAAGTAACAAGTGAAAAAAATATGCATAACATATAACATGAATCAACTTGTTGCGGAGGGATAAAAATGGGAAGCTATATTGTTGAAGGAAGAAACAGTCTTGAAGGAATTGTGGATATCGGCGGCTCAAAAAATGCCGCACTTCCTATTATTGCAAGCACTGTAATTACCGGAAGAGAATACATCCTTGAAAATATACCGGATATTGAAGACGTAAAAGACATGCTTGAAATACTAAACATTATGGGATGCAGCGTCCAACTGGAAAATGGCATTGCATTAATTGATACCAGGGGTTTAAATACTCATGTAGTTCCCGAAAAATTAGTAAGGAAGATAAGGTCATCAATAATTTTAATGGGAGCTGTTCTGCAGCGAACGGGCAAGGTTGAAGTTGCATATCCCGGAGGCTGCGAAATAGGTCTTAGGCCTATTGATCTGCATTTAAAAGGTTTAAGAAAGCTTGGAGTTGAAATAAGTGAAAAAAATGGTTTGCTGTCAGGTATAGTAAAAGAACCGGCAACCTGTGATATTCATCTTGACTATCCAAGTGTTGGGGCAACCGAAAATATTATGCTGTTTGCAGTAGGAAACCCCGGCAAAACAACTATATATAACCCCGCAAGGGAACCTGAAATTGTAGATTTGCAGAATTTTTTGAATACTGCCGGTTTTTGTATAGATGGTGCAGGAACAGGTCTTATTACCATAGAAGGCAAAAAAATTGAAAATACAGATACTGTAGAATACAAAATCATTTCCGACCGTATAGAGGCAGGAACTTATTTGAGTGCAGCAGCATCGATGAAGAGCAAAATCTACATAAGAAATATAGAAAAATCTCATTTTAAGTCTATAACTTCTATATTTGAAGATGCAGGTTGCGAAATAAGAGAAAGGCACGGGACCATAATAATTGCCAATAACAAAAGGTTAAAAGCGATTGAAAAAGTAACAACTCAGCCCTACCCCGGCTTTCCCACGGATATGCAGGCACAGGTTATGGCATCCATGACGGTAGCAGACGGGATTTCCATTATTGAAGAAACAGTATTTGACAGCAGGTTTAAACATGTTCCCGAGCTCCAGAAAATGGGGGCATGCATAACGACCATCGGCAGGGTGGCAGTAGTTGATGGTATTGAAAAGCTTTCAAGCGCTGAGGTTGAGGCAAAGGATTTAAGGGGCGGGGCAGCTCTTGTAATTGCAGCCATGGGAGCTGAAGGCACGTCAAAAATAAACAATATTCATCATATAAAAAGAGGATATGAAAAATTCTTATATAAACTGCAAAACTTAGGGGTTATAATAACAGAAACTTATTAAGAGGAGATGGGGCACACTGAAAGAGCAAGGCAGAATGTCCCCAGCAGAGGAGGGGGGACACACCTCCATGGAGGGTGAGTCGCTGGAGTAATACCATGAAGGAATGTCCCCGTTTTATGGAAAACAACAACAAAAAACAGAGGAAAAAGAAAAAAAAGAGAAATAAAAGGCTATTAATAAGTACAGCAGCTTTTATTACGGCTGCTGTAGTTGTTGTTTTTTGTATTTACTATGTATATTATGAAACCCCTTATTTCGACCTTATCGGCGTTGACATGGAGGGCAATCTAACATATAGTGATGAATATATAATGGAGAAATCAGGTATTGAAACAGGGAAAAAAATATTCGATATTGACAGGCGGCAGGTAAAAGAGAATCTAGAAAATGAAGTATATGTTGAAAATATAAGGGTAGTTTATACGCTCCCGAATAGAATATTTCTTGATATTGTTGAAAGAGTGGACAAATACCAGGTTTTCATAAACAATGAATACATAATAATTGACAAAAATGGAATAGTATTGAGAACAAGTACTGATAAATCGGACCTATTGACTATTGAAAGTTATGCGGAAGTAGTATACAATATAGGAGATAGTATTCAATTTGCAGGCATTGAAAACATTGAAGATGTATTTGATGCAATAGAATATTTAAATAATCAATATGGGACCGACGCAATAAAAAGCTGCAGTGTCGATCAGGATAACAGTTTTTTATTTAAAACCCGGTATGGAACCGGTGTAAGGCTGGACTTAAGCGAAGATATTAATTATCAGATTGTATTTGCGATGAAAATTATAAATGAAAGATTAAATAAAAATTTAACCGTATCATCAGGATTAATTGATTTTACTAAAGGGGACAGTCCTGTATATATTGAGGACTAAGGGAGGACGCTAATGAACAAAATATGGCAGAAAACGATGATGTTTGCTATAAGCCTGGTATTAGGAATAGTCTTGATTACTCAAATGAGAACCAAGACCGGCATACTGGGTATGGTTAATCTTGAAGAAAAATCCCTTGAACTTAATGAGAAGCTTGCACAGTTGAACCTTGAAAAAACCCGGCTTAGAGATGAATTGGAAGCACTTAAGGAAAAAAACAGGGAATATGAAGAAATATATGCAGATGCTGAAGAGGAGCTCATAGGACTTAGTGAAGAACTTGAAGATCAAAAAATAATATCCGGTTATTATGATGTAAAAGGTCCGGGCACCATAATTACCATAGACGCAGACCCCAATTCATACATGAGTCTCGCGTCCAGCCATCAGTATATACTGGCATTAATCAGCTATTTAAATAATGCGGGCGTTGAGGCCATATCAATAAACGGGCAAAGATATACAAACTATACGGAAATCGTACCGGTTCTTGAGCACATTAACGTGAACGGCGTGGCTATGGTACTGCCTCTTGAAATAAAGGCAATAGGAAACTCAGCGACTATAAATTCTTCTCTTAACTTTGTAGGAGGCATAGTAACCCAGTTCAATGGGATTGGATATATAATTGAAACCGAAGATTCAGATGAAATATTTATTCAGCGTTATGAAGGAGAAAAACAGTTTAAGTATGCTGTCCCAATAGCCCGGGAAGAAGAAATTTAAGGGGTGGTTATTATAAAAAAATCATTCAATATAATAATTTTTATCTTAGTTTTTTTAACAGCCGCAGCTCTTGTAAACGGTGCAGATGCAGGAATCAATGAAGATAGCATTTACGACCTTAAAAAGCTGAAAGAATATGAACGAAGCAAAAAGGAAATGGAGCTTTTAGTTGAAAACATGCGGAAAGCGGTAAACAGCGAAAAAGATAAAATTGCTTACTATGAAAAAAGAGAATACTTTGATGATATAATTGAAATTAATTCTCAAATTGAGGAGATTAAACTATATAATGGTTTTACTGATGTGAGGGGTCCCGGTATAATGCTCAGGATTTCAGACAACATCAATGAGGACGAAAACCTTGATATAATGGAAAGAATAGTACACGACGTGGATATAGTGGTCTTGTTAAACGATTTGAAGGCTGCCGGTGCAGAAGCCATTGAAATTAACGGCAAAAGAATAACCAACATGTCGGAAGTAATTTGTGCGGGACCATTGATAAGGGTGAATAATGAGGTAATTCCTGCTCCTTTTGTAATAATAGCAATAGGAGACATGGATGAACTGTATGACGCTGTTACTATGGAAGATACCTATGCCTATGAGCTAATGGATGTATACGGAATGGAAGTAGTTGCAATAAAAGGCTATAATTTAACTGTAAGAAAATTTCGCGGTATTAACTATGAACCCCAATTTGCTGAAATAATAAAAGAAGAGGTAGAAGAATGATATATGTTGCAGCCGGTCTGATCCTGGGTATAGTTGCAGGACTAAACTTAAATCTTGTCTACAATCCAAATTACATAGTTTATATATCACTGGCAATACTGGCGGTATTAAATACTATAATCAACATGCTGCATGACAGCAAAACTACAGAATTGTCAATGGGAAAAAGCATTGCATATTTATTGACTGACTTACTGTTTGCTTTGTTCCTGGGATTTGTAGGCGAGCAATCAGGCCTCCCCATTTATTTAGCGGCTGTTTTTGCATTCGGGAATAATATTTATAAAAAATTAAGACTCCTGGTTGATATTTATCTTGAAAAGTTTAGCAAAAACAAGTAAACTAAAAATATATATATTTATTATTAAATTTATGATATAATCAAATAAATAATATAAAAATTCTCTCTCATAGGAGGTCGCTATAATGTTTCAATTTGAAGAACCATCAGAAAAACTTGCAAATATCAAGGTGATAGGTGTCGGCGGAGGCGGTAACAATGCAGTTAACAGAATGATAGACGCCGGAGTCAGGGGTGTTAATTTTATAAGTGTAAATACGGACAAGCAGCATCTGTCCACATCAAAGGCTGAAACTAAGTTTCAAATAGGGCAAAAGCTTACAAATGGTTTAGGTGCAGGCTCAAAACCCGAAATAGGAGAAAAAGCAGCTGAAGAAAACAAACAGGATATTGCAGAACTGGTAGAAGGCGCAGACATGGTTTTTATAACTGCAGGCATGGGAGGGGGAACCGGAACAGGTGCAGCTCCTATAATTGCCGATATTGCAAAATCCATGGGCATACTTACGGTTGCAGTTGTAACAAAGCCCTTTATGTTTGAAGGAAGATGCAGGATGAAAAATGCCGAGATGGGTCTTAAACGGCTAAAGGAAAATATTGATACTTTAGTTGTTATTCCAAACGACAAACTCCTTGAGATAACAGATAAAAAAACAACCATGCTTGAAGCCTTTGCCATGGCAGATGATGTATTGAGACAAGGTATACAGGGCATATCCGACTTGATAGCAATCCCTGCTATAATGAATCTTGACTTCGCTGACGTTGAAACAATTATGGCCGGTCAGGGTCTTGCCCACATGGGCATTGGCCAGGCAACAGGAGAAAACAGAGCATTAAATGCTGTTAAGCAGGCAATACAAAGCCCGCTTCTTGAAACTTCCATCAATGGAGCAAGAGGAGTCCTGGTAAACATTACCGGCGGAATAAGCATGGGGATCCATGAGGTTAACGAGGCAGCCAAACTTATCGAAGAAGCTGCTGACCCTGAAGCAAACCTGATATACGGAGCAAATATTGACGAGGCCCTGGGAGATACAGTAAAGATTACAGTTATTGCAACGGGCTTTGGAGAAAGCAAGGCCAAAAAACCAGAGGGTGAAGTAGCTGAAAGCAATGAAAAGAAACCGGAAAGCCCCTTCGACTTTACAATACCCAGCTTCTTAAACAAAAAATAGTAATTATGGCAAGAGGACGGTTCTTCGGGAACAAAAAGAACCGTCCCTAAATATGTAATATAATTTTCCAAAAAAAAATAGTTGACATTTGAATTCTGATGTGGTAGTCTTTAAATGTATTACAGATGTATTTATGGATTTCACATGTTTTTAGATATTATATGTGGCGTGCTGTATATAATATGTAAAAATATGTGAAATTTTTTTACTCATGCAATATAATAATATTTAGGAGGTACTCATGGCACAGGGTACAGTAAAATGGTTCAACTCAGAAAAAGGATTTGGATTTATCACAAAAGATGATGGAAATGACGTTTTCGTACATTTCTCAGCTATTCAAGGCGACGGATTCAAAACTCTTGAAGAAGGTCAAAAAGTAAGTTTTGACGTTACTCAAGGAAACAGAGGAGACCAAGCAGCTAACGTTCAAAGAATATAAGCTAGCTAACAACAAAAATCGGGAGATTTCTCCCGATTTTTCTTTTTATGACCTAACCCCATTTTCCAGAGTCTTTTTTCTGAAAAATGGCTGGTAGATCAAACGCACAGAATGCCAAATTTGTGCGACGAAAGGAGCAAACAAATTTGATGCATTCCCCTGCGGATTAATACTTTACTTAAAAAACAAATACATTAAAAATACAACTATACCCATAATTCCTAAAAAGGCAAGTATATAGGGCAGAACCAGGGATATGACCGCCAGCACCATAGCCAGCATATCGCCTTTTTCCAAACGGATGTCATCCTGGCTTTTCTCTAAATTTTCTGTTTCTTCTTTATTATTTGTTTCATTTTTATTTGGCAGATTGGCTCGACGAATTCTATCCAAATCTTCTTCTACCCTTTTTTTGTTAAAAAACATTTAGAATACTCCATTTACCTTGTGGCACATAGCATAATGTCCGTCATTTATTTCTCTATATTCAGGTATTTCTTCCTTGCATATATCTCTTGCATAAGAGCACCTTGTATGGAAACGGCATCCTTTTGGAGGATTTGCCGGTGAAGGGATATCACCCCTTAATATTATCCTTTTTTCATTTTGCCTATAAGACGGATCAAAGGAAGGGGCAGCTGATAACAGAGCTTCTGTATACGGATGAAGGGGATTTGAGAATATTTGTCTTTTGCTTCCTTTTTCAACAATCTGCCCAACGTACATAACTGCTATCTCATCACTTATAAATTTAACTACCGACAGGTCGTGGGATATAAACATATAAGTAAGTCCAAAATCCTCCTGAGCGTCTTTTAACAGGTTTATAATCTGGGATTGTATGGAAACATCCAGTGCTGATACTGCTTCATCACATACTACAAAATCAGGATTAACAGCCAATGCTCTTGCAATGCAGATACGCTGGCGCTGTCCTCCGGAAAACTGATGAGGGTAACGGTCTGCCTGCTCAGGGAAGAGCCCGCACTTGCCGATTATTTCAATTGCTTTTTCTTTCATTTCCTTTTTATTCTTTACAATACTATGCTGAAGCATTGCTTCGCCTACTATATCATAAACAGGAAGCCTCGGATTCAAGGAAGAATAGGGATCCTGAAATATTATCTGCATTTTGGTGCGCATTTTATTCATTTCTTTGTGGTCCATGTCAAAAACGCTTTTTCCTTCATAAAAAACTTCACCTTCTGTAGGTGTCAGCAATCTTAAGATAGTTCTTCCCAAGGTAGATTTTCCGCAGCCTGATTCTCCTACAATTCCCAGAACCTTGCCTTTTTTAATATTGAAAGATACTCCGTCTACTGCTTTTACATTTCCTGTGGTACGCTTTACAAGACCTGTTTTAATAGGAAAATACTTTTTTAAATTGTTTACGGTTAACAGATATTCACTCATTGTAATTCCTCCTTGCCTGTGTAAAGCCAGCATGAAATTTTATGTCCGTCATAAAGTGTTTTTTCGGCAGGAAAATCTTTTTTGCATATATCCATTGCCTTGTCACATCTTGGATGGAAAGGGCATCCTGCTGGAAGGTTGCTTAAATCAGGCACATTGCCGGGGATTACGTTAAGTCTTGCGCTTTCTGTTGCCATATCAGGTTTTGAACCTATAAGCCCCATCGTATAAGGGTGCTTGGGGTTTTTGAATATTTCCACTGTTGAGGCCATTTCCGCAATCTTGCCTGCATACATAACCATAACCCTGTCACTCATTTCCGCAATTACACCAAGGTCATGGGTAATAAAAATAATTGAAGCATTAATTTTTTTCTTAAGTTCATTCATTAAATCCAGAACCTGGGCCTGAATTGTTACATCCAAGGCTGTAGTAGGCTCATCAGCAATCAGGAGCATGGGTTCGCAGGCAAGAGCCATGGCAATCATTGCCCTCTGCCTCATACCTCCGGATAATGCAAAGGGATAGTCATCAACCACCCTTTCTGGATTTGGTATTTTTACAAGCTCCAGCATCCGGATGCTTTCCTTGCGAGCTTCATCCTTTGACATTCCACGATGCAATATCAAAGCCTCGCTTATTTGTCTCCCTATCTTGAACACGGGATTTAATGAAGTCATAGGCTCCTGAAAAATAAAGGATATGTCATTTCCTCTTATTTGTCTTATTCTTGTATCTGAAACCTTAAGCATATCCTCGCCGTTAAAAATTATTTCACCGCCCTCATATTTTCCCGGAGGTGTTTCCACTAATCTTACCAGAGACATACAGGTAATGCTCTTTCCGCAACCTGATTCGCCGACAATACCTAAAGTTTCACCTTCATTAACGTAAAAGCTTACGTCATCAACTGCCTTTACAATTCCTCTGTCTGAATAAAAATATGTTTTCAGGTTATTAACTCTTAGTAATTCTTTGCTCATAGCATTACCTCTTCATCTTAGGGTCTATGGCATCCCGCATGCCGTCGCCCAATATATTAAAACACATTACAGATATGAATATTGCTATCCCCGGTGGAATCCAGTACCACCACTTGTGTTGAATTATAAGCATATTTCTTGCTTCCTGAATCATGTTTCCCCAGGTTGGTGTGGGAGGGGAAACACCAAGTCCCAAAAAGCTGAGAGAAGTTTCCACCAATATTACGCTTGCCATTCCAAGGGTTGCGTAAACAATTACATATGCCAGAACATTGGGCAGAAGATGTCTGAATATTCTTCTTATGTCGCTGATTCCCAGAGCTTCACAAGCTTCCATGTATTCCATTTCCCTAAGAGATAGTATTTGTCCTCTAACAATACGGGCGATACTGGGCCAGCTTAGTAAAGCCAGTACCAAAATCAAGGTAAAAATACTGTTCCCGAATACAGCCACTATTGTAATGGTAATAATCATGAAAGGAAATGACATAAATATTTCAGCAATACGCATAATTACCCCATCTATAATTCCTCCGTAAAAACCGGACAAACTTCCTAAAACAACACCTATTACGCATTCGATGGCCACTACTGCAAGGGCTACCCCTAAGGAAATTCTTCCTGCATAAAAAAGCCTTGTAAACAAGTCTCTTCCGATTAAGTCTGTTCCAAGGAGATGCTTGGAATTTGGACTTTGGTCTTTGCCTGCCAGATTGGTTGTCTGAATCTCATAAGGCGATATGATTGGAATAATAATACATAGTAAAATTATTGCAACAAGAATGTAAAGACTCAGCATCGCCATTTTGTTTTTTCTGAGTCTGAAAAATACTTCTCCCCAATAGGATTGATTTCTGATATAATTTTTATTAGTTTTATCTTTAGCCATATTGCACCTGCCTTAATCGTATCTTATTCTCGGGTCTGCGACTGCATACAGGATGTCAGCAACTAAGGCGCCTATCAGTGTAAGAATTGCAAGCATTGAATTTATTCCAAGAATGAGGGGATAGTTTCTTTTCATTGCAGCTTCGACGGATATTTTACCAAGCCCCGGCAATCCAAAAATTGTTTCCGTAACTACCGCTCCCGATAAAAGTGACGGTATCCAAAAACCAAGAAGGGTAATAATTGGGATTATGCCGTTTCTGAATGCATGCCTGTATATAACGGTTTTTTCTTTAAGCCCTTTAGCCCTTGCGGTCCTGATGTAATCCTGCTTAATAACTTCGAGCATGCTTGACCGGGTGTATCGCATAAAGCTTGCGGTAGAGCTTAAGCCTAAGACAATGCTGGGCAAAACCAGGTGCCATGCCACATCCTTAATATTATCAAAAATATTGTCTGACATTAATAAGGGGTCTCTTATGCCAAACAAAGGGAATATTTGGTTGTCCACCGCAAAAACCTTCAACAGTATCAGACCGAAGAAAAATGAAGGTATGCTTATACCTATAAAGGATACCACAGTCAATATGTTGTCAACAGCGGTGTACTGTTTTGTTGCGCTTAAGATGCCGGCAGGTATGCCGATAATAATAGAAATACATAAGGAAACAACAGCCAGAAGCAATGTAGGACCTACATAATCTCCGATAACTTCAGCTACGGGTCTTTTGTGAGTGTTGGAATAACCTAAGTTGCCTTCTAACAGCGCCTCCTTTACATAATTCACAAATCTTTCATACCAGGGGATATCCATGCCCAACTTCTCATTTAATTCTGCTTTTTGTTCAGGAGTCATCCTTGGGTGCATCATATTTGAAACCGGTGTTCCCGGTGCCTGCTCGAGAATAAAAAACAATATAAATAAAATTCCTATAAAAACAGGAATCATCTGAATTATACGTCTTATAATATAATTCCTCATAAAACACCTCTTTCTTAATGTTTCTCTTAAGGGTCTATTAAATAAGGGCAGGCGCTGCCTGCCCCCAAATTATTTATTTTAAAGTAACGTTCTTTAAGGATTGATCCCATGTTGCGTAGGTGTCAATTACCATTCCATCTACTCTATTGTTGATTCCCCAGATTTCGCTTCTGTAAGCGATGATTACATGAGGAATTTCTGCATTCATAATTTTTGCCCATTCTTTGTAGATTTCAGCACGTTTTGCTGTGTCAAATTCTGCTTTTCCTTGTCTTACCAGTTCCATTGCTTCAGGATTCTTGTAACCTGATGCGTTAAACCCGCCTGCTACATAAGCATCATCATCAAACAATGCTCCTGTTGGGTCCGGATCTATACTCAAGGAGAAGCCCATTGTGTAAATATCAAAATCTTTTTCACCAGGCTCTGCATCCATTGTACGAGCTGCAACCGTATTGAAGTCCATTAATTCTATTGTAAGTTCAACGCCTAACTGTTTCCATGTATCTGCAGCCATTCCGGACAGTGTTCCCGGCCATGCGGAATCTGTGTAAACCAGCCAGTTAACAGCAAATTTTTGACCGTCTTTATATCTGTATCCGTCTGAGCCCATTATCCATCCTGCTTCATCCATAAGCTGTCCTGCTTTTTCCATATCAAATGCATATGGGTTTAACTCTGATGGATCCGGGAATGCCCATGATGAAGGAGAAATTGGAGCCATACCTACTGAACCTAAGCCTTCACCGTATTGAACATCTATAAATGACTCTCTGTCAAGGGCATACATAAGCGCTTGTCTGACTCTTGCATCTGATAATTGGGGTCTTGTTGTGTTAAAGCACATGAATGTATAGCCGTTTGCAAGATAATTTGCAACCTGGATATTATCCATAGCTTCTGCTGCTGCAAGGTTTTCACCGGTGGCAGCTATTTGTGCGAAATCTATTTGATCTGTCTGCAAAGCAGATAGTATACTTTCATCAGGAACTTCACTTACCAGAACTCCTTCAATCTTAGCTGCATTGTCAGGATCCCAATAATTTGTGTTATTCTTCAACAATATGAATTCATTCGGTGCCCAGCTGTCAAAAACCATTATGCCTGAACCCATTGGTTTGTCATTAAATGCCAGGAAATCTTCCCATGTGTCAAATGCATAATAGTCTGAAGGCATTATGCCATATACAAAGCATTCAATATTTGCAGGTGCTGCCATACCTTCCTTAAATGTAAAGGATATGGTTTTTTCATCAATAACCTTAATTCCTTCAAATACATCAATTTCTCCTGCGTGGTATTCATCATAGCCTACAAAGTTGTTTACAGCATATGCTCTAGGTCCATTGTAGTCCGGATGTGCGATGGTCATGTAGGTAAAAGCAACGTCTTCTGCAGTTAAATCAGAACCATCGGAGAATTTGATTCCATCTTTTAAAGTGAATGTGTAAGTCAGCTTGTCTTCTGACAAC
>Ga0208459_1001434_pt1 | contig 22595 bp, 20 predicted proteins | sample AD_UKC087_MetaG_FD_184433 | JGI IMG/M metagenome (GOLD analysis project Ga0208459, IMG submission 184433) | Active sludge microbial communities of municipal wastewater-treating anaerobic digesters from USA - AD_UKC087_MetaG (SPAdes) (version 2) | ecosystem: Engineered > Bioreactor > Anaerobic >... | reverse complement strand
ATATGAGATTGAAAAAAATACCAATAATATCAATCAGTTTACGCTTGATTTTTTAGGCCGGGAGAGCGAAGTAAAGCCAAACAATATAGATACTAAATTATTAAGACGCTATATACTTAATCCAACCGATGAAGACAAAATACAGGTAATTAGGTTTAGATTAATAATTGCCAAAATTTCAAACATCCATTATGCACCTGGTGTGCCAACCAGAATCCCCGACCATTAATATCCAACCTAGTTTTTGCAAATATTCTGGCAGTGTGTCATCATAAATCATGAGAAAATGGTGGCTCATTGTCCCCCTGATTGTTCTTATCGGAACACTTTTCCTTTTTTTCAAATACAGGAATCTCCTCCAAAAAACCCAAAATAACAAGTTGTCTCTTGGTGAGCCAACTCAAGTTTCTTTAGACGGCAAAGAAAAAATAGATGTAACACAGCAAATAAGTAAAGTAACAAGCTGGGACTTTGATGGGGGAAAGCTAAAGGTGCAGGATAACCAAGGAAAAGAAAGAGTGATTGATATAGACCCGGCCAGTATAAAGGTCTTTACTCCCTTTATAGAAAAAGACAAAAGGGGAGCCATGAGGGTGATATTTGAAAAAGAGGGGATTACCTGGGAAACAGCATTTTGCGCAGGAGATGAGGTAAACGTCATTACCGATGACACAGGGAAGATTGTTTCCGTGATGAACATCGGTCAAAGAATATGCGGAGCAATATAAAAATAATAATAGGGTGTGTGTTTCTTTTTATGCTTCTGGTATTGGGGTCTTTAAATCCCAAACAGGCACACGCCTTTTAATAGACCGCGGCCGCCACGAAATATATGGGTATCTGGAGACAATGAAACCAACGTAGGGGCGACGCATGCGTCGCCCCTGCTTTTCACAGCGCGTAGAATGTGCAGCCTTCCAGCCTGCACGGATTCAAACAAGCGCCCAATTCTCTTGACAAAAAGCTTTGACAAAATAAAAATACTGTAGTAATATTGGCAAGTTGTATATGGTAGTTTGCTAGTTCAAGTGCTTGTCACCCTGCAGTAAACCCCCATTTATCGTATTACACTTTTTTTAGTTATAGAGAGGATCTAAACAATGTCTGAACGTGAAGTTGGAACCGTCAAGTGGTTCAGTAGTGAAAAGGGCTTTGGATTTATCGCCCGCAATTCCGGTGGCAAAGACGTATTTGTGCACTACAGCGCTATCATTTCCGATGGTTTCAAAACCCTGCAGGAAAATCAGGCCGTTGAGTTCACTGTTGCCCAGGGCGCCAAAGGCCCCCAGGCGCAGGATGTCAAAGTTCTGTAAACCGTAACAATTAAATATCCCGAAAGGCTGGCCGATCCGACCAGCCTTTTTGTTTTCCCCGAGGAGGCTTTGCTCAGGGCACTTCAGCCGAAAAATCCTTCTTTGAATTGCTCGAATGTTTCCCGGTCAGGCAGAAAAAGCAAACCAGCCTATATCCAAGGAGTTTAACTTCCTCAAAAAATGTTATCCCGCATCAGTTCATCAGCGCGAGGCGTCAACCAACTATTGATATAGAAACATGGCCAAGGCGCTTATGGCATCCACAAAAAAAGCGAGCTGGTTTTCCAGCTCGCTTTGGTTAACTTTATGGCATTCTTACTTTGGCAGCAGCACCGTGTCAATGACGTGGATGACGCCGTTCAAAGCCTCAATATCCGTGATAATTACCTGGGCATCGTTGATGTAAACCTTGCCGTCCTCGATCTTGATCACCAGGTCCTGTCCGAGCACTGTTTTAGCGCTTTCCAGGCTGACTACAGCGTCGGCGCGGACGCGCCCTTCCACCACATGGTAGAGCAGGATGTTTTTCAATGCTTCAAGCTTCTCGGGTTTCAGCAGTTCTTCAACGGTACCCGCGGGGAGTTTGGCGAAAGCATCGTCGGTTGGGGCAAAGACGGTGAAGGGACCTGTGCCCTTGAGGGTTTCAACCAATCCAGCCGCTTCCAGCGCAGCCGTGAGGGTCGTGAATCTGCCGTCAGCGACCGCGATGTCCACGATATCCTTGGGAGGCAGGATAACGCTGTCGATGACATGAATGACGCCGTTGTAGGTCTGAATATCGGTGATGATTACTTCCGCGTCATTGACGAAGACCTTTCCTTCCTCGACCTTGATGCTTACCTTGGGGCCCAGCGCGGTTTCGGCGTTTTCAAGTGTCACAACTTGTTCAGCTTTGACGCTGCCAGGGACGACGTGGTAAAGCAGGATATTCTGGAGAGATTCAAGATTCTCGGGCTTCAAAAGTTCTGCGACAGTGCCTTCGGGCAGTTTAGCAAAAGCATCGTCGGTGGGCGCGAAGACGGTGAAGGGACCTTCGCTCTTGAGGGTATCAACCAAACCCGCGGCTTGCACAGCCGCTACAAGGGTGGTGAAGCGACCATCAGCAACAGCGGTTTCGACGATGTCTTTAGGAGGCAGAATGACGCTGTCTATCACATGAATGACACCGTTGGCTGCCAGGATGTCCGTGAGCACGATCTGGGCGCCGTCAATTTTTGCCGCGCCGTCCATCAGGCTGATTGTGGCGGATTTGCCCTGGGCTGTGGCGATTTTGTCAAGTTTTACTACATCCGCCGCGAATTGACGGCCTTCGGCGACATGGTACAGCAGGATGTCGGTCAGCGCGGGAATGTCGGCGAGCAGAGCTTCCACAGTGCCCTCAGGCAGCTTGGCAAAAGCTTCATCGGTAGGCGCGAAGACGGTGAAGGGACCTTCGCCCTTGAGAGTTTCTACCAGACCAGCAGCTTGCAGAGCGGCCGCAAGGGTGGTAAAGCGTCCGTCTTCAACAGCAATGTCAACAATATCCTTTGGAGGGAGCAGGACGCTGTCAATGACGTGGATTACGCCGTTATCTGCCGCGATGTCCGTGATGACAACCTGAGATTCATTCAAGAAAACCTTGCCATCGGTAACCGTGACTTTGACGGGGATTCCGTTGAGAGTATCAACCGTGGAAAGTCCGACAACATCCGCGGCCAGCGCTTTGCCGTTGGCGACATGATAAAGGAGTATGTCGGTGAGGGCAGGAATATCTGCCAGGAGCGCTTCGACAGTTCCGGCGGGTAATTTCGCGAAGGCCTCATCCGTTGGGGCGAAGACTGTGAAGGGACCGTCGCCTTTGAGGGTGTCAACCAGGCCGGCTGCCTGAAGCGCGGTTACGAGGGTGGAAAAACGGCCATCAGCCACAGCAATATCCACAATGGTTTGCGGCTGAGGTTCAGGGGTGGGTTCAACAACCGGAGCCTGGGTAGGTTCTGCGGTTGGGGCAGGAGTCGCGAGCGGGGCGCAAGCTCCAATAACGAGTACAAGTGCTAACAAAACTGCAAGAACGGATAGCTTTTTCATTTATTGCTCCATTGACGAATGTAATTATTAAGTTCCAACGACAAGAATAATATCTGAACGCATTTGTAGGAACAATATACTGTACAAGGTTTGTACAAGTAATTCCTTACTGCGGTTGGGGAGTTATGCAAAATTTTTGTTCTTTGGTCTAAAAACGCCAGTCCGGTATACAGACCTCGTCCATACAATAAAAAAACCGGTGTTCAGGTTGAAAAACCCCGACACCGGCTTGCTTTCAGTTAGCGCTGACAGCGCGTATCGCTCTGTTACCTCAGCTTGAGTGCAGTTGTAAGGCAAGTATCACTGTCGGTATATGTTGAAATCGGCGCAGATGCCGACTTACCAGCGTAGCTCACCCGCAGTTCTGCTTGCATATTTCTGGGCAGCCATACCCCGATGAAACCATTTTCCATCGTAGTCAGGTTTTGATCGATGAGGACATCCCCATTCTCAGCGGTTATTTTCACCTGAACAGGCACATTTACCAGTTCACCGCGGCATGATTTCAGGCTGTGGATGGCGCAGGGATGCGTAGTATTTTCGTAAGGTGCAAATGACAGGTAAAAAACGTCTTTTGGCAAATCCATGGCAATACTTTTCTTTCCATCCGACAACATTAGTTGCTCACCGTTGATGGATGAACTCAAAGACGGGTCTTCATTGATTGTGCTGTCCAGTTTGTTCACAATCGCTTTCACATCCATGCCAGCTAAGCCGTAGCCTTCCAAGAAGGCCGCCTGTGCTTTCCTGGTCATAAAAGATGCTGTCGCGATTGCGCCCAGAAGGACAACTATGATAATCAGCAGTGGGAACACTATTTTCTTTTGTTTCATCGCTTTCTCCGATTTGACCGTAAAGTGGACTAATATTATGTAGTTTATATCAATAAAGTTTATGGAATAGCTGTGTACAGGCTATGGTTCTGGTATGTAACCAAAGGTCTCAATTATCCGCTCCGTTGGACGGGACCCTTTGCTTTTACTGCGTGTTTCAGGATGATATAATCAGAACACCAATACTAATGAGGTGACCATGTCCGATACGATTACAATGCAGGAGATTGATGCCGCGGCAGCGTGTGTGCGCGGTCGGATTTCTGTTCAGCCCAAAATTGCGTTAATTCTAGGTTCCGGGTTGGGTCCGTTGGCTGACGAGGTTGAAAGCCCGGCGATTATTCCCACCAACGAAATCCCAAATTGGCCGGTTTCCACAGTCCAGGGGCACAAAGGCCAGTTGGTAATTGGCAGGCTGATGGGTAAATCTATCCTGGTTCTACAGGGGCGCGCGCATTATTATGAAGGCTACAGCATGCCTCGCATTGGTCTGCCGGTGAGGGTAATGCAGCGGTTGGGAGTGCATACCGTGGTTCTCACCAACGCAGCTGGCGGTATTAACCCAGATTTTTCGGCGGGAGACCTGATGTTGATTACGGATCACCTGTCGCTGCTACCGATGACCGGTCCCAATCCTCTGCGCGGGCCCAATCTGGATGAATTTGGTCCGCGTTTCCCGGATATGAGCCAGGTCTATGACCTGGAATTGCTCGCGACCGCGCAGCAGGTTTCGGATGAGTTGAAATTGAATGTTCGGCGCGGCATTTACGCCGGCCTTTCTGGACCCTCGTTTGAAACCCCGGCTGATTGCCGTTTTCTGCGCTTGGCTGGCGCGGACGCGGTTGGGATGTCCACTGTCCCCGAAGCTATCGTTGCCCGCCACGGTGGTTTGCGCGTCTTGGGCATTTCGGGAATCTCCAACAAAATCGACATAAATGGAAACAATGTAGCCTCGCATGAAGAGGTGCTGGAAGCTGGAAAGGTCATTGTTCCAAAACTATCCGCCTTGATAAAAGGCGTGCTCGCGCGCTTATAGCATTGGAATCAAGCAGGAAACCAACACGCTTGCCAGATTGTCAGCAGTGTAAATGGATGCCATTATAAAGTTCCTGGCGGACCTGGAAGTCCCGATCTATCTGATTCTGGGTGTTGTCGCGATAATCTATCTCCGCAGGCTCACGCTTGCGCTGGATGAACGCAAGACATCTGTTTTTGGGCTGGAACGGGAAGCCGCGCAAACTAAGGTCACTTCAGCCGCGACGGTGATGTTTTTAGTGACGTTGTTGGCAGTTGGTGAATTCATCGTGGCCACGTTTTTGGCAGGTGAACTGGCGCAGCAGCCGCTTTACGCGACGCCTACAATTGCTGTATTGACCACGCCAACCACCACGCTTCCGGCTGGGCCTGTGCCTACCGATGCCACGCCCACGCCAACACTTTACCCTCAGGCGCAAATCGAGGGGATTGAAAGTAATTGCCAGGCAGAGGTGCTGGAGATTGCTGAACCCAGACAAGGCGATGAGGTCAGCGGCGTGGTGGAATTGATTGGTTCGGTGAACACTCCCAACTTTGGTTCCTACGAGTATGAGTATTCCGTAATGGGTGAACCAAACTGGCAGACAATCGCCGCTGGGAGCGGCATGCGGGTGCAATCCAGTCTGGGCTTCTGGTACACCACTAACCTTGTGCCAGGAGATTACATGCTCAGGTTAGTTGCTCTGGACAATCAGGGAGTGAAAACAGCAGCCTGCGTGATTGTAGTAAAAGTAAGCGCAGCGCAGGAATAAAGGAGCAATAAGAGATGGCTGAATTAGAAATTAGAGCGGCTCGACAGGCGGATTTGGACCGCATGGTTAGCTTGAATCATCATTCCAGCAGCGAGTATGCATATAAGCTGGAACTTAACAACGAAAAAGGCAGCTACACCCACAGTTTTCAGCGCGTATTTTTGCCCCGCGCGGTGAACATCAAATACCCCAAAGATGAGACGGCATTAATTAACTCCTGGGGCGAAGCAAGCGCGATTTTCGTCGGCTTGGTGATGGGTGAATTAATCGCTTACGTTGCCCTCGAGATGGGACGTATCAAGGATACCGCCCGGGTTACCGACCTGGTTGTCACGCCGGTCATGCGCCGCAAGGGAGTTGGCAGCGGCATCCTTTTAGCTTGTGAAGGCTGGGCGCACGACCAGAAAGCGCGGCGAATCTTGATGGAAATCCAGACGCGTAACGATCCGGCCGTCCAGATGGTCAAAAAACTCGGATATCAGATGTGCGGGTATCTGGACCAATACTTCCCGAACCACGACGCCGCTCTCTTCTTTGATAAACCTATCAGCTGATGTTTGTTTATTTGCTACAGCAGAGCCTATGCTTACGTTAACCGGTGTTCTAAAAATTACTGCCCAGATATTGAACGCGGGCGTCGCGATTACCGCGATCGCGTTAGCAATGTACGCGCTCAGCTTCAACTTCCGCGACAGCGTCGCCAGGACTTTTATGATAATCCTGGCTTTAGTCGCTGTGGTTTTTAGCAGCGATACCATCGCCAATATCTCGAATTCATCCGCGATTATTCAGGTCTGGCTGCAGCTGCGCTGGGCCGGGGTAGCCTTTCTGCCAGCCGCTTACTTCTACTTTTCGGACGCGTTGTTGACCCTGACTGGGCGTCCGAGCCGCGGCCGGCGCACCTGGCTGGTGCGGATTTTTTTGCTGATTTCATTGGTGTGGGCGATTCTTATTCCTCTGCGGATTACCGCAGGGACAATCTCGCCGGTACAGGCTCCGGTACCGTATCTCACAACTAATCCAATCACGTTTATTTTTGGCGCGTACTACCTGGCCGTGATTGGGCTTTCTTTCTACAATCTGGCGCGGGCTGTGCTGCGCAGCAACACCACCACCACGCGCAGACGTTTGTTCTATCTCTTTATCGGCGCCAGCGCCCCAGCAGTCACCTGCGTGCTCTTTCTCTTCCACGGCAGCGCCCTCTTTGCGCGCAATCCGGACTTCTTCTGGCTGCTCACAATTCTTGGCGCCATCGTGACAGGCGTCGCTCTGATTGTGATTGCCTATGTTGTCTCATTCTTTGGGCTCAGCTGGACAGACCGCGCCATCAAGAGCCGACTGTTCCGCTGGTTGATGCGTGGTCCTTTCGTGGCGATGATGGTACTTGGCGCCACAACTGTTGTCCGCCGATATGGACTGGCGCTTGGAGACCCCTACATCCCTTATGTGCCGGTGGTAATGGTCGGCACCGTTTTAGTCCTGGAATATTTCATCACCCTGCTAGCGCCCCGTCTTGAAAAAGCGCTCTTTTTTGAAGCGGACCGGGAAGACCTGAGTTTAATCCGCACCCTGGAAGAACGCATGCTGACGGAAAAGGATTTGGACCAATTCCTGGAAATTATCGCGGCTTCCATCTGCGACCAGCTGCAAGTGCGCGGCGCTTTTATCGCTGTCCTGGAAAATGGCTCCATAGACTACATCATTCATGCGGGAGACCGCCACATTCTGGATAAACTGCCGGAAACGAGCGAGTTAATCCGTGCCGTGCAGCAAAGCTCCCGTGAGCCAGTTAGCCTGGGGAGCTTCCGATTGATACCCTTGGTCTATCAGGTGGATATTGAACAAACCCGTCTATTTGGAGTTTGCGGCTTTCCGGATGGAGCGGTTGACGCGTTTTTGCCTGAGCAGATGACCGCGGTAAGCTTGCTGGCAGACCGTGCCACCCTGGCATTAAAAGACCGCGCGCTCCAGATGCAGGTGTTGAATTCCCTCTCAGTGCTCCAGCCCGAAGTTGATTACATCCAGGAACTCATCGCCAACTCCAGCTATAACCAAAAAAGCATTTACCGCAACGGCAGCGCGCAGGTGCCGGGAGAATTCACGGATTGGGTCAAGGACGCGCTAACGCATTATTGGGGCGGCCCCAAGCTGACCAATAACCCCTTGCTCAATCTGCAGCTCGTTCAGTCAGCCAGTGAAAACTATGATGGAAGCAAAACAAACGCCCTGCGGGCGGTACTGAAACAGGCAATTGAGCAAAGCAAACCAGAAGGGGACCGCAAGTTCACCAGCGATTGGATCCTATATAATATCCTTGACCTGAAATTCATCCAGGGTGAGAAAGTACGCGAGGTTGCGCGCAAATTAGCGATGTCTGAAGCCGACCTTTACCGCAAGCAGCGCGTGGCGCTGGAAAACATTGCCAGGATTATCATGCGCCAGGAAGCGGAAATCCCAGTCCCCGATAGTCAGACAACCTCAGAGCCTGGGGTTCCTGAGAGCGTATCCTAAATTCCCTCTGAGGCACAGATATTGCAACCTATTTTTGGCTGAATAGCCGATATTTTTGCCTGGAGAATAAACGTGAGTCCCACACCGACTAAGTCCACCGAGACTAAGAAAAACAACCCGACCTCACGGAATGGGGGGAAACAATCCAAACCTGAACCCCAGACCCCCGCGCTAAAAGCCGAGAAAAAACCTTGGTTTGATCCCTCCAGTATTGGTTGGGACCTGGTAGGCGTGCTGCTGTTGGCGCTGGGATTGATGCTCCTGTTGGCTGTTCTTGGGTTTACGCGCGGCGTACTGCTGGATATGTTTCTCACAGCAGCCCGGCGCTGGTTTGGTCTGGGCAGGTATTTGCTGCCCCTGGCACTTTTGGCGGGCGGCTGGCTCTTATTGCTGTGGCGCAAAGGTCAGCGTACGTCTGTTTCTGCCGGGCGCGTAATTCTGGTAGAACTGGGTTTTCTATTTCTGCTTGGCAGTTTCTCCGCGATTTCCAGAGAAACTGTGTTGGATGTGGAAGCGGGAACCAGCCTTGGCGGAAGCACCGGCTGGGGACTCGCTCACCCGCTGGCGGGTTTGATAGGAGCTCTCGGCGCTGGAATTGTGCTCGGGCTGCTCAGTTTGCTGTTTTTACTTTATGGATTCAACATTTTTGGACGTCTGGAAAGCTGGGCTCGCGCCAAAGCCGGAGCTGCGCCCATACAGGTTGAGGCCGACATTCCTGTAAGGGAACCGGCTGCCGCTGCCAGCGAGGGGGAGGCTGTTCCTGTAAAGCGAACCCGCCAAAGCCCGGCCCCTGAAGTAAAGACGCAAGAAACCCTGCCTCTGACATATCAGAAAAAACGCTCTGAGCCGCTGAAACAGCAGAAACCTGAACCCTTGCTAAGTCGTCCGGATGTGGTGCCGCCGCTAACCCTTCTGGAAGTTGAAAAAGCCGCGGTGACCAACGAAGCAGCAATCCAGATGAACGCGGCAATCCTGGAGCGCACCCTGGGCGAATTTGGGATTCCCGCCAAAGTGGTCGGGCACCGCGTGGGCCCGGCAATTACGCAATTCGCGGTGGAACCCGGGTACATAGAAAGAAATGGCAGCCCGGAAGACCGCCAAAAGGTGCGGGTTTCCAAGATTTCCAGCCTTTCGCGCGACCTGGCGCTGGCACTTAAAGCGGAGCGTCTGCGCATCGAGGCGCCAGTGCCCGGGAAATCCTATGTTGGCATCGAGGTGCCAAACGCGGTGCACACCATCGTCAAACTGCGTCCAATTCTGGAATCAGAGCAATTCCAGCGAGTCAACTCCCCGCTCGCGATCCCGTTGGGAAGGGATGTTTCTGGCATGCCGATGATTGCTGACCTGGCAGTGATGCCGCACTTGCTAATCGCGGGCACCACTAATTCCGGCAAATCGGTCTGCATCGCGGCGATAACCACCTGTCTGGCGATGAATAATAAGCCTGAGGACCTGCGCCTGGTGATGATTGACCCCAAACGCGTGGAACTGACCCGCTTTAACGGCCTTCCGCACCTGTTGGGCCAGGTGGAGACAGACCTGGAACGGATTCGAAGTCTGCTGCGCTGGGCTGTGGGGGAGATGGAATCTCGTTACAAAATTCTGGAAGAAGCGCATTCGCGCAATCTTGATTCTTACAATGCTCGCATGGCTCACAGCGGAAAACCTAAACTGCCGCGCGTTGTCATCCTGATTGACGAGCTCGCGGATTTGATGTTGGCTTCACCGGAAGAAACAGACCGTGCTTTGGTGCGGTTGGCGCAAAAGGCTCGCGCTGTAGGTATTCATCTAATCGTGGCCACGCAGCGGCCGAGCGTTGATATTATCACTGGCAACATCAAGGCCAACTTCCCCGCAAGAATTGCATTCACGGTTGCCACCCTGATGGATTCGCGCGTTATCCTGGACGCACCGGGGGCTGAGACTTTGCTTGGAAAAGGAGATTTGCTCTTTCTGAATCCCCAGACCGGGCAGCTTGAACGCTCTCAGGGCGCGTACGTGAGCGACGCGGAGATAAACCGATTAATTGCCTGGTGGCAGAAGCAGCTGGGAACGGAAGCAGATAAGGCAATTGAAACTGAAGAAAGCCCAATTCCAGAAGAAAAGACTCTTTCGCCCTGGGAACAGCAAGTCAGCGAGGATTCAGAGGATGGAGATGACGCGCTGATTAAACAGGCGGTGGATGTCTTGAGGCGTACGCACCGTGCCAGCGCTTCGTATCTGCAGAGACAACTGCATCTAAGTTACCCGCGCGCGGCCTGGTTGATTGATGAGCTTGAGAACCGGGGTATCATCGGTCCAGCGCAAAGCGGCGGTAAAAACCGTCAAATATTGCTGGATGATGCCGGGGATGAGACAAACGATGCTGATGAATGAACTAATGGGTGAGCGCTGATGAGCGAAGTCGGGACAGGAAAAAAATCTTTCGAAAAGATACTGAGAAAAACCTTCAGCGGCCTGCTTGATACCATTGCGGGCTTTTTGCTTGGCTTAGGTCTTAAACCAAATCATATCACGTTGGCAGGTCTGTGCGGGAACATTATCGCGGCTGTACTGATTGGCAGCGGTAGATTAATGGCCGGAGGTCTTATGGCCGCGCTGATGGGCCCTTTGGACGCGGTGGACGGGGCCATGGCGCGCAAGATTGGGGTGCCAACCCGGTTTGGCGGATTTTTGGATTCTGTGATTGACAGGTATGATGAATTGCTGCTGCTGGGAGGGGTTTTAGTGTACTTTACCCGGGGAGGGAACACCTGGGGAATATATCTCACTTATGCCGCGGCAGCCGGCTCGGTGCTTGTCTCGTACATGCGCGCGCGGGCTGAAGCCCTCGGTTTTGATGGAAAAGTGGGATTACTGACGCGCGTGGAACGTTATATTATTCTCATCTTGGGTTTGCTTTTAAATTGGATCATTTATTCTGTTGGTATAATTGCTGTCTTAGGAAACGCAACCGCGCTTCAACGTCTTTTATATGTTAAGAAACAAGCCGACCATAATGGCCGGCAGAATTAAACCACAAAGGAACTTATTATGCCGCAAGGATTTCAGATAGGACCGCTCACAATTCGTTACTACGCGCTGATTATTCTGGCAGGCGCGCTCTTGGGTGCTTGGCTCGCCTCCGTGGAAGCAAAACGCCGTGGAAAAGATGGTAATTTGATTTGGGACATATTGCCCTGGCTGCTGGTAGGCGGGATTATCGGCGCTCGATTGTGGCATGTGTTCACTCCCTCCGCGTCCAATGCCGCCATGGGTCTGACGACCAAGTATTACCTCCAACATCCGCTTCAGATCTTGATGATCTGGAATGGCGGTCTGGGAATCCCCGGTGGGGTGATTGGCGGAGCTCTCGCCCTGTTGATCTACTGCCGCGCGACAAAACAAAAATTCCTCGAGTGGGCGGATATCATTTCCCCCGGGCTCTTGATCGGGCAGGCCGTCGGACGTTGGGGTAATTTCATCAACCAGGAACTTTACGGCAGCCCATCGAACCTGCCTTGGGCAATCACTATTGCTCCACCTTATCGCCTGCCGGGCTTTGAAGCAGTTTCGAAATATCATCCCTTATTTCTGTATGAATCAGTGCTGAATCTCCTCGCGGCAGGCATTTTGCTTTACATAGGCCGCAAGTATAAAGAGAAACTGTATAAAGGGGATATCTTCCTGCTCTACCTGGTGCTCTATCCGGTCATCCGTTTTGGACTGGAATACCTGCGTCTGGACCCTTCGCCTGTGGCTGGCATCAATATCAATCAAACAGTCATGGGAATAGTAGCTTTGCTTTCAGCAGCGCTGCTGATTGTACGGCACACAATTCGCCGACCAAAGGCTGAGCAAGAGATTGAAACCGAAGGCATTGACATTTCCGAAATGGAACCTGTTGGCCTCGAAGAACCTCAATTGGATGCTGAAGTGATTATCGAAAACGAGAGCGGACAGGAGCTGGTTCAGGATGATGACGCGCTCGATTCCAAGGTTGAAACGCTGGACGAACCCGAAAATATAGAAGCCCAGCCTGACAACGAAGAAACAGCCGCTGAAGATGAATCGCGCTTTCCTGAAAACTAAGATATCTTCCTAAAAACTAAAGCCTCCGAATTTTCGGAGGCTTTTTCTTTTCTTGAAAAACGCGTTGGGAATTAAAGTGCGGTAGAATTCAGAACTACATGCAGCGCCTGCGCTCTTAGGTTAAGGCCTGCCAGAAGGCAAGATGGAGGCACATAATGAACGTTGATGAACAGGTCGAATACTTAATGCAGGGTGTCGACTACGGCGACCCGACTGTAGAGCAGGCTATGGCTGTTGAACTGCGCGAGCGGCTGATTGCGGCTGAACGCGAAGGCCGCCCTCTGCAAGTTTACTGCGGATATGACCCCACCTCCACCGACTTACACCTGGGGCACACGGTCACCATGCGCAAACTGCGCCAATTTCAGGAGCTTGGGCATGAAGTGACTTTCCTCATCGGAATTTTTACATCCCTGATTGGTGACCCGTCCGACAAAGACAAGCTGCGCCCGCAGATGGGAATCGATAAAGTGATGCGCAACGCGGAAACTTACGCGGAACAAGCCTTCCGCGTGCTGGACCCTGAAAAAACGCATGTGCGTTACAACTCAGATTGGCTTTCCAAGCTGACTATGGAAGATTTCTTCCGGCTGGCTTCCAACTTTACCGTGCAGCAGTTCCTGACGCGGGATAACTTCCGCAAACGTTGGGATAACGCCGAACCAATTTACTTGCATGAATTCTTTTATTCCCTGATGCAAGGTTATGACGCGCATCATCTGAACGCGGATGTCCAGGTGGGAGGGTCGGACCAGCTTTTCAACATTATGACGGCTGCGCGGAAAGTGATGACCTTCTTTGGCCAGAAACCCAACATCGGCATCATCCTTGGCATTCTGCCGGGAACTGATGGCGAAGTGCGCATGAGCAAATCGCTTGGCAATCACATCCCTTTAAATACCAGCGCTGAGGATATGTACGGCAAAGTGATGAGCATACCGGATAAGGTTATGCCGGTGTATGCCCGCCTGGCTACTTCCTGGACCCCGGAAACGCTAAATCACTTCCTGATTGGTCTGGAAACCAACAGCATCCATCCACGCGACGCGAAAATGAAGCTTGCCCACGCGATAAGCTCTGTGTTTTATGGCGAAGCAGCCGCAGAAAGCGCGCAAAACCAATTCATCTCCATGTTCCAAAAAGGGGACGTGCCGGATGAGATGCCGGAATATAAGCTGGAGGGCGCGGAAAATCTTTTGGATGTGATGGTTAAGAACAAGCTGGCGCAAAGCCGAAATCAGGCGCGCCGTCTGGTGGAGCAGCAGGGCGTCAAGCTTGATGGGGTTACCGTTGGGGACGTAACCCTGTCCATTGACCAGGGCTGCGTTTTACAGTGCGGAAAACGGCATTACTTGCGGATTGTGCGTTAATCGCTCAGGGCGTCAGCAAATTGAGAAGCTGACTGCCGATTTCCTGGCTAAGTTTCGGGTTGTTCCCTTCAATCGCCACAGCGATTGCCAACGGCACACCGACCCACTGCGGAGTAGTTCCGCCCAAATACCAGGTTAGCGTCTCTCCACTCTCTAAGGGCGCGTGTGCGTTTAGATACCATATCGGTTGCGAATCCGCCAGAAACTGGTTGCGCAGCTGCAGCGCTAAATCCGGATTGAACACCTCCACCGCTGAGGTGTTTCCACCAAAGGCTACCCACGCGCCATTCCCGGACTTATAGCTGTTCACTAATTTCGGCGAGGGCTGCTGGCCGTCATTGCTGAGCACAGCTGCCATCAGTGCCATTTGCAGCGGGGTTACTGACGTTTGTTGGGCTTCTTGTAGCCAAGCGGTTTCATCGCCAGCTAAAGCCGGGTCCGCTGCGGCTTGAGCGGATTCAACTGCCACGGCGGGCACCCGAAACAAGCCCAAGGCGCGCATCATTTCTGCCAGGTCTTGCGGGGTAGCGCCCTGCATCAGGTCGGCCGACGCGCTCTCGCATCCATACTGCAGCACATTAACGTGATTATCCGCGGCTTGTATTGCCTGGTAACAGGGATAATCCAGGCGTGGGGAGAGCTTGGGATATTGATAGCGAACTTGCGGGTCTGTCCAGTACGCTGCCAGCGCAGGAATATTGATAAGAGTCCCGAGAGGATATACTGCCTGGGTGGTGCGGTTTAACATTGGCGCGTCTTCGCGGTTCATTAGTGCTACAAAATCATCCGCGAGGGTGTTAGCATTGAAGTAGGGGTGGCTGGCTAGGGCGTAGATTTCTCCGGTTTTCGCGTTTAAGAGCACCACCGCGCCTTTGTGTCCTTCCAGAAGGGTGTCTGCCGCTTTTTGAAGTGAGAGATTCAGGTTGACTTTCACATCCGAGCCGGGTGGAGGTTGGTTATAGAGCAGTTGGTGCTGCCAGATTTCCGAGAACTGTCTTCCGTAGCCACGTAAGAAGGAATAGACTCCGCGTTCCAGTCCAGCCTGTCCGTACAAGCCATTCGCATAGCCGACAACACTGCTGAGCGGTGGATAGAGAAGCTCGCGGGCGTACTCTCCGGGTACGCCAGTCGTCACCGCCAGCGGCTCATCCGAGGTGGTAATAATGCTGCCGCGGGGGGAATAGACGTCATATACCGCCCAGCGCAAATTTTCAGGTCTGGATATCAGGGTTTCTCGATTCCATACGGCAATCAGCGCGTTCTTTCCAAGCAACAGCACAAAAAGCAAGACCAGCACTGCGGAGAGGAACTGATAAGTAGTTTGAGAGCTTTCCGCGCTTCGTCGTTTGCCTGGCTCAGCGCTGAGCCTGAGCAGAAGCAAGACGCAGAGCATGCTGGTGAGAAGGTTAGAGCCTCCATAAGAAATGAAGGGGAGGGTGATCCCGGTCAGGGGTACAAGACCCATGTTGCCGCCAATGATAAGAAAGGACTGAAGCGCAAAGAACGCGGCGATCCCGAAGGCGAGATACCTTCCAAAGGTACTTTTGGTATGCCTGGAGATTACAACTCCGCGCATCACCAACAAAAGAATGAGCAGGATGAGCGCTGACGTCCCAAGCAAGCCTGTCTCCTCCGCGATCGCGGAAAAAATAAAATCGGAGATTGCTACCGGGATAAACTGCGGACTGCCTAGCCCCGGACCTGTGCCAATTAAGCCGCCAGCAGCAATTGCGATTTGCGCTTGAACAAGCTGATAAGAAGCGCCAGCTGGCTGAAGCCAGGGGTTGAGCCAGATATCCACCCGAGCACGGACAATATCAAACAAGAAGTAACCCGCTGTGCCCGCTGCCACGACCAAGAGTGGAAACAGCCATAGAAAGCGCTTTCTTTTGGTAGTGAGCGCCAGCATGAACACGAACATAACCGCGAATAAACTGGCAGTGCCAAAGTCCCGCTGGTTGACGAGCAGCACGCCAACTAACGCGACCATCAGGATAGTCGGGAGGATTGATGCCAGGGTCGAGATATTCGGGCGAATTTGGTCGGCAAAAAACGCCGCTAAGTAAACCAGCACCAGCAATTTGAGGGGTTCCGAGGGCTGAAAGTAGACCCCAAACATGTTCAGCCACAACCTGGGGCCCGAACCGCCGGGGTTCACGCCGATAAAAAAGGTAAGCCCGACCAAGAAGAGCCCGAGCGCTAACCAAACATACTTGTACTGCTTAAGGATGGCTACCAGGTTTTTGATGCCCATCCCAGCAATCATTAATAGTACGCCGCCCAGAAACCAAAGCAGCTGCTTGGCGCCCAGGGCAGGAGAAAGCCTCCAAATGGATAGTATGCCCCAGCCGCTCAACGCGCCGACCAGCGGGATGAGCGTTGGGTCATGCCTTGGCAAAAGCTTTTTGGCTCCAAATTGCAGCGCAGTCATTCCTGCCGTCCAACCCGCCAATGGGAGCAAATAACGCCATTGCGGCTGAAAATTGGCAGCGTGCACGCGCACGGATGGGGCGAGAGCTAACGCAAGAGCGTAAAAAGTAACAAAAAGACCCACCAGCAGCAGGGGCGCCGGCACTAAAGAGGTCTTCCTGGTTGTTCCGGAGTCTGTCAAGGTCACTTTACATACTTGGAAATCAAGAGCTGCAGCTTATCCCGCGTTTCAGGCCGAACCTTGGCGGGGTTTGTGATGATTGCGTCTTTCAACGCGTTTTCACAATCGCAAGAAGCCGGGTCTTGCTCAGGTTCTTCAAGTATATCCCCCAGGCGTATCAGCGCGCGCTGTGCAAGACTGGTATTTTTTGCAAGTGTTCGCACCACCATTTCCACGCTGACCGGTTCTTCGCTCACGTGCCAGACGTCATAATCTGTCACATGCGCCATGGTCGCGTAACAGATTTCCGCTTCTCGCGCCAAAAACACCTCGGGCGAGGCTGTCATTCCAACCAGGGACATTCCCCAGGAACGGAATGTATTCGATTCCGCCTTAGTGGAAAAACGGGGACCTTCAATCGTGATATATGCGCCGCCCTCGTGCACTGTACCGCCCTCAGCTTTCAACGCCTTGGCAAGCGCGGCGCTGAGCTTCGGACAAAAAGGTTCCGCTGAGCCAACATGTACCACCAATCCATCCCCAAAAAAGCTGCGTTCGCGCTTGTGAGTAAAATCGAAAATCTGATCCGGAATGATGACATCGCCAGGCGCGTAGTCTTCCCGGAGGGAACCACAAGCGCTGACGCTGACGAGTTTCTGCACGCCAAGTTGTTTAAAAGCATAAATATTCGCGCGGTAATTAACTTCTGATGGTGAGAGGGTGTGTCCAACACCGTGGCGTGCCAAAAACGCCAGACGTCTTCCGCGCACTTCCCCTAAAACAATCGGCGATGAGGGCAGACCAAAAGGCGTGTCAATAATGACGGTTTTTCTGTTTTCAAGGGCGTCAAAGGCGTATAACCCCGAGCCGCCGATAATGCCGAACGCGATGCTGCTTTCTGTCATCTGGACCTCACTTTTTCAGGATATGGGCTTTATCGAAATATTGATGTCTACTTCGCCGCAAAAGAGAACGTCTCCATCCTTCACGACGATGGGTTCCTCAACGCGCAGGTCTTCCAGATAGGAACCATTGGTGGAATTTAGGTCTTCGTACCACCATTGCTGGTGATGAAAACTGAAGCTGCCGTGTCGGGCTGAAATCATCTCGTGCGGCAGCACAAAGTCACATTCAGGGCTTCTTCCAATCGTTACTTTTGGTGTGATGAATATCTGCGCGCTGTTGGATTCCATGATGGTGGAGGAGAGCCCTAAGGGCGGGATTGGTTCCTGAGCGGTTTGAGTTGTTCGACCACTGATGGATTTCCAGATTACCCACAGGCTGAGCCCTAAAAAGGCGTAGAGGGCAACCAGGAAAAGAATGCGTAGTATCAGTAGTAATCCAGCGTTCATGATTCAGGGTGCGTTGGCAGCAGGGTAGTTTTTGTTTCAGCCGGAGCAGTTAGCTCCTGATTGTAAACCAGAAGCGTCTTCCCCAATCGAATCACATCTCCGGGTTTTAACACAGCCGTATGGACCTTGCGGTTGTTTACAAACGTTCCGCCGGTGGAGCTGAGGTCAAACAAGAGAAACTTGCCTTGTTCGGCGCGCAGCTGCACATGATCGCGCGAAATCATTGGGTCGTTCAGAATGATATCGCTGGTGGAGCGTCTGCCAATGTTGATGACAGCTTTTTCGAGAGCTGCCTGCGCTTTTCCGTTTATGATCAGGTAGGCGTTCGCGGGAACTGGTTCTTCTGTAACCTGGCGCGGTATAGTTTGTAGAGCAGTTTTGCCCTGCCAATTATCGTCTTGAGCGTAATCGATGCGAATATCGACAGCTTCAGCGTTTAGTTCAGGGTCGGCAATCACACGGATGCGCGGGCGGTACAGAAAGGAGTATCCCTGCTCCACCCAGTAAGCTTCGAGTTCCCGGGCGGCATCGTCCAAAGCGGCGCGGGCATTCTGCCAGGCGTCCCACTTATCCGGACAAATCAGGATGTCAATCAGGTCGGGCGCGCGCCGGGAGTCTGAAGGTTGGGAAGCAATTTTCTCGGAAATCAACGCGACCAAACGGCTGCTTAATGACATAGATACACCTGGGTAGAGCAAGCGGTCCAGAGTGCCCTCAAACAGCGCGCGCAGTTTGTTCTCAAAAGCTTCCAAAAGCATATGCGTTCCCTTCTCCAAGGATTATACCAATGAACAGCAGCTGCTCTTCTGGCGCAAGTATATTCTTAGAATCCAAAGACCCGATGCACTTTGTCTTGCGCTTTTAAGGAAGCTCAGAATAATGGGGTAAACCTGTTATTAGAACGCGTAGATTGGATTGCTGAAAATCCAGGCTCGGTGTTTGCCCAGATAATCCAGGTACACTTCGGCGCGATAAACACCGGGTTCTTTTGTCAGGTAGGTGAGCACTTCGCGGTCCATGTGCTCTTTTACCACCAAACCATTGCGCAGCAGCCGGACGTGCGTGCGCACCGGCAGACGCACCTGGAAAGTGAGTCCAGCTTCGGCAGAAACAGTATCGCCCATCCAGAAAGTGCCATCCTTTCCGTTGACTGTAAAACGGAACCCACGCGTTGACCGCGGAAGGTCGTAGGCAATGAAGGAATGCCCTGCCCTAAGGGCTTCGTAAATGAGCGCCTTATCCTGCGTCAGGTTGCCAGTAAGCGGGCTGGGGAGCAGCAAGTGATTGGTAATCGCGCGGAATTGGACCTCGTATGGGTAAAGCACGACGCGGAATGGCCCTTTCTTGATGCGCATTTCGTGCGCGTCGACCCCGCCCACCGCAACAACTGGCTTGTTATTCTTGGCTATCAACGCGTCCCAGAGTTTTAGCGTGGCTTCTAATGGGCTGAATGTCATGAGCTGCGGGAAAAATGCATGCAAAACGGTTTTTGGCAAGCTCGTAGCGCGGGTTTTAAACTCGCTCATCTGGTTCCACAACTCTATGCCGGTAAAGCCACTTACCTGCCAATCTTCCCAATTAAACGCCGCTTCTCCAAACGCGGGTAGAGCGTCTTCGATCGGATGGGCAATAAAGGTCAGGCCGCCACTGGCGCTGGCCTGGTTAATCAGCTGCTGCGGATCCGGCGCGAAACGGGCAAGTTCGCGCGTGTTCCCAAAAATCAGCAGGTGGTTTTTGCCTTTCATCAGCGTTTGGTCGTGGATTTCTTCCCCCACCAGGGTGAGCAGCCGTTTCTTACCTTTCTGCAGGTAACCTTCCAATCCCTGCACCCAGACGTTGTGGTCGCTAATCAGGATGGCATCCAGACCCGCTTTCAGGCCGGCTGCTGCCAAATCAGCGTGTTTGCCGGTTCCGTCAGAATAGACCGTATGCATATGCAAGGCGATGACAATTTCTTCCATGATTTCCTCAACCGTCTGTCAGGCGCGGTACTCTGATTATATCCTCTCACAGGTATGAGCGCGGGCAGCGAGCATAGTTTGCCTAATAAGTCTTCACCCTGTTATAATAGCGATGTCAAGGCAAGTTAGAAATGTCCTAATCTCAGCAATTTAGAAATGTCCTATTGCGTTGATAAAGTAGTGAGAACAGGCTTTCCATTTATCTTTTTTCCATAGGTCCTCCAGGGGTGATCATAAGCAGGTGGTAACGGACTTGTATGCTCTGATTTGGAAGAGACAATCACAGCTTGCCTGGATCTTTTCTCTACTTCTTCCAGGGTAAGCATATGTCCGTCGAACCAGGCTGAGACAGAACCGGAAGCATCACAAGTGACCAAAACCTCCTGATCAGCATAAAAATAAGCAGGATGAGTGGTCACGATTTGATACACTCTGCCAGCATAGTTGATCTGCAAGGTTTTGGTGACCTTACGGAAGTCGTGAATGGAGAAAAGGAAAGCCAAATCATGTGTTTCATCCAGAGGGCGATGGAAGTCAAGGCTTGAAGCAGGCGACACAGCAAATTTGCGGTTATAGTCGCGAATAAACTGAGGCAGAAAAGCATTGGCCTGTTCATAGTTGTTGATACCCAGAAGCCTCATTTCCTTGATGAGACGATCCTGCAAAGTTTGGTTGGCTCTCTCCACCCGTCCCTTGGCTTGCGGTGAATTGGCGCAAATCAGTTCGGTATCCAGGACGCTGAGAGCCCGCTGGAACTGAGTAACCGGTTCATACTTGAGCTTATCTCTGCGATTGACCCGAAAGACGCTAAAACGGTCACTGTAGAAGGCCTTGGGCAGGCCGTGTTCCCGAAAGTAGCGTTGACACAAGCTCCCATAGCTAAAGAAGCTTTCTTCGGGGACAAATTCAGCTGCCAGGATATCGCTGGTGGCATCATCCACAAACACCAGCAAAGTGGCTTTTGGTGCGCGATCTTCCAGCCAGGCATGTTCAGAACCGTCGATCTGCACCAGCTCTCCACGATGCTTCCTCCTGGGACGAGCATAATGGGGCTCAACCTTCTTCTTGACCTTTGATTTCCAGACACCAGCTTCAATCATCATCTTTCGCAGGGTCTCTTTGCTCAAACGGATAGCTTTCATCTGCTCAACTTTTTCAGCCATCAAAGTGGGTCCAAAACCTTTTACCAGCGGATCGTTGATAAAGTTGTCAACAATCTCCCGTATCGCCGCCTCCATCTTGCGATTACTGGGTACTCCCCTCTTCCTGGATACCAAACCCGTCACGCCTTCCAACCGATATCTTTGCAGTATCCGCCGAAATTGTCGTTCGCTGATCCCCAGCCTGGCTGCCACTTCTTTTTGGCTTACTCGCCTTTCCAGTACTCCTTCAATAGCACTTTTTCGGAGTAGTTCTTTATTGTTCATTTCTATTGTCCAATTCATAGCTCCTAATGTTAATTAGGACATTTCTATTTTGCTACTTTAGGACATTATCATGTTGCTCTTACAATCTTAGGACCAGGGCGCTGGACAAGTTGGAAAAGTGGTATAATACAGTTTGATCAGATTTCACAAAAGACCTGGTCGGCGCAATGGGGAGCAGGAAGAGCGCCAATTAGCCTGAAAGAACTTGTAGGACCTACCAATGTCCAGCAGTTTAGAAAACTGGGCTCCGAGTACTTACGTTTGCTCAGGACCGAAAAAGGGGCGGCCAGCGCGGAGGCTGGTGAAGTTGCCAAGTCGCTCTTGCGTCAGATTCAAGCCGTGGAACCGCAAATGACGACATCGCTGGGAAGGCTGGTCCGGGATTTGGACGGCCACTTGGCTGGTCTCGAGTTCAGGATAAAGAGCGAGTCCAGCCTGGCGAGAAAGATAACAGCGTATGCAAAGGAAAGTGGCAATTCGCTTGAAGTTGCGGCGCGAGGTATAACAGACGGACTCAGATACACGGCTGTCTTTTCAGAGAAAGATTTTGTTGACAAAGCCCGGAACATCACAGCAAGCATGGCAGGTAATGGATATTCTGTTACAAAGATCCGAAACTACTTTGGCTCAGGTTCAAATTACGAAGGATTGCATCTGGTATTTTCCAACGGTGAAGTTACCTTTGAAATACAATTCCACACCGAAGAGTCCTATCGCATTAAGTCCTTGAATCACTATGATTACGAGGTGAACCGGTCAGGGAATGTTAGCAAGGCGCTCAAAGACCTGACGGATGAATGGATGAAAAAGCAGTGGGAAGGCTTTGTAAGGCCTGAAAACTACGATTACTACAAAGATTGGCCATAAGGAGTAAAAGATGTGGAAATATTACAAATGGACTTTATGCGTTTCAAAAGCTGACCCGCTTCATGGGAAGATATTTAGCCTATATCGCTTTGATCCGGAAAATCGGCAGGTTGAGAAATATGTTGGCAACGAAAATTGGATTAAACCAGAGAACGCAGGCCAGGCATATATTGATATTATTGGAGCCGGTGATGGCTGGTCCAACTATGACATAATCACCGCAGAGGAAGCGGAGCAGGTAAAGAAGCGGCTGTTTCCTGAGGGGTAGGCGGATGTAATGGACCGGCAAAGTGGCTGCCCCCGACCTGCGGTGTGGGGGTTTGCCTGGAAGGAAGGGAAGTTTGAGTTCACGCAGCTGGCGAAGAAGACCTACAGCCCTGTGTGGGGGGCAGGCAGGGGAGCGGCAAGTCTTGCGTCGCTTGTCGGTGAGACCGAGGCTGAATTGTACA
>Ga0208459_1001432_pt1 | contig 22628 bp, 16 predicted proteins | sample AD_UKC087_MetaG_FD_184433 | JGI IMG/M metagenome (GOLD analysis project Ga0208459, IMG submission 184433) | Active sludge microbial communities of municipal wastewater-treating anaerobic digesters from USA - AD_UKC087_MetaG (SPAdes) (version 2) | ecosystem: Engineered > Bioreactor > Anaerobic >... | reverse complement strand
GAGCTTCAGTCCGACATCCCATTCGTCGTGGCCGCGCGAGATCTTCAGCGTCGCGGCCATGACGCCGTTCCACGCGATGCGGCGGCGTTCGGACAGGCGCAGTTCGTCCGAGTCCCCGATCATCGGGCCGTCCACGTAGTGGAAGTTCAGGCTGACGTGGTCGGTCACCAGCGCTTCGTGCCTGCCGACCTCGAACTGGTAGCCGTTTTCAAGGATTCGCACGTCCTTGACGCCGCACGCCTCGGCGATCTCGCGGTGCGCGACCAGATAGCGGTAGTCTCCGTGGATGGGCACCATTATCTCGGGCCTGACCGCGCGGATCATCTGCTCAAGCTCGTCGCGCTGCGCGTGGCCGGAGCCGTGCACGTTGGCGGTGCGCTCGTGGATGACCTTCGCCCCCAGGCGCACCAGGTTGTTGATCATCTTGAAGATGGCCTTTTCGTTGCCGGGGATGATCCTGCTGGAAAACACGACCGTGTCGCCCCGCCTGATCTTCAGGTCCGGATGGTCGTCCAGCGACGCGCGCGCCAGCACCGACCTGGGTTCGGCCTGGCTGCCGGTGCACAGGATCAGCAGTTCGTCGTCCGGCACGCGGTCGATGTTGTGTTCGTCGACCAGTCCGACCGGTGGTTTCATCATGAAGGCGCGCTGGGCCGCGTCGTTGTAGATGTCCATGCTGCGCCCGATCATTGCGGTCCGACGCCCGAACTTCTCGCCGATCTTCACCAGTTCGCGCACGCGCATCACGTTCGACGCGAACAACGACACGATGACGCGTCCGGTCGCCTCGCCGATGACTTTTTCCAGCCCGGACCGCACCTCGGCGTCGGGCTTGGTGTGTCCCGGCACCTGCGCGTTCGTGCTGTCAGACATCAGCACGCGCACGCCCATGTCGCCCAGTTCGCGGAAGCGGTCCATGTCGGTCAGGTGTCCGTCGAACGGAGCGTCGTCCAGCCTGAAGTCGCCCGTGTGGACCACCAGGCCCACGGGAGTCTGAATCGCCAGCGCGCAACTGTCGGGGATGCTGTGGCACACCCTGATGAACTCGATCTCGAACGGACCGACGCCTATCACGTCGCCCGCCGCGACCGGGTGGATGTCCGGCCTGCGCCCGCGTCCGAATATCTCGTGCTTGGAACCGACCAGATGGTACACGAACGGAGTCGCGTACACCGGAGCGGGGCAGACCTGCGTCACGTATTCCAGTGCCCCGATGTGGTCCTCGTGGCCGTGGGTGATGATGTACGCCTTGACCCTGCCTCGGTACTCCGCGACCAGGTCGATGTCCGCCAGCGTCTTTTCCGCCCCGATGGTCGCGGCGTCGCAGAACTGCACGCCGGCGTCGACAACGATCCATTCGTCATCGAACCCCATCAGGGTCATGTTCATTCCAATCTCGCCAAGTCCCCCAAGGGGCAGTATCGTCAGTGTCTTGTTGTCCATCGATGTCTTTTCCGTCTTCCGCTTCCGCAAATCCGCCGTGCCGTTCCCGTAGGGGCGAATGACAATTCGCCCGCTTCCTGCGGGACTTTATCACAAAACCAATTGACAATCGCGCCCCATCCCGGCATACTTCGTCCGCTTTGGTTCTTGGACCTCTGGGGGTATAGCTCAGTTGGGAGAGCGCTTGAATGGCATTCAAGAGGTCGTCGGTTCGATCCCGTCTACCTCCACCAGAGACCCTTTGATTTCTTTACGTTTTTCGCCCTTCGTTCAATAGAAAATCATCACATTTTTGCCACTGGAAGACGAAATGGAAGACGAAATGACGCCTTTCGCTTGGGGGTGTTATCGTTTCTGGGTGCGAGCCCGCACCACGGTGTAGATACAGAGCAGCAGTACGAACAGAACCCCGCTTCCAGGCCATGCAGGTGCGGTTGAGCCAGAGCATCCGCACCCTGGTGAAGGCTCGGATTCTGTGATGTTGTCGGCCGGGGGTATCGTATCCGTGTGGGTGTCGCGTGTAACATCATGTCCGGTGTCGCCAGCAAGGTCAGGCGTCATGTCATCGCGAACCGTGTCTGTTGCTGGAACATCGCCGCTATCCGTGCCATCGGTGTCGTTGGCGTCAGTCGGTTCAGCGACATCTGGTTCGTCGGCGTCCACAGCATCGACGGGTTCGACGACATCGGGCGTTGGTTCCGGGATCCTGTCCACGCACTGATGGTCCACACAGTCCCTGTGGTCGCCGCATCCGCCGCATGTGCCGCCGCAGCCGTCATCCCCGCAGGATTTGCCGGTACAGTCTTTGGTGCAGGGCGTGAAGTCGCACTCGCGGGGGTATTCGCCGATGGGGTCTTCGTAGACAAAATACTGCACGGATTCATCTGTCTGACCACACACATATCGGGCCTCGGTTGGCTCATATGTTCCGATGGTCAATCCTGGATCTGTTAGTTCAAACGGGGACAAACTGGGTCTCCACACACAATGATCCCATACTTCTCCCAAAGCCGTGCCGCTGAATGGATTGCATTCCCTGGCCCACAGCCTTCCCCCAACACATTCAACCAGCCAGTCCCCAACACAACACCCCCGGTCTCCTACCAATCCGCAGCCGGATTCCGCCAAACAATGGCCTGTTATACACTGCATTCCCGCGCCACAGTTTCCGCAGGATCCGCCACAACCGTCCTCGCCACACTCACGGCCTTCGCAATCGCGAGCGCACTCTTCACACATCCTGGACACGCACCTCTCATTGGCTGCGCATGCGCCGCACGACCCGCCGACCCCATCGTCTCCACACTCCACGGGCTCGGAACAATTGTAATGCTGGGTGTAGTCGCATGCCCTGGGGTATTCCAGATATGGCGATTCCAAGCAGCATCGTTGATCCCAGGTTTCGGGATCAGCACAGTCGGCCATATCGAAATCCGCGGGGCAGAGATGGATATAGTCCGGAAAACAGCCGTAGGCCCAAATCATATTGTCGAATTGGTCTATCTTCGAATCCCATCGGCAGATGGTCCCGGGGCCACAGTTCGTCGTTTCAATTAACATGTTGATGGAAATAGACGCTGGAGTTAAAAGCGTCGTGTCGGTCTCGCAGCATCCAACTTCTGGAACGACCATCGACAGCCCAAGAACGCACACCGACCTCTCCGCGGCCGACGCAAGCTTATCGAGGCATGCATATCCATTCCATTCATCACACATGCCGCAGACTCCCCCGCATCCGTCCGGGCCGCATTCCTTGCCTTCGCAGTCAGCTTCACAAGGTTCGCAGAGGCCGTCGACACACAGCAGGCCGGGGCCACATGTCCCGCAACTGCCGAAGCATCCGTCCCACCCGCACTGCTTACCTTCGCAGTCAACCGCTTCCAGGTTCAGGCCGTACCCTCCGCACTCCTCGCCACAAAGGGCCACACATTCGTAGTCCCAATAACCTGGATATGAACAGCATTCAGGTCGCTTTTCACATACACACGCCTCACACGCACAACAAAGGCAACCGGCGGGACCGATTTCCGCACCAAAACTGGAAACGCACTTGTTGTTGATGCAAACGGAACCACCAGGGCATTCATTTCCACCTCGGCTGCAGTCATTGCTGCCATCCCAGATCCTCTGCGCGGATTGAGCTGGTGGCACGAAAAATCCAATAACACCAAGAACAAACAGCAAAGTGAGGTGACTTTTCATGGTGTCCTCCTACCAGTTGTCGTGAATCTGTATATTGTCAATACCATATGCCCCATATCCGCGAATGCAAAATTCCACCGTGGCGTCTCGAATCCCCGCCAAATCGGAACGTTGCAGGGCCAGAGTCACTTTGTGGGGATTGTCACCCGAAAGACTGAACAGGAAGTCCTGTCTTGCCTTTGTGCCGTCTACACTGTCATATCGGAACCTGTCAACAAGTTTGAGACACATGCCGTCCACAATTTAAGCTAACTCCGGTACTGCCGCATCCGGGGATTCCGGGGGCGGGTTAATCCAAGCGATGGTCGGCAAAGCCTGAAGCCGGGGCATTCCTTTCGTAAAGCGCTCTGGATGGGCCAGCCAGGCGGCCATCGTTACTTCATGCCTGCGTCGTAAGACCTCATTCGGATTACCGTAATGTACCTGTGCCGGTGTCAGCATGGCGATGCCGCTGTGCCGGTGTTCGTTGTTGTACCAGTCGAAGAATTCGCCACAGAAGGCCCGGGCATCCTGTATGGACCCGAAATTTCCGGGGAAATCTGGACAGTACTTCAGAGTCTTAAACTGGCTTTCCGAGTACGGATTGTCGTTGGAAACACGCGGTCGGCTGTGCGACTTGTCGATACCAAGGTCGGCCAGCAGGTTTGCGACGGCTTTGGCCTTCATCGAGGATCCGCGATCCGCGTGGATGTCCAGTTGCCCGGGCTCGATGCCTTGTTTGTCGCAAGTAGCCGCAATCAAACGCTTTGCCAGTTCGGCGCTTTCCCGGCTGGCGACCATCCAGCCGACGACGTACCTGGTGAAGATGTCCAGCATCACATACAGATGGTAATAAACCCACTTCATCGGGCCTTTCAGCTTCGTGATGTCCCATGACCAGACCTGGTTGGGACCCGTCGCGTGCAGACGCGGGATTTCGTAAAACGGATGACGGGCCTGGTTGCGGCGTTCAACGACTTCGCCGTCAGCGCCAAGGATGCGGCACATCGAACGCTCGCTGCAAAGCCACCTGCCTTCGTCCAGTAACGTGGCCACGACTTCGCCCGGGGCGCGGTCAATAAAACGTTCGCTGTGTAACTCGCTCAGGATGCATGCCTTTTCTTCCGGACTCAATGCCCGCGGCGACGGTTTGCGAGACTTTGGAATGGTCGCCGGAGCCTTCGGTAAAGGCCGGGCTATCCGATAAAAGGTGGCCCTCGGCAGCCCGATTACACGGCAGGCTGGGGCGATCCCAACCCTCGGTGCCATTTCCTGTGCCGCCTGGATCATTTCTCGTCGTCCTGCGTCGTTTCTGCCGTCTCCTTCGTGCGATTCAGAAGCAACGACAGTTTTTTTTGGATCTCGATTATGAATTCGGCGTCCGCAAGGCGCTTCTGCAGGCGCTGGTTTTCCTTTTCCAGTTGAGTATTACGCTGCTTCAGTGCCCTGTCCGGATCCGGCGCTGGGCCACGTTTCCGAGGCGTCAGTCCTTCCAGCATCCCCTCGGCTCGCAGCTTCCGCCACTTCTGGATGCTCGTGTAATACAAGCCTTCACGACGAAGCAAAGCCCCGAGCATCCCGGACTCACACGCATCGGCCTCCGCCAGGATCCGTGCCTTGTACGCCGCACTGAATCTACGCCTGCGACCGACCGGTTCCACCTCGGGATCCGGTGCCTGCTTTACGTCCGGATCCGGAGCGCTCAGCGGACCTTCTGACAGCTTCTCTTCCTTCTGATCTCTGCTCATCTCTCTCTGCCTGCCTTCCCGTCCTGCTACTCTAAACTATTTCAACGATCTGTCTCACGCTATGTTGGCAGACAGGGAAGAGTCTCTGATGGTTGATGGGCGCCCTCATACTCAGACGCGCCCCATTTCTTGACCCAGCCAGACACCTCATCTTTGACCCAGGGAACCACGAAGACATCAGTCACCAAGGGAAGGTCGTCGATCATGTCTAACAGACGCTTCGTTGGGTACGCAGCCAGAACCGGTCCACCTTCCCAGCCGCTCGGGGTCTTCCGTTCGGTCATGGCGGTGACAGAGCCTCCGGATGGCAACGTCATCACGCCTCCTTTCGCAAGATTTTTTGCCGGCCCTGGTCCGATGAGCGCTTCGATTGTACCGTTCATCAGGGTATCGAGTCCCGGAACAGCTAGGATAGATGTTGTCCCTGAGGGAGTCCCCTTGATCAGCCATAACAGGGCTTTCCCAATCGCCTTTGGGTCTGGGCCTTCTGTGTCGAGCCAATACCTCATGAATTCACCTCTGAAGAATCTTGACGCAGTATACTGCGTTAGAAATGGAAGTGATTTGCCCTGCGAGTTTGTGGTTGATTTTCTGAAGCTGGTCTTCAGCAAGCACCGCAGATGGATCGCTGACTGGGTTGGGGGAGGAATGTCGAGTGATTGGTGACACTGTGGGGAGTATTGCCACTTTGTTGGCATCTGCTGGTCTTGGCGGTGTAGTCGGTGCGTTCTTCCGATCGAGGTTCGAACACCAGTCGCTGATCAATAAAGCCGAACACGAGCTCAAGCAGAAAAGGTACTCCTGCATTCTTCTGTTGATGTTGGCGTACCTGAATCCGGACTCGTGGATGCATCAGGTTAGCAAGGTGCGGCCAGATATCGTTTCCTCTGATGACGTCTTGGGCGAACTCCGTGCTGAGGTCCTGAATGGAATGGTTTATGCGAACCAAGATGTGCTTCTTCAAATATCAATTTTCTTAAGCAATCCCAGCCCGGAACGATACGTGGACGCTGTATTGTCAGTGCGCAAAGACCTATGGGGCGGCGTGCAAAAGAGGGACAGGAAGGTCTTCAAGCAGGTTAGCCACATGCTTCTTCACAGCGAAATCTTGTCCGATTCCGCTGGTCATCTGTAGCCCAGTCCATTCCTTCGGGCACGGGTTTAGATAATATTTTGCGGAAGTCCGGGGTCCAAAAAGGTTGCCATGAACGAGCCTCCTGAAGCGATCGGCGCCAGCGGATTATTCATTCGGCAAGTATCTTGCCGCCCCACGTGATATATCGAACGGGCAATAGGTTTGCGGTAGGCGTTGAGAACCTTCCGTTCCCACCGCCGATCGAAATCGAACCCCGTCCAAATGCGCCTTGGCCCGGGCGGCGGTTGAGGATAAACTCTGACCATGTTTGCGGTTTCGGGCAGTCGACGCAATTGGTGGCTGGCGGAATTGCAGGCTGAAAAGAAAGCTGTCTTGACAGAAACTTCCAGACCGTCAGGCACTTACGGTCTTGCGGGATATTGTGAGGGGACATGAACCACGTGATCCATAACGGCATCGTTAATTTTATCTGGGGCATCGCGGACGACGTGCTGCGGGATGTCTATAAACGCGGCAAGTATCGCGACGTGATCCTGCCGATGATCGTCATTCGCCGTCTTGACGCCCTGTTGGTGCCGACCAAAGAAAAGGTTCTAGCCATGAAGATGCAGCTTGACGGCGCCGGTATCGCCAATCAGCACGCCGCGCTCTGCCAAGCCTCCGGCGAGGCCTTCTACAACGTTTCGCCGTTTATCCTGCGCGATCTGAAGAACCGGGCCAAGCAGCAGCAGCTTAAGGCTGATTTCGGAGTCTACCTTGATGGATTTTCGCCAAACGTTCAGGAAATCCTCGAAAAGTTTCAGTTCCGTAATCAGATCCCGACGTTGGTCGAAGCCGACATACTCGGCAGCCTCATCGAAAGGTTCCTGGACGGCAATTTCAATCTCAGTCCAAAGCCAGTGCAGGACGTAGATGGCAAGGAACTGATTCCGGCGCTTGATAACCATGCCATGGGCACCATTTTTGAAGAGTTGATTCGCCGTTTCAACGAGGAAAACAACGAAGAGGCCGGCGAACACTTCACGCCTCGCGACGTGATCAAACTGATGGCCGACCTGATTTTCCTGCCGGTGGCCGACGACATCGAATCCGGTACCTACCTTGTTTATGACGGGGCCTGCGGTACGGGTGGCATGCTAACTGTTGCCGAGGAGCGTCTGGCCGAACTGGCCCACCGCCACTGCAAGGACGTTTCAATCCATCTGTTCGGCCAGGAGATTCAGCCAGAGACCTATGCGATTTCAAAGGCCGACTTGTTGTTGAAGGGCGATGGCCGCGAGGCCGAGAACATGAAGTACGGATCGACCCTTTCCGCCGACGCCTTCCCGTCGCAGGAATTCGACTTCATGCTTTCCAATCCGCCGTATGGCAAGAGTTGGAAGACCGATCTGGATCGTCTGGGCGGCAAGGGCGAAATCAGGGACCCGCGCTTTGTGACCCAGCACGGGGGCGACCCGGAATACACAATGATCACCCGGTCCAGCGACGGACAGCTTATGTTCCTGGTCAACAAGCTGTCCAAGATGAAGCACTCAACGCGGCTGGGCAGCCGCATAGCCCAGGTCCACAACGGTTCGTCGTTGTTTACCGGGGATGCCGGTCAGGGCGAAAGCAATATCCGCCGATGGATCATCGAAAACGACTGGCTGGAAGCCATCATCGCCTTGCCGGAAAACATGTTCTACAACACCGGCATCGCCACCTATATCTGGCTTTTGACCAACCGTAAAAGCGAAGAGCGTCGGGGCAAGGTCCAGCTTATCGACGCCACCGAATGGTTCGTGCCGTTGCGGCGTAACCTTGGCAAGAAGAACTGCGAACTATCAGAAGATCACATCCGTTCCATCTGCGACCTGGTGGTGAATCCGGTCGAGACTGAAAAATCGAAGACATTCCAGAACGAGGCTTTCGGTTACTGGAAGGTATCCGTTGATCGACCGCTGCGGCTTGCTATCGACCTGAGTCCGGCGCGGTTGGACAGGTTCGACAGGGCCTGCGTCAAGGTCAAAGATCAGATGCTGGCCGCCCTTGCTCATCGAGTGGCCGAGAATCTCGGTGCCAGTCTGCAGATGGACTTCAATGTCTTCATGGCTGCCTGCGAGGTGGATGCCGATAAGCACGGCGTGAAGCTGACCGCCCAGCGCAAGAAATTGCTGCAGAACGAACTCTGCGACACCAATGACGATGCCGCGCCGGTGCTGAAAAAGGTTCACAAGCCGGGTAAGGCCACGTCGGATCCCATCCACGGCTTGTTCGAGGCCTTGGTGAACGGCAAAACCTGCGTGGTGGAGTACGAGCCGGACACCGCCCTGCGCGACAGCGAGCAGGTGCCGTTGCTGGAAGATGGCGGCATCGATGCGTTTTTTCGGCGTGAGGTTCTGCCGTACACCCCGGACGCATGGATCGACCCCGGCAAAACGCTGGTGGGTTACGAGATATCTTTTACTCGTCATTTCTACCGACCCTCACCCATGCGCACTCTGGATGAGATCAAGGCCGACGTCTTCGCACTGGAACAGGAAACCGATGGGCTGCTGGAACAGATTGTGGGGGAGGCTGAGTGATGAAGCTGGCCCCTTATCCAGAATACAAAGATTCTGATGTGCCGTGGTTGGGCAAGGTACCGGCGCATTGGAACGTCGTGAAACTTAGACGTGTGGTCAGTTTCAACCCGTCGAAATCTGAGACGCGGGCAAATCCGGCAGATGAAGCAAAGGTTGTCTTCCTACCCATGGAGAAGATTTCCGCCAGTGGCAGGATTGACTGCGGGGAAAAACGCCCCTTGTCCGAGGTCTGGAGTGGCTTTCCGTATTTCAGGCGCGGTGATGTTGTTGTCGCGAAAATCACCCCGTGTTTTGAAAATGGTAAGGGGGCCTATCTCAAATGGCTTGAAACTGACTTCGGTTTTGGCACTACTGAATTGATAGTTCTTCGGCCTTCAGAAACGATTGATGGCGCATTTCTGCGTCTTATCACTTCCACAAAACGATTCCTATTGCTTGGCAAGCTGCATATGACCGGCGCCGCCGGCCAGCAGCGTATCCCGACTGATTTCGTGAAGAATTATCTAGTTGGTTTGCCAGCTCCAAGCGAACAGGATCGAATCGCCCGTTTCCTTGACTGGAAAACGTCCCAGATCAACAAGTTTATCCGCAACAAGCGGCGGCTCATCGAACTGCTCAAGGAACAGAGGCAGAACGTCATCAACCAGGCCGTGACCCGGGGACTTGATCCCAACGTCAGACTCAAGCCAAGCGGCGTCGAATGGATTGGGGATATTCCGGAGCATTGGGAGGTTAGACGGCTCCGAACACTGGCGGCGGTCAGGCCCAGTGGACTCGACAAGAACTCAAACGAGAGTGAAGTCCCGGTCATGCTTTGCAACTACGTGGACGTTTACAAAAACGACCGCATTACCTCCACCATAGATTTCATGAAGGCCACCGCCACGCCGGACGAGATTCGTGCTCTTGAATTGAAAGCTGGCGACGTAATCATCACTAAGGATTCCGAAAGTTGGGACGATATCGCGGTCCCATCTTTCGTTCCCGAAGCGATGCCGGGCGTCGTTTGCGCCTATCACTTGGCCTTGGTCAGGCCGTTCGCTGGTAAAATCGAAGGCGAATATTTGTTTAGGGCTTTCGCTGCCGACCCGATAGCGGACCAATTCAGGGTTGCAGCCACCGGAGTGACCCGATTTGGCTTGGCGCAAGGTGCAATTAATGGGGCATTTTTTCCGCTTCCGTCGATGGAGGAGCAGCGAGCGATTGTTGATCATATCAGTCGGCGGTTGGCTGAGACTGACCAGGCCATCACCCGCGCCCAACGCGAGATCGAACTGATGCGCGAGTATCGAATTCGTCTGATATCGGACGTGGTCACCGGCCAAGTGGATGTGCGTGGCATTAAGGTACCGGAAGTCGCCGAAGATGAACTACTTGCGCTTGAAGATGACGCCGCGGAATCGGATGAGGTGGTCGACGACGAGGGGGAGATGGATGAATCCGACTGACAGCCGGCAAAATACTGATGTGGCCGAACGGGGCGATTACCCGCGCCTGCTTTCCGAGATCAAGGAACGCATCCGTTCCGCCCAGTACGAAGCGCTCAGGGCGGTCAACAAGGAACTGGTTGGTCTGTACTGGGATATCGGACGGATGATCGTTCAACGGCAGGCGGATGCCGAACACGGCGCATCCATCGCGGACAGACTCTCGCAGGATCTGCGCGACGAGTTTCCCGGCATCAGCGGCTTTTCCAGGCGTAACGTCTTTTACATGCGGGAATTTTTTCTGCTGTACCGCGACGATGAACGAGTGCAACCACTGGTTGCACAAATCGGCTGGAGCCATAATCTGGTCATCCTTCAACGCTGCAAGGACCCTCTGGAACGGGAATTTTACATCCGCATGACCCGGAAGTTCGGGTGGTCCAAGAACGTGCTGGCACACCAGATCGACAACCAGAGTTACGAAAAATCCCTGCTGGGTCAGACCAATTTCGACCAGGCGCTGACGCCCGAGCTTCGCGCCCAGGCCAAGCTGGCAGTGAAGGATGAATACACTTTCGACTTTCTGGAACTCGGGGAAGAACACAGCGAGCGCGAACTGGAGCGGGCGCTGATTGCCAGGATCGAGGACTTCCTGCGGGCCATGGGTGGCATGTTCGCCTTCATGGGAAGCCAGTACCGGCTGGAAGTGGACGGCAAGGAGTTCTTCATCGACCTGCTGTTGTTCCATCGCCGCCTGCGTTGCCTTGTCGCCATTGAATTGAAAATCGGTGAATTCCAACCTGAATTTGTGGGCAAGATGCAGTTCTATCTGACTACGCTGGATCGGCAGGTTCGGCAGGCGGATGAGAATCCCCCGGTCGGGATCATCCTGTGCAAGGAAAAGGACCGCACGATTGTCGAATACGCCCTGCACGACGCCCGCAAGCCGATCGGGGTGGCGACATACGAAATCACCAGGACACTGCCCAAGGCTTTGAAAGGTCAACTTCCATCGCCGAAAGACATCGCTGACTTGCTGGAGGACTTATGAAGCCGACCGACACCAGCGAAAAGGGCCTGGAATCAATCATCGTCGCTTCGTTGGTGGATGAAGCCGGTTACGTCCAGGGCGACCCGAAGGACTATGACAGGGAACACGCGGTTGATCTGGCCAAGTTGCTTCAATTCATCGCCGCCTCGCAACCAGAAACCCATGAGGTTCTCGGCATCGATGAGGAAGGACCCAAGCGCACCCAGTTCCTGCACCGGCTGCAGGGCGAGATCGCCAGGCGTGGCGTGGTGGACGTTCTTCGCGGCGGCATCAAGCACGGCCCGGCCCATATCGACCTTTTTTACGGCACACCGACCCCTGGTAACGTGAAGGCGGCCGATCAGTTCGCGGCCAACATCTTCAGCGTCACTCGCCAGCTTCGATACAGCAGTGTCGAAACGGCACTTGCTCTGGACATGGCGGTGTTCATCAACGGCCTGCCGATTGCCACGTTCGAATTGAAGAACAAATTGACCAAGCAGACGGTCATGGACGCAGTACAGCAGTATCAGCGCGACCGCGACCCCAAGGAATTGCTATTCCAGTTCGGGCGATGCGCCGTCCATTTTGCGGTGGACGACCACGAGGTGCGTTTCTGCACTCATCTGAAGGGCAAGGGCTCGTGGTTTCTGCCTTTCAACAAGGGATGCAACGACGGCGCCGGCAATACGCCCAATCCGGGTGGGCTGGCGACGGATTACTTGTGGAAGCAGACCCTTTCCAGGGACGGCCTGACGAACATCCTCGAAAACTACGCCCAGATCGTTGAAGAAAAGGACGAGAAGACGGGCAGGAAAAAGTCCAGGCAGATATTTCCCAGATATCACCAGTTGAAAGTCGTACGCATGTTGCTGGCTGATGCCGCCGGGAAAGGTGTTGGCAGACGCTATCTGATTCAGCATTCGGCAGGCAGCGGCAAGAGTAATTCCATTGCCTGGCTGGCCCACCAGCTTGTAGGACTCGAACACGAAAGCAAGGCTTTGTTCGATTCGGTCATCGTGGTAACCGACAGGCGAATCCTGGATAAGCAGATACGAGACACGATCAAGCGGTTCGCGCAGGTTTCCGCGACCGTCGGCCATGCCGAACACTCGGGCGACCTGCGACGGTTCCTGAAAGATGGGAAGAAGATCATCATAACGACGGTGCAGAAATTCCCGTTTGTCCTTGATGAGATTGGTAACGAGCACCGCCACAGCAAGTTCGCCATCATTATCGATGAGGCCCATTCCAGCCAGGGCGGCAGGACTACCGCCGCCATGAACCGGGTGCTGGATGAAACCAAGCCATACTGCGCATCAGATGACGAAGCCGAGGAGACGGTCGAGGACAGGATCAACAGGATCATGGAAGGCCGGATGATGGTGACGAACGCCAGTTACTTCGCCTTCACCGCGACCCCCAAGAACAAGACCCTGGAAATATTCGGCGAGCCGGACCCGCAGCCGGACGGCACCGTGAAGCACCTTCCATTCCACAGCTACACGATGAAGCAGGCCATCCAGGAAGGCTTCATCCTTGATGTCCTGAAGAACTACACGCCGGTGGACAGTTACTACCGGCTGGCGAAGACGGTCGAGGACGACCCACTGTTCGACGCGAAGAAGGCCCAGAAAAAGCTGCGTCACTATGTGGAGTCGCATGAACATGCGATTCGTGAAAAGACCGAGATAATGGTGGACCACTTTCACGCCCAGGTGATCGGTCAGCACAAGATCGGAGGCGAGGCCCGAGCGATGGTCATTACGAACGGTATCGTGCGGGCCATCCAGTATTTCCATGCGTTCAAGGACTATCTGAAGGAGCGCAAGAGTCCTTACGAGCCCATCGTGGCCTTTTCCGGGGAACACGAGTACGGCGGCAAGAAGGTCACAGAAGCGACGCTGAACGGTTTCGCAAGCAGCTTGATTTCGGACAAGGTGCGGCAGGACCCGTATCGGTTCCTGATTGTCGCGGACAAGTACCAGACCGGCTACGACGAACCGCTGCTGCACACGATGTACGTTGACAAGGCGCTTTCAGGTATCAAGGCTGTGCAGACTCTGTCCCGGCTGAACCGCGCCCACCCGCAGAAGCACGACACCTTCGTGCTGGATTTCTATAACGACACTGAGACGATTCAGCAGTCGTTTGAACCCTACTACCGTACGACAATCCTCAGCGACGAAACCGACCCGGACAAGCTGCACGACCTTAAGTCTGATCTGGACGGCTGCCAGGTCTATTCGCAGACGCAGATCGACGAACTGGTAGGGCGTTATCTGAACGGTGCGGACCGTGACAAGCTCGATCCGATCCTGGACGCCTGTGTGGCCACTTACAAAGCCGACCTTGATGAAGACGGCCAGGTCGATTTCAAGGGAAAGGCCAAGGCATTTGTGCGCACATACGGCTTCCTGGCTTCCATCTTGCCGTATTCGAATTCCGAGTGGGAAAAGCTGTCGATTTTCCTGAATTTTCTGATCTCGAAGCTTCCGTCGCCCAAGGAAGACGATTTTTCCAGGGGCATTCTGGAGGCCATCGATATGGACAGCTACCGCGTCGAGGTTAAGACCAGCCTGAACATCGCTCTTGCGGATCAGGATGCCGAGGTGGGCCCGGTGCCGACGAGCGGTGGCGGGCGCAAGCCGGAACCCGAGATGGACCAGCTAAGCAACATCATCAAGGCGTTCAACGACCAGTTCGGCAATATCGAGTGGAAGGACGGCGACAAAATTCTGAAGGTGATCGCCGAGGAAATTCCAGCCAAGGTCGCCGCAGACGCCGCCTATCAGAACGCAATGAAGAACAACGACAAGAAGACCGCCCGGATCGAACACGACCACGCGCTGCAGCGGGTCATGATTGAACTGTTGGCCGACCACACTGAGCTGTTCAGGCAATTCAGTGACAACCCATCGTTCAAGAAGTGGCTGGGCGACACAATTTTTGGCGTGACGTATCAGCAGGGTTGAGGGGCAATGCTGGATAGGTGCAGAAATGGGCGAACTCGGGGAAACCAAACATGCACTCGATACTGGGTCAGGCTCGGCGCGGCCGCTGCAAGTTAGAGGAGGGGCGAGGTGAGTTCGATCATCCTTGAAATCCAGCAGGAGGCACTTGACCCAAATGTTTCCGTTGCGGGTTTGCTACGGAAGGCGTTAGTGGCAGCAACTAAGCTCGCTGTTCCCGCTTTCGCTGATTGGCTGGGAAAGGAGCTGAACGGATATCCAGATGGGAACAATTTGCCCGCATACCGGCATGCCCGAGGCGGGTACATGATTCAGGATCCATATCGAGGAAACTGGATTCCAATACAGTTCGAAGACCCAAGGTTGGTGCCCCTAACGTCAAGCCAACCGATACTGAAGTCGGCGGCGGAGTTGGAGAGTCTTTTGCGGGCACAATCGCCCGGTCACGCGCTGGTTATTCCTGTTCCAGTCGGCCTGCAGGCGCAATTGTGCGAAATAACCGGTTATCAAGGGCAGGTAGCATTCTTCGTTGATCCGTCTCAACTCGATAGGGTACTCAATGGAATACGTAACGCCGTGCTCAATTGGACCCTACGACTCGAACAGGATGGAATCGTTGGAGAGGATCTTGGATTCTCAACGCAAGAGAAGACCATCGCAGCGAACAGCCATTACACGGTCAACAACTTCTACGGGGATCTCACCAATACCCAGGTCCAGCAGAATTCCGTTGATTCTCGGCAAGAGATGACAGTCTCGTCGCCTTTGTCTTCAGAGATTTTGTCGCTTGTTCGGGAACTCAGTGCTGCGAAGGATAGTTTGGGACTCGAAACATCTGCCATTGCCGAGCTTCGAGCAGAAATCGCGACTTTGGCGGCCCAAGCGCGTTCCCCGAAGCCCAAGAACTCAATTCTGTTAAGCTCATTGGAGTCGATTCGGCAGATTCTTGTCGCGGCTGCTGGCGGCGTTGGCGCCCATCTTCTTGTCCAAGTTGGCGAATTGATCACTAAACTGCACGGAGGATGAGATGGGGCTGTCGTCGGGCGTGTGGCCAAGGTTCAAGAGTGGTGTCAGCGAACTTCTTCTTACTGATTGGCCGTGGATAGCTTCGTCAGTTCCATTCGTGGGTGCGGGTTTGTTCCTGTTTATCTCCGCTGCGGTCGACAAGACGATGGCAATTCAGTTGGTGAGTATTGACATCGCGGTCGCAGTGTTTTCTGTGAATATCGCACTTTTCGGTTTTCAGTCGGCACGCTATCGAAATCTTCATGACTCCTTGGCTACAAAGCAAATCTTTGCTTCAATGATTCTTCTTGTCATCGCGTTGGCTCCCATTCTTGGATTTTGTTGTGGCGTGGACACTGTGGCCCGACTGGCAATTGGAGCGCTCCCTGTGATTGCCTGGGGCGCACTTGGATTGTTCGCATTCGCTCGAAGGGAGACGAGCCCCCGGATGATACTGGCCCGGCTCGCCTCAAATAGCGCGATGGAGCGATTCGCGAAGAACTACCGTCAAGCCTCGGAAGAACGGTTTGCCGAGTTCGAAGCCCTAACGTTATCACACGCCACGAGTCCCACACATGAATGGAGTTGGCAGGTGTCGCCGCCTGCATCTTCGCAGGATCCATTTTTTGCCACCTATGGATTGGCTGTCCAGTCAGTTCGTGACGGAGATGTCGTAGCCTTTCAGGAGGCATTGCGAACAATTATTAGCTTGTATGATGCCACGAGCCGAACGGCCTCAGATGATGCCGATGGCTCGCATTCCTTGCTTCACAGCCATGCTCAACAAGCTCTTCGTCAGTTCGTAATCGAGGCAACCATTCGAGACAAAAGTGGTGCGTTCCGTAAGAAGGTTCTCGACGAATTGGCGCTTTGCATCCTTGATCAGGCGGATGACCCCAAGAGAATTGAATCGGCTCAGTTTGCACTTTCGACGAGTGTCCTGGTTGCGCGGTACTGCCTTGAAGATGGGCAATACGAGGCTTCACTTGTTCCAGTGGCTGTTGGTCGACAAGGTGCGGAGAAGGGGCTTCGTCTAATTCGCGAGAGCGACGATATTGATGATCGGATGTTCGAGCATCAGCTTCAGGGCTATGTTCGTCACATCCAATCAATGGGCCATTACGCAGTCGAAAGGAAAGACAGCGATTTTTTGTATCGATGCTTCGACGCATTGGGATGGCTAGGTTGCTCATCCGTGAAGGTTGACTGTCACGATGTCGGGGCAGCATGTCTCGGTTCGATTGTTCAGTTGGGTCGAGAGTCACGCGCTGCGGCAATGGACTGTTTCTGGGATCGATGCGCATTGCTGCCCATCGATCACGCAAAGGAAAGAATTGACTGGATCGCCACGTGGGTTCCAAAGGTCAAGCCTGAAGGTCGAAATTGGTGGTTAGATAGTCTTGCTGAGGCCTACTCCCGTATCCTAGGTAAGGTTACGAAGGTCGAAATGGATCAGACCGATGGCACTGATGGTTCAAGAGTATCGTTGACCATTACGAAGGAGCCACACACGCTTTCGTACGCTTCGTCGGGCGGTGTTGGAGAAATCGACTACTCCGATCCACAGCAACTAAAACAGATGAATTTATGGTAGCTTGTTCATATGCCCGCAGGTTCAGCTTCAGAGAAAATGCGCCAAAGCTTGACGATCTTCTCCAGGACGGCCTTTCGCTGGTGATCTGCGGGACCGCAGCCAGCAAAGCGTCGGCAGAGCGGAAGGCCTACTACGCCGGTCGTGGCAACAAGTTCTGGGCGACGCTGCACGAAGTGGGACTGACCGACGAGGTTCTGCGTCCCGAGCAATACAGACAACTTTTCAGGTACGGCATCGGGCTGACGGACGTTGCCAAGACACACGCCGGAGGGGATCGAGAGATACCCAAACATACATTCGATCCCGAAGCCCTTGTTGCCAAGCTTCGCGAGATCAAACCCAGGGTCGTCTGTTTCAACGGCAAAGAGGCCGCCAAGCGGTTCTTCCGAATCAGGTCAGTGAAACTTGGCAAATATGATTCCGGACATCCTGACCTGCCTGGCATCACGTTCTTTGTGGCACCGTCGACGTCAGGTGCCGCGTGTGGCTCTTGGGATGTGTCGAAGTGGCATGAATTGGTCGAAATTTTGATGGCATTAGGCCATAGGCATCATTACGTCGCAGGCATCAAGGGAGCAAGTTGTGGAAGATAGATCCAAGGAAGCATCCGCTCCAAAGATTGTCGTTGATTTTGCCGCACAGAAGACGGAAGCCGGCTGGCAAAGTGTGTTGGATTCATTTTGGCTCAGATTCACTCCGCATTGGTTCACTTGGATTGGCTGGGCAACCCTGTTGGGAGGACTTGGCTACCTGTGGCGGGTTACCAGACTGACTTCAGTTTTGATCGCAACGGTCTTATCCGGTGTGTTCATTTTGATGTACTTCTATTCGTTCTTTTTCCGTTTTGATTTTCGGAACATACCCGTAGTCGGTCGGCACCGTAAGGCGAGCATCTTGGTTTCTTTGATACTGTGTGGTGCACTATCCACCGGAACCTACTTATTGTTCAATGGGATTGGAAAAGCGTTTTCAGCCCACGAGAGATTTGTGGCGGAGCAAGATTCTGTGCAGAAGTGTGGGTGCAGCCGTGAGCAAGATGAATCTGTTCAGGTCAGACACGAATGAGAGCAGCAATTGTTAGATGAACATCCTGAAGACCAGGTCGTCGTAGCATTTGGCGCTGAAGCCAGCGAACTCGAATCTCTCAGGTGCGAAAACGCTCGCCTTAAGCAACTTCTGATCCGGCATGGGATTGCATGGGATGGACCGGGCGTTGACAACGGCGGCGCAGATACGGTTGTCAGCGTCTCTGGTTCACCGGCCGGATCGACCACCACTTCGCCTCGGTCTTTGTCAACTTCTGAAAAAGTCAGCCTGTTCCGGTCCCTGTTTCGCGGTCGGGACGACGTATATGCTGTCCGCTGGGAATCCGGCAACGGCAAGTCCGGATACTCTCCGGCATGCGCGAACGAGTGGAATCCGGCTCACTGCCGCAAGCCGCAAATCAAGTGTGCCGACTGCACCGCCAGGGTCCTGCTGCCGGTGACGGATCAGGTCATGCACGACCACATGGCCGGAAAACATACCGTTGGAGTGTATCCAATCCTTCCCGACGACACGTGCTGGTTTCTAGCGGTCGATTTCGACGATGCCGATTGGCGGCATGATGCTCTGGCTTTCGTGCAGACATGCAGGCACTACGAAGTTCCGGTGGCCCTGGAGATATCCAGATCCGGAGTCGGGGCACACGTATGGTTGTTCTTCAGCGGTCCGGTGCCGGCCAGGACCGCGCGGCTTCTTGGCGCGGCGCTGATAAGCCGTACGTGCGACCGGTTCCGGCAGTTGAAGCTGTCCAGCTATGACCGGCTGTTCCCCAATCAGGACATGCTGCCAAAGGGTGGTTTTGGCAACCTGATCGCCGTGCCTTTACAGAAGGTTCCGCGCGCCGCTGGTCACAGCGTCTTCGTTGATGATCGTTTTGAAGTATTTCCCGACCAGTGGTCATTTCTTTCTTCGATTCGTCGCCTGGACCCGGCTGAAATGGATGCAGTCCTCGGCAGGGTCGGTGCAGGTCGTCACCCGTTGGACATCGCGTATGTATCTGACATCGATGAAACAGCCCCCTGGAAGTCGAGGAAAAGGAACGAGTGCAAGCTGGAAGGGCCACTTCCGGAATCGGTGGGTATCGTTGTTGCGAACAAGGTCTTTATCGAAAGGGCCGGCATTCCCCAGGTCTTGTCGAATCGGCTGATGCGACTGGCCGCTTTTCAGAATCCCGAATTCCGGCGAGCCCAGGCGATGCGTATGCCGGTCTGGAATAAGCCGCAGGTCATTTGTTGCGCCGATATGCATCCGCAGCACATCGCCTTGCCACGTGGATGTCTTGACGCTGTCAGCGGATTGCTGGGAAGCAAAGGGATTCAGGTACGCAGGCAGGATCTGCGCACGGCCGGGCAGTCGCTTACCGTTCAGTTTCAGGGGGCCTTACGTGATGACCAGCAAGATGCCGTTGAAGCCATGTTACGGCACGACATAGGTGTACTCTGCGCGCCGACCGCATTTGGAAAGACCGTCGTTGCGGCCGCCCTGATTGCCAGACGGGCTGTGAGCGCGTTGGTTCTTGTTCACCGGGCCGAATTGCTTCGCCAATGGCAGGAAAGATTAACGGCGTTCCTGGCTTTGCCTTCCGGCGTGCCGGGCCTGATTGGCGGTGGGCGCGAGCGTCTTTGTGGTCTGGTCGATGTTGCTGTCATGCAGTCACTGATCCGTCGTGACGACCTTCCAGATCTGCTTGGCCGATATGGCCAAATAGTTGTTGACGAATGTCACCACATCTCGGCCTTTTCGTTTGAGTCGCTATTGAAGCAGGTAACGGCCAAGTACGTCACGGGGTTGACCGCCACACCCGAGCGTCGTGATGGGCATCACCCGATCATTTTTATGCAGTGCGGACCGATACGTCACAAATCCGCACGCCCATCGTGTGCACCATCCGCGCTTGAGGTAAGGCCGCGGTTCCTGGCCGCGCCGAAGATGCCGCCGGAGTCCAGCATCCAGGAGGTATTCAGGACGCTTGCCGAAGATGCGTCCCGCAATGAACGGATTCTGTGTGACATTGAGGATTTGCACCGTGCTGGACGCAAGATTCTGGTGCTGACCGAGCGGACGGAACACCTTGATGTACTGTCCCGGGCAGTCGTAGAACGCATCGCCCCGTCGTTTGTGTTGAGGGGCAGTCAGTCGTCGAAGCAGCGCAAGGCCGTGATGGAGGGTCTGGAATTTCTGGATGATTCGGCGCCGCGGATATTGATGTCCACCGGCCGGCTGATCGGCGAGGGCTTCGATCATGCTCCGCTGGACACGCTGGTGCTGGCGATGCCCATTTCCTGGAAAGGAACGCTGCAGCAGTACGTCGGGCGGCTTCATCGTGTGCATCAGGGAAAGCGGGACGTGCGGGTGTACGACTACGTTGAAGTCGGCCATCCTCAGCTTGCGCGGATGTGGGCGAAGCGGCGTGCCGGCTACCGCGCGATGGGATACGTCGAACGCGACGATGGAGCACCAGTCGAGCCCTGTTTGGATTTTGGGCAACCAGACGAAGGACCGTGATCGGCAGGGTCGATCGGGCGCGCCACCGGTGGTATAAATACGATTACGCGAAGGAGTATCCGGATGACTCGTGACGAAATCAAAGGGCTGCGCGAAGGTTGGGACTTCGAGGCCAAGCTGGCCGCGGGAAAGGACGGTCGCGGCGCAATCCCGGATTCTTTCTGGGAGACATATTCCGCGATGTCAAACAGTCGTGGCGGCCGCGTCGTCCTGGGTTTTCGGGAACTCAAGGGCGGAACTTTCGACGTTCAGGGCATCCAGGACATCGACCGGGTTGAACGCGACTTGTGGAATCAGCTTCAGAATCGTCAAAAGGTCAGCGTCAACATTCTGAGCCACTCGGATGTGCAGAGGGAAGTCCTGGACGGTCGTCCGCTGCTGGTTGTTACGATTCCCAGGGCTCGCCGGCAGGAGCGTCCAGTCTTCATCGATAACGACCTTTGGTCGGGAACATTCCTGCGTGTCCACGATGGTGATCGCCATGCGGATCGTGACCGAATCAGGCGCATGGTCGCGGAATCCACCTTCGACAGCCGGGACGAGAGAGTATTGCCGAAGTTCGGGCTTTCGGACCTCGCCCCGGAAACCGTGCGTGACTATCGCAATGCATTCCGGTCGAGGGTACCTGACCATCCGTGGGCCGATCTTCCTGACGAAGCGTTCGTGCAGAATATAGGCGTGCTGGGCCATGATCGCGAAACGGATGAGCATGGGCTCACGTTGGCGGGCCTTCTGATGTTTGGGCGGTATGAATCCATCGTGGCCGCCTTGCCGACGTACTTCGTCGATTATCAGGAAAGGCGTGAGGGTGTTGGCGCCATAGAATGGGATGATCGCGTCTACCCGGACGGGACATGGTCCGGCAATGTCTATGATTTCTTCCGCCGCGTTCTGCCGAAGCTGAAGGCGGATATCAAAGTGCCGTTTCGTCTGGACAGCGAGATGATGCGTGTCGAGGAAACCCATGTCCACGAAGCGGTCAGGGAAGCGTTGGTAAACACGCTGGTTCACGCAGACTACGAAGGGCGGATTTCAATTCTGGTGACGAAGGCCCGATCGGGTTTTGAATTCCGCAATCCCGGTGGACTGCGCATTTCGCCAGAGCAATTGCGAATCGGCGGTGTGTCGGATTGTCGCAACCGCGGGCTTCAACGAATGTTCCTTCTGATCGGATTCGGGGAACACGTGGGCTCCGGATTTTCACGTATTGAGCGTGCCTGGCGAGAAGAGGGCTGGCTGCCGCCGCAGGTGGTCGAAAACATCGAATTGGATACGACAACCGTGACCCTTGGTTTTGATGGTGGGGTCGAGGTTACAACCTCGGTTACAACCTCGGTTACAACCTCGGCTACAACCTCGGCTACAACCTCCGATGCGGTTTCGAATGAAGCCAAGGCTTCTGGTGCTGAAAACGATTCTCAGACTTCTCAATCTATTCTTGATGCATGTGGTGGCCGTTATGTGACAGTCAAGGAACTGGCGGACATCATTGGAAGAAATCCCGTGACAATCAGGGATCTGTTGCCAGAGTTGTTGAGCAGCGGCCGACTTGAACGTCGGTATCCGGAAACGCCAAATCATCCGCGCCAGGCCTATCGGACGGTGGAAAACGGTAATCCGCCCTAACTCCTGGAATTCTCGCGATAATTCCCGCGGCGGGATGCGCCATATTTCGTAAGCTCCCGGAATCACAATATGAATCTCTCGATGGCATTCAAGAGGTCGTCGGTTCGATCCCGTCTACCTCCACCAGAGACCCTTTGATTTCTTTACGTTTTTCGCCCTTCGCAATCTAGACCGAAGTTCCGGAGCGATTTGAGCGTTATCTTCCCGTAATACTTCAGTTATACGTCAAATGCAGTGTTGGCTTTCTGACTACAGGGCGAGCAATTCGAATGCTTTCTGCTGCACCGGTGTTGGCTGGGAGTACTGGTCGTAAGTGGCGTCGGTGTCGCCGATGCGCATGGTGATGCGGGTCATGGTTGCCAGGTGGCCGAGCAGCGTTTGGAAGCTGTGGAC
>Ga0208459_1001425_pt1 | contig 22686 bp, 15 predicted proteins | sample AD_UKC087_MetaG_FD_184433 | JGI IMG/M metagenome (GOLD analysis project Ga0208459, IMG submission 184433) | Active sludge microbial communities of municipal wastewater-treating anaerobic digesters from USA - AD_UKC087_MetaG (SPAdes) (version 2) | ecosystem: Engineered > Bioreactor > Anaerobic >... | reverse complement strand
CAGCAGCACCTCGGGAGTCACCCTGACGCCGTGCAGAGGATAAAGCACGGTAATCGTGTAGAAATCGACTGGAGACAGCACCACGATCCGGCGATATCTGCGCAGGTTCGTTCCCACCCTGCCGGCGAACTCGCGGAAGCTGTCGATGAATCCGGCCGCGTAAAGGTCATAGCCCGAGTCGACCGCAAGCGAAGGCACTCCGGCCACGGTGTCGATACCCAACGCGCCGAACACATTGAAAATATCGCGAATCACGCCCGGATTGTGAAGCAACGCTCCCACACCGGGAAACAGGGCCGCGCCGGCCTCTGGCACCATGTACTCCTCGGGCGCCAGTTCAAGAAACCTCTTCGCCAGCGTTTCATCGTCCACGGAGAATGCCGACTCATCGAACGGGCGCACCCCGGACTTCACCAGCCTGGCCCGCAGATCGAAAAGAGCTTTTTCCACATCGATCTCGTGCAGGCACGGGATGCGGCAGGACATGCAGCCGGTACACTGGTAGATGGTGCGTCCCGCCTCCGCGTCCAGACCGCGGAAACCGCGTTCATGCAGCCAGCCCGCCATCATCTTGGCCTGCGGGGTCCATGCGCTGTTTCCGGTCGCGGCGACCACCGGACAACGGTCCATGCAAAGTGACGGACAGAATGCGCACAACTCGAACACCTTGCCGTCGTCAGCCATTGATGACCTCCAGATCGCCGAAGATCCCGGCCGGATCCAGCTTTTCAGTGATCCGCCGCCCCATTCTCTCGATAACGGGATTCGACCTGGCGGCATACTCGCCAAGGAAGGCGGCCGGAAGCGACTGACCGGGTTCGCGCAGCAGAAGACGCATTGTGGCGCCAAACGGCGTGAAATATGTCACGTGAATCTCGGGCGAGTCACTGCCGCGCCGCAGTTCCCGCAAGGTCAGGTCTCCCAACAGGGACATCAGGGCCCCCGTTTCCATGAAAAGCTCACGCGCCTCGTGAAGCTCGACCGCCGCGTGTAGGCGGACGTCCGGTGTCACCGGTTCCGGAGCGAGCCCCAGCGGCGCCATCACGTCGGAAAGAGTCTCGATCGAACGCGCGACATCCTGTCTGTCGCCACCAAGCTGCAACGCCAGCCTGGCGGGACGCCTGTTGCCCACGTCCGACGGCACGCGCACCACCACCATAGCCCACTCCGGCCTGATACCGCGCTGAATCAACGTGCGCACGGCGGAAACGGCCGCGACGGGATCCGATGTTCCATACGCGACGGCCTCGCGCACCTGGGGCACCTTGAACACCTTCAGTGTGACCGAAGTCACCACTCCGTTGACGCCGCCGCGCCCGATCAACAGATACCGCAGGTCCGGTCCGGCGGCCCGCCTTGGGGCCGCCCTTGACGAAAAGGCCGTCCCGTCCGCGAGATACCCCTCTATGGCCAGACAGTTCGTCCGGATCGATCCGTACTTCGGGCTGCCGTTGAAGCCGTCCGCCATGGCGACGTACTCTCCGACATTCAACCCCATCTGATGGCGCGGGACGAATCCCAGGGTCAAGCCCTTCTCCTGCAGGTAGTTCTCCAGCAGGGTCATCGGCAATCCCGCCTGAACGGTCACGGTCAGGGACTTCTGATCCAGTCCCAGTATCTGGTCGATTCTGGACAGGTTCAGCCGGACGCGGTCGTGCTGGGAAGCGACCGGCGGCCCTTGCCGGGTCAGCTTCAGCCGCCTGGCGGCCGCCTCCTCGAGGATCATCGGAATCTCGGAAGGATAGTCAGGGGTGTACTCGCGCCCGCCCATCGCGGGCGGCTGGGTGGAGACCGACTCCTGCTGTCTCTTGTTCGCGTCCGGCGCCTCGAACAGCTTCCCGGGATTCAGCAGGCGATCCGGATCCACCACGTCGCGGATCGCGCCAAACGCCCTGGCCCCGCCCTTCCATTCCCATCCCAGGAAGGACGATTTCATCAGGCCGACCCCGTGATGATGACTCACGGTCGCCCCGGCGGTCATCGCCTTTTCCAGCGCCGTCTGCACGGCCCAGTCATAAAGGGCCAGAGATCGTTCACCGGCGGGCGCCTTGCCCGCCAGGGTAAAGTAAACAGCACAACCTTCTTCATATGCGTGAGAAAAGTGAGCCATGATCGCGACGCGCTTCTTCAGGGCGGAATGAACCGCGTGATAGATGGCCGCGACATCCTTCCAGACCCCGGCGACCTCAATCGTCTCGGCGAACGCGCCCTGCGAGAACGTCTTTGGCAGCTTCCAGGAAACGGCGTATCGCTTGCGATACCATGCCTCGCCCGGCTCGGGCCCCAGGGCGGTGCCACCCACGGCCAGCGCCAGTTCATTGGCCCTGACCAGCGCCGTCCTGGTCTCGGACTCGGTGCCCTCGAACCCCATGACCAGCATCGATGGCAGCGGCATCGCGTCCATCAGGTTGAACACCATCGCCGGGTGCTCCAGCACCTTGCCCAGCATCGGCCCCGACACCATATGGCCGATATCGCCCTGCAACCCGGCAAGAATCCCGCGCGCGGGCGGAGCCGAGCCGCCGGAGCCGGCGTGTTTCTTTTTTGATGAAAGGCTGTTAATCAAGGTGTCCAGGGGATCGTACAAACGCATCATGGTCGGCCGGACGTCCGCCTGCATGATCTCGCGCATCGCGTCCAGGCCCTGTTCCATCCGGGCGAACCTGAACCCCGAAAAACGCCGGCTGACCGGGGCCGCGGACACGCGCAACCGCAGTGAAACGATGATCCCCAGGGTGCCCTCGGAACCGATAATCAACTGGGAGAAATCCACCGGCGGCCGCTGCGCCGGGAATGAATCCACTTCAGTCACCGTTCCGTCCGGCAGCACGACCTCCATCGAGACGATCATGTCCTCGATCTTGCCGAACTTGGACGAATACTGCCCCGCGGAACGGCAGGCGGCCCATCCGCCCGCGGTGGAACACATTATCGACGATGGGAAATGCCCCAGGGTGTACCCCTTCTCGTTCAGGGCCTCCTCAAGGTGCATCCCGTTCATGCCCGCCTCGACCGTGGCCAGCATCGACACGGGATCGACTGAAACCAGCCGGTTCATCCGCTTCATGTCGATCATGACGCCGCCCTGGACTGGGTTCGCCCCGCCAATGACCCCCGACCCGGCGGCCACCGGCACGAACGGCACCTTCTCGCGCCTGCAGAGTCTGACGATATCGATCACGTGGTTGACCGTCACGGGCCACACGACCATCGAAGGCTGCGCCCCGCCGAAATCACCAGTCACCCGCGAAATCGTGCCGCGCGGCCACATGTCGCGCGTGTAACCCATCAGGACGGAAGGGCTTGTCGAAAACCCGTCGTCACCGAAGATCTCCCGCACGCGGCCAATCATCTTCTCGTCAGTCATCAAAAACTTCCTCAGGCGCAGATTCGAAAAGGATAAGACAGGCGGCCGGTTTCAAAAAGACAAAACAGAGTCCGGCCTCGCTCTCATCACGCTTCCCTTGACAATACCCTTTGCAGCGGCGGCGAAGGCGTTTATCTCGACGACAAACCTGGCCGGAGCGTCCACGCTCCTGGTTTCCAGGGTCAGCGGCCTTGCGTTCTCGACCACGCCAGCGACAACGCCATCGCCACCAACGAACACCATGTCCAGCGCAACGTATGTGTTCTTCATATAGAAGCCCTGCCGGGACGCGGCCGGAAAAACGAAAAGCATCGCCCTGTCCGGCGGCAGGGCCTTCCGGTACATCAGACCCATGGCCCGCTGCTGATCGGTTGAGGCCACCTCGGCGGTGAACCTGGCGATACTTCCGTCCGGATTCACGAAAACGAGTTCCGCCTCGGGCAGGCCAACCTGTCCGCCCTTGTCGGCCGAGCCTTCCACTGGAGTGACAGCCGGCACGGCCGCCGGGGCCGCGTGGTCCGCAGGTCTGACATCCTCGGGAGTCGGCCCGCGACCGGCACCTGTGGAAGATGACGCGCAGCCCGCCGCTAACACGATAACCAGCGCGGCAGCCATAAGTACAACCAGCCTCATTTTGTCTCCGCGGCCCTGACAAATCGCCGCAACAAAATATAGGACGGGTCCGAACCGCTGGCAATAACGGTAAAAGAGGTAATATTTTTGTAACGAATCTGTAAGTGATTCGATATGAAAGGAATATGGTGTTTCAAAACAAGACACCGTCTCAAATCAAGACAATTACTCCGAACCCCTGCTATTGCGGCGATTTCCGGAATTCGGCAGCTGTGAAATTTCGAACCGCTGAAATTAACGTCTCAATTCGAGACACCGCTTTTCCTGACGATTCGCTGAACCCCGCGTTTTAAGGCACTTCTCAGCTTGGCACGGTGTTTGCAATATTACCCAAACGTACCTTGTGAAAGGGTCACACCCCCAAAACTTTCTTTTCAAACCTGTTCTACCCCCTTTCGTCTTCGGCCGGTCCTAGACCGGCCGAAGATCACTTCTTTGACAAACTCGAGTATTCCGGATTGAACGGATACTCGTTTTAAAACGCCGGGGGCTGTGCTATGAATACGAACCGGCCGGGGACAGCGATTTGCGGAAGCGGCAGTGATTAACCCCGGACAAACAGCCCCCGGTTTTTTTTGCCCTCACGTTCCAGATTTTTCTACGCCTTTCGACGGCCGGCTTCCTGGCCCTGTCGCTGTTTCAATTTGATCCAATCCAGCCTAGAATCGATCACTGCGATTTCCCGGTGAGATGATGCTGTACCCCAGAAGAGTACTGATAGTCGACGACCTCGAAAGCATGACCGAGTTCCTGACCGTTGTCCTTACGGGCCAGGGTTTTGATGTCCAGACGGCGGCCAACGGCGCGGATGCCCTCGAGATCCTGCGTTCCGGATTTGTCGGCGTCATGCTTCTCGATGTCGAACTCCCCGATTTCAGCGGGCTCGATCTGCTTGACGTCATCCAGGTCGAACAGCCGGTGGTTCCGGTAATAATGATCACCGCCCACGCCAGTGTGCAGAACGCGGTCGAGGCGACCCGGCGTGGCGCCTTCGACTTCGTGGCCAAGGATGGCGCGATCGCGGAGCGCCTGGAAGTCCTGCTTAAGAACGCGTTCGATCACCTCGCCCTCAGGCTGAAGGTCCGCGAGTACGAAGGCGATCGCGGCAACCTGACATTCGAGAACTTCCTTACCGTCAGCCCCCGCATGAATGACCTGCTGACAACGCTGAAATCGGTCGTGAACAGCGACGTCGCGGTCCTGATCGAAGGCGAAAGCGGCACGGGCAAGGAACTGATCGCGCGCGCCATCCATGCAAACGGGTCCAGGCGCAAGAAACCATTCGTGGCCGTCAACTGCGCCGGAATCCCCGAGACCCTGCTCGAAACCGAGATGTTCGGTCACGAAAAGGGCGCGTTCACGGGCGCAACGGCCAGGCGCACCGGGCGCTTCGAGGCCGCCGACCAGGGCATCCTGTTTCTGGACGAGATTGGCGAGCTCCCGATGTCGCTGCAGGCCAAGCTGCTGCGCGTGCTGCAGGAAAAGACCTTTGAACGGGTGGGTGGAAACACGCCCATCTCGGTCAACGTCAGAATTATTTCGGCAACCAACCGCGACCTGATGGAAGAAGTGAAGGCCGGGCGCTTCCGCGAGGACCTTTTCTATCGCCTCTCCGTCTTCCCGGTCCGCATACTGCCGCTTCGCCAGCGGGCCGAGGATATTCCCATGCTGGCCGAGCACTTCCTGAATAAATACGGGAAGGAAGAGAACAAACAGATCAGGGGCTTCACAAAGGCGGCCCAGGACATACTCAAGAGCCTGCGCTTTCCGGGAAACGTCCGTGAACTCGAAAACCTTGTCCGTCACGCGGTCATCGTGGCCAAGGAATCAGAGATAACGGCCGAGGACATCCAGGTCACTCTTGGCAGCCACGGCATTTCCTACGTTGCCCAGCCGCCCATCCGTCCCGAGGAGACCGGCGCCACCTCGGCGATTGCGTCCCCGGTCGATACAGGACTCGCCGCCAGACTGGCCGCGGCTTTCCCGACGCTGGAATCGATGATTCCAATCACCGAGCTTCAGGACCGGTATATGGAGCTTGCGGTTCAGGCGGCGGGCGGAAACATCACCAGGGCAGCTCGGGTGCTGGGTGTCGGGCGCGCGACCATGTACCGCCGCGCCAGGCCGGAAGACGAAGACTGAGAGGATTGAATCCATCACGGGATGGCTGAACGCTACCGCCGCCAGATGGAACGGCCGATACCGAACCGACAAACCGGAGTGAGATTACGATGATCCCGACCACAATCCGTTACCCCATTGCCAGCGCGGCCATACTCGCGATCGCGTTCATCGCCTCGGGATGCGGTTCCACGACACCCGTCGAGGACGTGCTCCAGTCGGACGTGATGCCCGACGCCGGCGACGACATCGGCCACGACATCGATTCGGACACGCAGCCGGCGGACTCGGTGCAGGACCCTGGAACTGCCGACGTCATCGACGACGCGACCGCGGACGTCAACGACGAAGGAAGCGCCGACGTCAACGATGACCTGGACAAACCGCCTTACGCGCGCTTCATCAATCCATTCATCGGCACCCAGTCCGGGCTCGCCAACGTCGGTAACACCTTCCCCGGCCCCGGCCTGCCCTTCGGAATGGTTCGCCTGAGCCCGGACACGGGCGAAAAGTACGGAGCCACGGTGTATCAGCACTGCGGGGGCTACCACTACTCCGACACATTGATATACGGATTCAGTCACAACCATCTTCACGGCACCGGTGCGCCCGACTATGGCGACATCCAGGTGATGCCGGTGTCGCAGGCCGCTCCAAAGACGAAGTCGACGACATTCGCCGCCCGGTATGACAAAGAAAGTGAACACGCCGAGGCCGGCTACTACACTGTGCGCCTGACCGACCCCGAGGTGACGGTTGAACTGACCGCCACCACGCGCTGCGGCCATCACCGCTACACTTGGCCAGCCGGCACGGAAAAGGGAATCATTTCAATCGACTACGGCGCCAGCCTGGTTGACAGCCGGTCGCTTGGCGGCAAGGCAGCGCTTGCGGACGACGGCATCATCGACGGAATGAACCACCACCTGGGCGACTTCGCGGCGCGCTTCGATGGCTACGACGTTTTCTTCGCCATTCGATTCGACAGGGACATCTCAGGCAAGGCGGTCTGGCAGGACGACCAGCTTACGACGGACACCACTGACATCGACATCCCGAAGGGTGACCAGACACGCTGGGGCGGCCTGTTCGAATTCGATCTCGGGGACGACCCGACGGTCGAGATTCAGGTCTGCCTGTCCTATGCCTCGAACGAAAGCGCGCGCGCCAACATGCAGGCCGAACTGCCCGACTGGGACTTCGACGGGACCAGGGCGTCCGCCTTTGAAGCGTGGGAGGCGTTCGTGGATCGTTTCGCGACGGTCGGAGGCGACCTTGATCGCAAGGTCAACTTCTACACGGCGCTTTACCATTCGGCGCAGATGCCGCAGATCTGGAGCGACGTGAACGGCACCTATCAAGGCTTCGACAAGCAGGTTCACACCGCTGTCGGGTGGAATTACTACACCGACCTGTCGCTCTGGGACACCTTCAGGACCCAGCAACCCCTGATCGCGCTGGTCTGGCCCGAGGTTCACCTGGACATCAACCGATCGATGCTGGAGATGGCGAAACAGAGCGGCAACCTGCCCAAGTGGGCGCTGGCCGCGGGCGACACGGGCAGCATGATCGGCCAGCACGCCGCCACCATCGTCGCCGACTCGTACCTGAAGGGAATCACTGACTTCGACGTCGAGACCACGTTCGACTACCTGAAGGCCTGCGCCGAGGACACGCTGCCGGAAGGCGTCCGCGGGCGTCGCAACGACGTGGCTTCCTACAACACGCTCGGCTACATCCCGGCCGAGGGAGATCCCGCGTCGGTTTCGGTGACGCTCGAGTACGCGTTCTGCGACTTCTGCCTTGCCGAGCTGGCCGCCGCGATCGGCCGCGACGCGGACGAGGCGGTGTTTCGCGCGCGCGCCACCAACTACAAAAACGTATGGGACCCGGACCTGAAGTTCTTCCGCGAGCGCAACACCGATGGGACATGGACCGCCGACGCCGGGACGTACGACCCGACCATCATGACTTTCGGCGGCAAGAACCAGGGCTACACGGAAGGTTCCGGATGGCAGTACCGCTGGTTCGCCCCGCAGGACCCGACCGGTCTGATCGAACTGTTCGAGGGGCCTGACTCCGCGGACTCGCCAGGCCTTTTCGTCACGCTGCTCACACAGTTCTTCCAGGATTCCAGGGATTCATTCAATTTCCAGAATCCGACCGGCATGTACTACCACGGCAACGAACCCGACATCCATGCCGCGTACATGTTCATACACGCCGGCCGCCCGGACCTGACGCAGTACTGGACCAGATGGATTCTGGACGAAAGCTACCGCAACGCACCCGAGGGTCTGGTTGGAAACGACGACGCGGGCACCCTGGCGGCGTGGTACGTCTTCACGGCCTCGGGCCTGTACCCGAACCCCTGCTTCCCGGAATACTTCATTACCACGCCGGCCTTCGACCAGGTCACGATCAAGCTGCCCGGCGGCGACCTGATCATCGACGCGCCCGGCGCTGCCGACGGCACCAAGCCCTACATCGTCCAGGCCACGTTCAATGGCACCCCGATCGACGTGTCACGCCCCATGATCGAGCACTCCGCCATCGTCAACGGCGGCCACCTCGAACTGACGCTGTCCGACGACCCGCGATTCTAGGCCGGTCCAACGGGCCTCGCTGCGCTCGGGCCTTTATCGTTGGGACGCCGTGATCCCACGGCTGGCGCCGTGGGCTCTGGATGGGCGGCCCCTCGATACACGAGGGGCCTGAGACGGCGAATGTAATTCGCCGCTGCACGGACGGGGACAGGTTCCGGCGTAGGGGCGAATGACAATTCGCCCTTCTGCGATATGGACAGGATCAGGGACAGGATCAGGGACAGGTTCCGGCGTAGGGGCGAATGATAATTCGCCCTTCTGCGATGTGGACAGGGGCAGGGACAGGGGCAGGATCAGGCGTAGGGGCGAATCACATCCCTGACACGCCGCAGCCTTGGCGGAGGCGGTTCGCCCTTCCGGAACGGCGAATGTAATTCGCCGCTACACGGACGGGGACACGTTCCCTCGTAGGGGCGAATGACAATTCGCCCTTCTGCGATATGGACAGGATCAGGGACAGGATCCGGTGTAGGGGCGAATGACCCTTCGACAGGCTCAGGGCAGGCAATTCGCCCCTTGCCGGCGCGGCAGGCTCTACCGAGGCCCTGGGAAAACGTTCACGCGTGAATTGAATCAGAACGACAGGTAACGGGCCATCGCGTCGCGGACTTCGGGAAGTTCGTGGAAGGTCTTGTAGTTTCGATCGACACGCTCTGAATCGAACACCAGCGTCAGCAGGTACATATCCCTTCCGGAAGTGAAGTGGTAAATCAGATAGTAGCTGCCCCCGCTGATAAATCCGCCTCCACGGCCGTTGAACGCGCTGGCGCCGATCGAGAACGCGGCGTCGAAGAATTCCAGCGAGTATTCATTACCTGCGGCGCGGGTGGCCTGTTCCTCGATGCTGTTCGAGGTGGTTTTGACTACCGACATCGCCTGCAACGGGCTCTTGTTGTTGTTGAACACCGTCCAACCCGGAATCTCGTCCATGTCCGAGTACCACGTAAAAGCGCCGTTGAACGACGAAAACACGGGCAGAGTCGGTATCGCGCGGTAGGACTTGTTCTTCGACATGAACTCGGCGTTGTCGAGCACCGCCTCGATCGCCCTGGCGTTCGAATAGTAGTACCCGGAAGACATCATCAACGAGACGACGTAGACGCCGTCGGCCTGCTCGAATATCGCGTCGCGCTGGATGTATCCATCGGTCGTCGTGGACGAAACCTTCGTGAAACGCCTCTGGTCGAACCTGGAGACGCCGTCCTCGACCTGTACGTCGGTGTTCGACTCGCGTGCGGTGTCGACCCACGCCTGAACAGTCTGATAGTAGCTGACGCCCTGGTCCAGCTTGACTATCTTGCCGGCCGCGTCATCGCCGGGCTCTTCCATGTTGTACAGGGGCTTCAGATTTCCATAGTCCTCTTCGTCATCCGGAACGCTGAAAAACCAGCCGTTCGGCACGGTCAGCAGGATGCCGTCGGCAATAACGGTGTTACCGCCCGCGCGAATCGATGAAAATCCTTCATCGCGCTTGACTGAACTTCCGCCTCCGGCGCAACCGGCCGCCATAACCGCGAACGACGCCAGAAGAACCAGTCCCAGCCTGCGCGAAACATGAACCATCGGATTCATAATGCCTCCCGCGTCATGCCGACGCATATGAATGGGGTCGAGTCTTATCTGCCGCCGGCACCATCGCCGCCGAACCGCCGTTCGATGGCGGAAGCAAGACCCTCCATATCCTCAAATTCCGCGACCATCCCACCGCTCGAGTCGATCATGAACGACCGGGGCAGGCTGGCGCTGCCATTGGAAATCAGCCCGTACTGGCGGGCCACCACCGAGTACTTGTCGAAGACCACCGGAAAAGAAGGGGCTATCGGCTCGAAGAACCCCCTGATGCGATCCAGTTCGGCCCCACGGTCCCCACCGGCCGGAACCGCCACCACGACCACCTTCAGGCCTGCCGCCTGGTACGCCCGCCCCAGTTCGGACAAGCGCGGCATCGCACGCTTGCAGGGCGCGCAGGCCATTGAGAAGAAGTCGACCACGACCACGCTGGTGCCCGGCTCGGAACGAACCTTGTCCAGGCTGAACAGTTTGTCGGAGAGGTCGTAAAGTTCAAACGAGGTTCTGGCGGGGGATCGCGCCGCGACCATCATCGCGGGCGCCATCACAATCGTAAGCGCGACCAGCAGTCCGGCAACCGAACACGAACGCATCGAACAACCCCCGGGTCAAGTCGGACCCAATCAATACCCCGTCGTGATCTGGGGCACAAGTTTCTCAATCGCCACGCTGAGGCCATCCTCGGTGCAGTCGAACTTCACCAGTCCGCCGCCCACCGCGGCTTCCTTCTCGAGGTCGACCAACTCGGAACTCAGCGTGCAGAAATTGGCGATCGTGGTGATCTGTGTCCTGAGTATGGTGTCCGCGGCCAGCGCCTGCCCGAGCGGAATCTGACACGACTGATCGTAGCAGTCCCGATACGACTCGGACTTCTCGCGGGCCACGACTGAAAGAAGGGCCTCGGCCTGACGGCTCTTGTCAATGACGATGTACGCGCGCGTCGCGTTCAGAGTCGCGCGCAGGTAGTCCGTTCCACGCGAGGCTGCCGATTTGCCGACCTTGCCGCTCAGGTCCTCAATCTCCATGACCGCCAGCTTGGTCCTGTTCTCTGACCGCGCTGGTTGCGGCGGCTGGTACACCGGTTGCGGCTGGACATACTGTTGCTGAGTTTCCTGGGCCGGGGCATATACGGCGGCCTGAACGACGCCGGTGTCACCCCAGACGCGCGGGAACTGATCCGTGGGCCGCGGAGGCGAAAACGATCCACCCCACCCGTCCAGTTTGGCAACGACCACGGTCTCGGCTTCGACATGTCCGCTGGCAACGTACGGCATCTTGGCGACTTCCGTCTCGACCAGTCGACGCTGCTCGGCATACATGCCGCCTCCGCACGCGCCCAGGAGCAACGCAACGATCAGCACCCACGGTCCCGCGACAAAAGCCAGCAGGCCGGAATTCCGTCTGTTCTTCACGGAGAGTCCGCGATCCATCATCGCTGCCCTCCTTCCACCGCGGCCCCGTCCGCCGGCCTGACCAGCAGGCCACCAGTCGAACCGGCTGCCGGGTCGACCGTCGGCACGGGTTGAATCCTGCCGGCATAGACGGCGGAGACCTCAACCGATATCAACCGCAACGCCTCGGTAAGGCCCTTCGACAACGCGCACGGCCCGGGATCGCTCGGGTAGTACAGTCCGGCGAAACACTTTCCCTGGCCGGTGGCCCGGTACTCACGCCCGTCGATCTCAATCGTCACGGTCACCATCTGCGTGTCCCAGGCGGTCGGAACACCGAAAAGGAACAACGCCCCGGCCGTGAAAAGCGCTATCAATTCGTTCGAGACAAGGGAATTCATGCTGCGTGGGCCGGTGGACCGGGACTCCACAATGACGCGAGCGGGCAATGTCTGACCATCGACTGGAACGGAGCCCTTGTTCCAGAACTGGTCCATACCCCGGATCACCTCGGTCCTGGGCGCGTCGGCCGCCGAAAGATACTTGAACGCGGTCAGGGATGCGGGTTCGTCAATCATGATGCGCGGAACGGTGACCGGCACTGGAGATTGCTTGTTGATATGGGCGGCGATATCGACATGCGCGCAACCGGCCGCCCCCGAAGCCGCCACCGCAAGCACGAACGTTACCAGAATGATTCTACTGCGCACGCAACCCCCGAAGCCGGCCTGATGGTGCCCCGATACGGAACCGGCCGGTAACCGGCATCTACTGACACATAACGACGCCGGATTATATACATCAAGGCGCGCGATTGTGAACCCCGTTTCCAGTCCGGCGGCCGGCTCGGCGAGCCATTCCGACTGGAACTAGCACGGTCATCAACAGCAAGACCAGCGACCATCCCTGAACCGGAGACGAAGAAGAGAACGAACAGCCGCCACCACCACCGCCGGACGTGTCTCGCACCCAGGAAATCGGAAGGTCCGTCAACCACGCAGAGTCCGGTGTCGTGTCCGCTCCGCCCTGCCGATCCGTCGGAACGTCCGATGGATCCACCTGGCCTTCATCGACGTTCGGCACCACGCAGTCCCCGTGCTCGAGCCCGTCCGTAACCGCCAGATCCCCGGAGGCTGCGTCCGGTTGTCCGGCACCACCGTCATCCGGCTCGAACACATCGATTTCATTGATTTCACCCACGACCGAACCGTCGACCGGACCGTTGTCCCCTGGCGATCCCAGGTCATCCCCGGTCGTCAGATCACCGGTCGTCGGATCGCCCTGATCGATGTAATCGACTCGACAGAAATCCGCCGCGGCACCCATCACGTCGGAGCGCGCATAGGAATCCGAGATGGTCTCGAACGGGAATCCGGCCAGTATCGAACGCCCGGCCGAACGCTCGAACGCCACCGCGGCCACTCCGCCCGTGGAGTAACGCAGCGCGGCCACGGCTCCGCCCACGGGCGTCAGCTCGTCCGGATAACGCGGGTCGTAGACACCGGCGGCCAGGCCATCGAACGAAAACGGCGCCACCGTCTCGAACGGTCCACCGTCCTCCGGGGAAACCGATCTGGTTCCGGCATCATCGCTGACGTACTCGGCCCCGAAAGCGGCGGCCATGAAGGCAATGTCCTGCGAACCGCCCCTTGCCCCCAGATCCCAGGCCACCTCGGTGCCCGAGGCGACAACGCAACCGCCGCCGTCCAGATACGCGGACACGACGGACTGCGCCGACGCGTTGAACGTCTCGGCCTCGGTCGACTCCCGACCCAGGATCCAGTCCACCATGCCGTACCCGGCCAGGGATACGTCCCCGTCGACAACGGCCTCGTCCGAGGCGCCGTCAAACCCGAATCCCGCGTCCAGAAGGCCCTGTCCGTGTTCGAACGAGTAGTCCCTGTGGTTGAAGTCCTCACGCACCCAGGCGTCCTGACGGTCAAAACCGTTCACGATCAGGATCGACGAATCACCACGTCCACCCGGAGACGCGGCGACCGCGTCGGATGCGTCCGATTCGCCGGCAGAGTTCAACGCCGTAACCCGTACCAGCGCCATTGATCCCGGGCCGACATCTGTGATGGCAAGGGAGGCGCCGGTGGTCAGACGGCCGCCGTCGAACGCACGTTTCGTCCTGGCGACATAGACTCGGTAACCGGACGCCCCGGGCACCGGCCGCCACGACGCCACCAGTTGCCCATCCACATTCCTGACGGCCAGATGGGTCGGCGCGTCGGCCAACGTTCCGGCGTCCGGATTCACCGTTTCGATCAGACCACGCACCATCGCCCGCGCCAGGATGTGTCTGAAACGAGGGTCATGCATCGCCTGGTTGTCCGACATTCGCCTGCCTGAACCGGTGGACACGTTCGTGAAATACGCGGATTCGAACAGGATGCCCGGAATTCCCGACAGCACGCGCAGTTCGCCAAAGTTCGCGACCAGCCTGCCCCGATTCGTCCAAGCCGGATCCCAGGATGCGCGAAGGTCCTCGAGGACCGCGTCGTGCACCGCGTACTGCAGGTCGGCGCTGCCCGACGGCACATCGCACGTGGCCGGATCAAGCGACTGATACTCGATCCCGCTCGAGCAGTTGTATCTGTAAGTGGATGTCCCGGTCACGCTCGCTGTACCGACGGCGTCCGCATGAACCGATATGAAGTAGTCGGCCCCGATGGCGTTCGCCAGTGCCGGCCTGAAAGTGACCTCGTTGTTGCCATCAAGCACGGCCGGCCCAGTTTCGCCGAGCCACCGCGCCGCGCCAACATGCCACCATGGATGTTCCGAGTCCGGATCGATGCCGCCACCTATGCGCACCGCGTCCGCAACCAGATAACATGAGGAGCCGTCGGGAACGTCCACCGTCACGGAAGCCGGACCGGCCGGGAAATAGAAACGCCCCAAATGCACCCACATCGAACCGTCCCGCTGCTGACTGACTACGTACTCGGCCGCTCCGCCCGGATGAACCACGGTGTATCTGACCGACTGGCACCTGTTGGTGCCGGCGGCCCACCTTGCCTGAACCCAGTAGTCTCCGTCGGCAGGCACGACGAAATTCCATGTGGCGCTGCCCGGATAGGTCACGCTATGGGTGCGATAGTCCTGACCCCATCCCAGTTCTACGTTCGCCCCGTCAGCCCAGTTTCCAGTCTCGGAATAACCTGGATCCCCGTCATCCACCTCGACGGCAAGAGGGTTCCTGTCCACCTGGCGGACGACGTAAACACGCGCGCCCGCCTGTCTAAGCAGTGGCACCAGATGGTCGGCCACGAGCTCGGCGTTATAGATGTCCTCGGTGATCCCCTCGCAGGTGCCACAGTCCGTGAATTTATACTGCGACCTCTGGAATCCGCCGTCCAACCCGCCTTCCCATCCATGGCCAGCGCCGACCACCACGCCCAGGCCGTACAAGGCGGCGCCGTATGGAAAGGCCGTCGTCTGCTCGGAGAATCCGGAATAAGGAGGTTGGAATTCGCGCCCCAGACCAGACGTCGGAGCCATGGGAACCGAAAGAAGAACCGCGATCGCCGGAACCGCGAATGCGGCAGGCAGACCGGAGCACCGTTTCGCAGACATCTCTCCCCCCCCGGGACAAAACCAGCTTTTATCGATTCTAACCACAATCGCGAACAAGTTAAAACGGTCAGTGAACCTTTTGAAGCAAGTCGAGCAGGATGTTGCATGCGGCATGAAAGGCGATCGGGGCCACCACCGAGCCGGTACGCTCGCGAAGCCATCCAAACAGCAGCGCCGGGAAGAACACTGCCAGTCTGAAAGGCGCCGGCACAAGGACCAGATGAGACAAGGCAAACAGGGCCGCCGTCACCGGAATGTGCCAGCCCAGCGACGCGCCCATCACACGCACTCGCCCTGAAAAAATCAGAGCCAGGCGGGACTGCATCCAGCCGCGATAGAATACCTCTTCGGGAAGCGCCACCGCGATCACCTGGACCAGCACCAGGTCCAGCATTCCGCCCCAGTCCGTTCCGAGTCCGCCGAATCCGGCGAACGGACGGCCGCTGACCAACCGTGACCAGGCCTCGTAACCCCCTATGTATAAAGGGAAAACAACGACACAGACAATTGCAGCGATCGCCAGGGGCTTCAGAAACGGCCGCGCCGACAGACCCAAGGCGTCCGGCCCGAGGCCAAGTTTCCACTCAAGAATGGCTGGGAAAAGCAGACAGAAAGCGGCTGGCAGTATCCCGGCATTTTGTGCCCAGAAACCACCCACACCGGCAATCAGAACCGACGCGAACAGCAAAACCTGGCAGACGATCCACCAGACCGCCACCTCGACAACGATCCTGCGATTCTGCGGGGGCATCGCTATGGTTTCCCGTCCGTGGCCTTCTGAAGCGCATCATCGGCGGCGTCGCCAACGGCATCGCCGGCCTGACGCAGGTCCTCGCGGATGGAATCGGCCGACTCCTGGATCCTGACCCTCATCTCGTCGGTTCCGTCACTCGAGAACAGATCCTGCAGCCTGTGGTCGGCTACAAAGCGCACCACCGCCGATTCGTCGCGGGACAGCGCGACCATGTTCCTGCCGGTTTGACGCTGGGCATCCAGGCCGACGGACACGATGAAATACGACAGAAGCAATCCGAGCACCGCGCCGGCGACGCAGCCAAGAATGCGGCTGAGCGCCGAAATCTTCGGATCCTTGCCACGAAGCTTCAACAGCAGCTTGATCACCGTCGCCATCAGCATGTACAAAACGGCGAACATCAGGATCGGCAGGCCGTACTCCCGCATCATCGGGGATCCCTGGAACGCGGACACCGACGATCCGATCACCGGCGCGTACGTCAACGATACCCAGATGGACCCGGCGGCGACCAGAACCCGCAAAAGCTGCTGAAGCAATCCAGAGATCGCGCCCATCAACGCGAAGAACAGAAGCAGCCCTATTGTCATGTAGTCAATCATGGTGCGAAGCATATTTCCCAATTCGCGCGTTTGCAAGGCCCACGGCTGGCGCCGTGGGGTTCAGGATATTGGGCACCGTTTCCCACGGCTCACGCCGTGGGCTCTGGATGAACGGCCCCTCGGCAAGCGAGGGGCCTCAGGCAGGACACGGATCAGCGTCAGGAGGCCGGTGTAGGGGCGAATCACATTCGCCCTTCTGCGACAGGGACAGGGACAGGGTCAGGGACAGGGTCAGGAGGCCGGCCCGCAGGGCCGCCCGTTCATCGTAGGGGCGAATCACATTCGCCCTTCAGGCACGAGGCTGGCGCCGCAGGCGCCGCCGAGGCCCTGGGACCACGGCGTGTTAATCCGCCCTTTCCGGCGTGTGCACAGACGCTTGAATGCACTGTGCCTGTGGCGCGCGGACGTGGTAAAGTTGGATACTCGTTCGACCAGACGGAGTTGAACATGAACAGACATATGGTCCCGGCGACGATCGCGATACTGGTTCTGTTGACGGTGGCGGGCTGCTCCGGCGGCGCCGTTCCGCTTGAGGACGACCACAACGCGCGGCATGTCAGGGAATTCGATATCAGGTCATCGGCGATAATGACTGACGGAACCGGGTCACCGGTAAAAGTCCGTCCTTCCGGGCTGTATGACGCATCACCCCTTGTGCCCGGCGACCAGCTTCTCGGCGCTTTCTACCAGCGTTCCGGCGTTCGCGCCGCGCGCTTCCCGCTCGGCTGGGGGTGCGACCTGACGCTCGATTTCGTATTCGACGACGAGATGGCGGCAGCCGATTCGGCCGAGTCGTACAACATCAACGCCATCGAGGGTCTTGCCGACGAACTGGTGAAATACCAGATTCTCCCCGTCTGGCAGGCGGCCTGGGACATCGGCTATGACGGCTGTGTCAAGACACCGACCTTCGGCGTGGCCAGCCGGCCCATCTCCAGTCCCGACCAGTGGGGCAAGGTGACCGCATTCTTCGCCACCCGCCTCAACAGCATGATCAGGCGCTACTACAATGCCGACATGCTGGCCAGAATCAACGATGCCGGACTGTTCGCCGGCTATGTCGAGGTATACCCCGACGCGACCGTGTCCGGCGCCTACGGGGATCTCAGCGTCATCGGCCTGCTGCAGGCATACGGCATCTTCCAGTCGACCCTCGAGGAATACGTTCCGCTGGACCCCGGCGACGGTTCTGCAAGCAAGCGCGTCCTCGGCATCATGGCGCCTGGAATCGTCCTGTCGTCCCCGGACGACCTCGATGAATCCTACTCGGCCATGAACGACTTCATCGACGAATTCGCTTCGAACGCGTATCTGCGCCCGGACGTGTTCTCGTTCAGACCCGAGGTCGACTCCCTGGCCAGCCTTGTCGATACCACGCTGGCCCTTCGCGCGAAGCTGGACGACAACGGACTTGCACGGATACCGCTGGCCGCGATCGGCGCCTCGGTCACTCCGGCGACATGGCAGCAACTCGAGATGTTCCAGGATACGCCCGAAAAACGCAGCATGTGGCTGGGCGCGTTCGCGGCGGCGGGATACGCCCGTCTCCAGCGCCAGCTCTCGCTCATCAGCCCCGGCCGGTGGTCGACTCTTCCGGCCGCGCAGGGCGAATCCTGGTCGGGCGAGGACCTGTTCCAGCGCGCGGACGGTAGCGCCATGCCCGCGATGTTCGCACTCAAGGCAGTCAGGGATTTCAGCAGCGCCGGCAGCGAACTGATCAGCTTCGCCAATCAGGATCCCGTGGATTCCCCGGCCCAGCTCGAGGTCACCGGTGACAAGGGCGACGACATATCGGTGCTTGCGTCCCGCCTTTCCGAGGGCGGCTACCAGTTCCTGGTCGTGGCTTTGCCGCCTGCTTCCGTCGAGCGCACCGGCGTGAACATGAAGTATGTCATCAACGTGACCGACGTCCAGGCCGGGACCACCGGCTGGGAGGTCCGCGTCGCGGAGATCGACCATGATTCATCGTCGTACAGGCTGATCAGTCGCGGTCCCGCGACGGTCGACGACGGTAACTTCTCTTTCAGTGCTTACATCAAGGGCCCGGCCGTTCACCTGATCAGGTTCTCACCGCCCGGTTCCGGGGATGACGAATAGCGGTCGCGAACACGAACCATCCGACAAGCAGCAGCAGTAATCCGGCGGCACCGGTCCCTGCCCCGCCAGTCCCGAGACTGCCGGCCGAGCACCCGCCGCCCGTTTCATCTTCTTCGCCCGGCTCGGTCCCGCCGGACTTCACGCAGACCCGACCCAGCGAACCCGCGTCCCTGCAACTGAAGCCTTCCGGACACCAGTCTTCGACGCACTCCTGGGAACAGTACAACGGCTCGTCCCGGCTGGTTCCCAGGCAGATACCCGACACGCAGTCGGTGCGGGCGGCACACTCGTCGCCGGTCACGCCGCGATCGTCGACCGGCATGCAGACCCCGGAATCGACCACGTCGTACCCGACGCACGCGGTCCCCTCGGTCGGGCAGAACCAGTCCGCAAGGTCGCACTCAACCCGGCAATAGTGGGTATCGGCGGCGTTAACCGCGAAGCACAGCCCCGACCGGCACTCGTCGTCCGACAGGCATTCCGCGCCCTCTTCCTTAGGGTCGGTCGGCGGGGTTATCTCGTCCCCGGGCATGCAGGCGCCAATAATCACGTTGCAGAAGAATCCGTCCGGACAGGTTCCGGCCGCCTCACACGCCTGTCTGCATTTGAACGCCATATCGGTGCCGGCCTTGCACAGACCGGACTCGCACTGGTCGTTGCCGGTGCATGCGTCGCCGACCTTCAGATCCTGAACCGGCTTCTTGAAACATCCGCCATATGAGCCTTTCAGCCAGCAGTACTCGTCCGAAGCGCAGCCCGAATCGGTATAGCACTTTTTGCGGCAGGTTCGCGTTTCGTCCAACGCCGTGAAGCAGAGTTTGCTGTCACAGTCGCTGTTCAACGTGCACCTGGCTCCAATAGTGCCGCTTACCTGCCCCTGCATGCAGAACTGCCCGTTGCCGGTGTCCTCGCAGTGATAACCCGACGCACACGTGTCGTTTCCGACGTTGCACACCTTGGTGCAGCGGTCATATCCGTCCCCCAGATCCATGCAGTACCCGCCATTGCACTGGATGCCGCTGGTGCAGAAAACGCCCAGCAGCGAGGCGCCGGGCGAACTGCCGTAAACGCCCATGCAATAGCCGCCGCTGCACTTCAGGCGGCCGCCGGTGAAGTTCTTGTAGTCGTACACCTCGTTCCCGTTGTCGTCACGGGTAACCATCCTGGGGCACTCCGAGTCGCGCGTGCACTTGTAGAACCCCTTGTTTCCCGCGTAATAATCAGGATCCGGGTACAGGAAGCACGCGCCCCTCTTGTCGTCGTCCTCCAGGCTGTCGGAATAGCCGTACGGGGAGATGTACGGCGCCATGGTCGGCTGATTCGGGTCGTCCCAACTGCCCCTCTCCGCGTCTTCCAGCCAGGAATGCTGCTGGCCGAAAAAGTGTCCGATCTCGTGAACCGACACGCCGGTGAAGCTGATGTCGTCCCAGTCGGACATTCTGGACGCGTCCTCGACCCACTTCCCGCGATAGTTGCAGTTGTTGAAAGCGATGTCCGCCTCGGTGATCTGCCCCGTGGAGTAATCCTGCATCGGCAGGGTCACACCCAGCGCCGACTCGCCGAACTGCCACTTCTGGCACTCGGTCGAACCCGACACCCAGACCAGTTCATTCTTGCCGTTTTCCTTCATAGTGATCGGCAGCACGTCCTGGCTGGACGAGTTGCCCAGCATCGTAAAGGTCAATGCACTGCAATCGATGTCCTGCCACGCCTTGAAAGTGGCCTTCATGATGTTCTGGGACTCGGTCGCGGTTATGCCGGACCCGTCGACGGCACGGCTGTCGATGTAGTAGGTGAGATCCGACACCGGCCAGCGGGACACGTACTTGAACGAATAATCGAAGTAGGGATTCTGGATTGAAAAGGCCAGGGTCTGCATCGGCAAGCTCAACGCGACAACGGTCAGGATCCCGGTCAGGATGCGGCGCGCTTTCATCTGGCACCCCCTTCCTGTCCGGACACGACCGACGGTTCATCGACTTCGCATTCCAGCCCCGTTTTGATCAACGCCTCCAGTTCGTCCAGCGTCATCACATCGGACTCCGCGGCGGCCTCCCGCGTCAACGACCTGTCGCGGGCCACGCGCGTCAGATCAACGGCCTCGCGCCAAACCAGCCGCCGGCCGTTCGCGTCCTCGTTGACCACATACTTGCCGTTCTTCAGCCCCGAAGGGATCCAGCCGCCTGGAGTCCTTTCAAGGAACAGCACTACCTCTTCGCCTTCGATGAACGACGGCATCCCCGGGATGAACATCGCCTTGCCATCCCTGACGCCGCCCGGGACCATAAACCTGATGGTCGGCCCGCTGGCGAATCCCTTGTACACACGATCCACGGCTACCGTTACCCTGGTTGCCAAGGGATACCCGACCGCGCTGCGGTTGGGCTCGACCGAAACGACCACGCCGGACAGAACCAGTTCGGAAACACCGGTCATCTCGGGCACGGTTCGATTCAGCACGGTTGTCGCCGAAACGGGCAACGACAAGATGACGGTGACAAGCAGCACGGTCAGCGAAGCCCGACTGGTCTGGGCCAGGCGCGTATTACTGATCGAATGGATCGAACGGAATTCATAAGACGGTCGCAAGACGGCCTCCGCAGAGGAAACAACCGGCAAATCATAGAGGACGCGACACCAAATTCAAGCCAATTCAGACATGGCATCAATAGCTCTTAATGAAAGCACTACTGTTGATTGATAAATATTCTACGCGCGCGTAAAGGCATTATCATTGCGTTCAGGCGAAGTGCCGAAAACTGGAAGGTCACCATGCCTACCTCTGACACGAGACTTGACGAACTTGCCCCCGCCACGCTCGAACGGATGCAGGACGCGATCATTCACGCCGGCGAACACCTCAGGCGTGAAGCCGCCCGCATAGCCGCGCTTGCCGGAACGGACGCAGCCGACGAGAACCCGCACACGAACCTGGACATCGAGGTTGACGAGATCCTTCAGGATAGTCTGAACCTGGCCTTTCCCGCCGGAGCGCTCTGGGTCTCCGAGGAACGACTGCCCCCACCTGGCCGCGCGGATGCCCGGTTCTGTTTCATCGTCGACCCGATCGACGGTACTCGCAACGTTCTTCACGGCCGTCCCGAAGCATGCGTGAGCGTCGCTCTCTACGAGAAGGGCCCCGGTGTCGTCTGGGGGTGCATCTACAACCCGTTCTCGGGTGAGATATTCACCGCGCAGTCCGGACGGGGCGCTTTCCGCAACGGTCAACGAATCCACGTGTCCGCGAACGGAGACCCCGGCAACGCGCTGTACCTGGTCTCAATACATGAAAGCGTCAAAGGAATGCTCGACCGCGTGAAATCCGAGATCCTGGTCAGACCGGTCGGCTCGATCGCCTACAAAATGTGCCTTGTCGCGTGCGGCGAAGGAGATGCGACCTTCACCATCAACCCCCGCCACGACTGGGATATCGCCGCCGGAATGCTTCTGGTCGAAGAGGCCGGTGGCGAGGTTTCCGACTCGCGGGGCGGAAGCATTCTCATCAACTCGCGGACACTGAAGGTTGACGGCGTGGTCGTCACCAACGGCCTGATCCACGCGAACACGGTGTCCGTATGCCGGACCCTGCGCGAGCAGATAGCGGCCGACAGCAATCCACTGGTCTGAACGGATACGTTCATGACGACAACAGCAATTGCAAGCTAGCCCTTGATTCCAGATTTTTGCAGTGGATCAGTTCTTGAACTGGATGATGATGTCATCAGGGTGGGCAAGTTCAAGCACCTGCCAGATGATGCTCTCGCGAACCTCGACATCGTTGCTGCGCAGCGCGAGCTGGTCCACTTCAAGGCTCGTCACGTCGTCCAGAAGCCGGTCGGTCCTCTCCTGGAGGGCGGCATGCTCCTCTAGAAGCACCTGATATTCCTTGTCCTCGCCGGTAATCGTGCTGGCGTAGTACATCCCTACGGCCGCGACCGACCCCAGCGAGAACAACACGACTGTCACG
>Ga0208459_1001419_pt1 | contig 22773 bp, 18 predicted proteins | sample AD_UKC087_MetaG_FD_184433 | JGI IMG/M metagenome (GOLD analysis project Ga0208459, IMG submission 184433) | Active sludge microbial communities of municipal wastewater-treating anaerobic digesters from USA - AD_UKC087_MetaG (SPAdes) (version 2) | ecosystem: Engineered > Bioreactor > Anaerobic >... | reverse complement strand
ATGCCACTTTTGATTTAAAAGAGGAGCTAAACTTTTTTCTTGAACTTCTTTCCATAAGACAACTTTTAATTATTTATACGTTAAATTTTTAATTTTGTTGTCCTAAAAAAAAAGACCATTATATACCCAATACCAAGCTCCAAAATCTTGTTTGACATTATCTGCTCTCAGTTTTTCAAAGCAACTTAAATATTGTGTTAACATCATAGCAACATCGCTATTTGTTGGCAAATCATTTTCATCAAAAATATCAAAATCTGCAAATGGTTTATAATCATCACCTAATAATACATTTGAATCCGAAATAATTCTATTTACAAATTTAAGTTTGAATTTATTCAGTGCATCATTTTGGGATTTCTTTGATAAAGCACTAATTTCATTATGCAAGCCTTCAAGTTGTGCTTGCAGTTTTTCAAAATTATCAACTTCTTGTTTTGTCATATGTCAATGTTTTATGCTGGACAGCTTCTTGTAAATTCAATATATTTCCGTTTAATTACTTCAATGGGCAACCTTTGTTTACTTTCGTAAACTTCTCCCATTAGTTTTAAATCACTATCATCCAAGACTAAAATACATCTTCTTTGTCCTGACCATAAATCAATAGTGTTTTGGTAAATATTCTTTGGAACTTTATTTCTTGTAAATATTATTCCGAATTTTCCAAAACTTTCTGTTAAATAGCGATTCAATTGATTTATATGCTCACGTTCTAACACTTTTACATTTTTCAATTCAATGACCAATTGTCTTGACTCATATGTATCATAAATGTCACTCAAGAAGTCGTAAGAGCGATTATTGTAAAATATTAAATCTCTAATTTGTGTACCTGAATCTGTCCTGCTTTGTTCTTGTGCGAAGTCAAGATGCGGATAAAGCAAAGAGGACATCGTTTGAACCATAAGGTCTTCATAATCCCTATCAGCGTTATCTGTTTTGCCAGTTGGAAGCTTTAGAATTGTGGAAACTTTACGTTTTGCTGAAAGAACAGGAATTTGTGTGAACAATGGGTCATTTGTCAGGTCTTTATTTTCTTTCTCTTTAAGTGATATATATGATTGAATCAGATTGTAATTGTGCCTGTTAAAATTTAAAATCTCTACACGATTGACCTAACCATCATAGTGCTTGTCAACATCCTTAATGTAATAATTCTGAAAGTAATCATCATAGTTTATCCAGGGGACATACTTTAACCATCTTCGAGGTGTGAAGATTATTGGTTGCTTATTTATTGGATTAATTGGCAAATACGTTTCTTCAATTTTAAACTGAAAGGTCTTGTAATCATAAATAGGAATGCTACTTTTTTCAATTGGAATATTTAGTCTTTTACATTGGTCTATTGTATAATCAACCAAGAATGATTTTATTAAGGAACAACTAATATCGCTAATTCTGTCTTTTGATATATTATCGACAAGCAATTGAATTTCTTCAAAATGTTGAAACCCCTGCTTATTTAATTGTGGAATATTTCGAAAAAGAGTTAAAATTTCGTTTGCGGTTTTATCTCCGATTTTTTTCCCTTGTCTGGTTTTAGAATTTCCTAATCCAACTTCATTACATTCAGAAAGTTCGATTAAGATTTGTTTACTTTCATTCTCTTTCCCATTAACGAAATTGTGTCCGAGCTGATTGAATAGATTTACGATTATAGTATGCAGTGAATTGTCTTGTTGAGAATTGATTTTCCAAAGAAGAAAAGGATCTACATAGAGAGGTATATCTTCATCCAAAAACGGTATTGCGAAGTCTACTTCTTCTTGCAAAAAAGGAATACCATGAAAATCATTTAACCTTGGTCGAATTAATGCCATTTTCTATAAAAATTCTATTTCGTTTAATTTCTGATATGTCTCTGATTGTTTCTCAAAATCACATATTCCTGTAAAGTAATGCCCCTTAATACTATCTGCTGTAAAATGCTGATAAATATTAACGTCTTTTATGAAAAACCTAAATGTTTGTCCAACCAATTTTGATAAATCAACTTGACTGAAATTAGGTCTAACTTCAAATTTTGCTGTGTAATTGGGTACTTGAGTTATTATTTTAATCTTTTCAATATCTGAATCGAAAGAAATTTCTGTGTTCCGAATAAAAGACTTTGGATATTTATCTTTTATTGAGTTAAAAATTATTTCGTCCAAATAGTCTTGTGGAAATAATTCCTGTTTGGGATAATGTAAAAGTCTCAGAAACTCATTAGGTTCAGGGTCCTTTTTCAAATAATAATCTGTTTGAATAGTCCGCAAATAGGCAATTACACCAATTACAATTTCTTGGTCATATGAATTGTGAGAAACAATGTGTATCTCTTTCATAATTTTCCAATCCTTAAAATCAAGCATTTTTATTGTTTTCATTAGTCTAAGTTTTGTCGTGTTGTTTTTTTAAGCTGCCGCATAACGCCCAGCAGCTTGGCGAAGGTGGCGGCTCGCAAATGTTGATACGGGCGACAAACTTGCAAGTTTACAATTCCCTTTCTGCGAGCCTACACCGCCACTTTTGCCAAACTGCATGTTATCTGTCGTTTTTTTACTCATTCCTTTTTCGTTTCATTTCCTAAATTCCCAAGGAGCAATAGGTTTATTGTCTGCCCACAATCCTTTCTTATCTGCTCTTGCTTTATTTTCAAGTTCAGCGTATTCTTCCGTATTGTCATATTTTTTATAATGCCACGCCATACCTGCTTTCAGCATTTCAGCACTAATATCTTTTTTGTCAGAAGTAAAAACCCAAACAATTGCTCTCTGCCAACGGTCTTTATTCTGAATTTTTATTTGCACTTGTTTTCTGAAAATTAAATCGGAAAGTGTCTGTTTTGAAAGATTGCCAAATGCTTGTTTTTTCTCTGGTGCGTCAATGCCGTAAATTCTACATTTTACTTGTTGATTGTCGTTTGTTAAACCTGTAAAAGTGTCTCCGTCTGAAATACCAACTACTTTAACTGAATACTCATCTCCTTTTTTGAATTGAAGAGTTTCTTTTTTTGCCTTTTTGTTTACGACTTGTTCTTGTTGAGCGGGAGAATTATTCCCATATTTCCTGTGGTGTGAAGCATTATCACAAGAAGTAAATAAAACAATGAGAATTAGAAGTATAAATGAGTATTTGTGCATAGTATCAGTTTTTAATTTCGCCTATTTTTGGAATAATATGAATGAGAAAACGTTGATTTTTACTTTCTATTTTCTCTCGCATAGAACCGCCTGTGCCACTTCCTGAAATAAGTACTTCGCATTCTTTGCCAAAATTAATATTGTTGTTTTCCCAAATTTTTTTGAGTGTATATGCACGCTTATAACTCAATTCATAATTATGTCTATCGCTTGCATTGTCCTTTGACGCTTGCCCTTCAATAACAATCAAAAACTGAATGTTTAAATCAGGATTGTTTCGGATTACACTATCAATCCTTGTTTGAATGACTTTTCCTGCTTCTATTAGGGAATTTTTTGTGCTGATATCAAGGTCTTTTTCTTCTGATTTATCTTTGTCGAAATTTGCTTTTATTTTCAAGACAAGTTTTTTGTATTGAGTATTGTAATCAAAGTAAGTTGCATCAATGTTTTGAGTTGATTTTGTTATTTCATCCATCTTTCTTTTTTCGATCAACTCTTTTTCTTGTTCTCCGATTAATCTGATATTGTCTTTCATTTTGTTATGCAACAAAACAATTACTAATACAAAAAGCACCAACATTACAAAAAACAATGAAGTCATCAAGTCAGAATAACTTGCCCAGAAAAAGGATTCTTTTTTGTTTTTGCTCATTTCTATCTTTTAATTATTAGTTGTACAAAATCAATTCCGACATAAATAAAAACAGCAAAACCAATAATTTTACAAGTGATATTTACAAACCTTTTGGTGTCTTTTTTTATTTTCCATTTTCTGCAAATGATTTCGGGTAGAGCAAGGAAAATGAATAAGCCTAGAATAATTTTTATGATTATCATTGTCATAAAGCGATTCAGATTAATGATAAAACTTTCAGTATCAACTCAAAAAAACAAAATATAACAATAACACTACTGCCTGCAATAATCGCAATTTTTACCCAACGTGGAATTGAAAAATCTATGGAATTTCCACCTGCTTTTTTTGCCAATTCTTTGATTGAGTTGGACAAGTCACTTATTTTTCCGTTTTGTTCATTCATCGCTTTTTCCAAACGAGTAATGCTGGCGATTTTGTCGCCAATTTTATTCAATTCGTCCACGAATTTTGTAGTGTCTTGTAGTTTTTCTGCAATTGTTCTTTGTTGGGACTCAATGGATTTTAATAACGTGTCATTTTGAGTTTTGAACGCAACTTTAAGCATTTCCTGTTGTGTTTCTAATGTGTCGCCTATTTCAGAAATTTTTCGTTCAAAAGTTTCCTGCATTCTCCCTAGTGAAATGTTGAAATTTTTATTAAATTCTTCCAAAGCAACATTTGAGTTTGAATCCACCTTATTAAGTGTTTCGGCAAGTAAAGTTTTTCGTTGTTCAATTTGTTCCCGCTCGGCTTTAAAGTAACTCCCAATTTCTACGTATTGATTTAACAGCAAATCGTTATAATCTTTTACGTTTTGCAGATTGGCAACCCATTTTTCGAGTACATTTAAAAGTTCAAGATTTTTTGTTGTTATCCTTTTATCTTGTAGTTGCGAAATCAGCTTTATGAGTTCTGCTTGCTTATCTGACGTATCCACAACTTTGGAGAGCGTGGCGGTAAATTGAGCATTGTTTAGAGCAAATGTTTGGTTAAAATCCGACAAATCTTGTGTCATTTTACGCAAAACGCTTGCCGTGTCATTCGACAGTTGCGGCAACAGTTTTTCTTGAATCCAACTAAGAAAAGTGTTTTTGTTTTCTTCCACTTTTGCTCGTGAGTTTTTTGCAATATAAGAACCAATTGTTGTGAGAATTATACCGAGAGTACTTGTTATCATTGCTACTGCAACTCCCAACAATAAAGGACTAATGCCATCTATCATTGCTTTTTCGCCTCCCTCAATCACTGTATTCAAATCTAGTTTTATTAAGCCTATCAGAATACAAGCCATTGTGCCGACCAATCCTAAATATAAAGGTATTGGTATTAGTGTATTGATTTCATCTTCTTTGGCATCGGTATTTCTATCAACTATATCTTTTATCAGGTGATAGTCACTTACTTGTCCTTTGTTGCTTGATAGATATTTATTTATTGAGGATACGATTACTTTAAAAATCGGATTAGAGCTTTTTGAATCAATGCCTTGCACAAAACCATCCATCGCATTTATACTAAGGTCGTTTGTGTTTGGAAAGATTTGTTTAAAAACTTTGAGTTTTGAAAGATTTGCCCCAAATACAAGAATTTGAAGAATGCAAATGATAATTATTACAACTATTTCCATGTTTTTACTCGAATTTTATTTTTGCTTTATTCTCAGGTGAAACTTCCCATTTGTCGTTTATGAATTTTATTTTACCTCGTTTGGCAGTTCGTACTGTTTTTGCGTTATGTACCGAACCTTCGGTGTCGCATACGTTATCAAAAATGGCATTGAATTGACTGCGAGCATCTTCAATAGTACCACAATATTCAAATTCAGCAATACCATCTTTTTCATTTATTAGTTTGAAAAAACTACCATCGGGAGTATCAGAGGTGTTGCTGAATGTGTGCCCTGATTTGCCTTTTAGAAATTGGGGAGTCTGTATTTGTGTGTTTCCATTGTCAACTAGTTTTTCATTATCACTTAACACTAATCCCTCTTTGATTTTTTTTGCAATGGAATTAATAAAATCGTCATTTTTCAAAAGTCTATCTATCGTATTTTCAACTTTATTTGTAATCGGTTCATCTGTAACAGCAACGAGCGGAGAAGTAGGAGAATAATCTTTTTTCAAGACAAATTTATTTTCAAGTCGTTTGCTTTCTTCTACTGTTTTCTTAACGTATTCTTTTAAAAAAAACATAATCCAAATTAACAAAACAATCAGAATAATTAAAACAATTGAAAATGATACAACCCAAAACCACGGAAATTCAGACCTTGAATTATTCTCATTGTTGCTATTTGGCAAATCATTCAATTTTTGTTCTACCAATTTTATATTATTACTCAATTGCTTTTGCTCGTCAGTTAGTTTATTCTCAACTTTACTGATTTCATTTTTCAGCTTTGCAGAGTCTAATTTATTTATCTGAACAAACTGGAAAATAACTAATACAAGTAATATTGCTAATCCAATGTATGTCCAATTGAATGAACTCTTTTTACTGTTTTTTGCCATAATAGATTACTTATTTTGTATTCGATAAATTTTTATTGCAAATAGCATCACTTAATTCTTTAAGCATACCTACAAGCGGATAAAAGAATAGCGTTTCTTCAATTACTTCATCATCAGAAACTTCTTTCTTTTTCAATTCCCAACCATTTTTGGCATAAATGTCTAATTTCTTGGAACAAGTTTCTTTTGCAACATTCACTGAATCAGCATTTAGCTTATAACCATTATTTGAGAAAAAAGGCAATAATTCGAAAACAAAATTTATAAATACTTTTGCTTCCTCAACGGTTTTGTTGATATAATCACTGTTAATAGATTTGTTTTTATCTGCTTCTTTTGGCGAATTACTCAAATCAGTTGCATCATGCTGAATAACAGTATTTGTTCCATTGCTATGTAAAACTATTTTTTTCTTGAAAATATCGCCGTAAGATTCAGGCTTTGTTACATAAAAGCCTCCCTTACAAGTTGCCTCTTTCGGTTCATGTTCATTGAGAATAATTTCCAAACCGTTTTCGTGGTATTGATTTATGTTATTTACTTTCGTGAAAATCAATTTAGTATAATCGGCTAATAGTTTTCTGTCATTTGTAAAAAGAGAAATTACACGCGAACCGTTTCCGCTGAATACAATTTTATCAGGCATTTCAAAATCCTTTGCTTTCATTAATTTTGCTAAGTGATAAATAATGGCTGAATAGAAAAAGATAAATGTAATTTCCTGTGATTTGGGTTCTTCTTTCAGTTTTTTACTCAAATTAGCGTTTTGTGAAAGATTTTTACCTGCATCAACTACTTTCTTATTATTACCAATTGAAAACAGGAAAGAGGCAATATCAGACGAATTTTTATTATCCACCATATCTTGAAAAATTCGGAATAAATCATCGTTCTCGCTGATTTCAGTTTGTAATTCTTCTTTTATAGCATTGGCAAATTGTCGTACAATTCCATTTTTTACACGTCCTGTTTCCGAATAACCATCCCCGAAAATAGAGTTAGCTGCAAATCGAAACGAAGTGATACAATCCGCATTTTTACTGCCACTTGCAATAACAATGTCGGTCGTTCCACCGCCAATATCAATGGTAACAAGATTGCTCGAATTTCCATCACGCACATAATACTCAAAAGGTGCAACCGATTCGGTAATAGGCACAATATTTTTTTTATCATCGCCGAAATATTTTTTATAAGCATCATTCCACGCGTTTTCAAAATTATTATATCGACCTCTTTCCATTGCTACAGGATAGAACCAACGTATTTTGGTTTTTGATAAATCGCCGTTACCAATAATTACTTTATTACGGAGTAAAAACATTAATGATTCAATGTATGCTTTTACCTGATTTTTGTTGTCAGCATTGTCAGACCATTTTAAATCGGTGGTAATTTCGTTGTATGGACTTTCAAAACGTTTTTCGTAAAGTACCGCAGGGCTTGCTTTTTCAAATGGATAGACGTTACTCCAATTTGTTTTTTCGCCGAATGAAAGTGCAGAACGCATTGGAAATTTAAACTCACTATCGGTATAGGCGGGAATAAATTCTTCATCAAAAACATATTTCAATGTATCTTCTCCACCATGCAACCAATGAATTTGACGCTCATTTTTCTTATCTTTTGAATTTTCAGAAATGTCAAATTTTTTCTCTTTATCACTTCCGTCTTTATATTCAATATGCGTGTTTGTGGTTCCAAAATCTACTGTAAATACAAACTCTTTTGAGCCGTTTTTAAGTTCCAAATTTGGCACAACAATTCCACTTATTCCGTCATAGTTTATTCTAACGTAATCAAAATTTGAACCTTCAAGCGAATAATTTTTGAGCTGTTTATTGTTCGAAAATGTTTCGTTGCAAACGGATTCTCGTTTTTTAGTTGTGTCAATCGCCGAATCAATTTTCACAAATTCAGCGCTGTATTTTTCTTTTTCCCTGAAATCACAAACTAAACCAAAGCGATAATGAGCATCTTTATCTTCTGCAAATCGTACGTTGGGAAAAACAGCACAATCAAATTCTGACGGTTGAATAATTTTGTAACCTTTATCTCCACTATCTGTATAAGTTCTTTCATATTTTTTCCCATCTATTTCCAAAGTTACTACAGCAGAATTGGTAAAATGTCCTATTTTTATTGATTTCTTTAAATCAGCAATTTTATAATGTTCAAAAAATGCTTCTTTTACAGGTAATAGATATGTGTATTTGCAGTCGTTTGGCAAATTGCCGTCAAAAAAACTATCTTTGCGTATGGCATAAGGTAAACGGATAATATTATCTTCCAATAAATCGTCAACTTCAAGAATTTTTTTAATCTTGTCTTTGTTCTCTTTTGTTTTGTCAGCTAAGTCCAACCCGTAATAATATTTTCCCAATATTTCTACATCGGGAGAACGTAATTGTTTGTAATTTTTCACTTTCCCGTTTTCATCTCTCACAAAGTCGGTAATGTCAAAATCGGTAGCGCTTTTCCCATTGTTAATTGATACTTGCTTTTGAGCGTTAAGGTAACTTTGAAGTTCTGCAAAGATATTTTTACCAGTAGCATTACGGATTTCGTTGTTTACTGCAAACCAAGTATAAAGATATTTTTGAAAATCCCAATTACGCAGACATAAAGGCACAATTCTTTTAAACGCTTTATGAGTTGATAATTGAATGTCAATTTTGCTCATGTCATTTGCTGAACTAAAAAACAATGTACTGGGAGAAGTAGCGCCAATCATTTCGCCAGTTGCTTTGTGTTTGAGAATGTAAATGCATTTCATTTTGTCGAAATTATAGGTTTCGGCATCACTGTCTAAAAATGCTTCAAGTGTTTTATATAGGATTTTTTGAGTCTTTACATTTGATAATTCAGGTAAATTTTTTGTTCTATCCCATGAGATAACATCAACAATTCCTTTTGATTTCCATTTGTCGAGCGTAAAAAATATTTCGGCAATATCAAGCGTGTCGGAAACAATTTTTTGATATGCTTTTAGTGCTTTTTCGCCGTAAGCTGCAACTTCGGCAAAAGCTGTTTTCACTAACGCAATTCTTGCAAAAGGAGAAGGAATAGAAGTTGGTTGATTGTCAGAATTTACATTAGAGCTTTTTATCGCATTTCGTTGTTTTTCGCCGTACATATCTGAAACGGCCCAATGTTCTATGGTATTTAACAAACCATAATCGCCCTCATTTTGCAAACGGAATATGTATTTTTCTGTTCCATCTCCGTTGTTTTGAGTTGTTTGATTGATTAATGCTTCGGTTGCACGATAGAATAATTCAATGAATTTTTCTCCAGTATCATTTTTCAATGAAGTATTGGTTTTGGAAATTTGTCGATTAAGTTCGTTATCAACCAAGGCCCAATCGTTATATCTGAAATCTGGTTTTACAAACAAATTTATATTTCCATTTACAAAATCGAAAGCGTGAGAAGTTGTAAGATTGAAAGGTATAAATTTACGGCTTTGTTGTGTCATTTCCTGTAGCCAATCAAGAAATAAGCATTGTATGGTTTCAAGGTCTACAATATTATTCCTAAAACTACCTGTAAACCGATTATGTGCGTAGGGTTGATATTTGTTTTCTTTACTGAAAATGTCATATTGTGTAATTCTCTCTGCTACATATTTATCAATTCCGTCTTCTGTTTTTTTCACTATAGTATAACCCATATATTTTGCAAACAGCATAAAACGAGAGAGTGGATTAACGAGTAATTTTTGAGTTTCAGCCGATAAATTGTCAAATCCTATTTCTGTAACATCCGAATTGATACCAAATTCTTTATAAATCGTTTTTCTGTTACCATTTCCATCTTTTTGGAAGTTCATGGTCGTTTTATCAGCGTTCACAAAGTCAAGAATAGACATTGCAGCTGATAGTTCTACAAAATGAGCATCGTTTTGTTGTTCTTTTCCTCCTTCGGCATATTTATACTTCTTTCGGTTTGTATCGGCAATGTAATACAACGTATCAAGTTTGCCGTTCTCGTTTTCATAATAGGATAGTGCCGCACGAGTTTTATCATTGAACGTATCAGAATCTACATTATCTTTTTTATCTACATTGAAATACGGCAGTACAGAAATAGCACCAATCGGAGCTTCGTTTATTAAACCCCAATGTGGTAATTCTGTACCTGTAGCATCTTTAAGATTTTCCGTTTGCAGTATTTTCCGTAATAATGGAAAACCGCTTGCACCAGTTCCGCCAAATATGGAAGAAATAATGAAAATTTTATCTCCATCTTGAAAATCAGAAGCAAACGCTTTGAAAATATTTTTATCGTCAAACTGATTTAATACCACGCTCCCGATATTTGGATTTCCTTTAAACCCATATTCGGTATCCATGTTTAACGTGTTTTCAGAAAACAGCATTTGAGACAATGCTTTGTTTTCGTTTTTTTGGTCGTCAAATCCGATAAATTGAGCAAATTTCTTTGTTTCATCGTCCAATTTTAACAAGAGTTCATTGCCGAGTAATTTGATTTCGGTATTGAAAAAACGATTTTTAATGTTCTTTTTATCATCATTCTTGGGTACGATTTTATTGACTGTGATATAGTTTTTTAGCAGACCATCAGTTCTTGAATAATCACCATTGCCCTTGTCTCGGTCAATAATTATTGGTACAATAGTATCCGCACCACATTCAACGCCTGCGGACAACAACATTGTCAACGATTTTAGCACTCTTGAGCCTGTGCCACCTATTCCGAATATATATAATTTATTACTTGCCATGATTTTAGAATTTTATAAAAGGTGAATACTTGCAATTTTGACTGCCCCATTTTATTAATAACGATATGAATAAGAAAAGTAGAGCGGAAATAATAAAGTTTGTGAAGCCAAAGCCAAGACAATTAAGCCAAGAAATATCGGCAATATCTGACGAAATATTCTCGGAAAGCATATCAACAAATGTTACTCCAAAGCCAATAGTAAAATTTAGAACTGCTATGGGCAATAACCAAATCAAAAGCCACTTCCACCACCTATTTTGGCGAGGGTGATTTAAAAAGTAATAGTATGTTACACAGGCTATAATGACAAGAGCCAATGTGATAATACCAACTATTGAGAAAATATTAGATTTAGAGTAATCGCCTATTGTCTCGTCCCAACCGCTTAAATGCTCGGCTAAATTTGAACCGAATAAAGATATAAACTTGCGATAAATTGTTTCAAACATATTCTTTTATTTTTTAAGATTAAACTTCATTGTTGTGTAAATTGAACTTCCTGAAAAATTGTATGCCTCATAAATTCCTTCAGCTAAATACTTAATACCAAAAGTTTTATTGATTGCATCGTTTTTGTATATATCAAGTCCTTCCTCATCATTAATATCATAAATCCATTGAGGAAATTGATTTCTTAAAATAATTTCCAACTCGCCTACAGAAATTTTATCTGTAGTTAGTTTCATATTATGGGTATAATTTGTATTAGGATTAGTATTGTGCTCTATTTCAATAAAATAATCATTGTTTGGTTGTTTGTTTATCAAACGAGCATAACTCTCTGTATTTGTAAGATATTCATCGCCTAATAAAACAGTAAAAAGAGTTAAATCCATTCCAATTGTAAACATGAAATTTCCTTTATGTGCTCCGTTTGAGGCTTTTTTGATATTATAGATTGAGGTTTTTGTCGATTTTTTATCACGTTCAAAAGAGCCAAATTTCGGACTATTTAGAATAGCATAATCAATTTCCATATTTAATGGAGGTAATAGAGTGTAGGAATGTTGAACACCGCCGCCTATAAATTTTGTATCGGGAATATGTGCTTTTAATAAAGCAATATTTTCAACATCGCCAATAACCCAAATGTAATATGGACGTGAAGCATCAATATTTTCAGGCTTATCTTCACGATTGAAAAATCTCCCTTTAAAATTTGAAGATAACTGATAAACTATTACAGCTGTATTTGGGAAAACTTTCAGATATTCAGCCATTGAGGTTTTTATTCCTATTTGCTGATTAACAAGATATTGTTGTGCATCCTTTCCTTTTCCAGGAGAGAAAATCCCATCTGTCACTAACACGGAAATTTGATTATTATTTGTGCTTTTCAAAATAGACTCAAAAACATTAGAAATATCAGAAGTGGCAAACACACACTGATTGGGTTTTAGCTTTTCTATAAAATCCTTAACATCAGAGCCTTTTGCGATAGGCTTGTCATTTATGTAAAACAGATTTAGTGTATCGGTTATTCCAGAAATTTTAATGTCGGTCAAGTAATTATATACAGCCTTTTTAAAATCTGTATCCCCATTTACATAACCAGCCATACTACCAGAGTTCTCAACATAAACATTTACAACAGGTTTAATTTTAGAAGTGTCTACAGCAGGCACTTCTGGTTTTTCAGGAGGTTTGTTTTCTCCCTCTTTTTGAGTACTTGAATTTCCGCAAGAGGCAAGGAATAATACTGCCAAACAATAGATTAAAATGTTTCTCATACTTTTATTATTTATTCTTGTTATTTTTATTCGTACCTTATTTTCTTCTCTCAATTAACGCACGCACTTTCCTAAAATGACAGATAACGGTTACGTATATGAAACGTTTGGCACTTCGAAGCACATTCCTGTCATGTTACAAGTACTTTTGATACGGACTGAAATGCCAGATAACCCACTGACTGCCAAATGTTTTATATACGATGTTATGCACTGGCTTTTTTCCCTTGAACAAATATAAATATATTTTTATTACATTTGCAGAAATTTAATATTCTATAATTATGTATTCGGTTTCATTTGCATTCTACTTTAGACCTTGGGCAACTATCTAAGTGATAGACAGTCCATCCATTAATTTAATCGAATAATGTGTTGTCATTTTTTTATAATGGCAATGCGGTCAATGATTATTTTCCTATGATATAATAGTTTGTATCAAAACTTTATTTCTGCGGAATGAATACTGTCTTATCACTTCCCTGTGATTTGAACCTAAGTATTCATTTTCAAGAAATAAGTAATGATAAAAAATAAACTGCCCGTAAGATACACGGGACAGCATTTTACTATAGATAAAGTGCTGATAGATGATGCAATTAAAATTGCGAAAATAAATGAATCCGACACTGTTATAGATATTGGTGCCGGAAAAGGTTTTTTGACTGTTCATTTAGTTCGTCAATGCACAAATCTAATTGCAATAGAGAATGATAAATCGCTATTGTCCATTCTAAAAAACAAGTTTTCTAACAACACGAATGTCAAAATTATTGATTGTGATTTTAGATGTTACACCATACCAAAAAGAAATTTTAAAGTTGTGTCTAATATCCCTTTCAGAATAACTTCTGAAATTTTAAAATCCTTGATGTTTGATAGTGTTGAGCATTTTATGGGTGGTTCATTGATAATGCAACTTGAACCTGTCCAAAAGTTATTTTCAAAAAAAGTTTTCAATCCATATATTGTGTTTTATCATACTTTTTTTGATTTAAAACTTATGTATGAAATATCTCATGAGAGTTTTTTGCCACCACCAAAAGTCAAGTCAGCACTTTTAAAGATTGAAAGAAAAAAATTGTCAATAAGTTATGAATTGAAAAGAAAATATCTGAATTTTCTCACTTTCTTGTTGCAAAAACCCGATTTGCCAGCCAGAACTGTATTAAAGACAATATTCAGAAAAAGTCAAGTCAGAGTTATTGCTGATAAATATGGAATAAATCTTAATTGTCAAATTGTTAGTTTGGCTGCAAAACAATGGGAATGTTGTTTTTTGGAAATGTTGGAGAGAGTTCCTGAAAAAAACCATCCCTCTTAATTGTTAGTTGATTAGAGTCTGATTCAGTAAAACAAAATTATTTTTTTTACTGAATCAAGATTAACTGTTTAATACACCATTTTAGTCATTAAGTAACTTCTATTTTACTTCCATGTAATATCCACAGGATTGCGTCTCGGAATAGAAGTTATTTTATAACTTGAATATCCAAATAGCATTGGACAAGCCGCTTTACGTTCTTCTGGTATTGATAACAAATCCTTTAATGGTTTATAATTGTCTATAGCCAACTTTACGAATCCAGCCCAACATGTACCGATACCAAAAGCGGGCGCAGCAATATCAAAATGAGTCAAAGCAATAATTGCTTCGGTAGGGTCATCAATTGGCTCAATAGGAACATGTGCAAAAAGTAAATGGGGAGCATTATGGCAAATCAAATCCAAACCACTATCCCAAGTTGAAATTATTGCAGGTACATAATCTGCTAGAGGATGTGATGTGTTTTGAATAGTTCGCATCCAATCAACGGTTAAACTTGCAACACGATTTACCTCTGATGGTTTATGAATAACAATCCATTTTACTGGTTGTCCATTCCCTCCAGATGGAGCATAACGGGCTATATCAATAACTTTAGCAATTAACTCTTTCTTAACTGTCTTTGAAGAATAATGTCTCACAGAACGTCGACTTTTTATATACAATGCTATATTCTGTGGTTCAATCTGACTATCCAAAAAAGACGTATTAATTTTTTCGTCAAGAAGGAAATCTAAGGTAAGAGCCTTCTGTGCACAAAAAGACTCACAATGACCACATTTTAAACAATAATCCAATTTTTCTTCAGGTATAGTTGGATAATTTAAGGCTGTCGATTTATCAATGATTCCCATTACACATACAGTTGCGCAAGTATTGCATTTAGAACATGTTTTTCTGTCTATAAGAATTTGTGGCATTTTTGTCTCCTTTAAATTTTATTCATTAATACTACTTGTTTGAATCTGATTGTCAGGCTATTTAAATGCAATGAAATTTTTTAAGCTTGTGCATAACGGTCGGCGGTATGAAACGTTGGGGATTTCGGAGCTGCGAACCTATCAACCGATAAGAACCTTGCCAGCGAGCGATGCACTTGGCATACCACTTAAACCCCAATGTTTTATGACCGCGTGTTAGGCAACGTTAATTTTTTCTTTTTTCTTGTCTAAAACTGTAAATATTATCATTAGTATAGTAGCAATTAATGCCATTATAGAACCAAAATAAAATGGCGCATTTGAATTAACCTTATCATACAATAATCCTGCAATTAAACTCGCAGGTAATAAAGTAATTCCAAGTACAGCATGATAAATTCCAAATCCCGTCCCTATTAAGTCTTTACTAACAATATCAGAAATCATTGCTTTCTGGCTACCATCAGTCAATGCACTGTAAAATCCATACAGCATAAACAAGAAAATAAAAACATTTATACTATTAAACCTACCGAAAAAATAATAAACAATTGCATATACTATAAAACCCAGAATAATCAATTTTTCACGACCAATTCTATCCGATAATTTTCCAATCGGTATGGCCAGCAAAACAGATACTGTATTAAATATCATATATACAAAAGGAATGTATGATTTATCTATACCTGTTTCGCTTGTTTTTACAAGCAATAATGCATCTGCTGAATTACCAAGAGTAAACACGAAAATTATAATAAGAAAGAAATAAAACTTTTTGGGTAAAAGTTTTAATGAAATCTTATTGGTGGTTTCTTTTTTTTCTGCCTTTGCTTCTTTTATGAAAATAATAATCGTTAATACACCAAGAATTGCTGGAATGGTTGCTAATAAAAATATGTAAGAATAATTTAATGGAAAAATAGATAACAATAAGAAAGCAATCAAAGGACCAACAATAGCCCCACTATTATCCATTGCTTTCTGAAACCCAAAAGTTTTACCAGCTTCATTTTTTTTAATAGAGCCACTTATAAGGCTATCTCGTGGTGCCGCTCTTAAACCTTTTCCTATGCGTTCAAAAAACCGAAAAAATAAAATCAGAATTGGTATTCTTGCTAATGCATATAAAGGTGTTATAATGGCTGTAATACCATATCCGATAATCATGAATGGCTTGTTTTTACCAATCTTATCACTCCAGTACCCCGAAATTGCTTTTAATAATGATGCCGTACTTTCTGCAATCCCTTCAATTAAGGAGATAGTTGTTTTTGATGCTCCTATCGACAATAGGAATAGTGGCATCACACTATATACCATTTTGGTAGATGTGTCTGTGAAAAAACTTGTTAATCCGGTGAAAAAAGCATTTTTCTCTAATCCAAATATTTTTTTCTTTTCATTCATTTTATTAGTCATTCCGCAGTGTCTTTTTTAATGTTGCCTAACGGTGGCGTGTATGGTGTTGTTTGGCGATTCGAAGCAGGAACCTGTCAAACCGCTACAAAGTTTATTAGATGTAACGCCCTTGAAATTAGCACTATCCGCCAAATGCACTATACACGATGTTGTGTGCCCGTGCTTTCTGTCCGCAGTCTGTCTGTGCGGTTGGGCAGCCATACTCTTTGGCAAGTTTTGGCTTGCGCTTGGGCTTGTACGACTTGCCAATGTGTATGGATGCGAAGGGTTGGGCATATCTGTTTATAATTCTATTGTCAAATTTTCTTTTACAGCGTCCTTGAAAATCTTACTTGTCTTTTGATTGTACAGTGGAAGACCTACAAGTTTATAGTCTTTATTTTCAGCTTTTAACACTTGTTTCTGTCCGTATTTTTCAGTGATTTGTTCCAGAAATTTTTCTTTCCATCCTTCTTTACTATCCTGAAATCCACCGGAAGCGTCTTTAAATTGTGAACCTTTTGGCTCAATGAAAACCTGATAATAAAGTTTTTTCTGTTTTTCTTTTAAAAACAATAAAAAATCCGGCATGAAGCCGCGACCTTTTTCAAAGTCGTAAATTTTGTAAACCTCTTCATTTCTCAAAAGATAAACCTGCTCATATTGAGCTTCGAAATTTCCCATAGTATCCTTGAGGAATTCAATTAAACTGCGTTCTTCACTTGTGCCATAAAAACCGTCAAGAACATACCAGTCTTTTTCAACAAGTTCTTTGTGCAAATATTCATTTTCTGGTTCTTCAACAACTGATTTTTCCTTTTTCCAATCAGAATAATCTTTAAATTTTACTGGTTCAAACTCTGAACCGATGGTTGGATTTGAGATGAATTTTAGTTCTGTTGAAATTTTACCAAAAAATGCTACAAGAGCGTAAAGTTGATTTTCATTATCAAGATGTTCAAGTTTTTCAATATGTTTAGGAACTATCAGATTTATGGGAAAATCTCCTAAAAATTCTTCCTTCAGAATATCTTCTAATGAAGAAATAGCCAATTCTTCTTTGAGTTTATTAAACCGTAAAATGGAATTGTCTTTTTTTGCATGAACATTTATTGCTTTACGAATAATATGTTTTTCAAAATCTTTAAGTTTTTTAGATAGGGTATTGCTTTCGCTTTCGCCTGCCTTTAAACGTGTTTCATCTTCTTTTTTATCTAAAATAACCTTCGTTTCTCTTAATCCGAAACGCTCTATTTTAAATGTAAAATCAAAATCTTTTTTTATTTCTTCAAGTGTTCGTTTACGTTTAGCCGGATTTTCGACTTGTTTATTGCGATAGAGTTTTACATCTTTTACAAAGTCTGATTCTTCGAAATCAAGTTTTAATTGAAACTTTTTAATGACCTTATCATTTTGAGGAAGCAAGTCCTGTTTTTTTAATTCTCGTTTCAATTCATCAATGTAACGGTGGTCATCATCACTATGGAAATAAAATTCTTCTAATACTCTTAATTCATGGTCAAGGTTATTATCAAATTTTCTTTTTCGCTTCTCTTTGTCTTGATAAGAAAATGGATAATAGCGTACACCTCTACCAATCAATTGTACTTCTGAAACTGTTGCCTGACCGGCTTTCCTTCCATTACTTGAACTACCTTCATCACGACCTTCATACAAACGTACAATGTCGTAAAGGTTCAATACATCCCAACCTTCGGTTAACCTTTTTACTGTAAATATTGCCCGAATATGGTTTTCCTTATCCTCTAAACTATTTAAAAGCCGTTCTGTTTCTTCGTCTGTTTTTTCTTTGGTTTTTGTGCCCGATTTAGAATTTGTTATTATGCAATTTCGCTCATGAAAGGCGTATTGCAAATATTCGATAATATCTTTTATTGAAATATCATTCTCTTTGATGTACCGCTTTATATCAATAATCCGGCTTTTGCCTTTTTGATATGTTTCAGTAATATTAAATAATTCTTTTTCATCTACTTCTCCTAAAAAATCAAAATCCGAAGGCGAAAGATTATTTATGATGTCAATAAAATACTTAAAATCTTCTTCTGAATTATTCTCTTTTGATTTATCAATGAATTTGCTTCTGAACAATATTACAGGTTTGAAATTTGCAAGACCATTTTCAACGGCAACTTTATAACGATACCAGTTAAATAATAAGGCTTGCATAATGCGTTTTTTCTTGTCAAAAGATGATGAAACCAGATTAATCTCTTTTGTATATCCAGCTTTCAGAAAATCTTTGAGGTCAAACTTGTAAACCGTTTTATCAATGTATTTTTGAACTACTTCTTCATTGGTCGGTACGGTTGCTGTAAATTCTAAAAGGGCATTATTATTCGGTTCATCCTGTGTAGTTTTGCCTTTTTTTAAGATTAAATCTATGACAGTATGTTCCCAGCTTTTTTCAATATCTTCCTGGCTTGCATTGTCCATCAACTCGGTATTTAAAGCAAGTTTGGTTTGCCCGTTTGATTTTTTTGTTGCAGCATTCAAGTGGTGAGCCTCGTCACCCAGCATAATTAAATCCCGTTTTTGCAAATCTTCTAAAAAGATGCTGTCTTCTTTTACAATGTAAACAGCATTATGTAGTTTGTGAATTGAAGTAAAAAGAATTTGAATATCGTCTGTGTCGTTTGAAAAATTATCGACCTTTTGAATGTTGACTATTTTCTCATCTATTACAATATTTTTTTTGTACAGATATTTGTTGTGACATGGGTCTGTGAGGTTATCCTCTGTTTTACCTACAATATTATTTTGATTAACGAAAAAGATAAAATGGCGATGCCCTTGCTTGTAATAGTATAAGATTAAGGCAGCCATGAGCAAAGTCTTTCCCGTACCAGTTGCCATATTGAACAACAAATGAGATGGGTTTATATCTTCTTCTACTTCCTTTACCTGCTCATATGTTAAAAAATTAATTAATGCTTCTTCCTGCCATGTAAAGAGTTCATATCGCAAATTATCGGTTATGTATTCCGGGATTTCAGGATATTGCAACCTTAGTTTAAATGCCTTTTCTGGCAGCGTTTCCCATAAATATTTATCGTCTGCCATAATTTATAATTGATAAAAGTTTTTGGTTAATGAAATATCTTCATCAGAAAGCTTAAACTGACTATCTTCCATGTCGCTAACATTCACATAAAGCTGATTCAGGTCTAACATGCGAGCAAAAATTTCCTTTTGTCTGTCAAGTTTTAGTTTCTTAAATTCCGGCTCATTAACAATCTTTTCTTTAAAATCTCTGAACTTAACATTGTAATTGAGAAAATATTTTTCGTAGAGTTCATCAAAAAGAGTGATAAGTTCTTCTAATGATTTACATGACATTATTTTGTCAATTGCTTTCTGGTTGTTTTTTGCAAGTTCGCAGTAAACAAATGAACCGCCACCCTTCCAATTTACAATATTAGATATGCCGGATTTATCACCATTAATTACATTTTTTAAACGTATTTTAGAGTTATTATCGCCATAATCTAGTTGTTCAATTCCAATGAATTGTCGCTTCATTTTATGAGCAACTGCACCAGTTGTTCCACTTCCAAAATAAAAATCCAGAATTATATCACCTTCATTTGTAGTCATATCTATTATTCTCATCAGTAATTCTTCAGGTTTTTTACCATTCGTAAGACTAACTCCTCCTTCATTTTGTGTATTTTGAAAATCAATATCTGTCCATAAGTCACCTAATAGTTGTGCCATTTTTTGTTGACCTTCAATTTCTTTAAATACATTTGATAAAAACGATAACCTTCCTCCATTATAAGCAAACATTTTATTACCATCTTTTTCAATATACACTACTTGATTTTCATTTTCGAGACTAAGACTTTCTAAATCCTGAGGAATAGAATTAACTCCACGAAAGATTTTATCTTTATTATTAAATATGAAATCATAAAAATCATTTTCATTTATAGAGTTTTTATTAATAGTATAGTCTTCTTCAATAATTCCTTCTTCAATTAAAACATCTTTGAGTCTTCTGATTGTATAATTACCTAATTCATCTTCAACAAGTATTGAATTGTAATGAGTATCCCATTCCGTTTTTTCTGAATATTGTGGTTTAAGTATAATTTGGGTTTTATTCTTATAAACCAGTATTGAATCCTTATTTTTTAATATAGTCTTGTCTTTATGTTGTGTTTTATTACCTGAGATACTATTAGATTTAACAGTGATTGTTGTTATATAAAACTGATTTCCAAATATTTCATCCATTAATACTTTTAAATAAGCATCTTCATTAAAATCGCAATGGACAAACATCAAACCATCCGTTTTCAATAATTCCTTTGCTACCTTCAATCTATTTTTCATAAAGACGAGCCATGAAGAATGATTAAAGTTATCATTATAAGCAAAACTATCTCCACCTGTATTGTATGGTGGGTCAATATAAATTAGTTTTATTTTTCCTTGAAACTGTTCTTGTAAAGCGTGTAAAGCCAAAAGATTATTCCCTTTGATAATGAGGTTGTCAGTAATTTGTCCTTTTTCATTACGGTTGAAAGAGGTAATCTTTTCTTCTCCTTTTTCTGTGTATCGTTTAATATTGGTAAATGCTTTTGGTTCTGTTAAGCGGTCAATTTCATCTTTTGCAAGTATTTGATTAAAGAAAATTTCTTTTCGTTTTGCTTCTTTTTCAATATAATCTTGTTCTTTTTCGTCATATTCAAAGTATGTGTCAGTACCTTCTTCTGTGCTTTGTCCACCCTCTAATACACAGTCTTTGTAAGGAAAATCTAAAACTACATCGTCAATATCCTTAAGGAATTTTCCGCCTGTACTTAATCCAATCCGGTTGGCATATTGTGTATATGAGTTATCAATTTTATTTTCGTCAAGGAAGAATTTAAAGTCATTTTGCTTAAAAACATAAACGTCCTTTACTTTCAGAAAAAACTTTTCTCTCGTTGACTCTTCATTGAGCAAAAGGTCAATTAGTCCTTCGTCTAAACTGCTGGCATATTCATGTATCAGGTTTCCATTGAGTTCTCCACTATCATCAACCAGTCTTTTATCTTGCTTGAGGATATTTTCAAGGACGCTTTTAAAATTTTCAGTCATATTTTTGTCTCTATTTTTTTAAGTCTCAAATTTACAATTTTCATTTCGGTCTTCTTGTGTGCGCTGGCAAAAATTGCACTCTTTGGCAAGCTTTGGTTTGAGCATCGGCTCGTGGGGCTTGCCAATGTGTGCAATGCGGGTCGGCTATCCCTATTTTTACCAAGTTTTTCAATATGCACGGTCTTTTTTTTAGCATGGCACACAACATCTATTTTACGCAACAAAGATACAACATTCGTATATATTAAACTTATAACATTCGTATATTATTTTTTGATTTAATTCAAATAAATATTATATAATCCAATATATCATATAAATAACTAAAATAAAAAGAAGTAAAAATATTTGTATTTACGAATGTTTTGTTATATTTGCAAAAAATATAGTCTTATGCAAATTGAAGCCTTATTAGCTGTATATGAAAGAAAGTTAGTACTTCAAAGATACAGTAAAAACTCTATTATTAACTACAAAAGTGCAGTTAAAAGTTTTCTACAGATTGCAGAAAAAAAAATTAACAGTCCAAATGAGCTTGGTGTTACTGAAATAGAAAAGTATGTTTTTTGGAAAATAAATAAGCACGCTGTAAGTCATTCTTATCAAAGGATGATAGTGGCATCAATAGATAAGTTTTACCGATTGGTGGTTGGTGTGGAATTAAACTTGAAACATTTGTATCCTTCACGCAAAACTCACACGTTGCCGAAGTATTTAAGTTTGAATGAAGTAAAGAAAATGATTGACTTAACGACAAATCAAAAACACAAATGTATTATCAAACTATTGTATGGTTGTGGATTGCGTTTGAGCGAGTTGTTAAATTTAAAAATTACAGATATAGACTCCGATAATATGGTTGTTCATATTAGAAATTCAAAGGGGAACAAAGACAGGGTGGTTATGCTCTCTAATAAATTATTACAAGATTTGAGGGAATACTTTTTAGTATATAAGCCCAAAGAGTATCTGATAGAGGGACAGTGGGGTGGAATATATTCCGAAAAAAGTGTGCAAAATGTGGTAAAAGATGCGGCTGTGAGAGCCGGGATCAAAAAACAGGTAACTCCGCATATACTGCGTCATAGTTTTGCTACTCATTTGCTTGAGAATGGTACTGATATTAGATATATTCAGCAATTATTAGGGCATTCATCAATCAAAACGACCGAAATTTACACGCATATAACCGATATTTCCAAATCAAAAATTAAAAGTCCATTGGATTTTTTATAAGGGGCTATTTTGATTTCGGA
>Ga0208459_1001417_pt1 | contig 22797 bp, 18 predicted proteins | sample AD_UKC087_MetaG_FD_184433 | JGI IMG/M metagenome (GOLD analysis project Ga0208459, IMG submission 184433) | Active sludge microbial communities of municipal wastewater-treating anaerobic digesters from USA - AD_UKC087_MetaG (SPAdes) (version 2) | ecosystem: Engineered > Bioreactor > Anaerobic >... | reverse complement strand
CAGGCCTACTATTATTTTTTTGCAGCCCTTTTTTGCTGCTTTCATTATAAGCTGTCCCACCCCGTAGGTTGTTGTAAGAGCCGGGTTTTTTCTGTTCTCAACCAGTGGCAGGCCCGCACATGCAGCTATCTCGATTACTGCCGTGTCTCCAATCAGGCCGTAGAAGGCCTCCATATCTTCAAAGTAGGGATTGCTAACTGTTTCAAATACCTTTTCACCCCCTAATGCAGACAAAAAACAATCCACACTGCCTTCCCCTCCATCAGCAACAGAAATAGATACTACTTGGCAATGCGGAAAATGCTTGTTTATTTTATCAGAAATAATTGTGCAGATTTCAATAGATGTTAATGTTCCCTTAAAGGAATCAGGAATCAATACAACCTTATTCAAAAGTAAACCCCCTGTGATTAATCTTCGACTCTTTTAATTTTTGCCCCTAAGTTCATGAATTTGTTTTCAATATGTTCATAGCCTCTGTCTATATGCTCAATATTTCTTACTTCCGTCAATCCTTCGGCTATGAGGCCTGCAATAATCAAGGCGGCTCCTGCTCTCAAGTCTGTAGCTTGTACCACTGTTCCCTTTAAGCTTCTGTTCCCTGTTATTTTAGCCTGCTTCTTAGTAAATTCTATGTCTGCTCCCATTTTAACCAGCTCATCCACATATTTAAACCTGTCCTCGGATACCCCTTCAACTACAGTGCTTTCGCCGGATAATGAGGATAAGAGCACTGTCATGGGCTGCTGCAGGTCCGTAGGAAACCCGGGATAGGGAAGAGTTTGAATATTTACGGGAACTAATTCCTTATCGTAATAAACATGTATTGAATCACCGTATTCTTCTATGCCCATTCCCATTTCTTTAAGCTTTGCAGTTATAGGCTCCAGGTGCTTGGGTATTACATCATCTATTATTATATCTCCTTTTGTGGCAGCGGCAGCCACCATGTATGTACCTGCTTCAATCTGGTCCGGTATTACCTTGTATGTACAGCCTGTCAATTCCCTCACGCCGTTTATACGTATAACATCTGTTCCCGCTCCCTTGATATCTGCTCCCATTGAGTTTAAGAAGTTTGCCGTATCAACAATGTGAGGCTCCTTGGCTGCATTTTCGATTATTGTTTTACCCTCTGCATAAACTGCTGCCAGCATAATATTTATGGTAGCTCCCACACTTACCACATCAAGGTAAATTTTTGCTCCTGTTAGTTTATCAGCTTGTACGGTTATCCTCCCATCGGGAGCAATATCAACCTGTGCTCCTAATGCCTCAAACCCCTTGATATGCTGGTCAATGGGCCTCTCCCCTATGTCGCAGCCCCCGGGCATCAGTGAGGAAGCTCCCTTAAATCTTCCCAATCCTGCACCAAGCAGATAATATGATGCTCTCATTTTTTTGGATAATCCGTTTTCCAAATAGCAATTCTTTATATTGGCTGCATCTACATACAATGATGTATCATCTATATAGTCTGCCTGGGCACCTAATTCCCGCAATATTTGCAGAAAAACATTGACGTCCTTTATTTTTGGTACATTTTCTATGATGCACTTTCCGGAGCAGAGTATTGTAGCCGGTATTATTGCAACAGCTGCATTCTTGAATCCTCCGATATTTACTTTCCCTTTAAGCTTTGTGCCGCCTTCTATAACAAATTTTGACATAGTACTTCCTCACAGTTTATTTTTTATTCAATTCCGGGCAGATGTATTTGTGTTCCATCGCTAAAAATAACTTTCCACGTGGGGTCGGAATTTATTCTTTCAATATTTTGCCAATTTTCATCTTCTACACTATAATATGTCATTTCTATTTTTGCAATTTCTTTATTTTTTATTTCCGGATAGGTTAAAATTCTCGGTAATGCTTCTATTGCATGTATTGTGCGGATTTTCTCGGTTATTTCGGAAATCGAGATTATTTTTTGCATTTCAAATTTATAAATTCCTTCCTTATCAATAAAAAACTTCATATAGGAATTTTCTACAGAATAATCATTGTATCTTTTTGTATATATATAATTGCATCTGTTTTCTGAAATATGCTTTAAATTTTCAGCATATCCCCCTGCATCAATATTATAGTCTTTTATAAAGTTTTCAATTTTTTCCTTGATATTCAAATCTCCGTCTATTTTGCCGGGAACCCCGCTCCGCAGTTCCAGTCTCAGTTTCTTGCCGTCAATAACTTCCAGGATTTCTCCCTTTTTATTGCTGTATTTGTACACATCCTCCAGGGGCTCGATTTTTTCATGTAAAAAATTTTCCAAAAACTGTGAATCTATGTGAATTATTTCATACTCTGTATCCAAAACAGGCAGTGTATAAGTTTCCGCAGGTATTACAGCATTTATTTTTATGTTTTTCTCATCTAAAAGTTCTGACACCTCTTGGGCAAATTCCTTGTCCTTATTAGGATTATAGTCTGCCCTTATCATATTGCCTGAAGATACAAAAAGAAAAATATTTAAGATTAAGAAAGCTGTTATTAAAATTGTATTTGTCTTATTCCAATCCATGTTATTCTCCCTGCCACTCCTCAATCAAAGCACCTGATATGGCATTGAATATAAATGTCTTTTCGTTGGTTTCTATAACCCATACCACCCTTAAAACCTGTTCTTTTGAAATTCGCGATAAATCAAAATACCCAAGATAGATATTGTTGATTTCTTTTATCATTTCCTGCTTTAACGGTCTGATACTAGCAGCTGTTTCCTCAGTGGCCTGCTCAGATGTTTCATTTGCAGGATTATCTTCACCGGCTGTTGACCTGTCAATATTTCTTTCTATTACTTCAACAGCGGGAAGAACCTGTATTTGGGCCATTTTATACCCTTGTGCATCATCAATGTTTCTGATAAATCTTTTGTATGATATAACATTGTTTCCTGCTACATCGATTTGAAGAGCTGCATTCTCCCTAACTCTGCTGAATAATATAGGTCTTTCCAATATATTGTAGGAAAATGTAAACCTGTAACCATCATTACCTTCCAAAAGAATATTTTCTACATTGCTCAAATATCCGTTTTCTGGAAAGCCAAGGAATTCTTCAATAAAATTCACAGCCGCAGCAAAGCTTTTATAAACATCCAGCTCATTATCCGGCTCAATTGATGCATCGTAAAAATCCAGGAGACCATCCTCGTTGATTTTCAGTATCTTTTCCGTTCTGTAAACATAAACCAGGTTTCCGCTAACTTCAACAGACTTTCTTACATAGTCATAATCATTTCTGAAATAATCCCTGGCGATTTCATTAATTGTATCAATATCGAATACATCAAGCTCCGACTGGACAAAAACCGGGTTGAGTGCAGTCTGCTCCAAAGGAACAGGTACCTGTATTGTTTCATCCCCTGCTTTTTCCTGCATGGAATACTTTGTCCTTCTTTCAAAATCAATTGACCTCACCATATCTGTCAATTTTTTCGAAGAGCTTTTATCGCTTGTAACTTTTATGTTGTTTTCACCGTTGTAAATATATATTGAATTATTGTCTTTTAAGTCAATTATAATATTTTTTATACTTTTTACGATTTCATCAACATCATTATTTTCAATTTTCATGTGGGTGGTAAATATTTCAACAGGAATATTGGTGTTGAAGTCAAATTTCAGATATTCTGCAGGAAATGCCTCTGTTTCGGTTACAGTGCCATTCGAATCATTAAAGGCATCATTTATTACATTTAATGCTTCCTGCCACAATCCTATTTCATCTGAATACAAAACAGTGTAGTTATCATCATATTTGATTATATTTTTAACCGGTCTGAGTACCTTCCATATGTCCGCTTCAGTTTCTTCCATGCTCTCATCTTCATAAGCATTGGGGCTGAAGAATTCAGGAAGCTTAAGCCATACATTGCTGCTTAAATATATACATATGACCACCATGAACAACAATATTGTATTTTTTATTCTAATTTTTAACATAATATCCTCTACTCAGGAATTGTAATAATCATTTCAGTCCCTTTGTTTAAACTGCTTTTGACTGCTATTGCACATCCGTTGGCTTCTGCAATCTCTTTGGCAATTGACAGTCCCAGACCTGTTCCTCCCAAGCCCCTGGCTCTAGCTTTTTCAACACGATAGAATCTTTCAAAAATCCTGTCCTGGTCTTCTTTTGGTATGCCCGGCCCGTCATCTTTAATGCTTACAAGAGTATTATTGCTGTCTTTTTTTGCATTAATCCAGACATTTCCACCTTCAGGTGTATAATTAACAGCATTTCCTGTAATATTTAATAAAACTTGCTCTAATCCGTCTCTGTCAAACAAAATATTTATATCCTCAGGAATATTTAAATGCATGCTTATATTTTTGTCTTTTATTTGAATTTGGAGTTTTTTTACGATAATATTAACTATATCCGATAAATTAATACTGTCCTTTTTCCATTTAGTCTGCTCATAATCCATTTTTGAAAGGCGGAGCAAATCATTTACAAGCCTTGACATTCTGTCGCTCTCCGAATTTATAACATTTATAAATTCTACCGCTGTGTTTTTTTCTTCCAGTGCCCCGTCCAAAAGTGTTTCTGAATAGCTTTTGATTGTTGTTATGGGTGTTTTTAATTCATGGGATACATTTGCGACAAATTCTTTTTGAAGCTTATCAATTCTATGCTGCTCGGTAATATTTTTAAGTACAAGAATCACGCCCCCTATTTCATTTTTGTTATTCATGAAAGGAGCGTAATCTATATTGTAGGTTTCCCCTTTCTTTTCTGCCAGGTCCGTGCCGCGATAAGCCCTGGATTTTATATGGTCCATGGATATATTGTCTTTGAGGTTTACTATTATATCATCGAATTTCTGGTCGGTACTTTCAAGGGATAAAATATTTTTTGCCACCGGGTTGGCATGTATAATATTGCCTGATAAATCAACGGTTAGAACTCCGTCGGCCATGTAGGTGAAGGTGGTTTCCATCTTGCTCTTTTCCTGCTGAAGACTTGACATTGACCTTTTTAGCTGGTCGATAAGGAAATTGAACATGTTGCCCAGTTGACCTATTTCATCGTCTGATTTTACGTTTACCTTCTGATCAAAATCACCCAGTGACATCTGCCTGGCTTTTACAGTAAGTTCCTTTATGGGTCCCGTTATGCTTGTTGACAGTACCAATCCTAAAAATATAGTTAAGGTCAGGGCTATTATTGTTGCCTGAGTCATTATCATCCTTGATTCATCCACTGTATCATAAATATAATCAATATTATTGATTAGATAAATGTAGCCTCGAATTTCACCGTCTGTCTGCACAGGGAAAGACATGTGATAATAGAATCTTTTATTCTGAGTATCTTCAAATTGTTCTGCCGGTGCAATGTGGTGAGAAGACCCGTCCATTGATTTTGTCAGTATGTAATTGTCTATTATATTGTAGTTGAAGGCGCTTATTCCGATTGATTCATCCACGCTGCCGGCAATTATTGTCCTGTTGTTATCATTTAAGATTACATAGATATTCTCATTGTAGCCTACCTGCACGGTGCTGATGCTTTTTTTGATTTCTTCAACGTTTTCGTCCCATACTCCTGAATTTAATGAGCTGTAGGATTCAATAATTGAACGAATTCGGGCTTCCATGTTTTTTATATTCATGTCAAGCTGAATTTCTTCAAGCTGATTTACTATATAAATGCCCACTATGGACATGGCAAGGAAAACCAGTAAAAAATAAATTAAAATAAATCTCCATCTTATACTTTTAAACATAATGTCTCCTGGTGAAAATGCCAATATTTCAAAGCACGCAGTCTCATTCACAAAAATATCTACTCCCTTTGGTCGTATATTTTTGGAATTCATTGCGAATGACCTACCGCTATTTTTTAGAAAAAACACTCTAAAAAATAGGGTTAGGGCATCTCCTATTTACTCTTAAAATAGTATCCTGTTCCCCGTTTTGTAATTATATATTTATCCTCATCCGATTCAATTTTTTCTCTAAGTCTTCTTACCGTCACATCAACTGTTCTTAAATCGCCGAATTCATATCCCCAGACTTCCTTGAGAAGGTGTTCTCTGTTAAATACCCTGTCCGAATTTTGAAACAAATACTTTAAAAGATCGAATTCCCTGTTTGTAAGATCTATTATATCTCCATCCTTCATAACTTCATATGTGTTCATGTCAATGGTAAGATTCCCTACAGAGACAATTTTTGCTTTCATTTCCTCTTCAACCTTTGAAAGCTTCACTCTTCTTAAGTTGGCCTTTACTCTGGCAATTAATTCCTTGTTGCTGAAGGGCTTTGTAATATAGTCGTCAGCTCCCAGTTCAAGTCCTGTGACCTTGTCATCTTCCTGTTCTTTTGCAGTAAGCATAATTACAGGCATTACGTATTCCATCCTAATTTCCTTTAAAACATCAAATCCATTTTTCTTAGGAAGCATTATGTCAAGTATTATTAATTCCGGTTCCATTTGGTGGACTGCCTTGATAGCCTCATCACCGTCATAGGCTGTCTGCACTTCATAGCCTTCCTTTTGAAGATTATATTTAATTATTTCAGCTATAGGTCTTTCGTCATCTACTACCAGTATCTTAGGCATTATTTCACCTCTCGCTTTAATTTCTGTCTCATTATCATGAATATTATATTATCAATTCAAGCTGTAAAATCGGCTTGCTCCATACCGATACAATAAATGCACAGGAGCAAAGACCTTAAGTCTTCGCTTCATTTATCGTATTTATTATAACATGTTTTTCAAAAATGAACACCATCTTTATTTAAAAGCATAAATTAAATTAGGTAGGTGAATTTAATGAGAAACAGTGCAGATATAAATAAAGTATGTCCCGTCATAAAGGGACAGCTTTCATCAAGCAGCAATATTAGTATACCCGTTATTATAAGTTATAAATCCAGCAAGAAGATAAAGGAGGGAGAGATCAGTTCCTTATCAGGCAAATTGAAACACAGTCTTCCCATAATCAACGGCTGTGCATGTGAAATGAATATTGATTCAATCCTTCGATTAACATCCGACCCGGATGTCGAATTCATATCCTATGATTCAAAAGTATTTGTTGTAATGGAAGAGGCAAGAAAAACAATCGGAGCCGATTATTCTCTGAATACCAAGTACACGGGAAAAGGTGTAACTGTTGCAATAATTGATACAGGTATAGCACCACATGCAGATTTGATTTATCCTGCAAAAAGAATAGTAGGCTTTAAGGATTTTGTCAACAACAGGTCTAATTATTACGATGACAACGGCCACGGCACCCACTGCGCAGGGATACTTGCAGGCAGCGGGTATTCATCCAAGGGCAGATACAAAGGAATAGCGCCGGAAGCAAATATACTGTCAATCAAGGTACTTGACGAAAACGGAAATGGAAATACATCGGATATTCTGTCAACAGTCCAATGGATTATTGAAAGCAAGGAGGTTTATAAAACTAAAATAATAAACTTTTCCCTGGGGGCAATCGCCCAGTATAAGGAAAGGAGGGACCCGTTGGTAAAGGCAGCAAACAGAGCAATCGAAGAAGACCTCATAGTAGTTGCCGCTGTAGGCAACAGCGGGCCTATGCACAATACAATATTATCTCCTGCAACAAGCAGGTATGTTATTTCCGTAGGATCTGTAAACGACAGAGGGACGTCTTATCCTAAAAATGAGACAATTGCCGAGTTTTCAAGCAGAGGACCCACACTTGACAGAGTACGCAAACCGGATTTAATAGCTCCGGGAGTTGATATTATTTCTTTATCCAGTAAAAACTTAAACGGCTACACCACATTGAGCGGAACATCGATGTCAGCACCCATGATATCAGGGGTTTGTGCTCTGCTGTTGAATGAAAACCCTGATTACAGCCACTTCGACATAAAGAGAATACTCCTTAATTCATGCTCTAAAATAAAAGCATCCTCCTATGAGCAAGGTGCAGGTGTTCTAGATATGAGGCGTATTTTTTCATAACAAAGGGAGCTTGCGCTCCCTTATGCTATGACAATATTTTTCCTTTTCCCATGGATTGAGCCTTTAACAGCAGTTTCTCAGCTTTTTCGATGAATTCTTCCAGGCTTTCCCCCCTGTATTCAACAACGGCTCCGCTTACATAAATATTGCTTTTGTTTATATTCAAGTCATATCTGCCGATTTCCATTTTGAACTTTTCGATAATTATCTTTGCAATATCCAGCTCTACATTATTTAATATCATTATAAATTTATCATTTCCATACCTGCCAACCACATCTATTTTTCTGGCGGACAAACTGAGTATATGTGCTATATCCTGCAAAACCATGTCTCCGGTTTCCATGCCGTATTTCAGGTTGAAGGCTTTAAAATTGTCAATATCTATTAAAAATATGCAAAATACAGTTCCTTCTTCCTTGTAACATTGTATGCTTTGTTTTATGCAGTCGGTAATAAACTGAAAGTTATACAGGTTTGTAAGAGGCTCAATGCTTGCTCTCGATTTTATTTCATTTTCCAAATGTTCAATTTGTCGGTCCTTTTCAAGAATTATCCGCCTGATTTCTCTTTTATTAGTTAAATCTTGAATTGTCACATAAAAAGTATCATCTTTAAATCCAAATACATTAAACCTGACAAACTTTTCAAAAGCATTTACATATTGTTCAATGACTGTGTGTTCACTGGTCATTGCAGCTTCACACAATATTTTAGGCCAGTCAAAAATTGAATCTGAAAGATTGGGAAACACATCTGTCATTTTTCTGCCGATTAACTGGTCCAGCGTTCTGCTGGCAATTTGCTCCAGCTGCTTATTTGCATAAATTGCTACAATATCAAATTTCCCCTCATAGCAGATCATCCTGCAATGAACGAATGCATCTGATATGTATTCTGCAAACTCTTTCATATATATCCCCCCTCAATAGAAATCATCAGCCTCTATACTTAAAAGTTTTCTTACTGTCTTGTTTACCGTTTCATATTCAAAGCCTTTTCCTATTAAATAGTTCGACAACTTTGCTATTTTTTTACGGGTATCGGTTTCCTTTATGTTTGGAAGTTTTTTGCTCCCCAGTATTAAAGCTCTTTCTTCTTCGCTGTCTTGAGAAATATTCTTAATTTTTTCCTCTATTATTTTTTTGTCAATTCCCTTGTAATATAGAGCTTCCTTTATTTTACGCACACCGTCTTTTGAAATGTTGATTTTATCATTTATAAACATCTCACAATATCTATCATCGTCCAGGTACTTTTGTTCTTTAAGGGTACCCACAGCCTTGTCTATTAGTTCAGGCTCAAATCCCTTGTTTTTCATCTTAAGCCTTAATTCATATTCGCTTCTGGCATATCTTGAGAGGATAGAAATCCCGTAATTATAAACACTTGTTCTCTCTTCGGACCTCAATATGTCATCAATGAGGGAATCATCCAAGACCATGTCTTTTTTAAGTGAATATTCAATCAATATGCTTATGTCAACAGAAAATCCGTATTCATCATCTATGTAAATATTTAATCTTTCTTTATTCTTCTTCTGGTATTCTATTTTCGTAATTTTTTTCATACTTCCCCCATTTGATTCATATTAACACATATTCGTATTAATATCAATAATAAGGTATGGGGACGCACCTTTAGTTAAAGGATAGCCTATGAGATCAATAGGAATGTCCATGATTAGAAAAATTGCCCTATAAATATAGGGCAATTTTACGGTTGCAGTCTCGATTAGGGCTTGCAGGTAAATTCACTGATTTAATTGCTCCTGCATCGCATAAATTAGGAATTTTGTGCATTTGACATACCATCAATTTCTTTCTCCCTATCGGTCGAAGTCTTGGGTTAGATCATCGTCATCTATGACATGCTTTGATGGTTGTTTGTAAATGTTGCACAATCTGTTTCCTTGGATGTAGAAGCATCGCGCTTTTGCACTTCAATTTTCTGAGCGTTGCAGTGATCTCCGTCGGAATAATAGTAACATGTGTTCACAACACATTTAATCCCGGGATTATGATGGTCCATTTTTTGTACTTTGCCTTGCATATTATGTCTCCTTATTCATTATTGAAAGATATACTTTCAAAAATATTATGCCCTTGAAAGTTCTTTTTATAATAAATTTATTACTAAATAATATAAAAGAGATTCTTATAAAACCAAATATAGCTATTTGCTATACATAAACATATATGCATAGTTTTAAGAATCTCATTTTTATTAATAAATCATCATTTACATTAAATACAAAATTGCTCGGCTATATTTGTATATATTTCTACATAGTTTACTAAATCAGCGACAGGAATTTTTTCATCCTTTGCATGAGACCATTTAACATTACCCGGACCTGTAACAACAGTGGGAATCTTTCCATATGTTGAAAGAAGTCCGGCATCTGTCCATCCTCTTTGTACTATCTCAGGCTCTTTGCCTATAAATTCTTTTATAGCTTTGTAAACTGTTTTTGCAATTTGTGAATCAGGCTCTGCTATTAATGGTGCATGATCAAAATCATCCATCAGGTTTTCTTCCATTCTGATTATTTCTGCATTAAATTGTGAATCTTCAGCCTTTAATTCATCGATTATATCTTGATAATCCTTAATAACATCATCAACTGTCTCTCCGGGAGTATATCTTCTGTCAAATTGAAGAACACAATTATCTGCAACAAAGCTAGGTGCTGCGCCCCCATGAATGTATCCAAAATTCATTATATCCGGTCCCATCCATTCGTTTTTTCTTTCTTTTAACTTTGGCATAAGCTCTGTTTCTATCTTTTGAATGAATTTTGATGCCTTAGATATGGCATTTATGCCTAACTCCGGAGTGCATCCGTGAGCTCTTTTTCCTATGAACTTTATTTCAATCCATTCAAGTCCTCTATGTCCTAAAGAATACCCGTAGTTTGATGGTTCTCCCTCGATAGCTCCGTCAGCAGTAATTCCGCTTTTTACAACAAATGCTGTTCCGTCACTTTTTTCTTCTTCGCCTACAACTGCTGCTAAAATAATGTCACCGTTTAAAACTTTCCCTTTATTCTTAATATTAACCATTGCTGTAATCATGCATGCAACAGCACCTTTCATGTCATTGCAGCCTCTTCCAAGCAAATATCCGTCAACAATATCAGCACAATAAGGATCATCATATTCCATATCATATGGCGGTACTGTGTCAATATGCCCGCTAAACATTAGGTTTTTGCCTGTTCCATTTCCTCTAAGCCTTGCAATCACATTTCTACGTTTACCTTCAACTACCTGATACTCAACTTCAAGTCCATTTTCTTTGCAATAATTATAAATGAATTCTGCCACTGCTGATTCCCTATCTTCTACGTCTTTATGGCTTGGTATTCTTACCAGTTCCTGAGTTAGTTTCACAGCTTCAGTTAAATTCATACTCTCAGTGTATTCCATCATAATTCCTCCTTAATAAAAATATGATAATCAAATAGTTTAATAATGTGATTTTTTTCTTAGAATGGCCCGTAGTTTATTGCCATTCCTATCATACAGAATATACCTCCTAAAATCAACCAGCCTATTATTAATGGCACTGACCATTTTAACCATTTTTCATAAGAAATCTTAGCTACTGACAATGCACCCATACATGATGCGGCAGTAGGTATGAAAGAATTTGATATACCATCACCAAACTGATAAGTTAATACGGCAACTTGTCTGTTTATTTCCAAAACATCTGACAATGGTACCATTATTGGCATAGTTGTTGCAGCAAGACCGCTTCCGGACGGTATGATTATACTTAAAATTACCTGCACTATGTACATTCCTAGTACAGATATTGATCTTGGAAGTGTCTGTATTATCATTGCAAGTGTGTTAACTATTGTATCAATTATTACACCATCCTTCATAACCATCAGGATGCCTCTTGCTATACCTACTACTAATGCTCCAAACACAATATCTTTAGCGCCAATAATAAATTGTTGTGCTATTTTACTAGGACCCATTTTCCCCAAAAGCCCACTGATAACTCCCATTGCCAAAAATGCAGCTGAAATTTCAGTTATGTACCATCCTTCTTTAAATACACCGAATATTATTGCAATGAACCCAATTATCATTGTTATCATTACGAAATAATGCTCTCTTTTCATTTCTGTCAAATTACTTAAGTCAACTATAGTATCCTTCTCAGCTACCTCTAACTCATATACCATGCTCTTACTTGGATCTGCCTTTATTTTGGCTCCATATCTTAAAATGAATACACTTGTGAATATAACAAATACAAACCAAATAACAATTCTTAATCCAATTCCCGAAAACAAAGGCAGTTGTGCCAGTCCTTGTGCAACACCTACTGTAAATGAATTCATGAATCCGGATGTAAAACCGCATGCACAGCCTAAAAGAATCATGGATGTTCCTACTATTGCATCATAGCCTAAGGCTCTCGCTAAAACAATTCCTAACGGAATAAATATTATTGTTTCTTCAGCCATACCTATCGTACCGCCGAATATTGAGAAAATGAAGACAATCATCGGTACCATGATTTTGTCTTTGCCTTTAAGCATCAATGCCACCCTGCTAATGAAGGCTTCAATTGCTCCTGTTGATGAAATAACGCCGAATGAACCAGAAATAATAAACATGAAAAATATTATTGACGCCGCATCCACCATACCTCTTGGTACTGCCTTCCATAGTTCGAAGAAAGTTGTGGGATTCTGGTCAACAGCATGATAAGAAGTAGGGTCAATTACAGTCCTTCCTGTTGCTGCGTCTTCAACTCTGACAAATTCGCCTGCGGGAATTATATAGGTCAGCACAGCCATGACTAAAACAATGGAAAATATAATTACCTAAGTATGCGGTACCTTGAATTTCTTTTTTTCTTTAATTTTTGCACCTTGCTCTGACATATTGCCTCCTTTTAATATTAATATTTATTTCGATTTATCTATTAAGATTTATCTATAAAGGTTATTGCAATTGACGTGCCAACTGCATAAAAAAAAATCAAGCAATTTTTGTTACAATTACTTGATTTCTCTAGTCAAAAACTTTCGTGTTATTTATTCTTGTTAATTATTTTTATATTTGTTTATTTTTTTAACAAGTCAATCCGCCTCTTTTAGTTTTTTCCACAAGGTTGTTCTACTTATGCCAAGTTTATCAGCTAACATAGTTTTGTCACCGCTATACTTTTTGGCTGCTTCCAAAATTATCTTACTCTCCATTTCTTTAATATTACCTATTTCTATTTGTATGATATTATCCTTGTTTTCAAGAGAGTATTTCGTGCTTAAACTACTTATTAATTTATAATTTATAATATTTTCTAAGCTATTTTCATTTATATCTGCGCAGTCTTCAAGCAATACAAACATTCTTTGAGCAAAGTTCTCTATTTCCCTAACATTTCCCTTCCAGTCATATTTCATAATCCAATTTAATGCTTCCCTGCTAAAATTATTAACTCTTATTCTGCTTCCTATTGTTTTAAAACAATTATCCAAAAGTAGAGGTATGTCTTGCTTTCTTTCTCTTATAGGAGGTATATACAAATCAAGGACATTGATTCTAAAAAACAAGTCCTCCCTAAAGCTACCATTAATAACCTTTTCAAATAAATTTTTATTCGAAGCAACTATTATTCTTATATCCACATTAACTACAGAATCACCGCCGACTCTTTGTATTTCTCTTTCCTGCAAAACTCTTAATAATCTCCCTTGAAGATCCAAAGGAATTTCACTTATCTCATCAAGAAAAATAGTTCCCTTGTGGGCAAGTTCGAACATTCCGATCTTACCGCCTTTTTTTGCACCTGTAAAAGCCCCTTCTTCATAGCCGAAAAGTTCACTTTCCAAAAGATTTTCAGGAAGTGCAGCACAATTTACTGCTACAAAAGGACCTCCGTTTCTGCTGCTTATATTATGCATACTATGTGCAAACAGCTCTTTGCCACAGCCTGTTTCAGAAGTAATTAAAATAGTACTTTCTGTTTTCCCAATTCTCTTAGCTTTATTAATAGTGTCTTTCATAATTTCACTATTGCCGATTATATCAGAAAATGTGTGCTTAGCCACAAGTCCCTTGCGGTAAAGCTCTGCTCTCAAATTTCTCTCGATTTTCTGAATATTGGAGGTTTCCTGGATATTTACTACAACACTAAGAGTGTCATTGTCAATAATTATGGGTATTCTGTTGACAAGAACCTGTTTGCCGTTTATTTTTGTAAGCTTATTATCTAATTTGTTTCCATCTCCAAGAAGCACTTTGAAATTATCGTTTATTGCCTCAATGCTCTTATTGAATACATCATTATATTTTACATCCAATATCTTTTCCGCAGCTGCATTTATGGATGTTACTTTGTTATTTTTATCGTAAGAAATTATTCCTTCTCCTGAATAATCAAGAATTGCTTGATATCTTTTTGCTCTTTCCTTATCGTTTTTTGTCAGTTCGCATATATTTGCAGCATTTATAAGAGCGTCCCTTATGCTTTTTTCACTGCTTTCAATGATGACATAATCCAAATTGTGATCGATGGCTGTTTCCTTAATACATCCTCCTATTCCTACCAATGTAAGCCTTCCTAATGATGTGGCATCAGCCATCTTATTTATTATTTCGCTTTTAGTTTCATATTCAAATATTTCACAGTCTAAATTTAAAAAATTTTTCAACTTGTAAAACTGAGCAAGTTCATCATTTTTATATACTACGATACCAATTTTATTTTTGAATTTTTTCGCTTTATAAATAGCATATAGAATATCTGCAGCACTTATTTCCACCGAAACAACAGGCTTGCTTACAATTTTTCGGATAGCTTCAGCTGTGCCTCCGCTGCTGATAATTACATCATATTTGTGGGAGTTATTCTTGGCATGAATATGCCCATCCTTTGTAATTCCGCCTTCATACAAGTCATAATTTATATTTAAATTTTTGGATACTTTCTCAGCTAATTTTGTAAGCTCATCATTTGATGAAACCAATAATATTCTGTTCTGCATAATTCTATCCTCTTATATATTGTTATGTAATTATATGGTGAAATATAATAAAATGCAAATATTTATTGATAAACTTTACAAAGTATAACCAAAAATTCAGTTTATGTCTGCTTTTTTATTCGACAGAATTCCTGTCGTAAAAATTATGACATTAACTGCAATACCAATAAATAATGAGTCTATTTCTGTATGCATGACAGTTTTTCCGATTAAAACCGAAACAGGACTTAATAAGACGCCAGCCAAAGCAAATCGACTGGTTATCCGGCCCTTCAGGAAGAAGGCGCTGCACAAGGGTACAAAAACAGCTGCACCTCTTAATCCCATTGACATAAAACTCCATTCCAATATGTAGGATTTCATATTTCCTGCAGTAAATATCACAGCTGCTGCAAGAACAACAACAATCAATAATCTTGAAATATTTAAAAGCGTTAATTCATCTGAATTTCTTTTTATATAGTTTTTATAAACATCCTTAGTAATAACAGTACTTATTCCTAACGCCAATCCTGCTCCGGTACCTACAACCGTTACCAGCAAAGCAGCCATTATAATTCCTGAAACAAATGGCGGCATATAATTCAGGACAAAATGAGGTAATGTGGATGATGGTGCTATATCAGGGTAATTCAACTTCATATACATTCCTATAAATATTCCTGCCAAGCCTATGGGAGGTATAAGCACAGCACTTAGCAATGCTCCTTTTTGTGAAGCTGATTTATCTTTTCCGCTTAGAACAGCCTGTATGTATGTTTGAGTTGACAATACACCCACTATCAATGAAAATCCTGCCCCCAAATCAATGCTCTTACCTCTGGCAAACAGGTTAAAATATTGCTCTGATGGAAGCACTTCAATAAAATGCGAAATTCCACCACCTAATTTTAAAGCCATGCTGCCTCCTATTATTACAGATATGTACAATAGCAGCAGTTTCACAATTCCAACAATGCCTGTACTCCATACACCGCCAAACACAACATAAATAATCATCAATAAGGCGGCAATACATGAAGCTGTAAAGCTTGTAATATTAAACACAGAGACGATAATTGCTGTTGCTGAAAGTATTTGAGCTACAATATTAATAAACATACCAATCGATACAAAGACTGATGAAACCAGACCTACCTTATTTCCGTATTCATCAGCTAATATTTGAGAAACTGTTTCATTACCGTTTCGATATATAGATTCAACAAATACAAGACCTAACAACAAACATCCTATTCCTGCTCCCAAGGTAAACCACCATGCAGAGAATCCGTAGGTAAATGCTAATTCAGACGTTCCAACTGTTGAAGCACCTCCGACAAGAGTCCCGGTAATAGTTCCTGCAACAATCATATATCCTGCTTTTCGGCTGCCAACAGAAAAATCAGACGAAACTTTTACTTTTTTCCCTGAATATATCCCTGCAGCTATAATCAGTGTTAAAGCTAATAACATCCCAAAATATAAAAACACATCCATAATTTGTCTCCATAAGATAATTGATTTTCAGATATTATACTGTTTTGTTCATTATGTTAACTGATTATGTTAACTTTTACTACATAAAATGCTTAATACGACTGCAAATATAAAATAATTAAAAAACACTTTATTCGATTAACAATAATAATCCATATAACAGACATTAAAGACAAAAATATAAAATTATTTATTTTAAAATTATATTTGCAATTAGCGTGCCATTAAATTTGTAAATATAGAATTTAATTTAACAAGTTTAAAAACCCCTCATATAATGAAAATATAATTGAGGAGGCAAGAAATGAAAGAAAAACATATTTTCGCAGGAAACAACACATCTGAAGGGTTTTTCAGCTATTTTGAGTATCTGATAAATCCTGAAGAAGCTGATCATATTTATATTCTTAAAGGAGGACCGGGAGTAGGCAAAAATCAATTCATGAAGAAGTTTGCAGAAAAGATGGCGGAAAAAGGTAATTCAATAGAATACATACACTGTTCAAGCGACAATGCAAGTCTTGACGGAATTTTGATTCCTGAGTTGAAAATTCTCTTTGTAGACGGTACTGCACCTCATACCATAGACCCTGTCATCCCGGGAGCAGTTGATGAAATTATCAATCTGGGAGCCTTTTTGGACGTTCAGAAGCTCAATAAGCATAAGGCTGCCATAATTGAAACCAATAAGGCAAAATCAAATAAATATAAAAGCGCTTACAGATATTTAAAGGCTGCAGGTATTATTTATGATGAAATCAGCGCAATATATGATTCGCATGTGGATGCTGCCAGGTTTGATGAAATGTGCGAAAAAGCAGCGGCTAAACTGTTTACTCATACATATGGCAAGGAAAGCGGAAATATCAGAAAACTGTTTACTGAATCTTATACGGCAAACGGATATATAAGCCATACATACCTCTTCTTTGAAGAAAATGAAGTGTGGGCAGTTACAGGCAACGATACAAACTATTCTTCTATATTTCTTGACAGGATTTTAAAGGAGGCCGTAAAGAACGGATATACAGCAGAATGCTATTACAGGCCTCTAAGTCCGAGAAAACTTCAACATATATATCTGCCGGAAAAAAATCTAATCATTGTAACCGCAGAAACCCATATGAGTGAAAAATATGATGAGGTCTTTGATATTCACAGCATAATGGATTTTGAAAGTATAAAGACACAGGTTTCGGAAATCGAAAAAAATCTCCATTTATTTGATTTATTAATAAAAAGTGCCTTGGATAAACTTTCTGATACAAAAAAACTGCATGACCTTTTAGAAGTTTTTTATGCAAACTGCATGGATTTTGACGGTGTAAATGAATGCATTGAAAAAATAGCAGAGAGGTATGGAGTCACACTTGGTGCAGCTGGGACGTCAGGCTGAGAAAAAACGCAGGTCGAAATACCTTTTCAGTCCATTTAACCTTAAAATAGGATCCACAGCGGTCAAGTCCTTTTTTTGGTGTAAATTCATTCGGTAAGAATGTAATATAAAATAAATAATTTAAAAACTTTTAAATATTTTAGAAATCTTGCCATTTATCATGCGGTGAAGGATAAAATATACTTTTAAAGCATTTTTCACAATTTGCCGCCACCATTGACAATCCAATAAATAAATGCTTGGTATTTTTTACCCGAAGGCGACAAACTCAAAGCAAGCTAAATTTAACGCCTTCGTCTTGAAGCATTTTAGCATTTTATTTATTGGATTATCAACGGCAAGCCCCTTTGGGGTGGCTATGTTACCCTTCAGGCTCAAAATCTAAAGCAAGCCTAAGATGCTTTCAGAAGATTTACCTGCTCTTGTGCTATCTTAATAAGCTTTGGTTTAGCCTCATCGATAGCTTCCGTACATCTCTTGCTTGAGAATAATGCTCTTTTCGTGACCATTAGGTCATGGCGTTCCATCAAAACGGACCCCATTAAGCGATTTATTGATTCCACATTAGGAAATATCCGAATAACACGGTAGCGACGATCTAACTCCTCGTTTTCACGCTCTACGTAGTTGGTTGTACGCAGAGGCCTTCGCATTGACTCAGGCAGCATCATGACTGTCATAGCCGCTTCAAATCCATCATCCAGTACTTCCATAGCCTTAGGAGCAATATCCTTGTAGTCATTGAAGATTTCGTCTCGATGCCTTCTGGCTTCTTTGATAGTTTGTGATGTAAACATTTCACGCAACTCTGTTTCTAACCCTGCCTGATACTTTTTTGGAGTCTCCTTTAGGATGTTTTTCTGGAAATGATATTGGCATCTTTGCCAGGCTACTTCCGGAAATACTTCTTTAAGTGCTGCAATAAGACCACTGTGACAGTCAGATGTGAACATGTGGACATCTTTAAGTCCTCGGTCTTTAAGGGTAGATAGAAACTTCTCCCAGGTGTCTTTCGATTCATTATCGTAAGTGTCAAACCCGATGATTTCCCGCTGTCCATCCAGTGTAATCCCCATAGCAACCATGAAGGCTTTTGATATTATGCGGTGGTTTTCCCTTGCCTTTAAATATTTTGCGTCAACAATTACAAAGGGATAAGTAGAACTTAATTGTCTGTTTTTAAACTCATTGACACCTTCATCCAGCTGTTTGCATAACTCTGATACTGTTGATTTGGAAAAGCTGGTGCCACACAGCTCCTCCACAACATTAGAGACTTTTCTTGTAGATACTCCCTGAACAACCATCTCAACCATAGCCGCTATTAGAGCTGCTTCACTCCTTTGATAGTTGTCAAAGATCATTGTTACAAACGGTACTTCTCGATGCCTTGGCACTCTAAGAGTGATTGAACCTATCCTTGTTACTAAAGGTCTCTCCCGGGTACCATTGCGATAATCTGTTCTACTCTCGCTCCGTTCATGCTTTCCTGCTCCTATCTGCTCTTCCGATTCTGCCAGCAGGAAAGCATTTAAGACTTTCTCCATTAGGTAAGTAAATGCTTCACTTCTTTCTTTTGAAAACAGGGCTACCATTTCTTCATAATTTATTGTAATATTAACTTGGGCCATGTTTTTTCCACCTCCGGTTTTTTTGTTGGTTCGCAACTACATTATAACCGAACGGATGAGACATGGTCTCTTTATTTTTCTAATTTACACCATTATACGGGCATAACTAAATTTCGAGCACAATCGACTTGAAAATCAGTTTTTTGAAAAATATATTCACACATTAATTGAAATTTTGAGAAATTCAAAGCCTGCACATTTCATTTAACAGTAAAATGGAACGAAATGGTGTTGCGACAATGGAGATGTATCTATAGTATGCAACCCATTTTTATGGTAATGAGAATTTCACAGAAAAATAACCCGGATTCGTTCGAACAAATGTTTGACATTTGTCTTTTTTTGTTATATGATTATTTTACCATTAAAGACTATTCTTTCAGAAAGACGGTGGGAATAATGGACGACAATTTGTTTGAAAAACTAAGAATTTTATCTGATGCGGCAAAGTATGACGTATCATGTGTATCAAGCGGAGTGGAACGAAAAAACAACACAGTTGGGGGAATAGGGAATGCTTCTGCTGCAGGGATTTGTCATGCCTGGTCCTCGGACGGCAGATGTATTTCTCTTTTAAAAATTCTTCTTACAAACGACTGTATTTATGACTGCAAATATTGTTTGAACAGGGTTACAAATCCAATCGAAAGGGCAGCCTTTACACCTGAAGAGGTGGCGGAGCTCACGATTCAGTTTTACAGGAGAAATTATATTGAAGGATTATTTTTAAGCTCTGCCGTGGAAAAAAGTCCTGACCACACAATGGAGAATATTTACAGGGTTCTTGAGCTTTTAAGATACAAGTATAATTTCTGGGGCTATGTCCATGTTAAGGTAATCCCTGGAGCAAATCCTCTTTTGGTTCAAAAAACAGGCATGCTTGCTGACAGGATGAGTGTCAATATTGAGCTTCCCACGAGAGAAAGCCTTCACATACTGGCACCCCAGAAAAGAATCGAAAACATACTTCAGCCCATGTCTCTCATACACAATGAAATTTCCCGTGCCATTGAAGATAGGAGTCATTTTAAAAATTCCCAGAGATTTGTCCCGGGCGGTCAGTCAACACAGATGATAATCGGAGCCACCCCTGACAGCGATAAAACAATTCTTAACCTGTCCCAGAATTTGTACGACAAATTCAGGATGAAAAGGGTGTTTTTTTCTGCATACATACCTGTGATGTCATCGCCCAACCTGCCTGCGGTAAGCTCCATGCCACCTCTTTTAAGGGAACATAGGTTATATCAGGCAGACTGGCTAATGCGCTTTTATTATTTTAAATCCGCGGAATTATTTACTGAAATAGAGCCAAACCTTGATTTGGAGTTTGACCCGAAAATGATATACGCCTTGAGAAATATTGACAGGTTCCCCATAGAAATCAACAAGGCATCCTACGAGGACCTTTTAAGGATACCGGGGCTTGGGGTAACCAGCGCCCAAAGGATAGTAAGAGAAAGAAAGAATGCTGAATTATCCTATGATTCTCTTAAAAAAATGAGGACGGTTCTTAAGAGAGCAAAATATTTTATCACTGTAAAAGGTAAATACTATGGAAATACAAAGTTTGAACCTGAAGCAATAAAAGCTGAAATAAGAATGAAGGAAATTCAAAAGCAAATAAACATTTTTGAATTGTTATAGAGGAGAAATGGACTATTTATACGACGGGACCTTTGAAGGATTGATGACATGCATTTATTATCACTATAAGAAGCAAAAAGCTGCAGGCATATATGAATTGTCCGGCTATCAGCAGTCTCTTGCATATCAGTCTGAAATCGTGGAAACAGACATATCAAAGGCTAAGACTGTCAGTGATGCGATCAATAAACTGATTTCCAGAGAAGCTTACATACATGTTTATTATTGCTATCTTTCAAATGATGCCAACAAGGAAAACCTGATTTTGGATTTTTTGATTTTTGCATTTAAATACGGCAGAAACATAATGAACTTCTATACCCATGAAAAAGTTCTTCCCATCAATGAAATATACAAAAGAGTGGCCAGGGAAGAGCACAGGGTGCTTGGCATACTGAGGTTTTCTGATATAGGAGGAATTTTGTATGCTAAATATTCTCCTGATAATGACATAAGTATTTTACTGGCTGATCATTTTGCTGACAGATATAAGTTCGAAAAATTTATCATATTTGATGAAAAAAGAAAAAAGGCGGTGGTTTACGCTGATAATAGCTGGGAAATTAAAGAAAATATAATGATCGATAATTTTGAGTTTTCTTTAAATGAAGAAATGATACATAAATTGTGGAAACAATATTTTACCGACTTGGCAATTAAGGAGAGGGAAAATATCAATTTGCAGTTTCAATTCGTGCCTGCAAGATACAGAAAAAACATGACTGAATTCAAGATGCCCTAATTATATTTTTAAGATGTTTTTTCTGAAAAATAGAGGTAGGTCACTCGCAATGAGTACCAAATTTATGTGAGTTTACGAACAAATAAATTTGTGTGCGAAACTGCGTAAAAAAACAGACACCTCATCTGAAGTGCCTGCCGTTGTTACTTTTGTGATAATTAATTTGTAAACATTTGTGTCCAATATGGTCTTGAACCATTAACATAGCCGACACCTATTTTTGTAAATTGTGAGCCAAGTATATTTGCTCTGTGGCCAGGTGAATTCATCCATGCATTTACTACTTCTTCCGGTGTTCTCTGGCCTGCTGCTATATTTTCACCCCATGCGCTGTATCTTATTCCATTCTGGGTAAGCATATCAGCTGCACTTCCGTAAGTTGGAGACTGGTGTGCAAAATAATTGTTGTCAGACATATCCTTTGATTTAATTCTTGCAACATTTGATATTGAAGAATCAAATGCAAGCGGTGCTAATCCGTTTTTTTGTCTTTCCACATTTACAAGTTCAGCTACTCTTCTCTCATAATTTGATGTTGATGGAGCTTGAGCTGTGTTTGCAGTTGCTGCTCTTTCATTTGAAGGAGCTTGAGCTGTGTTTGCAGTTGCTGCTCTTTCATTTGAAGGAGCTTGAGCTGTGTTTGCAGTTGCTGCTCTTTCGTTTGAAGGAGCTTGAGCTGTCTGGTCTTCATAATTTATAGGAGCCTTTTCGGCATACGTGTTTGTCTGAACATTATAGTTAGTATTTGTTGGTTCATAATAGTAAAAACCGCAGTTTCCAAATAAATCATAAATATCAAAGTCTGTATAGTTCACTTGTTCTGCAGCAAATGCAGATGTTGAAGATAGTGCTAAGATTAATGATAATGTTAGTGCTAATATTTTGTTTTTCATTTTGTATCTCCTTTTCTAATATATTCTTT
>Ga0208459_1001413_pt1 | contig 22862 bp, 20 predicted proteins | sample AD_UKC087_MetaG_FD_184433 | JGI IMG/M metagenome (GOLD analysis project Ga0208459, IMG submission 184433) | Active sludge microbial communities of municipal wastewater-treating anaerobic digesters from USA - AD_UKC087_MetaG (SPAdes) (version 2) | ecosystem: Engineered > Bioreactor > Anaerobic >... | reverse complement strand
ACAACAGCCCGGCCAACGAGAGTTCGCCGGCGGAAGACAACGGATCGGACGACAGCGGTTCCGGTTGGGACGACAGCGGTTCCGGTTGGGACGACAGCGGTTCCGGTTGGGACGACAGCGGTTCCGGTTGGGACGACAGCGGTTCCGACTGGGGCGGAGGAGGCGGCGGTGGCGGCTGCGGCAGCAGCGACTGGGGCGGGTGGTCCGAGTACTGGGCCATGCCCGCGGCCAACGCCAGTCTGTCCACCATGGCCTGCTACTGAGGACCGCCACGCCTCAGGGCGACTGATTCCTACAGGCCATTGCTCGTAAGAACCGCGGCGCCGACCAGCGGTCGGCGCCGCGGCTCAGGACGGTGAATAGGGCAACACGGTTCGAGAGCCCAGCACGCCAGCCAGGGGTACCCGCACCCAGACGATCTGGGCGAGGGCCGGCTGGGGGCCATCGCACCCGGTTGCCCCCACCTCCGGTCCGGCCCAGACCGAGATCGCGACGGTAGAACCGGTCTCCACGGCCTCAATTCCCGTCACGCGGTCGCACGGTATGCCGCCCACTACAGCCTGAACGACGACCTGCGCCGACGTGGGGTCGGCCTTCACAGGCTGCCACGCCACTCGCCGAACTCGTTGCCCCGCAACGGGGTCCGACACCAACGGCGTGACAATGGTCGAGCCGGGCGGCTCTGGCAGCGGGGCCGGCGCACCCGACGGCGGTGCCGGCTGAACCTCGCCACCACCAACCCCACCAGTTGATCCACCGACCACGGTGCCTCCTGTCGACCCCGTCGAGCCGGGGTTCAGTGTGGTGCGGGACTGTCCACAGCCAGCCATCAAGAACAGCAGCGCGAGCACCGAGGCCGCGACGAGCGGAACGGGCCTGCGGCGGTGGGCGGACGGCATACCGACCACGGTAGGTGACCCCACGCGAACGCGCACTGGCGCGCCCGGGGATTCCGGGCGCGCCAGGCGAGGGCTGAGAACGGTCACAGCCAACGGGTGGAGTTGAACAGGCTCCACGCATCGTCGTCGAAGTAGGGCGAGAGCATGATCGTCGGGCCGGAGATCCGGTCGATCCGGCTGTTGACGCCGTTGAGCTGGCCCCAGTCACCGTTGTAGCCGTAGAGCCAGCCGCCACCGGACGAGCCGCGGGTCATGTCACACGGGATCTTCACCGTCTGCGACCAGAAGAACCAGGCGTCCCACTCGGGTGAGGTCGAGCCCCAGCACTGCATGAGGTTGCCGCCGTCGAACGGCCACTCGGCCGGGTAGCCGAACGCGTTCTCCCAGACACCGCTCTTGCCGCGGTTGGTCGTCAGGCCCTGGCCGCCGAAGTAGTCGACGATGTGCCAGCCCCAGTTGGTGTTCATGATCGCGACGCCCATGTCCTGGGAGAAGTCAGAGCTGTTCGTCCACGCGGTCCTCGACCACAACTGGTTCGCCGACCAGGTGCCGTACGGCCGCGGGTTGGCCAGGTCGTCGTCGTAGGCCGGCACGAAGGTCCAGTTGGTGTGCCAGGTGCCACCGCTGCCGCCGTGCACGCAGTGACCGGCAGTCCAGACGGTGTCCTTGCCCTCGGAGTTGATGATGGTTCCGGAGCACACGTAGTTGCCGTCGGGCTTGCTGAAGAACACCTTGCCCGCGGTGTAGGCGGTCGGCACGTAGTAGGGCAGGTTCGGGTTGTAGGCCGCCGCGACGCCACCAGCCGTCGCCGCCGGGCCGAAGACCTTGCTCGACGCACCTTCAACACTGCGGACCGGACCGTCGTTGGTCACCGGCTTGCGGCCGGCCTTCTGGTCGGCGACCTGCTTCTGCACGTATGCCGTGGCGCTGGCTTCCAGCGTGGAATCCTCTTCGGCGGGCTTGGCGGCTCGCATCCGCTCGGGCGTCCAATACGCCTCAAGGGCCTGCGCGTCGGTGGCCTTCGCGCCGTGCTTGGCGACGCCGGCGGCCTTGGCCTCGGCGGAGATCGACGCCGTGGCCGACGAGACGTCGCCCCGGGCCCCAGGCTTGGCCGCCTGTGCCGACCCGGCACTACCGACGGCGAGCGCGGCCGCGGTGGCGAAGACGGCACCGAGGGCGAGCAATCGAGTTGGGAGAGTGGACTTTTTCATGATCATCCTTCGGTTGGACCCAGGCACCCCGGCACTGGGTTTCAACCGTAAGAGAGCCCGGCGCCCCCGCCCTGGATACGCCTTCAGGTCAGGATCTTCCGAACCCCACACCGAAGGCGGAGGTCAGCCCTCGTCACTCGTCGGGGACGCCGGCGACCGGGCGGCCGTCCTCGAGGTAGCGGCAGCCGCCGGTCTCCAGCACCGCAGCAACCCGACGGCTCACGGCCGGCCGCAGTCGGGCCAGCGCCTCACTCGGAGCGAGGAAGGCGTGGTCGCTGAGCTCGGTCGACTGCAGCGTGATCGAGGCCGCCTGCTCGTCGGTGACCACCCCGCAGTCGAAGAGGAACCGCAGCCCCATGGCCCTGCGCGCCTTGGCCGGTCGGGTGTCGACGGCGGCGAGCCGCCCGGCGCTCACCCGCAGCCCCGTCTCCTCAAAGACCTCACGCTGGCAGGCCTCCCACGGCGTCTCGCCGTTGGCCTCCATGACGCCCCCGGGGATCGTCCACCCGCTCTTGTAGGTCGGTTTGAGCACGAGGATCCGCCCGCGGCTGTCGCGGATGAGCGCCCCGGAGGAGGCCGGGATCCCCGGGAGGCCGTCCCACGCGCGCAACCCCGCGGCATACCCCTGCTCGCTGTCCTCGTATGCCGCGTCGTCGGCCGGCGCGCTCGCCGGGCCACCGGTCACGGGGACATCTCCTGCGCTCATGCGCCCACTCTAGGCAGGCGGGCGAGGGGGATGCCGAACGGCGGTGCGCCGCTACAGTGGCCCGGTGACCACGCCTCGCTTCGCGGCCGCCCTCAACGCCCAGATCGGCAACGAGTTCGCCGCCCACCTGCAGTACGTCGCAATCGCCGTGCACTTCGACGCGCTGACGATGCCCCAGATGGCGTCGTTCTTCTACGTGCATGCCCGCGAGGAGCGCGACCACGCGATGATGATGGTCCGCTACCTGCTCGACACCGAGGCCGAGGTGACGATCCCCGGTAGCGAGGCCCCCATCACGCGCTTCGACGGGGTGGTGGAGCCCATCGAGTTGTCCCTGAGCCAGGAGCGCACGGTCACCGAGCAGGTCTACGCGCTGACGCGGATCGCCCGCGAGGAGAACGACTACGGCGCAGAGCAGTTCATGCAGTGGTTCATCAAGGAGCAGGTCGAGGAGGTGGCGAAGATGTCGTCGCTGCTGACGGTGGCCAAGCGCAACACCGACTCCATCGCCGACCTCGAGGCCTATGTCGCCGGGCAGCAGGCCAACGGGGGCGGCGTCGATCCGACCGCGCCGTCGATCGCCGACGCCTGATCGGGCCGGGGCTGCCAGGGCCAACCGGACGCCCTTCGCGGAGCGTTGGCCACCCCGGGGTGTGGGTCACACTCCGCGAACCCGGTCACCGCTGGATGAGCCCGAGTTCAAGGCCACGCAGGACGGCTCGGGTCCGGTCACGGACGCCCAACTTGAGCAGGACCGCCGACACGTGGTTCTTGATGGTGCCCTCGGCGAGGAACATCGCCGCCGCGATCTCCCGGTTGGAGTAACCCCCCGACAGCAGCCGCAGCACCTCGGTCTCACGCGCAGTGAGCGGCTCCGGCGCGAGACCGACCGGGTCCACGTCAGCCGACGTTCCCGCGAGTTGACGCACGAGCGCCTCGGTGACCGACGGCTGGATGATTGTGCCCCCGCCGGCGAGCGTCGTGATGGCGTCGACGAGTTGATCGAGGCTGACGTCCTTGAGCAGGTATCCGCGAGCGCCGGCGCGCATCGCCGCGATCAGGGCCTCGTCGTCGGGGAAGGTCGTCAGGACGAGGACCGGGGTGCGATCACCCGCGGCGGCGAGGGCCTGCAGGACGCCCAGGCCGTCGAGGATCGGCATCCGTAGGTCCAGGAGCACGACGTCCGGGCGCAGCGCCGCGACGACCTCCAGGCCTTCGGCACCATCACTGGCCTGACCGATCACCTCGACCTCGCCGGAGAGTCGGAGCAGCCCGACGATCCCCTGGCGGACGAGGGTCTGATCATCGATGACGACGACGCGGACCGTCATGTCGCAGCCACCCGGCCCACCGGCACCGACGCCTGGAGGGTGAACCCTTGGCCGGGACGCGCGGTCCACGCCACCGAGCCTCCCAGTGCCTCGAAGCGTTCCACCATCCCGGTCAGGCCGTGCCCCATGACCACGTCCGCTCCGTCACCCCCGGACCCTTGGCCGTCATCTCGCGCGGTCACGCTGACCACTCCGTCGAGCTCCTCGACAGCGATCCACACCGAGGTGGCGCCACTGTGGCGCACGGCGTTGGTGACGATCTCCTGGATGCAGCGCCGCACGACGTCGGCCTCGGCGGCACCCAGCGGCGGCAGGTCGTCAGCAACGTCGACATCCACGACCGGGCTCGGCACCGAGTGCCCGATCGTGCGCAACTCTTCCGCGAACTCCGGCCCGGCACTGGGTGTTTCGCGCAGCTGACTGACCACCTCGCGAACGTCACGGAGCAGGTCGGAGGCGACGGCGCGGCATACCTCGAGGTCGTCCTTGGCCGGCCCGGTGGCGGTCCGGGAGGCGACCTGGAGGTTGACCGACAGGGCCGTGAGTTGGTGGCCAACGACGTCGTGCAGGTCGCGGGCGATCCGCAGCCGCTCCTGCGTGCGACTGGTCGTCGCCAACTGCGTCTGCGCGGCCCGCAGCGCCGCGTTGGCCGCCTCGGCCTCCCCGCGAGCCCGGTCGGCCTCGTTCCGCGCGGCCTCGGTGGCCCGCACCGACACGACCATGAGCAGCGCGAAGAGTTGGAAGGCGAAGAACGCGACCCCGGTCGACACGGCATACGCCATCCCGCCGTCGCTGAACGTGGTCCACAACAGAGCGACCACGGCCAGCGTCTGGACGAGGACGATGCCGACCACGACACGCACCGACACCAGGTTGGCCAGGAGGATCGCCGTCATCACCAACGAGATCGAGGTGAACCCGCTCGAGGAGGAGAGCGCGACGACGGCAACTCCCAGCGGGGTCACCACGCCGAGTGCGATGGCCCGCTCCCGCCTGGGCCAATGACCCTTCGGCGCCACCACGACACACCAGAGGTATGCCGCGCCGTAACCGAGGTAGGCCAGCCACCACCAGTTCGACGCCCGGTCCGAGAGCCCGATGAGCTCGACGACGCCGATCGACAGCCAGGCCATCCCGGCGGTGGCGATCCCCAACGGTTCGAGGTGGCGTTCCTGCATGACGTCGAGCGTAGGGCGGGCGACCCCGTCGGCACCCGTGCCAGTCGTCATGGGTGCCGGTCATGACGACCGGCACTGACACAGGGGTATGCCGCCCAACTACCGTCGACGACATGACCTCCACACCCGCCTCCGGCTCAACGACCACGCCTGCCGTGATCCGTGCCAGCGGCCTCACCAAACGCTACGGCGACCTCGTGGCCGTCGATGCCCTCGACTTGGTCATCGCGCCCGGCGACATCGTGGCGATCCTCGGCCCCAACGGCGCAGGCAAGTCGACGACCATCGAGATGCTGCTCGGCCTGCGCACCCCCACGGCCGGGGAGGTCCGTGTCTTCGGCGACGCCCCCAACGCGAAGGCCACTCGGGCTCGGGTCGGCGCGATGCTCCAAGAGAGCAGCGCCCCCGAAAGCCTCACCGTGGCCGAGGCGGTCGATCTGGTGCGGCACTACTACCCGTTCGCCCTGAGCCTGGACGACATCCTCGACCGCGCCGACCTGTCGGAGAAGCGCGGGAACCGGATCGCGCAACTCTCCGGAGGCCAGCAGCAACGCCTCAACTTCGCCTTGGCCATCGCCGGCGACCCCGACCTGCTCTTCCTCGACGAGCCGACCGCAGCACTGGACGTCGAGGCGCGACACCTGTTCTGGGAGCAGGTGCGGGGCTTGGCTGCGCACGGCAAGACGATCCTCTTCTCCACCCACAACCTTGCCGAGGCCGATGCCCTCGCCGACCGGGTGATCCTCATCAACCGCGGCCGAGTCATCGCCGACGGCACGCCCGAGCAGATCAAGGCCACGGTCGCGACGCGAACCGTCCGACTCGTCACCGACGTCGGCGTCGCGGCGTTGGCCGCCTTCCCCGGCGTCCGCGGGGTCGAGGTCGCTCCGGGCGAGTCCGTGGGTGCCACGCACCCGACCCTGGTCGTGCAGACCGCCACGCCTGAGGACCTGCTGGCTCGACTCTTCGCCGGTGGCCACCTGGTGTCGCAGTTGACCGTCACCGACACCGACCTCGAGACGGCCTTCATCCACCTCGTCGGTGCCACCACCCAGACCGCACCGACCGCCACCCCCGACACCACCCCCGAGCACGTCATGGAGTCCGCATCATGAGCACCGCCGGCCGCACGGCATACCCCGCCGACTCGTCGACCACGGACAGCGGTGACCGCACCCCCCGACGGCTGAGCCCCGAAGCATCCCGTATGCCGGGTGCCCTCGGCACGTTGGCCGCGCAGCTGCGCGCCGAACTCCTTTCCAGCTCAAGGGTTCCCGAGTACGTCGTCGGGGTGGTCGCCGTGCCGATCATCCTCTTCACAATGTTCGGGCTGCCCAACGCGGGGGTAAAACTCCCCGGCGGGACCGATGTCGGGGCGATGATGTTCGCCTCGATGTCTGCCTATGGCGTCGTCAGCCTGGCGATCTTCACCTTCGGGGTGGGCGTTGCGGACGAGCGCGGCAAGGGCTGGCTGCGGCGGATGCGCGCGACGCCGATGCCGTTCTGGGCCTATTTCGTCGCCAAGGTCGTCGGCTCGCTGGCGTTCTGCGGGCTCATCCTGCTCGGGACCTGGGCGGTGGCTGCGCTGGGCGGCAAGGTGCCGTTCGACGGCGTGCGGCTCGCTCAGACCGTGCTCATCCTGCTGGCCGGGACGGTGGCGTTCTCGACCATGGGTTTCTCGCTGGCCTATTGGTTCCGCCCCAAGGCGGCGTCAGCGATCGGCAATCTCGTCTTCCTGCCACTGTCGTTCCTCTCCGGCTTCTTCTTCCCCCTCGACCAACTCCCCGACGTACTGGCCAAGGTGGCGCCCTATCTGCCGACCTACCACTTCGGGCAACTCGTCTGGTCGGCGATCGCCCCGGCGCAGGACGTCATCGCCTTCGGCGCCCATCCTGAAGGCAGTGCCTGGGTGCACGTCGGCTGGGTCCTCGCGTCGTTCGTCGGGTTCGGCCTGCTGGCTCGCGCCGGCTACCGCCGCGAGTTGTCCCGCGCCGCCCAGTAGTGCGGCGGGCAGCAAGCGCCGGGGCAGCAGCGCGGCGGGCGGCACTGTGCGAGCGCCGTCCGTGGCAGGCTGAAGGCATGACCGAGACCCCCGCCGCAGCCGCTCCTGTCGGTGACGACCTCTCCCTGTCGCACGCCCTGCTCATCGACGCCTTCGGTCGGGTCGCCGAGGGCGTCCCCGCCCTCCTCGACGGCCTCGGCGGCGAAGAGATCCTGTGGCGGCCCGACGAGGACTCCAACTCCATCGGCTGGCTCGTCTGGCACCTCGCCCGAGTGCAGGATGACCACCTCGCGGGAGTGGCCGGGCGCGAACAGATCTGGACGACAGCCGGTTTCGCCAAGCGCTTCGACCTCCCGTATGCCGCCCGCTCAATCGGGTACGGCCAGTCCAGCCAGGAGGTCGCGGCCTTCTCGGTCGCCGACGGGAGCCTGCTCGCGGCATACCATGCGGCGGTCCACGCCGAGACGGTGGAGATCGTGCAGGGTTTGACCGCAGCCGACTTCGCGCGGATCGTCGACCGGCGCTGGGACCCGCCGGTCACCGCGGCCGTGCGCCTGGTGTCGGTCGTCAACGACATCACCCAGCACGCCGGACAGGCCGCCTACTTGAGGGGTCTGGTCGAACGTCGCCGCGCGTGAGCGCGGGCGGGGACGTCGCGGGGGTATGCCGTTCGCCTCAGGACTACGCGAGGGGCGGCAAGGACTCCTAGGCTGCCTAGGTGCTCACCGCGTTCGCCGTCCTGCTGTGTCTGTCGGCACTCCTCGCCTGGGCCAACGAACGTTGGGTTCACCTGCCCAGCACGGTGGCCGTCACCCTCGCGGGAGCCGCCTCATCGATCGTGCTCATCCTGCTCGACACGCAAGGCTGGACCTTCGGGCTGAAGCAGCAGGCGATCGAGCTCTGGCAGGCGCTGGACTTCACCGCTTTCGTCCTCAACGGCATCCTCAGCCTGATGCTCTTCGCGGGAGCGATGAGCCTGGACGCCACACTGATGATGCGCCTGCGGGCCGGCATCCTCACCTTCGCCGGGGTGAGCACCGCGATCAGCACCGTGCTCATCGGCTTCGGCGCGTGGGGCGTCTTCCACCTGGTCGGGCTCGACATCCCGCTCATCTGGTCGCTGCTCTTCGGTGCGCTGTTGTCGCCGACCGACCCCGTGGCCGTGCTCGACATGCTCAAGCGCGCCAAGGTGCCCAAGAAGATCGAGACCCTCATCGCCGGGGAGAGCCTCTTCAACGACGGCGTCGGCGTCGTCTTCTTCATCGTCATTGCCTCCGCCGCGGGGGTCGGTGGCGGCCACACCGAGCCCAGTCTCACGGGAGCGTTGGTCGTCTTCGTCCAAGAGGCGTTGGGCGGCATCGCCTTCGGCGCCCTGATCGGCTGGATCACCTATCGGCTGTGTCGCTCGATCGAGGCGGCGTCGGTCGAGATCCTGCTGACCCTGGCTTCGGTCGTCGGCGGCTATGTCCTCGCCGCGAGCCTCGGCCTGAGCGGACCCCTGGCGATGGTCGTCGCCGGCCTGGTGATGTCGGCCGGCAAAGAGCGAGCGTTCGGAGAGCACACCCGGGAACGGATCGAAGGCTTCTGGGAGACCCTCGACGAGGTCCTCAACATCCTGTTGTTCGCGTTCATCGGTCTCGACGTGCTGCTCACGCCTACCGCCGTCGGCGAAGTGCTCGCCGGGCTCCTCATGATCGTCGTGGCCCTCGTCGCGCGATTTGTCAGTGTCGCGCTGCCGATGACCCTGGTCCGCCGCCGGGACGGCTACGGGCCGTGGACGATTCGGGTGCTCACGTGGGGAGGCCTGCGAGGCGGCATCGCGATCAGCCTCGCCCTCGGGCTCCCGGCCAGCCCCTACCGGTCCGCTCTGGTCACCGCCACCTACGTCGTCGTCCTCTTCACGATCGCCGTCCAGGGCCTGACCGTCATGCCGATCGTCCGTCGCGCCGCGGCGGCCGAGGCGGCGGCCGAGGCGGCGGCGGGCGAGACTGAGAATCGCGCTGCTCGTCCGTGACGTCAGGCTGAGGCACGTCGTTTTCGCGGGTGACCACGATCGGCGTCGACTCGTGGAACCGAATGCACCGGCATACCATCGAAGAAGACGGTCGGGACAGGAGGGCCATGCTGACCGTATTCCTCGCCATCGGCGCCGTTGGTTTGGCGCTGCTCGTGATTTCGCTGGTCGTCGGCGAGATTCACGGCGGCCTTTTCGAGTGGATCGACAACGACCTTTTCTCCGGCGCCGCGGTGTCGGCCTTCCTGTCCGCGCTCGGTTTCGTCGGCGCGCTCGTCGAAAGCACCTCGGGCAACACCACCGTCGCGACTCTCGCGGGCACGGGGGCCGGCGTGGGCATGGCGTATGCCGCCCGCGGTCTCACGCGCTCGCTGCAGTCCGGCGAGGGAGACACCACGGTGCGTTCCGGCGACCTCGTCGGCCACCGAGGTCATGTCGTCGAGGCGATTCCCCGCGATGGCATGGGCATGGTCAGCGTGAGCGTCGCTGGGCACCTCACCCGGCTCAACGCCCGCTGCGAACAGCCGCTCTCCGCGGGAACCGGAATCGAGGTCACCTCCGTCCTATCCCCGACGGCAGTGACGGTTCGACCCATTGTCGTCACCCCTCAGGATCGCGCGCTCGACTGAGCGCGCATAGCCGCCGGAAAGGCGCGAACAATGTCTGCCAATGAGTTTCCTGTCATCCTCGTTGCCATCGTCGGGCTGATCATCCTGCTCGTCGTGGTGGGGGTGCTCGTCGCCTCGCGCTACAAGGTGGCCGGGCCAAACGAGGCCTTCATCGTCACCGGACGCAAGGGCAAGGAGATCCGCGACGTCGAAACCGGTGAGGTCTCCACCGATCTGTCCGGGCAGAAGGTCGTCATGGGTGGCGGCATTTTCGTCGTGCCGTTCGTCCAGCGCCTGCACGTCCTGGACCTCTCCAGCCGCCGGATCATGATCCAGATCCGCGGCGCCGTCTCGGGCCAGGGCGTCAAGCTCAACCTCGACGGGGTTGCCCTCGTCAAGGTCGGCGGCAACGAAGACTCGATCCGCGCGGCGGCCCAACGCTTCCTTACCCAGCAGCGCGAGATCGAGACCTTCACGCAGGAGACCCTGGCGGGCTCGCTGCGCTCGATCGTGGGTTCACTGACCGTCGAGCAGATCATCCGTGACCGGGCCGCCTTCGCCCAGCGAGTGGCCGACGAGTCGGAGACCTCGCTTACCGGTCAGGGTCTGGTCCTTGACACCTTCCAGATCCAGGACATCACCGACGACGGGAGCTACCTCTCCGACCTCGGCCGCCCCGAGGCCGCCAGGGTTGGGCAGACGGCGGCGATCGCCGAGGCCAACGCCCGACAGGCTGCGGAGCAGGCTCGGCTGGCCGCCGAGCAGGAGATCGCCATAGCCAACCGTGAGTTGGCCCTCAAGCAGGCCGAGATCAAGGCGCAGACCGACGCGGCCACCGCTCAGGCTGCCGCCGCCGGCCCCCTGGCTCAGGCCGACCGCGACCAGGCGATCCTTGCCGAGCAGGAGAAGGTCGCCGTGCGCAAGGCCGCGCTCACCGAGCGCCAGTTGGACACCGAGGTTCGCCGCCCGGCCGACGCCGCCCGGTATCGCGTCGAGCAGGAGGCCGACGCCCGCAAGGCGGCCTCGATCGCCGCGGCCCAGGCCGACGCCGAGAAGGCCCGGCTCACAGGTGAAGGCGAGAAGGCTCGGCGCACCGCCGAGGCCGACGCCCTGCGAGCCGAAGGCACCGCCCAGGCCGCCGCGATCCTCGCCACCGGCGAGGCCGAGGCCCAGGCGATGAACAAGCGCGCCGACGCCTACGCCCGCTACAACGAAGCCGCCGTCCTGCAGATGCTCGTCGAGGTCCTGCCCAAGGTCGCCCGCGAGCTCGCCTCGCCCATGGCGGCGATCGACAACCTCACCGTCATCTCCACCGACGGCGCCGGGGCCCTGCCCAAGCAGGTGACGGCCAACCTGGTCCAGACCATGTCGATGCTCAAGAGTGCGACCGGTTTCGACCTGGAGGACATCGTCAAGCGGTACTCCGGGTTCGTCCCGGCTCCCGCCACGTCGGTGACGGCGGCCACGACGGCCCCTGCGGCACCGGCGGCCGAGACCGCGCCGCCCGCCACGCCTGCCACCTCCGCCTGACGGGCGCAGGCTAGGGGCTCGCGCTCGAGTTCTTTCTGCTCGAGCCGGGTCCTGGTCGCCCGGGCGGACGCTGCGGATCGTTACCCGTTTGTGTTGCGTTTGCCTGTGGAAGCGGCGGTTTGGGGTGGGTGGCCTGTCGGTGGTCGCTGTTAGCGTCGGGGCTATGGACAGCAGCGAAGTGACTCGTGACTCGGCATCTCGCCGGGCTGAGATTCGTGCTGCGACGAAGACTGTCGCTGAGTTGGTGGCGTCGTTGTGGCAGGTCCAGGGTGGCGAGTTGGGGGCCTTGTTGGGTGAGTTGGACGCTCTCGCTGCGGTCGTGTGCGGTGCTCGGGTCGCGGTCGTTGGCGAAGCGGAGGCGCGTGGTGAGATTTCCGCGTCGCAGGCGGGGTCGACGGCCGGGTGGGTGGCTGAGCACGCCCCGACGTTGGCGGCTGGGAGTGGTGCGGGGCAGGTCGCCCGGCTCGTCCGCGAATGCACGCGTCCGGACCTGTCGACGGTCCACGCGGCGGCTGTCTCTGGCCAGGTGAGCGTTCCGACGGCTCTCACGGTGGTCACCGAGTACGCCCGGTTGAAGCCGCGCCTTCGGGAGGAAGCCGCCCCGACCGTCCTGCAAGGTTTGTTGGATATGGGGATCGCGGACGGGCCGAAGGGTGTCCGGTCGCTGCGTCCCGCGCTGTTGGCGGCGCATGGTGCGGATGGTGAGTTCCAAGCCGACGCCGACACCGCCGAGCGCCTCGTCTCGCTGTCGCGCCCGTCGACCGACGAGCTGGGTGCCCTCACCTACCAGCTCGTGTTGGACCCGGTTGGAGCGGCGGCGCTGGAAGCCGCGATCGGCCCCTTGTCGACGCCGGTCCCCGGACCGGACGGGGAACGTGACCCGCGCAGCCCGCAGTTGCGTCGTGGGCAAGCGTTGATTGAGGTATGCCGCCGCGCCACCAGCGCCGGCGACCGCCCACCGGCTGGGGTGAAGACCACGCTCATGCTCACCATGAGCTACGACGACCTCGCCGCGCGGGTCGGTGCCGCCATGGTGATCGGCTCGACTCAAGGCGGCTCGCTCATCGCTCCCGAGACGGTCCGTCGACTCGCGTGCGACGCGAACGTCATTCCCGCCGTCCTGGGTGGACGCGGGGAGGTCCTCGACCAGGGCCGATCCACTCGACTGGCGACGCCCGGACAGTTGGCGGCGCTCTGGTTACGGGACGGGGGGTGCAGTTTCCCCGGCTGCACGACTCCCGCCCACTGGTGCGACGCTCACCACCTGGTCCATTGGGCCGACGGCGGGGCATCCGACCTCACCAACCTGGCGTTGTTGTGCGGGCGACACCACTCCATCGCCCACCGAGACCACCTCATCGGTTATGTCAACGCCCCCTGCGGTGCTGTCGATGGCGGTGCTATCGATGGAACTGCTGTCACCTGGAACGTCATCCCCGGAAGCTACGACCGCCGCGACGACGGACCCTCAGCGCACGGTGACCAGTCATCGGGCGACCCACCACCCGGCGACCCACCACCAGCGAACCAACCACCACGGGTCCATCCCCACGGTGACCCGCCCGTACCCCAGTGCCGTCAATCACCAGGTCACCACGAGTGGGACAACCCTGGCCCCGACGCGGAGCCCTGGGCAGATCTCTGGCCAGACGCGAACCCAGCGGCCGAGACCCGGCCGGCGGACGATGCTGCCGGGCGCTGTCACGGGCCCGACGCCGAGCCCTGGGCAGACCTGTGGGCGGACTCGGGACACCGCGGCGACAGCGAGCCCACGGATCACTCGGACCGATACCACCCCAACCCCGAAGCAGACCCGTGGTACGGCTCAGGCGGCCCGGCCGCGTAACCGGGCCGCCTCCGACCTTGCCGACTGCATGAACACGATATAACGTGTTTCTGGCAGTCGCGACATATCGTGCCTGCATCGGCCCAGCCCCGGACGAGGAGTCCCCGTGAAACGAGCCTTCGTTGCGCCCGGCTTCCCTCGTCTGTATGCCGCGCTGAGCACCTCCGCGCTCGGCGACTCGATCCTGCTGCTCGTCCTGTCGATGTGGGTCAAGACGATCACCGGCTCGAACGCCGCGGCTGGCCTGACCTTCCTCTTCATGCTCCTCCCGGCGCTCGTCGCCCCGGCTCTGGGCATCTGGGTCGACCGGGTTCGCGCCAAGCCGCTGCTCGTCTGGGGCAATGTCCTCTCGGCCCTCGCAGTCCTGCCCCTCGTCTTCGTCCGCTCGGCCGACCAACTCTGGATCATCTGGACCGTCGCGTTCCTCTACGGCGTGTCCTTCATCGTCCTGCCCGCCGGAGTCAACGGCCTCCTCAAGGAACTCATCGCCGACGACGTCCTCGTCGATGCCAACGCTGCCCTGCAGACGACCAAGGAGGGCTTTCGGCTCTTCGGCCCGCTCGCGGGGGCGGCCCTGTTCGCGTGGACGGGGGGTTGGCTCGTGGCAGTGATCGACGCCGCGTCATTCCTCATCGCTGCAGGCGTCATCGCCTCCGTCAAGGTGCAGGAGGCGGCGCCCGCACCCGAGGGCGGGCACATCTGGGTCCAACTCACCGCCGGAGTCCGTCACCTCGTCGGAGACCGAGCCCTGCGGCATACCCTCGCGGGGTTTGGGATCATGCTGCTCGTCCTGGGGTTCACCGAGTCGTCCATCTATGCGGTGCTGGACGCCTTCGGGAAGCCGGCGGCGTTCGCCGCGGTGCTGGTCACCTTCCAGGGGGTGGGAGCTGTCATCGGTGGGCTCACCTCCAACCTCGTGGTCCGTCGGCTCGGTGAGGTCGGGACCACCGCCCTGGGCATGGTGGTGCTTGCGGTCCCCCTCGGCGTCATCGCGAGCGCGACCAACGTGAACGTCGCGCTGGCCGCGCTCGTCGTCGTCGGTGTCTCGATCCCCTGGCTGTTCGTCGCCGTGACCACCCTCGTCCAACGCCGCACCCCTCAGGCCGTGATCGGCCGGGCGTCGATGGCGCTCGAGGTGCTGATGGGCACCCCGCAGGCCATCTCGCTGGCCGTCGGAGCGCTGCTCGTCGTCTTCGTCTCGTTCCGCACGATTTTCGTCATCATCGCGCTGGCCACGCTGGCGGGCGCCAGCTACATCGCGATCATGCTGCGCCGCGAGATCGGAGCCGACCTCGCCACCTCGCGCGATCGGCGCGCCGAGATCGGTGGGCTCGGCCCGGCCGTGGATGCGGCGCCAAGAGCTGACCTCCCGACGCCCGAGTCACCCGCGTAGTCGTGCCGTCAGCGCGGCCGCCACCCGGCGCACCTGCTCGACCAACCGGTCCCGGCCCGCGGTGTCGACGACGTCCGACGGGTAGGTCACGGCGACCGCGGCCACCGGATGGTCGGTGTGGTCGACGACGGCGACGGCCACCGACGCCAAGCCCTCGGTCACGGTGCCGGACTCCACGGCATACCCCCTGGCGCGGGTTTGCGTCAGCGCGCGGCGCAGCTCGGTGAGGGTGCGTGGGCCGTGCTCCTCGCGCCGGATCAGTTGGGACGCAGCGGGATACAGCGCGCGCACCTGTGCGGCGGGGAGCCTCGACAGCATGGCGAGGCCGCTCGCGGTGAGCTCGGCGGGCAGGCGCACCCCGACGTCGGTGACCAGTCGCGGACGCCCGGCGGCGCGCTCCTCGACGACGTAGAGGACGTCCCGGCCGTGCATGACGGCGAGGTGCGCATTGTGCGTCGTCGCATCGACCAGTCGGGCGAGCAGCGGCGCGGCGATCCGCTGCAGCGGCGCCTGCCGCCGATAGGCGGAGCCCAACTCGTAGGCCGCGGCACCCAGCCCGAACCGGCCCGACTCGCGCAGGTGGCTGACAAAGCCGCGGTCCGCGAGGGTCATGAGGATGCGGTAGGTGCTCGACCGGGGCAGGCCCAGGTCGCGGGCGATCGCGGCGGCCGGCAGCGGCTCGGTATGCCGTGCCAGCAGTTGCAGCACGTCGAGGGCGTGCGCGACGGCCGGGTTCGGATCCATGCAGTCAGGCTCTCACGGCTTGACCAGGGTGTCTCATATCTGGGACACGATCTGGTGTCGGCCTCTCCCAGAAGGCGACACCGCACCCTCTAATGGGCACATGAGCACTCCAGACCACCCCGCGGTGACCGTCGGCGACGGACCGTTGACGATCGACCATGTCGTCGCCGTCGCTCGGCATGACGCCCGCGTCGTCATCTCTGCCGCCGCCGTGGCCCGGATGGCCCAGACCCGGGCGGTCATCGACGGGCTGGCCGACGATGTCGAGCCGCACTACGGAGTCTCGACCGGCTTCGGCGCCCTGGCCACCCGGCACATCCCCCTCGAGTTGCGCACCCAACTGCAGCGCTCTCTCGTGCGCTCGCACGCGGCCGGCAGCGGTGCCGAGGTCGAGAGGGAGGTCGTCCGCGGGCTCATGGTGCTGCGCCTGGCCACCCTCGCCACCGGCCGCACGGGGATCCGCCCCGTCGTCGCGCAGACGTATGCCGCGATGCTCAACGCCGGGATCACGCCCGTCGTGCATGAATTCGGCTCACTCGGGTGCTCAGGCGACCTGGCTCCGCTGGCCCACTGCGCGCTGGCCGCCATGGGCGAAGGGCCGGTCCGGCTGGCCGACGGAACTCCCTCGGACGCCGCGAGCGCCCTGCAGGACAACGGCATTGAGCCTGTGGTCCTGCGAGAGAAGGAAGGCCTGGCCCTCATCAACGGCACCGACGGAATGCTCGGCATGCTGTGCCTGGCGATCTCGGACCTGCGCGGGCTGCTCACCGTGGCCGACGTGACGACCGCGATGAGCGTCGAGGGCCTGCTCGGCACCGACGACGTCTTCGCCGCCGACCTTCAGGCCCTGCGGCCGCAGCCGGGCCAGGCCTTGTCGGCCGCGAACATTCGCCGGGTTATCGCCGACAGCCCGATCCGGCACTCGCACGATACCGAGGACTGCCCCCGCGTCCAGGACGCCTACTCGCTACGGTGCGCCCCCCAGGTGACGGGGGCGGCGCGGGACACGGTCGAGCATGCGGCGCGGATCGCGGCATACGAACTCGCCTCTGCCGTCGACAATCCCGTGGTGACGCTCGACGGGCGCGTGGAGAGCAACGGCAACTTCCACGGGGCGCCGGTCGCCTACGTCCTGGACTTCCTCGCGATCGTCGCGGCCGACGTCGCGAGCATGAGCGAGCGGCGCACCGACCGCTTCCTGGACCGCTCCCGCAGCAACGGACTGCCGGCCTTCCTCGCGGGCGACCCGGGTGTCGACAGCGGCCACATGATCGCGCAATACACCCAGGCCGCGATCGTCTCGGAGATGAAGCGGCTGGCCGCGCCCGCGAGCGTCGACTCGATCCCGTCGTCGGCGATGCAGGAGGACCACGTCTCGATGGGCTGGTCGGCTGCCCGCAAACTGCGGCGCTCGGTCGACGGGCTCACCCGCGTGCTGGCCATCGAGTTGCTCACTGCGGCACGGGGGTTGGACCTGCGAGCGCCGCTGCAGCCGAGCCCCGCCACTGGCGCGGTCGTCGCCGCCCTGCGCGAACGGGTTGCCGGGGTGGGTCCTGACCGCTTCCTGGCACCCGAGATCGAGTATGCCGTGCAGCTCGTCGCGTCGGGCCGCGCCCTCGCGGCGGCCGAGTCCGTCACCGGGCCGTTGGCCTGAGGTGTGCTGATGAGGCCGAGCAGCGTCCGGAGCCCATCAGGGGCGGGGCGACACGCCTTCGACATAACCCCGGGGGAACACCGCGCGGACGTCGGTGTGGACAAAGTCGTCGCCCTTGTAGAGGAGCGGCTCGCCGACGTCCTTGGCCAGGGCGTAGGCGAAGCAGTCGCCAAGGTTGAGCCGGGCCCGATGGCCCGAGCCGCGGCCGAAGTCGCGGAACGCCTCGCGGGCGAGGCGCGCCTGACGCTCGGTGAACGGCGCGATCTCGACGTGCAGCCAGTCCAGGACCTCATCGAACGACCTCGTCAACTCCGGTCGGCCCTTGCCGTCGATCACCATGGCGGCCTCAACGAAGGTGGGTGCCGCCATGCGCACCGACTCCGCTTCGCTCGCGGCGTTGGAGTAGGCCAATGCTTCGGCCTCCTTCAGCACGATGGCGCACACCGCCGAACTGTCGAGGATCACACCGGGAGCCCGTTCTCGTCGTACATCTCCTCCATGAACCGTTTCGTGGCCGCTCGCTCCTCGTCGGTGACCGTGTATGAGGCCAAGATCTCCTGGACCCGACGGAACCGCTCCTGCGCCTCGGCAGCCTTGCTGCGCTCCTCGATGAACCGCTCCAAGGCTTGCTCGAGCACGCGCACCTGGGTCTGCCCGGTGAGCGCGGCCGCCTCCTTGGCCAGGCGGCATACCCGCTCGTTCTTGATGTTGAGACTCACCGGTTACACCTTTCTACCCATACTGTCTACCAATCTACCCTGAAGGAGTCCGCCATGGAAGGCGCCCGCCCCGTCCGTGCCCCCCGCGGCACCACCCTCACTGCCCGTTCGTGGCAGACCGAGGCTCCGTTGCGGATGCTCATGAACAACCTCGACCCCGAGAACGCCGAGCGGCCCGACGACCTGGTCGTCTATGGCGGCACCGGGCGGGCGGCGCGCGACTGGCGCAGTTTCGACGCGATGGTGCGCACGCTGACGACGCTCGCGCCCGACGAGACGATGCTCGTCCAGTCGGGCAAGCCGGTCGGCGTCTTCCAGACCCACGAGTGGGCGCCGCGCGTGCTCATCGCCAACTCCAACCTCGTCGGCGACTGGGCGACGTGGCCGGAGTTCCGGCGCCTGGAGCACCTCGGGCTGACGATGTACGGCCAGATGACCGCCGGGTCGTGGATCTACATCGGCACCCAGGGCATCGTCCAGGGCACCTATGAGACGTTCGCCGCCATCGCCGACAAGAGGTATGCCGGCACGCTGGCCGGGACGCTCACCCTCACCGGTGGCTGTGGCGGCATGGGCGGCGCGCAGCCGCTCGCCGTGACCCTTAACGGCGGTGCGTGCCTCATCGTCGACGTCGACCCGGCCCGGTTGCATCGGCGGGTCGAGCACCGTTACCTCGACGAGGTCGCCGGGTCGCTCGATGAGGCGATCGAGATCGCCCTGGCCGCCAAGCGCGACCGCCGGGCCTGGTCGGTCGGCGTCGTCGGCAATGCGGCCGAGGTGTTCCCCGAGTTGCTGCGCCGTGGGGTGGACATCGACATCGTCACCGACCAGACGTCGGCGCACGACCCGCTTTCCTATCTGCCGGAAGGCATTTCGCTCGGCGACTGGCAGGACTATGCTGAGCGCAAGCCGGAGGAGTTCACCGATCGGGCGCGGGTGTCGATGGCCCACCAGGTCGAGGCGATGGTCGGCTTCATGGATGCCGGCGCCGAGGTCTTCGACTACGGCAACTCGATCCGCGACGAGGCCCGGCACGGTGGGTATGGCCGGGCGTTCGACTTCCCCGGCTTCGTGCCGGCATACATCCGGCCGCTGTTCTGCGAAGGGAAGGGGCCGTTCCGCTGGGCTGCCCTCTCCGGTGACCCGAAGGACATCGCGGTGACCGACGAGGCGATCCTCAAGCTCTTCCCGGACAACGACCGCCTGCACCGGTGGATGCGGGGGGCCAAGGAGCGAATTGCGTTCCAGGGCTTGCCTGCTCGCATCTGCTGGCTCGGCTATGGCGAGCGCGACAAGGCGGGCGCGCTGTTCAACGACCTCGTCGCCTCGGGCGCAGTGAGTGCCCCGATCGTCATCGGTCGCGACCACCTCGACTGTGGGTCGGTGGCCAGCCCCTATCGCGAGACCGAGTCGATGCTCGACGGGTCCGACGCGATCGCCGACTGGCCGCTGCTCAACGCGCTGACGGCCGCCTCGTCGGGCGCCACGTGGGTGTCGATCCACCACGGCGGCGGCGTCGGCATCGGTCGATCCATCCACGCGGGTCAGGTGTCGGTCGCCGACGGGACACCGCTGGCCGCGCAGAAGCTCGCCCGCGTGCTCACCAACGACCCGGGCATGGGCGTCATCCGGCACGTCGACGCGGGCTACGAGGCTGCGGACGTCGTCGCGGCCGACCTCGGCGTCCGCATCCCCATGCGCGAGCAGTGAGTGTGCCGCCCGCGCCGACCTCGGTGGTGCGCAGCTTGTATGAGGGTAGTGACGCTTGGATGAGGCTAGACACTCATACAAGTGACACCAACCTCATACAAGCGCGCGACTGAGCCCGAAAAGGAGACCCCATGGCCCCCTTCAGCACGCCAGACGGCGCAGCCGCCCGGTCGTTCGACCGGATGTGGGCCGACCTCGCGCCCATCGGTCGCAACCCCGCGACGGGGGGTTACGAGCGGTTCGCCTGGACCCGTGAGGACCACACCTTGCGGGAATGGTTCGCCGGAGAGTGCGGGGCGCGCGGGCTTGAGGTCGTGCGGGACCGTGCCGGCAACCAGTGGGCCTGGTGGGGGGACCCCGACGCGCGACCCGGCATCGTGCTCGGCTCCCATCTCGACTCGGTCGCCGACGGCGGCGCCTTCGATGGCCCGCTCGGCGTCGTCAGCGCGCTGGCCGCGCTCGATGCGTTGCGGGACAACGGCTTCACCCCTCGTATGCCGCTCGGCATCGCCAACTTCGCCGACGAGGAGGGGGGACGGTTCGGCGTCGCCTGCGCCGGGTCGCGGATCCTCACCGGGGCCTTGTCACCGGACCGGGCCCGCAGCCTGACCGATGGTGACGGGGTGACGATGGCGCAGGCCTGGACCGCCGCGGGTAGGGACCCGGCCACGCTGGGGCCGGACCCGGACGCCCTGCGCCGTGTGGCGGCCTACGTCGAGGTGCATGTCGAGCAGGGCCGGGCTCTGTGCGTCGACCCGGACGACCCCTTCGGCGACCCGGCCCTGTGGGACCCCGCTCGGGCGGTCGCGATCGGCACCGAGATCTGGCCCCACGGCCGGTGGCAGATCGATGTCTTCGGCGAGGCCAACCATGCGGGGACGACGGCGCTGGCGGACCGCAACGACGCGATGCTCGGCTTCGCGTCGGTCGTGGCGTCGGCGCGGATGCTGGCCCGCGAACGTGGGTGCGTGGCCACGGTCGGCAAGGTCATCGCCCGGCCCAATGCCGTCAATGCGATCGCCGACCACGTCACGACCTGGCTCGACGCACGAGGGGCCGACCCGGAGGCCGTGCGCGGGCTCGTCCAGACCCTGCGCGATGAGGTGTCCGAAGACGGAACGACTGTGGACGAGGTGTCCTGGACTCCCGCAACGGTTTTCGACACCAGACTCCGCGACCGTCTGGCCGCGGTGTTGCCGGAGGCTCCCCTACTCGCCACCGGCGCGGGCCACGACGCAGGCATCCTCGCCAATGCCGGGATCCCCACGGCGATGCTGTTCGTGCGCAACCCGACCGGCGTCTCGCACTCGCCCCAGGAGTTCGCCGAGCGGGACGACTGCATCCGGGGTATCCACGCCTTGGCCGCCGCTGCTGCCGAATTGGCTGGGTGACCACGTGACCTCCTACTGGTGCGAATACGCCTGGTTGCCAGGCGGATTGGCCGCTAGCGTCCGCCTCGAGATGATGGGCGAGCGGATCGTCGGCGTGTCGGCGGATGTCGAGGCGAGGCCCGAGGATGTCCGACTCGCAGGGGTGACCCTGCCGGGGCTCGCCAACACGCACTCCCACGCGTTCCACCGTGCCCTGCGCGGTCGGACCCATGGGGACGGCGGCACCTTCTGGACCTGGCGCGAGCGCATGTATGCCGTCGCGAGCCGCCTGGACCCGGCGCGTTACCTGGCGCTGGCGCGGGCGGCATACGCGGAGATGGCGCTGGCGGGATTCACCGCGGTCGGGGAGTTCCACTATGTGCACCACCAACCCGACGGCACCCCCTACGCCGACCCGAACGCCATGGGGGCGGCGCTCATCCAGGCGGCCGCTGAGGCCGGCATCCGGCTCACCCTGCTCGACACGATCTATCTCGCCGGCGGCCTCGGCCCCGATGGCCATCTGCCGCTTGACGTTGTGCAGCAACGGTTCTCCGACGACTCGGTCGACGCGTGGTCGACGCGGGTTGGGCTCATGAGCGACACCCCGACGGCACGCATGGGGGCGGCGATCCACTCGGTTCGTGCCGTCCCGAAGGACGCGCTGGCGGGAGTCGTGGCGGCGTCAGTGGGGCGCCCCCTGCACGTCCACCTCTCCGAGCAGCCCGCCGAGAACGCGACCGCGCTGGCCTTCTATGGCGTGACGCCGACGGCGCTCCTGGAGGGGGCTGGGGCGCTCGGGCCCATGACCACGGCGGTCCATGCGACCCACCTCACCGACGACGACATCGCCTCGCTGGCCAGCGCCGGCGTGACCGCATGCTTCTGCCCCACGACCGAGCGTGACCTCGCCGACGGCATCGGGCCAGCTCGCGCCTTGGCCGACGCGGGTGTGCCGCTCGCCCTCGGTTCCGACCAACACGCGGTGGTCGACCCGTTCGAGGAGGCCCGCGGTTTGGAGTCGCATGAGCGGCTCGTCACTCTTGAGCGCGGGCGCTTCACCCCCGGCCAACTCACGGATGCGTTGTCCCGCAACGGGTATGCCGCCCTCGGCTGGCCCGACGGGGGCCGGCTGGCCGCGGAGGCGCTGGCCGACTTCGTCACCGTGCGACTGGACTCGCCGCGCACCGCCGGTGCCGCCCCCGAGCAGATCCTCTATGCCGCCACCGGCGCCGACGTCACCACGGTCGTCGTCGGCGGTGAAGTGGTCGTCTCGGCCGGACAACACCGACTGGGCGACGTCGGCCGACTCTTGACGGACGCCATCTCGGCCCTCGACGACGGAGCAGCTTCATGACCGCAACCCTCATCACGGGGATCGCCGAGCTCGTCACCAACGATTCGAGCTGGTCGGCTGCGGGCCAGGCGCCCGACGTTGCTCGGTTGGGGATCGTCACCGACGCGGCCGTCCTCGTCGAGGCCGGGGAGGTTGTCTGGGTAGGCCCGGCCAGCGCTGCCCCGCAGGCAGATTCGCGCGTCGACGTGGGCGGGTGCGCCGTCATGCCCGGCTTCGTCGACTCGCACACTCACCTCGTCTTTGCCGGTGACCGGGCGGCCGAGTTCGCGGCCCGGATGGCGGGCACGGCATACGACGGGGGTGGGATCGCGACGACTGTGGCGGCGACGCGCGGGGCGACCGACGACGAGTTGCGCACGCTGTTGGCCGCGCGGATCGCCGAGTTGCGGCGTCAGGGCACGACGACCGTCGAGATCAAGAGTGGTTACGGGCTGAGCGTCGAGGACGAGCTTCGACTGCTGCGCCTGGCCCGCGAGGTCACGCCGCACGTCACCTTCCTCGGAGCGCACGTCGTGCCGGCCGAGTATGCCGCCGACCGCGCGGCATACCTCGACCTGGTGACCGGGCCGACGCTGGCGGCGGTCGTCGCC
>Ga0208459_1001398_pt1 | contig 23085 bp, 10 predicted proteins | sample AD_UKC087_MetaG_FD_184433 | JGI IMG/M metagenome (GOLD analysis project Ga0208459, IMG submission 184433) | Active sludge microbial communities of municipal wastewater-treating anaerobic digesters from USA - AD_UKC087_MetaG (SPAdes) (version 2) | ecosystem: Engineered > Bioreactor > Anaerobic >... | reverse complement strand
AGCAAGCACTGGCAATTCTGGATGCTCTACAACTTCTCGATGGGGATAGAATCACCACATCCAAATCACCCATCTCCCAATATATAAGTAGTAAACTGGCTGCGAAAGGAAAAGGACAGGTATTAAATCGGGAAGAGCTAATTGAAAAGGTCAATGGCCTTGATTATCTTGATCCGAGCGGCTTAAGATTGGAACCGGAATGGGTGGTTGTGGTATTGGCAGCAATGGTCTATAGCGGTGATATCGTCCTCAGTGTGATAGGTGACAAGTATGATGCCACTAAGATCCAATATCTCTGTGCCACAGACCTTGCCACCTTGATCGACTTCAAACACATTGAGCTTCCCAAGGACTGGAATTTGCAATCCATAAAAGCATTATTTGAGCTTGTGGGTCTTTCTCCCGGTTTAGCCCAAAGCATTACGCAGGGCAGCGATGATCCGGTTAGGGCTCTGCAGGATGCCATAACAAAACTGATCTCTCGCATCGTGTTCACTATGAACCATCTCAGGGATGGATTGATTTTTTGGGGACTGGACCTAGGGGTTCCACTAAAGCTGGAAAATGCCCAGCAAAGCCTGTCCAAGACCAAGGAGTTCTTAGAATCTCTCACAGCCTTCAACACAGCCGCAAAGCTCAAGAACTTTAATGTGCCAGTGGCAGAGATTGAAGCTCAACGCAGCTCTTTGGACCTGGTCAAAACCATCAATGCCGCACAGGACTTCATCAACAATCTGAATCCTCTCATAAACTGGCTGTCCACTGCTGAGAAGCTACTTCCCGGCGAGCATCCCTGGCAGACTGAATTTGGGAAGGTAAAAGAGACGGTACTCGCTCAAGTCAAGGAACTGAAGGCCGATGAGATCAAGGCTATTACTGGAAAGATAAGCTATGAACTGCAGAAGCTCAAGAAAGACTATATTGAACACTATGTGAAGCTGCACAGCAAGCATCGCTTGAATAAGCAGGATGATAGAAAGAAAGCTGAGCTCTCCAACGATCTACGGATACGCAATCTGCTAAAACTTGGAGAAATTGACATCATGCCCAAACAACAAGTAAATGACATTCTGGAAAAACTGGTAAGCTTGAAAACCTGTTTTAACCTTACCGAACAGAACTTGCAGGCAGATCCCATCTGTCCCCATTGCAGATTCAATCCTGCAGTGGAATCGGGTACCGCGTCTGCAAGCCATATTTTGAGCCAGATAGACCAAATGCTTGATGGAACCATCGCTAGTTGGACCGAAATGCTGATCCAGAACCTGCAGGATGAACACACACAGGAAACCATAGCTTTGCTGAGTGAACAAGACGGAGCTCTCTTGGATGAGTTTGTTAAAAGCAAAGAGCTTCCAGATAAGGTTGATGATAACTTTGTGAAGATCCTCAAGGAAGTACTGGCTGGGCTCATAAAAGTGACCATTAACATGGGTGAGATTCGCAGAGTGATCAGCAAGGCTGGAGGATCTATCACGCCTGCTGAGCTAAAACGGGTATTAGACCAATACATCGATTCACTCACCCAAGGAAAGAACCCGCAGCGGGTGAGGATAGTGCTGGAATAGGCATCATCATGACAAAAGAAGAACTGCTAAAAGCCATCAAGAGTCCAGAATGGACAGATATTGAATTCAAGCAATCACGTAAGGGTGTTTCAGAAGAAGCCTATAAGACTGTCTCTGCCTTTGCAAACACCTGTGGTGGGTATTTGGTCTTCGGTGTTAGAGAAAGCGCTAGCAAAGCCGAACGAGAAATAGTTGGCGTAGAAGATGTAGATAAGGTTCAGAATGACTTTCTTAGCTGCCTGCGCAACGGAGGCAAGCTGAGCAGAGTGATACCCTCAAATGCCGAACTACATGAGATCGAAGGAAAGCATGTTTTGGTTTTCTACATACCGGAAGCAGATCGCAAGGAGAAACCAATCTATCTTGGTAAAAGAATCGACCAAGCCTATATCAGAAGGGGTGGCGGTGATGAACTGTGTACAGAATCGGAATTGAGAGCCTTCATTCGGGATGCCAGTGATATTCCCTTCGATAGAAGTATTGAACAGGGAATCGATCCTCACAGTTTCATCAATTCCAATACCTTAAAGTGGTATAGAACGCTTTTGGATAACCGGCTCGCAGGCAAATATGCCCACCAGGGTGATCAGGACTTTCTACTGGAAATGGGACTGCTGTTGGAATATGATGGGAAGGTGTTCCCTACCAAAGCCGCCATCCTGCTTTTTGGAAAAGAACGCTATGTAAGGCAGATACTGCCCCGGCCTGTAGTGGACTATCAAAGAATAGACAGCCCCGAGGAGAACTGGGATGCGGATAAAAGGTGGCACGATCGGTTGGTGATAGAAACTAACCTCTTTGAGGCCTGGAGAATGCTCTATGACAAGTACTCCCTTATTGCTGATGTCCCCTTCTCTCTGGATGAGACAACCCTACAGCGTAAAGATGATTCATTGGATTATAGGTCTTTTCGGGAAGCGGCAGTTAATCTGCTGATTCATCAAGATTACGGCGATGTTTCCAGAAAAGCTGAAATCAAGATATTCAAGGATAAGACCATATTCTGGAATCCTGGCTCTGCCTATTCCAGTGTTGAAGCCCTGCTCGAATCCCGGCACCACCCGATCCGCAATCCTTTGATCGTTAGAATATTTCGGCAGATTGGGCTTTGTGAAGAAGCCGGAACCGGGATCAGGACCATCATGGAAGACTGCCGAAAGCTCGGCCTCTTCCCGGCTCAAATAACTAACGATAAATCCGATTTCAGCTTTTCTCTTTCTATACAAAAGCAGCAGATCATCTCCGAGCCTTTCAAAGATTTGCTTACAAGGCTGGATCTAAAGCTAAATCCAGAAGAAGCTGCCATCTTTTCTTACCTGGTTAGTTATCGGATGCTGAGCTTGCCGATTGCCAAAGCAATCACAGGAAAATCCAGCGATGTGACCCTGGCAATCATGGCTAAGCTTGAGGTAGCAAGACTGGCCAAGTCAACCGACCACAATCAAGCTTGGTCACTGTGCGAAAGCATTGAACAACAGATAAATAAACCAGGTAGTGACCAAGCTGGTGGCCAAGCTACTGGGCAAGTTACTGGGCAAGCTACTGGGCAAGCTCAAAACGACAAGAAACAAGGTATTTTACGGCTGATAGGTGAACTAACACAAGTGCAAATAGGTATAATTCGAACTTGCTCAGAACTTGTTAGCATGCAGGAAATCAAACAAAGCCAACATCTTGTTAGCAGGGACTTTCTGAGAGTAAGACATTTAAATCCGCTGCTTGATCAAGGTATTGTTCTGATGAAATATCCGGATAAACCTAAGCATCCCAAACAAAAGTATTATCTTAGCGACTATGGTAAAAAAGTGCTAGAAGCCATGCAAGGAGAGCATTGATGTCACAGCAAACCTCCATTGATCTGGATACCCAAGCCAAAGGTCCCGCCACCTGTCTGGGACAAGTATTTGCCAGCGAAGATGCCCGCAGAGAGTACTTCAGAAACCTTCTGAGGGAAAAACTGCAAGACCCGGAGTTCCGCAAGATAGAAGGCTTTCCCATCGGTGAGGATGACGATATCATTGCCCTTAGCGATCCTCCCTATTACACTGCCTGCCCCAATCCCTGGATCAATGACTTCATTGCAGAGTGGGAAAAGGAAAAGGGAGCCAGACCGGATGAATATCACCGGGAACCTTTTGCCGCAGATGTGAGCGAGGGTAAGAACGATCCCATCTACAATGCCCATTCCTACCACACCAAGGTACCCCACAAGGCGATCATGCGCTATATCCTGCATTACACAGAACCGGGAGATATAGTCTTCGATGGCTTCTGCGGGACAGGTATGACCGGTGTGGCTGCTCAACTCTGTGGTGACAGAAAAGTGGTTGAATCACTTGGCTATCAGGTAAAAGATGATGGCACAATTCTGGATGAAGAGGGTAAGCCTATCTCCAAGCTGGGAGCAAGGAAAGCCATTTTGAATGATCTCTCCCCTGCAGCTACTTTTATCGCTGCCAACTACAATTCTCCGGTTGATCTTGTGGAATTCGAAAGAGAAGCAAAACGCATCCTGGAAGAAGTGGAAGAGGAATGCGGCTGGATGTATGAGACACTACATACAGATGGGAAGACTAAAGGAAAGATCAATTACACAGTATGGAGTGATGTCTTTATCTGCCCGAATTGCTCTCAGGAAGTAATATTCTGGGATGTGGCGGTGGATAAAGATGCGGGCAAGGTAAGGGATGAATTTCCATGTAAGTTCTGTGGGTCAAAACTATCAAAGAGATCAATAGAAAGAGCATTCGAGACTGTATATGATCAAGAAATTATTCATGATGTTGATATAGATCCATCGATAACTGAAAGTGGAACAATCAGGCAGGCAAAACAGGTCCCTGTGCTCATAAGTTATTCAATCGGGACAAAACGATTTGTCAAGATACCTGTTCAAAGCGACCTAGATAAAATCACGAGAATCAATGAGCTAACTAACCCTTATAGGATACCCAATAGTGAACTTCCGTATGGATTCAATACAGAGCAACCCAAAGTATCTCACGGCTTTACCAATGTGCATCACTTTTATACGAAAAGAAATGCGTTTATACTCTCGGCAATAAAAGCAAGGTGTAGAATGCCTCAATCCCATTTTGTTCATCAAGCCATTAATGCTACCCTAGCATCCAAAATGGTTAGGTATAACATGGGTAATAGGGGTAATGGAATCCTAACTGGAACTCTATACGTATCTTCAATGATTGCAGAAACGAATCCGTTATGGGTATTTGAAAACAAGTATCGTGATATTGTAAAAGCTGTCGGCAGGCCGTTGTATAGCCAGATATCTACTGCTTCTGCTTCAAGTCTTTCAACAATTCCAAATAATGTTCTAGACTACATTTTTACTGATCCACCTTTTGGGGGAAACCTAATGTATTCGGAGTTGAATTACATCTGGGAAAGTTGGTTAAAAGTATTAACAAATAGTTCACCTGAGGCTATAGAAAACCAAGCACAGGATAAGACACTGTTTGATTACCAAACAATCATGACATCCTGTTTCAGAGAGTATTATAGAATAATCAAACCAGGCTGCTGGATGACTGTTGAGTTTCACAACGCAAAAAACAGTGTCTGGAACTCCATACAAGAAGCTCTACAAGTGGCAGGATTTGTAATAGCAGATGTTAGGACCCTTGATAAGCAGCAAGGTTCCTTTAAACAAGTAACAGCTTCCGCCGCAGTAAAACAAGACCTTATCATATCCTGTTACAAACCTAATGGAGGGATTGAAGAGAGGTTTAGCAAGCTATCTGGAACTGAAGAAGGAGTCTGGGATTTCGTTAGAACACATCTTAAGCAACTTCCAAAGCTTGTGATTGAGAAAGGTAAGATGCAAATCGTGGCAGAGCGGCAAAACTACCTCCTTTATGACCGCATGGTGGCTTTCTATCTGCAGCGAAATGCTTTGGTTCCTTTATCGTCTGCAGAATTCTATAGAGGTCTTGAAGAGCATTTCCCATCCAGGGACGGGATGTATTTCCTGCCGGAACAGGTGGTTGAATATGATAAGACCAAGATGAAGATTCCCGAACTTGCACAGATGGAGATCTTCATCACTGATGAAGTGTCAGCGATCCAGTGGTTACGGCAGTTGCTTAAAGACAAACCCCAGAGTTTCCAGGACATTCATCCCCAGTTCATGAGAGAGATAGCCGGCTGGAGTAAAATAGAAAGGCTACTTGATCTTAAAGAATTATTGGAATATAACTTCCTCAAATACGACAACGTAAGTGAGGTTCCCAGCCAGATTCACACCTATCTATCCACGAACTGGAAAGAATTGAGAAACCTGTCAAAGGATGATCCGGCACTCAAGGCCAAAGCTAAGGATCGTTGGTATGTACCAGATCCCAATAAACTGGCAGACCTAGAGCAGATGCGGGAAAAGGCATTGTTGAAAGAGTTCTGGACTTATCTGCCAAAAGACTACAAACCAAAGAAGCTAAACGACCTGCAGACTGAAATACCAGACTTGCCTAAAACAGGTACTGATGTGATTTCGGGGAAGCGATATAAAGTCATACGGGCAGAAGCCGTTCGAGCCGGGTTCAAATACTGCTGGCAGAATCGGGATTATGAGACAATTATTCTGGTGGCAAAGCGCATTCCCAGCACACTACTGGAAGAAGATCCCAAACTGCTGATGTATTACGATCAGGCCATTACCAGGACGCAGTAAAAGAGGGTATGGGGTGAAAAGCGAACAGGTCAAAACGAACGATTTATTGGTTAACGCCATAATCGAACGATTATGCGCATTATCATCTCAGATGGTAATCTTGTTCGATCACGATGGCTTGGCCGCCACCACGGCCTTTTTTGAGCGATTAGGGGGCAATGGATACGATGTCTATGACTACGCTGATAACCTGAGCTTGTATTTCTACCTCGAGAACAAGAGACAGGTTAGCCCGGGTGTTGAGAAATCCAAGGTATTGATCAGGATTTCTGCTGATCTGGCTGATAATGCTCAGTTGCCATATTCGGTACTGATAAACTCTGAAGCAATTCATTTAAGGCTGGACGACTACTTCGAAGGGATATCTGCCAAAGCGGTTAAGGAACTGCCCAGCCAGTATTACGATAAGCTGTTTGATCTACTCCGAGCGCAACCCCAGAATCTATCTTCATACAACGAGAGTATTGACTTTATAACCAGGCGGGTGTTTGGAATTGATATAACTGGGATTGGCACTGAGGTACAATACTGGGCTGTCCTGTTTAAAATGCATTATACAGATACAGAACTGCCTAAGTTTGTGGTGAGCAAACTGCTGAATGGTGGCACTGGATTGTTGGATAGCTATGATCTCGACCTTGATCAGGCTTTGAGAAGCAGGGAGTATTTCTATGCTTTTCTGCAAAAGGAATGGCAGCGATTCGTTGAAGAGCGGACAGGCCAAGAGAAGCATCTTATGATACTCCCATTTGATCATCCTGATCTGAAGATCTATACAGACAATTTCTTTGCTGAAGGATTGCTTCAGCGCATCTCATTGGATACGTCAGCAGCTCATGACTTGGGCTGGATGGCTTGTGGGATAACACATAAAGTATCCGATGAAGCTGATAAGATCGATAGCTTGATATCCAGCTTGCGAGCCCATCTGCCCGAAACCGACTGCTCCTACAAAGCATGGCAGAAGTATGTCAAAGACTATGCGGAGCTTTTATTCAAGCTGTTTTCATCAGATAGTTCAAAATTAACACTCGCTGCTCTGGATCTTATGGGCGAGGCTAATGTCAGGTTCAGGGACTGGATGCTGCGGCATTATGATTCCCTTGCCAGTTTGCCTTCCAGAGAGCCTGTAATGGTGCATCAGATAGCCAAGAGCATGGCTTTTCAAAGAGCAGAGAATGCTTCAACTAAAACTGCCTTGATCGTGATGGATGGCATGTCCTATGATCAATGGCTGTGCATCAAAGCAGAGCTCGAGCTCGGTGCATATAATCTTCATGAAGATGCGCTGTTTGCCTGGGCACCCACACTCACACCCATCTCTAGGCAATCTATCTTCAGCGCTTCTATCCCGTTCTATTTTGGGCAATCTCTGAACAGTACAGCCAAAGAAGCCGGCCATTGGAAACGGTTTTGGGAAGATAGTGGGCTTACATCACAATCTGTACACTATCTGCGCATGGATGGGATTGGTGACATTGCTTCAGAACTCGAGCAGCAGATTAACCTAAAGAGTGCATCAGTGATCGGAATAGTGCTTAATGTGATAGATGACATCATGCATGGCATGAACCTAGGTTCGGCTGGAATGCACAGCCAGATCAGGCACTGGGTAAAGCAAGGACATTTCAGTGCTTTTCTAAAGGTTTTGATCGATCAGGGATTTGAGGTTTGGATCACATCTGACCATGGTAACTTGGAATGTGAGGGGATTGGCAATATTCCTGATGGCGCATTATCAGAAACCAGGGCATCCAGAGTTAGGATTTATCAATCGGAAGACCTAAGGAACCAAGCAGCAATCAAGTCTGAGAATTCATTGGCCAGGACTCCTAAGGGGCTTCCGGGAGATATATATTGCCTGTTTGCTCCATACCAGGCTGCTTTTCATGCTGTAGGAAAAAGAATCGTAGCTCATGGAGGCATTTCGCTGGAAGAGATCATGGTGCCATTAGTGAAAATTAATAGGATGAATAAATGAATCAAAGCCGTTTTGATAAAGTCGGCATCAAACAGGTAATCCGGCTGGAATGGATGGATAGATGCCTCAGTCTGTTGCTGTCGGGTATGTCTGCAAGTGAGATTCGCAAGGATCTGATTGACTACCTGGCAGATAAAAAACAGAGTGGTGGTACAGGAGAGCGGGGAGATAAGACCTATACAATAGCAATTGGAATCCTGGCGGCTTGGTTCGATCCCTCACCTGAACTGGTAGACTTGCGTGATCAACTGCTTCTTAAGGCGAAGCAGTACTCTCAGGAGAACTGGTTACCACTGCACTGGGCATTGATGATCGCTGCATATCCATTCTGGTACAATGTAGCTATTCAAACTGGCAGAGTACTGGCTCTGCAAGAGAAAGTAACTCAGAAGCAGATCTTCGACCGCTTAGTTGAGCGGTATGGAGAACGCGCTACAGTCCTGAGAAATGCCAGATATGCAGTGAGGTCATTTGTTGCCTGGGGTGTGTTGGAGGATACCGAGATAAAAGGGCGTTATAAGAAAAGCGATCCTAGGGCAGTATCTGATCCGCAGATTATAGCTATACTCATCGAAGCTATGTTGATCTCAACTCCTGAGCATAAAGCGCCGTTACGATCATTACTTGCATCTCCTGCTCTTTTTCCCTTGTGTCTGGCAATGGATGTAGCTCAGCAGGCAATCGCTGAAAATCAAAGGCTTGTGAGTGAACAATTTGGAGATGGAGAGATTGTGGTAAGCTTGGCTTATATAAAATAGGATATTGTTATGGGCATTGTTTCAATATTGTTAAGCATATTTGCCAGCAGTGATTTCCGGGTGCTTAAGCCCAACACCCAATCAAGTAGATATGTTAATCTGTAGGTAAAATGGAGCATTCATGGATCAATTCGGATTGAATAGGGATAAGGCTGAACAGCTACTCAAACAGCGATTTGGGCTAGATAGGTTTTATGATGAACAATGGGAGACAATCTCTCGGGTTCTCAGAGGGGAAAGGCTTCTGTTGATAGAAAGAACAGGCTTTGGGAAATCACTATGTTTCCAGTTTCCTGCCATGCTCTTTGATGGTTTGACCGTAGTATTCTCTCCCTTGATTGCGCTAATGCGAGACCAAGTAAACAAGCTACAAGCTCTTGGTATTGTGGCGAAGTGCATAAACAGCAATCAGAGCGATGAAGAAAACATGAATGTGATTTCAGATGCAAAGCAAGGATCAGTAAAAATTCTGTACATTGCTCCGGAACGGCAAGAAAACATGACCTGGCTTGAAGAAGTACGTCACATGAAACTATCCATGGTAGTTGTTGATGAAGCGCACTGCATCTCAGTCTGGGGTCATGATTTTCGCCCAGCTTACAGACGCATAATTAACCTTGTAAACTTGCTACCCAAAGGCTTGCCGGTATTAGCAACTACGGCGACAGCAACAAAACGAGTTGAGCATGACGTAGCATCTCAGATTACGGGTGAGTTGAAGGTTATCAGGGGTAACCTGCTACGTGAGAATTTTCGATTATATGTAGTTAATGTGCAGTCAGATGACGATAAACTGATTTGGCTGGCTCAGAACATTACCAAGTTGGATGGTACGGGAATTATCTATACCGGAACGGTAGTTGAAACCGAGTTGATAAGTAAATGGTATGAATTCTTGAAAATACCTGCCCGATCGTATAATAGCAGGCTGGATGCAGATACTAGAAAAGAAGTGGAATCAGGTTTGCTAAACAATGAGTGGAAATGTGTGATCTCAACAAATGCTCTCGGTATGGGAATAGACAAACCGGATCTTAGATTTATCATCCACACACAATTTCCTCAATCTCCAGTTCACTATTATCAGGAGATTGGTCGAGCAGGCAGAGATGGGTTACAAACTCTAATAGTTCTTCTATACAATCCTGAAGACAGAGATCTTCCGGAAGCATTCATCGAGGGTGCTAAACCATCGACAGCCAAGTACCAGAGAGTAATCGCCGCCATACAAAATGAAATGCTTGGCGAGAAAGAACTGATGAAAAGAACTAACCTTGGCCAGACTCAGATACGTGTTATTCGAGCTGATCTGATCGACCAGGGAATCATCAGAGAAGTGTATATAGGAAAGTCAAAGAAATATGAGTTCATCCCAAATTCAAAGCCATTTGATCCTAGCTTTTACGATCAGGTTCGTGAGGCAAAGACCAAGGAACTGAATGCCATGATCGAATATGCAGAGACATCCCAACCACGCATGTCATACTTATGCGAATACTTGGGAGACATAAACGATAGGGATTTCAATAATTGCGATAACACAGGATTGGCAAAACAGCACGTTAGATCAAACCCTGAGTGGATCGAGAAATTAAACCAATTCCGCTTAAGCTACTTCCCAGAACTTCAAGTAGAAACTGAAAAAACCAAGCTCATCGATGGAGTTGCAGGATCATATTATGGTGTATCGAACGTCGGAGCTGCCATACATAGGTGTAAATACGAAAATGGTGGTGATTTTCCGGATTTCCTAATCACACTCATGCTAAAAGCTTATTACTCCAAATTCCGCAACGAGAAATTCGACCTAATTCTATATGTTCCACCCACTGTGTCAGGTGACTTGGTTCGACATTTAGCGGAGAGAATATCAAACGCATTGAAAATTCCTATCTTGCACGATTTAGTAAAAACTCGGCTTATCCAGGAGCAAAAGATCTATGAAAATCACTACCTCAAGTCAGAAAATGTTGCTGGAGCGTTTTCACTTTCAGATTCGCAACAAGTATCGGGTAAAAAGATCTTGTTGATTGATGATATCTTTGATAGTGGAGCCACAATAAAAGAAATTGGCAAGTACTTAACCCAGCTCGGTGCTGTGGTTATAGCGCCACTAGTTTTGGCAAAAACTGTTGGTGGGGATAAATTATGAAACACCTAAAAAATACAAGGTATTAACACTATGCAACACGCAGCCTACTGGATCACGATATCACACTTGAAAAGATGGACAAATGCACAGATAAACGAACTGATCAAACAAATCTATCATGTTCATGGGTCAGATCTACCGGAATTCTTCACTCTTGACATTGAGGAATGGAAGAACATCTATTCCATTGATGATAAGCAGTTACCTTCATTGCTGGAAGCTAAAGGCCAGATAGCGAACAATGCGTTTTTAGCTGAGGATCTATACAACCAAGGTTTTGAACTCATTCCACTCAATGCCTCAGAATATTCTCCAACCATGAAAGACAATTTAAAACTAACTTACTCCCCTCCTTTGCTCTACATCAAAGGGAACAAACAGCTACTACTTGAAGATTCAATAGCAATTGTGGGATCTAGGAATGCCAGTACGAAAGGACTCAAGTTTACCGAAAACGTAGCAAAAAAGGCTAGTGCGGACTATAAAGTCATTGTCAGCGGTTTTGCTAAAGGTATTGATAAAGCTGCTCTGGACAATGCCATAAAATACCACGGGCATAGCATTATTGTTCTCCCCCAGGGAGTTATGACCTTTGGGTCTGGCTATAAAACTTACTATAAGCATATAATCGAAGGTGATGTGCTGGTATTAAGTACTTTTCACCCCAAAGCTCCCTGGAAAGTCGAACTAGCCATGGCAAGAAATCCAATAATCTATGGTCTTGCCAAAGAGATATTCGTAGCAGATTCCTCTAGTTCTGGAGGTACCTGGTCCGGAGTTAAAGATGGGCTTCGTAAAGGTCGAACCATTTACGTTAGAAGATCTAATGATGATGAGTCTAGTGCAAACAACCTTCTGATTGATCTGGGAGGGGTTGCAGTAGATGAATATGGAAAGCCAGAAAGTCAAAGAACTACAGAAGAGAAGGTTATGACCCCAACAAATAAACAGGATGATCTTCCTGGTAGAATCATAGACTTGCTGACAAATGCCACCTTAACAGCAAAAGAAATCTGTGATAAACTTGAGATTGATATATCTCCGAAAAGTATGGCGGTTGTTCTTGGCCAGATGGATCAATTGGAGAAAGTCAAAATCGGACGATCATTCAAGTATCGATTGAGACAACAAGAGATATTTGATCTCGACTGATGTTTGCGCTTATGAGAATGTTTGATACATCATCTATAATTTTAACTTTTTCCGATAGTTACTGGTTCGAAGCAGAAAGCTGTTTATGCATTCTAAGAGATGAGAAAGAGAGGATATCCTATGAGAGATGATTTGTTCCAGAAACTCAGAAACAAGAGGCTAGAGGCCTTTAAGATATTCAAAGATCCTGATTATTCGGGAGTGTTTGATTTCATAAAAGACCTATACAAGAAGAAGGCTCATTTCATTTATGAGTTACTACAAAATGCTGATGATGCAAAAGCAACTCGAGTTAGATTTGTATTACATAGCGATAGACTGATTTTTATACATAACGGCACAGAAAAGTTCTCCATTTCGGATGTTGACTCTACTAGCAAAGAGAAAGGACATATTAATTCCATCACTTCAATCGGAGCATCTACGAAAAGCGGTAAGATTAGTGATGAGGATTTGAAGATAGGTAAATTCGGCATCGGATTCAAGTCGGTTTTTTCTTTCACAAATACACCTGAAATTTACGACGATGAGTTTTGTTTCAAGATAGTAGATTATATAGTGCCTGAGTTTTTAAGTTCCGATCATACAGGCAGGAAATCAAGCGAGACAGTTTTCGTTTTCCCGTTTAACAACGATGACAAGCCCAAACATATTGCATATGAAGAAATTAAGAGTGAGTTGCTATCTCTTAAGCATCCATTGCTTTTTCTTAACAACATTGTATTGATAGAGTGGCAATACCCTGGGATGAGTGGTTCCTACTCCCTAAAGTACGATCAAGCTAGTTCAGAGCAAATTGGTGATGCTGAATATCGCTTCTTTACAGAGACTCAGATTTCTGATAACCATGTTCTAAAACAAGGTATAAAGATCTCCAGATACATAAAGGATGATGCGAAAAATTCTCACAAGTACTCACTAGTTTTCTTTCTAAGAGATAGGTCCATAGACTACAGTGAATCTTTCAATGCCTATTGTTACTTCAAAACTGAGGTGAATCCCAATCTCAGGTTCCTCATCCATGCCCCGTTTCTGATTACGTACAACAGGGAAACCATCAAAGATGATAAATGGAATGCCCTTTTGCTCAGAAAGTTAGCTGAATTGATGACTGATAGTCTTGAGTTTTTTAAAGATAAGGCTCTTATCAATGAATCCCTTTTCCGAGCGCTCCCGATATATCCAGGGGACACATATGATGTTCGTACAACGCAAGAGTCACAGCTTTTAAATTTTGGTGTCTTTCAGGAGCAATTGCTAAATGTATTAACAGATAAATCTAAGGCTTACTTTCCGTCACGAAGTGGAAATCTACTCCCCCTGAATAAGGCCTGCATAGCCAGAGGGAAGGAGTTGCTCGATCTTCTATCCCCTGATGACCTTCAGAAGACATTGTCCATCCCTGGAGCAGACTGGATTTTTGATTCACTTAATGAAACTGATCCTTTGTTCTCTTTCCTGCAAACTCACCTTAAGGCAAGAATAATAGCTTCTAGGAACCTGCATGACATACTTGGAGATGAGTTCTTACGGAATCAACCCATCGAATGGTTGCATAAGCTGTTTGCATATATCAAAGAAGCTCCAAACACTGCAATCCGTTTCAAAGGGAAACCAATCGTCAGGATTGAAAAAGGCACTTCAAATGTTGCTCCGGCACAAGAAAACCAATCAGGGATATATTTGCCTTACGAAAATGATGAAAATGCAAATGATATCCTTAGATCCATGGGAGTTTCCTTAATAACAAATGAGTTACTTCGAAATAACGTCACCAAACATGTTCTTCGGCGTGATTTTGAGATAGACCTCCCTGACTCAGATATGCACATGATTATCGATGCGCTCAAAGATAACTTTCTGGAAAATCAAAGCATTGAGTGGTTGATACGATTCTACAGTTTTATTATGAACGATCGGGTGACGTTACTTGAGACTATAAAACTCAAACCAGTAGTCAGGATTAAGGGCAAAGTCAAAAACACACCACCATTTGACGCAAACGACAATCCATTAGTGTATCTTCTGGGTGATAACAGCATGTCATTGAGTTTTTACGAGGATATTGGTTTCAATTACATTGATCCCCAGTTAACCTCGAACAAAATTGCCAAGAAATTCCTTATCGAGTTCTTGCATCTCCCGGAGGCAAAGGATCCTGAGTTATTCAGAAACATTCTTACGCAACTCTTTAGTAAAGGGGGCATTGAAGAATACAGGAAACTAGTGCGAGATTCAGCAGAGGCTAAAAGACAGTATTGCGGATTCATGAATGCGCTAATGGAGTTAGTGGGAACCGTTAACAATAAAGAAATGCAACCTCTATTTGAATCACTGTCCAGATACCCCTTTCTAGTGGGTACAAGTCCACAAGGTAAGTCTCTCGAGGTAGGAAGCGATTTATTCTTTCCATCAGAGGATTTACTGGATTTTATCGAAGAACCAGATACAATATGGTTGGATAAGAGCTTTTACGATAATCATATTACAGATCAGGACTGCTTCCGAATTCTTCTTGGTTATGCCAATGTGAACTTCAATCCAATATATGATCCTCAAAGACAGATGGTTGTTGGGCTTTCAGATTATTTGTCCCGTGTAAACAAGGTTGAACAATCTGTACGTGTATTCCAAATACTGATAAGACTTCTTGAAGATAGAATTATTGATACGCTCCATGAGACTCCAATAGCTGATCTGCTGAATGAGGAATCGTGGTTGTTTGATAACCAAGGGAAAAAAACGAGGCCAAGTGAAGTCTCTCAGTATGAGCTTAACCGCGAGTATTACCAGATCAAGTCGAGAGATTTTGACCATATTTTGGCAGTATTGGAATTCAAGGAGCACGTAGTTGACGCAAGGGCTGAAGAACTGTTTAAAAGCCTAATTCAAAAAGCTGTAAGGAATGGCCATGATGAGCATTATATTGCGTCTATATTGGAAGAAGTGATAGACCTATCCCGTGATGATTACATCCAGTTAAAAGGTTCTTTAAGCCTCATACAAAGGCAACCAAGTCCTTCGAATGCCTCTATGGCTGAAGATGACGAAACTGACATTTTTGGAGACCAAGCAGCTGGAAGCGTACTCGAGGATATCAAATTTGGCACATCCTACGAAGGATGGCGAGAAAGAGCTTTAGAGGACGAAAAATACAGTTTTTCGTGGTTTATTGATTTGATTAATCTCGAAATACTGAGTTCCAACGAAAATGCCAGGAAAAGGGATATCACACTCTATTTTGATAAGATAGAGCGATATGCCAGATCTCCTAAAATGGCTGTTATCACCAATAGCTCTAATTACATTCCTTCAGTAGTGGAAAACCTCGCAGATTTCAGGTTGAACCTCACGATGAAGGACAACACAAAAAAAGAACTTAGGGTTGACGCAGTTAGTAAAAGGATCGACAACAAAGATAACCATCCAGTACACAAACTGCTATTGAAGTTCATGCCTGATGACGTAGAAAAATATCACAACATCAATCTGGGTGAAGTTACTTCAATATCCTTGAATATTAAAGATCCGGTCTTTTTATTACAGGAGCTGCTAAGTAGTTTTGAGGAACTACCTGAAGCATCAGATAGCGTTATTAATGATGAGTTTAACTTTCAAACAGCTATTGGCAAGATCCTAAAGAACATATCATTTATCTATGGCCCTCCTGGAACTGGCAAAACGACCTACATTGCAGATCGATTGATATGCGATTTACTGGATAAAACTTATAAATATCAGGAAGAAGTGAGTGGACCCTCTGGGTTCTTAACCTGTGATGCATACAAACAATATATCAAAAGTGATGGAAGTCTGAGCATTCTTGTTCTTGCCCCCACAAACAAAGCTGCAGATGTGGTTGCCCAGAAGGTAATGCAGATCTGTGAGCAGAACGGGAATACAAACTATCGTGATTATCTTGTCAGATTTGAGACTACAAATTCAGAAGACATTGAAAGAGAAGCAGCTTCCATTATTCTGGAACGAACCGATAACGATAAGTACTCCAAGAAACATGGTAATGTTGTAATAACCACAATTCATAGATTCCCATACGATGGGTTTAAGAGCCACAATCAAGCAAACATGTTTAAAAACAAGAAGTGGGATCTCGTCATATTTGATGAAGCCTCAATGATTCCAATTGCTTCGATAATCAATGCGTTATGCCATGTCAGATACACAAATCCCAACTGCCAGCTTGTCATTACTGGTGACCCCTATCAGATTCCTCCAGTCCAGTTAGTAGATCTCTGGAGTTATGAGAATATCTATAGCATGTTTGGGCTTAAGTCTTTTAATCCGGATGTACGCGATGAAGAGATGATTAATACAATCGGAGTTGCCTATCCTGTAAAAAACCTTAACACCCAATACAGGAGCACTGCCTATATTGGAGAGCTATTTAGCAGGTTCAGCTATGATGCTAAACTCACACACCAACGAAACGATAATAGAATACCGCTTCCTGACCTAGGTTTTAAAATCGATGATTTTACGATTATCCGATTCCCTGTGAACAGTAATAATTTGCTGTTTAAAGCTAGTCGGTTGAAAAAGTCTCCGTATCATCCTTACTCGGTCCTGCTTACTGTGCTTTTGATAGAGCGTTTTCTGGAAAAGCTTGGGAACTCAGACCAAGAGATATCTATAGGGATTGTAAGCCCATATAGAGTCCAGGCTGATCTGGTAGGAAAGATATTGGCGACTAAGTTTACCTTGAACGATAAAGTAAAAATATCCACCGCTACAGTGCATGGTTTTCAGGGAGACGAATGCGATATAGTCATATGCTTGTTCAATGCTCCTGCCGGTCTGTATCAAACGACCTCACACAACCTATATGTGAACAATCAGAACCTCCTAAATGTAGCAATAAGTAGAGCCAGGGATTATCTGATTCTTCTGGTTCCAGATGAAAACACGAGAGGAATTCAACACTTGACGGGCATAAACAAAATCCTCAGGCTTATTGATGGTATTAAACAACCTAGAGTATATTCGTCTGAGGAAATGGAAATGCTCTTAATGAATAATAAAGACTATGTATCAGATCATACCTTTATCACTAGCCATCAACTTGTAAATGTATACTCAACGGTGCCAGAGAATGAATACGAGTTTAGAATTAGTGAGGACGCTGTAGACGTTCAAATTTTTGATGAATGAGATTCCCAGTTCCATCTTGGAAACCACTACTTTACTGGAGCTGAGGGATGTGAACAAAGCTATGATTTAGCTCTGAAATGGTACTTGATGGTTGCAAGTCAAGGTCATGCAAAAGCTCAGTTCGCTTTGGGTTATTGTTATGAATTTGGTGAAGGAATTGAGCAGGATCAGGCTGAGGCTTTGTTTTGGTATTACGCTGCTTTTAACAACGGAGATGAAATGGCGATGGAACGGATTAAGGATTCAGAAGAAGAAATACCCAATCCTGTCATCAACCAGATGAAGGCTAAGGCTAGACGATTTCACAATAACTGAGAAGTAAAAGGGACAGACTCGGGTGTTGGTAAAGCCATCACCCGAGTTGACAAATCGGTGTCACAACTTGCCATTTCACTGTCATGATTTGACATATTGCTGTCACTTATGACTGGCTATGGAATCCGGTGATTTGACAAATTGGTGTCACAAACTGAGGGCTTTTCTGTGGTTTTGTCAAGCGGGTGTCACGATTTGACATTTCCGGTGTCACTTTATAAGGGGCTTACGCCCCCATCGATATGATTGTGTCGCTCTTGGGGGCTTCAAAAACATTCTCAATCCTCTCAACCTTTTTTACTAAGCAAACTATACTTTCCTGCTAAAAAGGGGGCATCTCAAACACATTTTTTGCTTGACAGGTTGTCAACTCTATTTACAGGTGCATTGTAAACAAAATCTCCAAGAGGTATGAAAAAAATGGCAGAGAACATAACCCAGCAACTGGATAACTATATAATGAATAAAATAGCGCTTTCCAGGGCAAGGGGTTACTTAAGTGACAATGCAAAGAGTCATTTAATTGAGATAGTAGGCAAATCGGGTTCTGGTAAAAGTCATTTTGTTCAGCCCTTAATGGAAAGTGTAGCAGAAATCTATGCCAGGAAGATATTATTTTCTCCTCATCCTCTTGTTTTAAACCATTTCTCTGAGCTTATGCAGGTAATTACAGAGGTGACGGAAGAAGACCTGTATGGTTATTATCAGGAGTTTCGGGATAATATAAACTCGGTTAACAAATACGATTTCTTCTATTATATTACGGAGCGGTTGAACGGGATGGAACTGTTTCAACCATTTTTATTGGTGATTGATGATAGTGATGTTTTGGATAATTATACGCGGGATTATTTACAATACTTGGTTCAATATTTACCTGATATGGGAATCCAGATCGTAGTTTTTACTCAAACGCGTTTATTTCCTTTTTCCGAAGTAGATATTATTCCATCATTAGGGGTGGATGATTGTCAAACTCTTTTACAATTGACCTTTCCGGAGAAGGATTTTGCGGGGAGCAGTGAAAGCGAGATATTTCAAAAAATCACTTCGGGTAACTTGATGATTATAGAAAAGGTCTTGCGGGAGATGAAAGGGCAAAAGCCGAAGGGGAAATTCAATTTAAGTCCTTACCTGGAAAAGACCTTTGATGCGGAACAGATTTATTATGAGACGCTAAAGGCATTAACTGCCGGGCAGAAAGAAATCTTAGCGGCAATGTATATTTTAGATGGTTTTAGCATTGCAGATTTAGCCAAGGCATTGGATAAGCCCAAAAATTTAAAAGCCGATTTGGCTTATTTAGCCGATGCTGGTTTAATTTCCGATCCGGCGAAGGGATGCTCACTGCAAAAGAAAAAGGCATATTCGGAATGGTTGAAAAATAACTGGAACAAGGATAACAGTGATTTATACAATCAATTGCTGGATTTTCTGCGAAAAGACAAGGATAAATATGCCCAGATATTAGTTTCTTTGCAGATACTGCATAAAAAATACACTGCAGAGCTTTTTGCGAAAGTGAGTTCCGAACTTTCTCTAATCAACGATTCGGAAAGTGTGCTGAAATTGGAAGAATATATTTTAAGCCATACCAAATCTCCTGCCGGCAAATTAGCCAGCACGCAAAAAATTGCAGATGCCTATTCCGCCTTAAACCAAAAGGATAAAGCGATAGATCATTATCGGCAGGCATTGCATATTTCTACGGAAAACAATATACCGGCAGAGCAAATTGTTTATAAGCTTGCCAATGATCTATATGCAGTTAATTCTTCCGCGTTTGCTTTGGAAATTATCAAGCAATATTCTCCAGCCACGATTGACCCTTTCTGGAAAGCGAAAATCCTTTTGCTGAAAGCAGATATTCAAGCGGAAAGCGAACTATTCAATGAGGCATTTCAGACCCTGGATTTAGCCGGACATTCTTCCAACAGCATAACTAATCAGCAACAAAGACACAGTGTTCAAGCCGAAGCTAAAAAAATACGCGGGAAAATACATTATTACATCAATGAATGGGAGCAGGCGGAAGAGGTTTTCAACGAAGCAGAAACTCTATATTCTCTTGCTAAAGACCATAGCGGTTTGGCTGCAATATACAACAATTTGGGCGTTCTGTATATGTGTCAGGGCTTTTGGGATAAGAGTGAAACCTATTTTCTGAAAAGTTTGGAGCTGGAAAAGAAATATTATAATTTAAACGGTATTTCCGTATGTTACAATAACCTGGGTGGTTTGATGGACGATAAAGGTGATCCAGCAAAATCTCTTTATTATCTGGAAGAAGCGCTTAAAATTCAAAAGCTTTTGGTAGAGCCGTATAATATTACCAATATCTATAATAATATTGGCGTAACTTTGATGGATCACGGTGACTATGACCGAGCTTTAGATGCCTTGAAAAAGTCATTGGATACAGCTAATGAATTTGGTTTTCAGCGAAATACGATTGCCTCCCTGAATAACTTGGGCGGGCTCTATTTTAAGAAAGGTGATTGGCCGGAATCTATTGCCTACTATGAAAAAGCAATTAAGCTCTCTCAGGAAGGCGGATTTAACGAAGGACTTTTACGCAGTTTCAATAACCTCGGCGAGGTCTATGAAAAACAGGATGAACTAAACCTGGCTTATGACCTATATATTAAAGGTCTGGAATTGCTGCCTGCCGTATCCGATGATTACATTAAGGCAGAACTGTATGGTAATCTGGGTAGCGTTTTTACCAAATTGCATAAATTCAAAGAGGCATATCGCTATCTGGTGGAGAGCTTGGATTTCTTTAAGAACATTGCTGCCCGGGATAAAATCATTGAGGGCTATCTGAAACAGGCATATTACTTTATCTTAACCCGCAATATTGAAAGTGCGGACTATTATCTTGCGGAAGCGCAAAAAATGGCAACAGAACAAAATTTAGCTTTTGAAACCGGGCGTTCCTATTACCTGCGCGCTTTGCTGGAACGCAAAAATCTGGAAGCAGCCAAAAATTATCTGAACGAAGCCATCCGTCATTTTGTAGAAGCAGGCAATAACTATGAACTATCCTTAGCCAATTATGAACTTGCGGGTGTGCTTTTAGATATGGAAGAATGGGAACAGGCACTGGAGATTTTAAAAAATAACCGCAAGATAATTGAAAAATACGGCTCCATCAAGTTACTGGAACAAAACGACATCCTGATGCAAAAAATATCCCGCGAGTATTCTTCCCAAATGGAAGAAGTGAAGTTTGAAGAAAACCTGCTGAATCAGTTCTATGAAATAACCCAAAACTTAAATACGATAACCGATTTGGATGTGCTGATTGAACACTCTCTAACCAGTTTAGTGGAAATTGCCAATGCCGATGGAGGAATGCTTTTATTGCATCCCAATCCCAGTTTGCCTGATGCCTGGGAATATAGGATTTATAACAACTTTTCCCCCGAGGATAAATATCACGACCAGTTTCAGAATATCTGCTACGAAGTGTTTCAGAATAATAAACTGGAAAACATTAAACAACCACACTTTGCACCCAGTTACAATAACATTTTGGCAATACCTCTATCCATCCGGAAGAATACTTTGGGGGTTGTTCTGCTTTTCTGTAAAAGCGGTTCCAAATATTTTTCCGAACGGATTATCAACCTGCTATCGGCACTGGCTAATCAAATAATCGTTATTATAGAAAACATCCTTGGCGCCAATCTGGAAAAGAGTCATAATATTATCCGCGAACAGCTTAGCTCCAATAATATCTATGCCAATATCATCGGAAAAAGCCCCGAAATGATGAAGATTTTTGAGATTATTGAAAAGGTGAAAGATACCCCTACTACAGTGCTATTAGAAGGACCCAGCGGAACCGGTAAAGAATTGATAGCGCGTGCCTTACACTATAGCAGCAACAGAAGAAATAAAGCATTTGTTGCTCAATATTGTGGAGCCCTGCCTGAGACCTTACTGGAGAGCGAACTTTTTGGTCATGTGAAAGGTTCTTTTACCGGAGCGGCTTATGATAAAAAGGGATTATTTGAAGTAGCTGATGGCGGAACTTTTTTCCTGGATGAAATTGCTGATATCAGTCAATCCACTCAATCCAAACTGTTGCGGTTTTTGCAGGAAGGTGAAATTAAAAGGGTGGGAGCTACCAAAACAGAGAGAGTTGATGTCCGGGTTGTGTGTGCAACTAACACCCCGTTGATGGAAAAGGTAAAAAGAGGAGATTTTAGATTAGACCTTTATTACCGCTTAAATGTTATCCGCATTGATGTGCCCCCGTTGAAAAACAGAACTGGTGATATTCCCCTATTGGCAATTCATTTTCTGGATAAATACAATAAAAAGATGAATAAAAATGTTCCCGGCTTGACTACGGAGGCAATGAAGGTTTTGGAGCAATATGATTGGCCTGGAAATGTGCGTCAACTGGAAAACGAAATTGAAAGAGCCGTAACTTTGGCGGAAGCTAATACTTTTATTAAACCCAGCGATTTCAGCGAAGAAGTTTACCGTCATATTGAATATAGTAATACAATTGCTATGCTGGCGGGAAAGAAAAACTTAAAAGATGCCATTGAAGAATTGGAACGCAGATTAATATCCCAATCGCTGGAGAAATTTCAGTGGAATCAAACCCAGGCAGCAAAAGAATTGGGTTTATCACGCCAGGGCTTAATTAAAAAGATGCAGCGTTACAACCTCTATAAAGAAGAAGATTAGAGCTTAGGAAAATTGGGTGGAAAATACTAACAGCAAGGTTAACGATATAGAAAAGCAAGGTTATGAGCTGCCTTTGGGACAGCTGGAATTTGTGGCTATTGATATTGAAACTACCGGTCTGAATGCTGATTGGGATGAAATTATTCAGATAGCAGCTCTCCGTTTTAGAGGCGAAGAAGTTATCAGCCAATATGTTAGCTTGGTTAAGCCCAAGGGGAAAGTTCCCAAGTTTATTGAGCATTTAACGCATATTTCAGCGGCAGAATTAAAAACCGCCCCGGGGATAAATGAAGTATTACAAAATTTTTGCCGCTTTATTGGGAGCAGTCCTTTGGTGGGGCATAATATCGGTTTTGACCTTAATTTCATCAATAAATTTCTGGCTAGGGGTGGAGAATTTCCCTTGAATAATATGTTTTGGGATACTGCAGAAATAGCGCGGATATATCTGCCTTTTGTTACAGACCATAAATTGATTACGCTGGCATCCTATTTTGGAATTGAATTGGATAATGCTCACCGGGCAGATGCTGATGCTTTGGCTACCGGAAAGCTTTTTAAGGCCTTAACCACTCATATCTTAGCTCATTTTGGTT
>Ga0208459_1001395_pt1 | contig 23097 bp, 12 predicted proteins | sample AD_UKC087_MetaG_FD_184433 | JGI IMG/M metagenome (GOLD analysis project Ga0208459, IMG submission 184433) | Active sludge microbial communities of municipal wastewater-treating anaerobic digesters from USA - AD_UKC087_MetaG (SPAdes) (version 2) | ecosystem: Engineered > Bioreactor > Anaerobic >... | reverse complement strand
CATCTAAATATACTCTTGATGCATCTAACTGTGATGTTGGGATAAAGCCACGAATATCCTTTCCAATCTCAACAATCAAACCACCGTTATTTGCCTCAACAACAACTGTATCAACTACATCATTATCCTTCTTTGCCTTCTCTAGTGTTAACCATGTACTTGCCTGTTGTGTTCTTCTAATGGAAAGAATTAACTGACCTTCATCATCTTCTGGTTTAACAACATATACTAATATCTTGTCGCCAGGTTTTAGGTCTCTCCAATCTAATGTCTCACTCTTTAACTCTCTTCCTGCAACAATACCTTCTGATTTGTAACCGATATCAACGATTACCATTCCTTCTCTCACATCAACTACATCTCCTTCAACAATATCACCTCTGTTAAAGGTTTTAACTTGATTATCTTTATCTGAGAGGAAACTATCAATCTGTGAATACAGATCTTTTTTATCTATTTTTTCTGTTGCTTTTTTTGCAACTTTTTTTGTATCTGCCATAGGGTTTATCCTTTGGTGATGTCTTCTTGTTAGCTAGATAGACATACAACTAATATTATTTGCTAACAGTGAGGAGTATATCACAATATATATATTGAGACAATATATAATGAAAATATTTTAAGACCCACCAACAGAGAGGATTTTGATAAAACCATCTAAACCATTATCTATATGCACCCTAGGAATCATAAACTTGCTAGAAGTAGAAATATCAATACTTCTTCCACAAGAGAAACCTGCTACATACCCACCACCCTGAACAATTGGAAATGCCCTATCATCTGCAACACACCCTGGATATGCAATACCTGTAACACTCTTTCCTGTAATTGATTCTAAAACACTTTTACTCCCAACAATCTCTGCACTAAGCTCTTCTGTAGATACTTTTGTTAAATCTGGATGTGTTTTTGAATGTGATTCTATACCCATACCGTTATTCGCCATCTCTTTTAGTTGTTGATGGGCAATGTAAGACCTATTTGATATGACAAAAAATACTCCTGTTTGACCGTATTTCTTAAGAATGGGATATGCCTGTGTATAGTGGGATTTTAATCCATCATCAAATGTTATCATAACTGTTTTCTGTTCTGGATTTTTACCAGACGAAAGTATGGTATTAAACTCCGGTATATTTACCGTCTTGTAGTTTTTCTTTGTCAGATATGCAACCTGTTTTTCAAATTCTAATGGACTCACATACAACCCTGCTACAAACTTATTCGTACTACTAGTCGTATCAATATGGTGATACATCAATATTGGTAATCGTATCCTACCACGAACAAAGGCTGACCTTGGATAATCATATGCTTCATCAAAATTACTATCTAACACTTCAGGAACAAGAGTCTTTTCTTCAATATATGGTGATACAGTAAGAATGTTTTGATCTTTTACTTTAATACTTTTTAGCAAAAACTTAGGATTCTCTGGATTATAATCTAATACTGATAGTATACCTTTTATCCCTAAAACATCATTATCCTCACCTGCATTCTGCTTCTCTGTATACTCCTTAATATATGTCAGCTGTTTCCCCAACTCTGCTATATCAGCAATATCAATATTTTGATCTGAAAGATTTTTAATTAAATATTCCGTAGAGTTAATTAGTTCTTCCAACAATACTAAATCCACATCAGAGTAAACTTGAGATTCAATACTACTGTTATCATCATTCTGAATACTTACATCTGTCTTCTTCACCACCTCTGTATCATTCTCACTCAACAGATTAGAAACTTTCTCCAAAACATCCTCTCCTTTACTATCAGTTAAAAAACTATTGATGCCAATATAGCTGTTTAGAGCATCAATTCGTTGTAGATTATTAGATGGTTGTATATCTTTCTGCCTTAGCAAATCTATACACTCCTCATACTTATCCTCAACTAACAAAGATTTACATTCATTTACAGTATCTCGAATCTCCTTTAATTTCCTGTTATTTAATTCCTCTAGCAACTCTTTCTGTAAATTATTCTCTATCACATTTAACTTAAACCTCTGCATTACACCTTTGTAGTAAAGAGAAACTATTTGATTTGTTAAAAGAATTGGTGTTTTACTAGTAGATAGTTTTGATATTGCATTCTTAAATGTATCCTCTTCACTTCCATCTTCTACAACAGTTTGTCCATATCTAAGAAGTTGTACCCTATTCTTCTGAGATATATTAAACTTGTTGCTCTCTACTACCTCCGTATAGTTACTTGGAAATATCTCTAATTCTATTGCTACATCACTTTTATCTACCTTCTCCCCTATCTGTTTGGGGATGTAATTTGAATATTCTAACTTAGGTCTGTTACTGCCATATTGTAATGGATTCATATTAGGTATATGGCTTCTAAAAACAAAGAAAGAGACTATTAGGAGTAAAACAACTATGGGTAAAATGACTATCCCCTTTATATTCAACTTTCTACTACCTACATCTTCCTTTTGCATATGATAATTGTATTACGAATTTAGAGAAAAAAGAAGATGCAAGACCTAGGTCCTACCCTACAGATAGATATTGTAGATTTAAGCTTGACTAATCTATCTTTTTCGCTACAATATAATATATCATGAGAATAAATTAAAACTGTCCTGTAAATGTTCAAAAAAATAGCTCTTACAATACTCATTACTGTCTTAATTACACTGTTCTCCCCTATTCTTAACTCTAAGATAAATTTCAATACACTTGCATATAATAGTATGGACATATAACTATGATTAAAAAAACTGCTAAAAACTCACATATAAAGAAAATTCTCTTTATCCTAACTACCCTTTTATTAGTTATTGGTTTTACAGCCTTTTTGGTTAAGGACAAAGGTTTTAAGACTCTCGCCTACTCTTCTGATCTATTTGTTACAAGATGGCAAACTAATGTTCCTGGAGCAACTGACCCAACTAAAGTCACTTTAAGATTTTTGAAAGTAGCTACAGATACCTATGAAGTCTCTTGGAATTGTGACGACAATTACGAACTGTTTTACACTAGCTTAGCTACACATAATTATCCAACAGCAGGTACATATGATGTTTGTGTTAGATCTACTAGACCACTTCGTTTTTATGCTCCTGATTTAGCTGATGATGAAAAAGCTAAACTCCTAGAGATTAAACAATGGGGTACTATCCCATGGTCAAGTTTTATGTCTGCTTTTAGGGACATGAAAAACATGCAACTAACTGCTACTGATACTCCTGATTTATCAAATGTTACAGATATGTCCTATGCTTTTAATGGTGCTGCTGCTTTTACTGGTCATAGTTCAATGAATAACTGGAACACTAGCAATATTAAGAATATGGCATACATGTTTTATGGAGCTACTTCATTTAATCAATATATTGGTGACTGGAATACAGGAAATGTCACCAGCATGCTATACATGTTTAATGCGGCTACTAATTTCAATAATGGTGAAGCACCTGGTGCAAGTAATAACACCATGAACTGGAATACTCAAAATGTTCAAAATGTGGCATATATGTTTTATGGTGCTAAAGCATTTAACCAAAAAATTGGTTCTTGGGATACTAACAATGTTAGCAGTATGATTGGTATGTTCTTTAATGCCAGCACATTTAATCAATATATTGGAAATTGGCAAACTGGGAAAGTTACCAGTATGACATACATGTTTAGTGGAGCTGTTGCATTTAATAATGGCGACGCTCCGGGTGCCAGCAGTAAGCCCTTAAATTGGGACACCTCCAAAGTTACTTTTATGAACAATTAGTAGTGCCACCTCATTCAATCAATATATTGGCAATTGGAATACAGGGAATGTTACAAGTATGACATTGATGTTTTACAATGCTAAAACATTTAATCAAGATATTGGCTCTTGGGACACTAGTAAGGTTAAGAATATGTCCAATGTATTTTATAATGCTACAGCATTTAATCAGTATATTGGTAATTGGCAAACTGGTGAAGTTACTAATATGGCAAGTATGTTTAATGGTGCAACCAATTTTAACAATGGTGATGTGCCAGGCGGAAGTAGCAAACCTCTAAACTGGAATACAGTCAATGTCACTGATATGTCATTTATGTTTGTAGCAAAGAACTTTAATCAGCCAATTGGTCATTGGAATACAAAAAATGTAAATAATATGGCACATATGTTTAGAGGTGCTAGTCAATTCAATCAATATATTGGCAATTGGAATACAGGGAATGTTAACAATATGGAAAAAATGTTTGAATCTGCCCCAGCCTTTAATAATAGCGCTCAGCCTGGTGACAGTAGTAAGCCTCTAAATTGGAACACTGCAAAAGTTACTAATATGTCATCTATGTTCAATGGCGCGACTACCTTTAATCAAAATATTAGCAATTTTAATATTCCTATCCTCACTCAAGCAACTAATATGCTAAACAATTCTGGGATGAACACAGCCAATTATGATGCTCTGTTAAACGGTTGGAGCCAACAAACCGTTAAACCAAATGTGGCTTTGGGTGCTGGAGGTGTCTACTACTGTACTGCTAAACCAGCTAGAGATATTTTAACAGGTGCTCCCAATAACTGGACTATTACAGATGCTGGCTCAAACTGCCCACCACAAAACTTAAGTCTATCTAATACAGAGGTTAATGAAAATTCAACAGAGGTAGGAACTATTACAGCAACCGATGACAATCTCCCCATTATCTACACCCTTGTAGTTGGACAAGGAGATGAAGATAATTCAAAATTTGCACTTAATACTACTACTGGATATCTAACTTTTCTAAATGCACCTGACTTTGAAAATCCTACAGACCTAGGTGACACACCTAATAACAACACCTACTCTATTAGAGTAAGAGCTACTGATAACACTGCACAATACTCTGAAACTATCTTCATCATCACAGTCAAAGACATTGATGATGTGCCACCCATCATTACCATTACTGCACCAACTAAGATGGCAAAAGGACCTATCACCGACACCACATTTACTGTAAGTGATCGTTTCTCAATCGCTTCTGTAGAAGTAGATACATCAAGTGTTGCTTCTGCTGACAGTATTGTGTGTACACCTCCTTTCCCATATGTAAATCCCGCACCTAGTCCAGAGAATCATATAACATTAGACTGCACCATTAGAATTCTAAGCTCTGGTAAACTAGTACTGAAAGCTACCGATAACAATGGTAACAGCACTACAGCTACAGAAGAAGGATATGTCATTGACACACTAGGTCCTACATTTAGTGTAGCTAATGTTGATACAACAATAAATGGTTTACATAACCCAGTTGTCTCATTTGAAGCTCATGACCCAGTAGGTGTACAGAAATATGAAATCATCTTTATCCAAGACAACAACGGTCCTGGTATTTCTCCTAATCAAACCATAGAAACAGTCCAATACACTGGGGGTGTACAACAATTAACAATTAGCCTAGATCCTCATGAGGCTTCTCATGTAGTTGAAATAAAGGCATACGACAACACTGGTAATACAACATCAAGAAGAATTACATTTCCACCTGTGGTAACAATCAATGCACCAACCATAATTAGCAATCAACCAATTGACGATACCACAGTAACAATTACTTCACCTGTTAATGGCAATCTAATTGACCATATTGTAATCTCTGGTTCTGCTTCTGCTGGGGTAACACTAGGTACATGTACAGATAAAAATAACAATACAACTGCACCATACAACACCACTGTAACCTGTGAGATACATGGCATCCAAGCAACAGGTATGGTCGCCATTCAGGCTCAAGATATAACAAGTGGAGCTATTGGTAGTAACCTACAGAAATACTTCTACGACACCTCTGCTCCAAATATCATTATCACTGCACCTACCAAAATTAAAAATGACAATATTACAGATGTCACAATTGCGGTTACTGATGATATAGATCTCTTTTCTAATAGTGTAACAATAGACACATCTACAACAGCTGGATACAACAATCTAGTATGCAATACTGATGAAAATGACAAGTCAATAGTGAACTGTACCTTAACAATCACAAGCTCAGGTAATTTAGTCATTAAAGCTACAGACAAAGCTGGTAACTTTTCTACAGCTATAGAAAGTAATTTCATCATTGATAGAACAGCACCAGTAGTAACAATAGATACTCCTGTAGCGGTCAATTACAACAATCAAGTCAACTACACCCTATCAGGAACATGTACAGCTGGTGATAATGACTTGATTGTTACCATAGGTATACAACCATATGTTGCAATATGTGGTGTAGATGAAACATGGAGTTTACTCGTAGATCTCTCCTCATATACTGATGGAGAGATTGTAGTATCTGTAAAACAAACAGATACCGTAGGAAACCAAACAACTGAAGGGGCAACATTACAAAAAGATACTATTCCTCTTGTAGTTATCATTAACCAAACAGCAATACAGCATGACCCTACTAATACCCAACCTATTAGGTTTACTATAATCTTCTCTGAATCAATAAAGGAAGATACATTTACAAAGGAGGATATCAATGTAACTGGAAGTACTACTTACCAGAAAGGTAATATTACAAAGATAAGTGATATTGAGTATGAGTTTGAAATCACAAATCTAACAGATGGTGATACTGTAACCGTTGATATACCTGCAGGTGTATGTACAGATCTGGCTGGTAATAATAATCTCGTATCAACTTCTATAGACAACTCAGTTACATATGATGTCACCTCTCCAACAGTTACAGTAAACCAAGCTATTGATCAAGCAGACCCTACTAATATTAACTCTGCTAAATACACAATCATATTCTCAGAACCAATTAAGGAAGATACATTTACAAAAGATGATTTAGTAATATCTGGAAGTAATACTGCTACAGTATCACAATTATCAAAAGTAAATGACACAACATATACCGCAACTGTAGTTAATATGGTATCAGGAGAAACAATATCACTCACCCTACCAGCTGACAAAGTTCAAGACCTTGCTGGAAACAAAAATAGTATATCAACCAGTAATGATAACTCTGTAACATATGACAATACTGCACCTACTGTAACTATCAATCAATCTTCAACTCAAGCAGACCCAACAAATATTAACTCTGTTAAATACACAGTTATCTTCTCAGAACCAATCAAAGAAGATTCATTTACTAATGAAGATATATTAATTTCAGGAAGTAGTACTGCTAAAGTAAAAAGTATTACAAAGATAAATGATACAGAGTATGAAGTTGAAATTGAACAATTAACAGATGGTGATACAGTAATAGCAACAATTCCTGCTGATGTATTAACTGATTTAGCTGGAAACAAGAATATTGCATCTACCTCTACTGATAGCAGTGTTACATATGCTGTAGAGGGAGAAGAAGAGGAAGATGATGAAACACCTCCTACCCAAGAACCAGAGACACCAACAACTCCATTAGATTCAAAACCAGCTGTAAAACCAAAGAATCCATTTGATAAATATATTAACCCTGTGATAGAACAAGAAGAGACTACTACTCCAACAAAAGAAGATTCATCAGATAGAACTAGCAAAACTACTCCACCTACTCAATCTAAGAGTTTAAGAATAAAGGTATATAATGAGTCTAGAGAACCTATCAAAGGTGTAACTGTTGAAATACATTCTGATGTTAGAACAGGAATTACTGATGAGCATGGAGAAGTATATTTTGAAAATCTAGAAACAGGTTTACATACCATGATTATCTCGTATAATGGATATAGAGCGGAGAAAGAGATTAAGCTCATTAATAATGGAGAAGAAGAGATGGAGATCAATATAAAACTTGAAAAAGTAATAATACCTAACTATGTTTACTGGTTAATTGCCTTGATTGTTTTGCTAACAATACTCTTGGGATACAATATATACAAAAGGAAACAGGTAGAGAAGAAATAATAGTATATTCAGTAACTATCTATTAGCTATTAGCCTTCTTCTATTTTCATCTTGTCTTTCTTTTATAGCAGTATTAATCGCCTTCTTACCTCTTTTAGAAATATTTTTAAACTCTTCAATTGTCATAACTTCACTAGGAATATTATCAATTATCTTCTTTACTTCATACCTACCACTCCTACCCATCTCACTAACTATTAGTCTCAAATACTCCTTTAAATCTTTTTCTTTCCATTTAGCTGAATATCCATATTCGAAAGATGCAATTATCGGTCTATCATCAACTTCAGTGATAAAAGATATAGATCTCAAAGCAAACTTGCACTCCTTTTCCGCATAACTTTGACTGATTCCAATACCATGATTTCTTTCATTCTCTTCTCTAAAAAATTTTCTACCAATACTTGCTTTCCACTCTCCATAATGTTTACTAACCAATACCGGATTATTAAAAGACACTTTAAAGTTCTCTCTTTCCGCAACTATATTCGCACTCGTATACCATGTATTAAACATTGTGCTACCTCTCTTTATAATTGGGAAAAAAGTTGTAACAGCACCTGTTTCTTCACCTAGAAACTCAGTATCATATATTTTGTTCTCCTCTCTCCCACGAACAGAGTACTCATTACTATTTAACATACTCTTTACAATCCCAGACTCTCGGATTGCATCAAAGTATTTAAACTCATCACTATCTACATCAAGTTGAGAAGTATTTGAACTACCTCCTAAGTTTCCTACTGACTTTAGTTCAGAATCTAGTTTTGTATCAATTGCCTCTTGTGTAGGTATTTCGTCTGTCATTCTGTCTTGTACATAATCTTAACTAAAACATATTAAACCAAATATCCCTTTAGTACAACCCTATCCATATCTGGCTTTCTTGCCTTTAAGATATATCTACCATACAAAACAAATATAGAATTAACCTTGTACCAATCTTTTTTAGGATACAGTTTCTCTAAATCATGAGCTACCTTAGTTGGATCTGTATTCTTAGTAAGACCATATGCCCTAGCAACCCTTAAAACATGTGTATCTACAGCAATTCCCTCATTAGCCCTATATCTTTCATTTAGAAAAACATTTGCAGTCTTGTAACCTACCCCCGGTAGTTCAACAAGCTCATTAAGTGATTTAGGTGGTTGTCCATCATACTGTTTATCTAAAATCTTAGCCGTCTGCTTGATATTCCTAGATTTAGTTCTAAAATAGTTGATACCCCCCAGGGTATATTCTAAATCTTCTGTTTTTGCATTTGCTAATTCCTTCGCATTCGGATACTTCCTAAAAAGCTCTGGGGTAACCTTGTTCACCTGAATATCTGTTGTCTGAGCAGAGAGGATAACAGCAACTAAAAATTGAAAATCATTCTTCCAATTTGCAAGCTCTGTAGTGGCCTCTGGAAAAAGTTTTTCTACTTCTGATAGTAACTTGATTGCTAATTCTTTCTTTTTCATTAACTCAAGGCTCTTTTTAATTTGTTTACAAACCCTCTTCCATAATAATATTCAAATACTTTCATAATATTGGGAACAATAGTTAATATTCTCCCAAACTCCTCTCTTACCTCTTTAGTTGAGAATTTAATATTAACACAACTATCTGCTACTTGTTTAGATAATTCCAATCCACTTGAATACATTACATCCTTCACATTCTCTTTAATAGCGCCGTTGTAGACATTATACAATTTTCTATCATAACTAGCTTTAGGATACATATTTTCAACAATCTCCTTAAAACCGATATCGTACTTCAGACCTTGCCTGATATCTCCCATATCTCCGTATGTACTCTTGATGATACTCTCAATATCATTCCAGATATCATCCCTATCTCGCCAACCATCATTTTCTTTAGTAACAACCTGATGCCAACCAGAACCTACAACTTCTGTGCACATATCGTACACCCTACTACATCTTTCTTGTACATCTCTCTTCTCATACTGATCTACCTCCTTCTCCCTAATATTCTTCCATTCACTCTCTTCAGACTTCAATTGAATAACACACCTGTCCAATCCCAATGTAGATATCATCAAAGAATCAAAATCCAATGCTCTATTAATATATCCTACCACTTCTTCCTCATCCCAATCATCTTGCAAGGAGAGCCAATACCCTATCGTTAAAGAATTACTAAACGGACCTCTATCAAGAACTAACATTGTATCCCTATACTTTCTATCACTCAGATACACATCCATAAACTCCAATCTATTCAATGCAAAAAGTGCCATTCTTACATCCAAACTATCTATTCCATCTAATCCTGGATCCGAGAAACCACCTTTCAAAAAAGAGCGAATAATTGCACCTGTTGGAGTTGCATATATTGGAAAAGAAGAGAATGTAAGATTTACCCCATCTGCTTCAAGCTCTCTAACCACTCTAGAAGTTGCATCACCCTTTCCAAGTTGATCTCCTCCCTCAATGTATACTGACCCATAGCTTTCAATCTCCACTTTTAAGAAATTTGTATAAATTTATCTATTTTCATTATATCACAACCAAAATTACGAGGTTTGTGAACAAGTTTTTTACACCACAACTTTTGTATTCAGTGCAAAGTCTTTTAACCTTTTCTTCTCTCGAGCAGGTATTCCCAAGATAACTCGTTTCCCCAAAAAACTATTTTTCTCGATGTGTAAATCATTAATGTTACAATTATTTCAAAATTGAAAGTAAACAAAAGTGGAGAATACGGAATATGTAACAGCGTGTTTCCCATTGTTTTAGGATTTAGAAAAGAAAGAAAAAGGGTTTTAGACCTATTAAAAATCTTTATCGGTCTTTCCTTGACTCTTTGTTTTATGTATACTTTGCATATGAAGTTAATGATATTTGATTATGATAAAACTCTAGCAAGGCCTGTCCAAACCCCAGATGAAGGTATATTAATTGAAATAGCTAGACTTCTTAAAAACAACTATATCGCTATTGTCAGTGGTGGACGAACACTCACACAACTAGATGAATTACTTACTAGAAAGATTCCTGTGGAAGAGAAAGATCTTTTAAAAAACCTTCTACTCTGCCCTTGGTATGGGAATGAAATATACAGATGGGATAATGGATATAGAATAGTATTTAAGGCTCCTACTATGTCAGACAAGGAAAGAAGAGAGATTTTCACTGTCTTAGATTCTTTTGATTGGGAGAAGTATGGTGTCAAAAAGATATATGGAGATCAAATGGAGGACAGAGGTACATATATTTCCATAGATTGTTTAGGAAAGGACGCAACAGCAGAAGTTAAAGAAAAATGGGATCCTAACAAAGAAAAGAGATTAGTAATGAAGAGAGATTTAGATATAGCGTTTGACAATAGGTTTGATATATACGCTACTGGAAGAAATACAATAGACGTTGTTTCTAAAGAGAACACAAAAGCTGATAATACTGTTGTATTAGCAAAACTACTAAACATACCTCTTAGTAAAGTTGTTTTTACTGGAGATGAGTTTGCATCACATGGAAATGATTATCCTCTACTTGAACTAGATGATATTACTATTAATATGGTTAACTCTCCTGAAGAAACTTTAGAACTAATGAAAAGAATGAAGTAACAAAAAACCCACTATTTCTAGTGGGTTTATCATTTTCAAAAAGTCCTGGCAATAACCTATCTTCCCAAAACCAAGGTTTAAGTATTTTCGGCGTTAGAGTGTTTTACTTCTGAGTTCGGGATGGAGTCAGGTAGTTCCACTCTACTACAATCGCCAGGCAAAAAAGATATATACCAGATTTATCTCTTTTGCCTGACCTCTTCTTACGAAAAGTTCAGGACTTAATTCTAAAGAGCTATTAGTGTACATTGTACACTCAAAACCGAACAGAAAGTAAAGAAAAATCAAAGAAGCTTTTGGTCTATTAGTACTCCTGAGCTAAGCATATCACTATACTCACACTTGGAGCCTATCAACGTGGTAGTCTTCCACGGACCTCCCGTGTAGTCAAGCTACACAAGTATATTTAATCTTGAGTTTGGCTTCGCACTTATATGCCTTCAGTGCTTATCCGAAAATAACTTAGCTACCCAGCTATGCTCTTGGTAGAACAGCTGGTAGACCAGAGGTTACCACTCCCCGATCCTTTCGTACTAGGGGACGATTCTCTCAAATATACAACGCCTATACCGGATAGAGACCGACCTGGCTTACGCCGGTCTGAACCCAGCTCGCGTGCCGCTTTAATGGACGAACAGTCCAACCCTTGGGATCTTATCCAATCCCAGGATGCGACGAGCCGACATCGAGGTGCCGAACCTTGCCGTCAATATGAACTATCGGGCAAGACTAGCCTGTTATCCCCGGGGTAGCTTATCTCCGTTAAACAATGGCGCTTCCACGCGCAACCAAAGGGTCACTTAAACCTACTTTCGTAACTGATCGAGGTGTCCCTCTCACAGTAAAGCCTCCTTATGCTTATGCACTCTTCACCCGATTTCCATCCGGGTTGAGGAGACCTTAGTGCGCTTGCGGTACTCTTTAGCAAGCAACCGCCCCAGTCAAACTTCCCACCATGCACTGTCTAGAATCCAGATAATGGATACTGTTAGAAATAAAATACCAAAAGAGTGGTATTACACTGTCGACTCCACAATTCCTGACGAAACTGCTTCATAGTCTCCCACATATTCTATACATCCGAAACCTTATCTCAATGCAAAGCTGAAGTAAAGCTCCACGGGGTCTTTTTGTCCTGGTATAGGTAGGCCGCATCTTCACAGCCATTTCAATTTCACCGAGCACGTTGTCGAGACAGAGGAAAAATCGTTACACCTTTCATGCAAGTCACTAATTAAGTGACAAGGTATTACGCTACCTTAGGCATTTCTGTTACTTCCATCTAGTGTTCATTAAACTAGAAGACCTATTTTTAGGCGGATACACCTTCGTGTATCTCTCTACATCACTGTAGAGGTCGGACTATATCTTCACAATATTATATTGTGTCTAGCATGTAGCCTCTGAGGATTTCCAATTTCTTGGATCTTTCCTGCTGATTGTCCATAAATACAAGATTGTTACTCTTTGGTACTTGTATCGTTTAGGATGTTCCAGCATATAGCTAGATTTTAAAACGGCCCTATATCTTTAGATAGCAAACCGAGATTAGCAAATATCTCAGTAGATATATATCTACCACCGTTCACTTGTGTTACCCTCTAACAACATTTGTTAGATTCGTGTATATATTTCTACATACATCTGTATGTCGCCATACAGGTCGGACTATCTCATCTCCCTATCAGGAGTTTGGCGTATAGTCTCTGAGGATTTCCAATTTCTTGGATCTTTCCTGCTGATTATCTGCATTCTTACATTTTAACTACTAGAGATTACAAATTTCTTACAATTTGAATATCATCTAATGAGTAGTAAGAAATACTCAGACTTTCCAGCATATAGCCAAATTTTACAACTACAATTCCTAGCTTTCACTAGGTCTAATAGTTACAGCCGCCATTGACCAGGGCTTCGACTTTTTGCTTCGCAACCACTAGGGCACCGAAGTGCACCCAGCAGAGAGCTAACAAATCATCTTAACCTTCTGGCATTGGGCAGGTGTCAGCACTTATACATCCTCTTGCGAGTTTGCAAGCGCCTGTAGTTTTGGTAACTAGTCGTTCTTCCCTATTCTGTGCCACTTCCATCACCACAAATTAAAAACTTATGATGGGAAGCCCCCCTTCTTGCGAACTTACGGGGTCAATTTGCCGAATTCCTTAACAACGCATCACTCGTACGCCTTAGTGCATTTACACTTGTCTACCAGTGTCGGATTACAGTACGGTTACAAACACTTTTTTCAACTACCGAAGTAGTTAAAGATAGAAGTTTTTCCTGGAGAATTAAATACAACAGATCGGCTTCCCGAAGGTTACCTTTGTATTACAACTCGCGTCCATCCACCGAAGTGGAAACAATCTTCCGGATTTTCCTAAAAGATCTCTCTTGTTGCTTACACCCCAAACCAATAAGGGGCCTGCATCTTCAATCCTCACACTCCATTTCAAATGTTAGTAGTACAGGAATATTAACCTGTTAGCCATCGCCTACGCTTTTCAGCCTCGACTTAGGACCGACTAACCCATGGTTGACTGACATAGCCATGGAAACCTTAGACATTCAGCGAGCAGGGTTTTCACCTGCTTTACGTTACTCATCCCAGCATTCTCACTTCTATACGCTCCAGCAGCTCCTTACGGGCCACCTTCACAGCTAATTACCGACTGCTAAGTCGGTCATGTATAGAACGCTCCCCTACCACCCATACATACCGAAGTATGTATAAATTCGCAGCTTCGGAATTTACCTTCAGCCCCGTTAACTTTAAGTGCAAAATCTCTTGATTAGTAAGCTTTTACGCATTTTTTAAAGGATGGCTGCCTCTAAGCCAACCTCCTAACTGTCTGAGAAATTTCACTTCCTTTCCCACTAAGGTAAAATTTGGGGTCCTTATCTGACGATCTGGGCTGTTTCCCTTTCGAGCACAGGAACTTAGATCCCTGACTCTAACTGCTGTAATGTACAATATGGTATTCGGAGTTTAACTGGAATGGGTACCCTTTCGGGCCCCAAATCCAATCAGTGCTCTACCCCCATATCTTAAATTACAACGCTAGTCCTAAAACTATTTCGGGGAGAACCAGCTATTACCAGGTTCGTTTGGCATGTTACCGCTAGCCACAAGTCATCTCATAATTTTGTAACATTAAAAAGTTCGGGCCTCCGTCATGATTTCTCATGATTTCACCCTGCTCATGGCTGGATCACCTGGTTTCGGGTCTCGTGCATGTGACTCAAATCGCCCTATTCAGACTCGCTTTCGCTTCGGCTCCCCAATAAACATGGTTAACCTTGCCACACACAACGAACTCACTGGGTCATTCTTCAATAGGCACGCCGCTACCGGATATACCGGCTACGACTGTTTGTAAGCATATGGTTTCAGTTACTATTTCACTCCCCTAACAGGGGTACTTTTCACCTTTCCCTCTCTATACTAATTCACTATCGGTCACAAAAGATATTTAGCCTTGCCGAGTGGTATCGGCTGATTCCTACAAGATCTCACGTGTCTCGTAGTACTTAAGAAATTAAAAAGGAGATTCCACACTTTCGTATACGAGGCTGTCACTCTCTATGGCATATCTTTCCAGATATATTCTACTAAAATGGAATTTTATAACTCCTCGAAGTGCTTGCTACCACTTCTATTAACTCTTACAACGCTTACACCGCACGAGTAGCAACCTACGAGTTCAAGTCCTCACGCTCCGCAACGCGGATTGCAATTTCTATCCCTCTTACACGGTATAAGTTTGGGCTCTTCCCTTTTCGCTCGCCACTACTAGAGGAATAAACATACGTTCTCTTTTCCTGCAGGTACTGAGAGGTTTCACTTCCCTGCGTTATCTCCTATACAGCTATGTATTCACTGCAAGGTAACTGAGCATAACCCCAGTTGGATTACTCCATTCGGAAATCTTCGGATCAAAGCTCGTTTGACAGCTACCCGAAGCTTATCGCAATCTACTACGTCCTTCATCGATCTTTTGTGCCAAGGCATTCGCCATACGCCCTTGCTTTGCTTAATTGAAATTACTTTCTATTCAGTTTTAAATGTGCAACTACGGATACTGTAATTCTTACTGTAAATATCAATCGACCTACCTCAACAGTAAGAATATATACAGATACCCTGATTCAGAAATTAAAGATTTCTCTTCTTTTTCTGATAACATATGGACCTGAGGAGAGTCGAACTCCTGACCTCTTCATTGCAAATGAAGCGTTCTAGCCAACTGAACTACAGGCCCAGAATCCATTCTGGTGGGCGCACCAAGAATCGAACTTGGGACCTCAGTCTTATCAGGACTGCGCTCTAGCCAGCTGAGCTATGCGCCCCTCTTCGGTACATAATATATTTTTTATTAAAGAACTTAGCTTAAAAGCTAAAAAGTGACAGGAAGATCTGGTTACTCCTTAGAAAGGAGGTAATTCAGCCGCAGATTCCCCTACGGCTACCTTGTTACGACTTAACCCCAGTCATAAGCGTTACCTTCGTCATTCCATCTACAAGAGACAGAACACCTTCAGGTATCACCTACTTCCATGGCTTGACGGGCGGTGTGTGCAAGACCCGAGAACGTATTCACCGTGACATGGCTGATTCACGATTACTAGCGAATCCGACTTCATGAGGTCGAGTTTCAGACCTCAATCCGAACTGAGACCAATTTTGAGGATCAGCTCCATCTTACGATTTGGCTTCCCATTGTTTTGGCCATTGTAGCGTGTGTGTAGCCCAGGACATAAGGGCTATGCGGACCAGACGTCATCCCCACCTTCCTCCTCGTTTTACCGAGGCGGTTTCCTAAGACACTTGTAACATAGGATAGGGGTTGCGCTCGTTTCGGGACTTAACCCTACATCTCACGACACGAGCTGACGACGGCCATGCAGCACCTGTTTATCACCTTCGAAAGCCTCCCTATTTTCATAGGGCATGCAGATAAATTTCAAACCCTGGTAAGGTTCTTCGATTGCCGTCGAATTAAACCACGCGCTCCTCCGCTTGTGCGGGTCCCCGCCAATTCATTTGAGTTTTAGCCTTGCGGCCGTACTTCCCAGGCGGGACGCTTAACGCGTTAGCTGCAGTACTCAATACTTCCATTCAACTCCGAAGAGTTGAGTAGTTGTACCGAACACCTAGCGTCCATAGTTTACGGCGTGGACTACACGGGTATCTAATCCGTTTCGCTCCCCACGCTTTCGAGCCTTAGTGTCAGACAAGGACCAGCGAATCGCCTTCGCCACTGATGTTCCTCCCAATATCAACGCATTTCACCGCTCCACTGGGAATTCCATTCGCCCATTCCTGTCTCTATTCCTGTAGTTTCCAAAGCTTCTCCACGGTTGAGCCGTGGTCTTTAACTAAAGACTTACAGAAACACCTACGCTTCTCTATACGCCCAATAAATCCGGATAACGTTCGCACCCTACGCATCACCGATGCTTCTGGCACGTAGTTAGCAGGTGCTTATTCATGAGGTACCGTCATCTATTCTTCCCTCATAAAAGGAGTTTACAATCCGAAGACCTTCCTCCTCCACACTGTGTCGCTGCGTCAGGGTTGCCCCCATTGCGCAAGATTCCTAATTGCTGCCTCCCGTAGGAGTGTGGACCGTATCTCAGTTCCACGGTGGCTGACCGCGCTCTCACGCCAGCTACCCGTCTTAGCCTTGGTGAGCTATTACCTCACCAACAAGCTGATAGGATGCGGACCCCTCTTGAAGCGTTAAAACTTTACTTACAAATCTAAAAGAATGTAAGACTATCGAGTATTACCCCATCTTTCGATGAGCTATTCCCGACTTCAAGGCAGGTAATCCACATGTTACTCACCCGTTTGCCACTATCCCAGAAAGAAAAACAATCAACCGAAGTCTCAAGTAATTCAAAGGGATCGTCCGACTTGCATACCTTAGGCACACAGCCAACGTTCATCCTGAGCTATGATCAAACTCTCATTGAAAAATAGTACTTAACTTCATACTGTAAAACAATATGGCCAACTAGTACAAATGTTTGGACTTTTAAACGTATGACTAAATGAATTGTGTGAACCCAATCACACAGAAAGTCAATATTTTAGACTTCCTGTCACTCTTCAACTTTTAAGGTGCTAACAACACATCATTGTATAACACTAAACAATTTCTTCTCAGGGGGTTCGTTAGAGAAGTTCTCTAAGAGGATTCCTGTTTCTCCATATACATTTTTAACACATTTCCCAAACTCGTGAGCAGAAGTATATCATATCAATTTTAAATATGCAAGTTTTTCATATAGACCTGGTCTGTATACTTTCCTTTGTTATTACAGCACAGAGACACTACATTTAAGATTTTTTAATCTTACTATGAGGAGATATAAATCTTATTAGAATAAAACACAGGTTGACAAGTAAGATTAATCTTTAACCTCTTTAACATTCTAAGATCTCCATTACTTACCATATATGTGGCATGAGCATCACACCCTCCTAACTTTTTAATACTACCTAAAGCTTCTTCTACTGACGGATTTGTAACAGAAGAAATACTTAAAGCTATTAAAACCTCTTCTAATCCCAAACAACGATCACGATCTCCAACCCTTGGTACGAGCTCCAACATAGGTTTTAGTATCGTAGGAGACAGAAGATTAATATTATCAGGAATCCGAGAGAGTTCTTTCATAGCATTCAGAATCAGGCTACTAGCAGGACTTAATAAATCTGTTTCCTTACCAGTAATTATTTCCCCACTAGACAACTTAAGAGAAATCACATGCTTCTTCTCTTTTTTAGATTTCTCCAAAGCAGGTTTTACAACATCAAGATAGTATTCATCTATTCCAAGCTCATTCATCAACTTCTTAACTCTTTCAGGAACAATATAATTAGTTATACCCAATTTGTAATTACACATCTCATTAAAATACCTTCTTACTATCTCTTTTTTAGATGCCTCCTGTACAACCCTATCATTTGTTATACACTCCCCTATCATATTCACACCCATATCCGTTGGAGATTTGTATATATCCTTCCCCGTAATCCTATGCAGAATAGTCTTTAAAACAGGAAATACCTCAAGGTCTCTGTTGTAGCTAACAGCTCCGACCCCGTACTCCTCTAAATGAAAGTTATCAATCATATTTACATCTCCCAAATCAGCTGTAGCTGCCTCATATGCCATATTCGCTGGGTGTTTCAAAGGAAGATTCCATATTGGCATAGTTTCAAACTTTGCATACCCAGCATTTACTCTCCTGTTATGTTCATGATAAAGCTGAGAGAGACAGGTTGCCAACTTACCAGAAGCTGGACCTGGTGCAGTAACCAATATTATCTTTCTCTTAGTTTTAATATATGGATTAGCACCATATCCTTCTTTACTTACAATTGTATCAATATCTGTAGGATATCCTTTTGTATATCTATGAATATATGTTTTAATCTTGTACCTTTTCAAAGTTGCCATAAATTTATCCACTGTAGGTTGATTCTTATACAGAGTTATTACAACAGAATTGATGGCAAAACCCATCTCTTGTAGATTTCCTATTAACCTAATTACCTCCATATCATATGTGATCCCATACTCTGCCCTCACTTTGTTCCTCTCAATATCATTAGCACTAATACAGAATATTACCTCAACATCCTTCTTAAGTTTCTGAAACATCTTTATCTTCACATCGGGTTTAAATCCGGGTATGACCCTAGATGCATGAGTATCATCAAACAACTTCCCTCCTATCTCAATGTAGAGTTTATCGAAAAGTTTAGTTCTTTTGAGAATATTTTGACTCTGTATCTTTATATATTTTTCATTATCAAAACCAAGTTTCATTCCAAGATTCATTGTAGCATAGAAAGGTGTAAAGCACATGATATAATTTGAATTATGAGAAAGACAGCAGTACTCAGCGATATACATAGCAACTATATTGTCCTCAAAGAAATTCTAAATGAACTAGAGAAAGAGAATATTGATGAGTATCTTTTTTGTGGAGACTATGTAGTTAATGGTTTTGAAGACAATGAGGTTTTAGAAACAATATACTCTCTTAATACAAAAAACATTGTTGCTGGTAACAGAGATGTTTCAATTGCCACATATAATGGTCACTCTTGGAAAGATTTAAACCAATTCAAAGCTATCCAGTATTCATATGACAATATTACAAAGAAAAACTTAGATTTTCTTAAATCCTTACCTATTTTTAAAATCATTACTTTAGAAGGGAAAAAGATATACTTTGCACACGGAGCACCAGATAATGTTAGAGAGCAAATTTACAAAGACAGTTATGATATATTTGACAAGCTAATAGATAGATGTAAAGCAGATATTTACATAACAGGGCATACACACTTCCCATTTTGTAAGAGGTACAAGAACAAGTTATTCATTAATCCTGGAACTGTTGGTGCTCCCATTGATGGTAACCCTATTTCAACATATGCTATTTTAGAAATAGATGGAGATAATATTTCATATTCACATAGGGTTTTTAACTATGATTACAATGTATTAAAAGAACATTATCTAAACAGTGAATTTCATCAGAAGTGTAAAGAATGGAGTAATTTAACTATCTATATGTTTAGAGATGGTTTTGATTATTACAATGAGTTTGTACAATTTGTTAATAAAGAAACTAATGGAGATGAGAAAGAAACTAGTAGGTTATGGAATGAGATGTTTTTAGAGTATTTTAAGATGAAGAAGCTTAAAGTTTTGTAATACAGTTCATAGAAATGATAGACAAGAAACAAATACAAAAATATATTAAAGAAATAGAGGGTAATATAGCAATGTATTCTAAACAATTACCTCTTACCGTTTTTGCAAGAACAACAAGAGAACGAAAATTCAATGAAAGAGATTTTGAGATAGTTAAAGATGTACAAAACATATTGCAGAGTATCTGTCAGGATTGGATAGATGGGATAATGGATGATAAGGAGATATCTGAATGGGCAGGAAAAATAATGTATGAGAAATATAATCCATCAATACTTCAAGCACTTCTCAATGATGATGTCTTTGATTTTATAATGCTTTTAGATGATTATTACTTTTATAAAACAGGACTGAAAGAAAACTAGTACAATTAGAATTCAAACCAAACTATGATATCATGATTATATGGATAACAATGAATATGAATCTAAAACCTCAGATGTAGAAACAAAAGTAGAAGAACTTAGAGAAGAAATTCCTGGTTTAGAAAACCTACCTCCAGAAACACAAGAGGTCGTTATTGAATCATATGAAATACTAGAAGAAGGTCATCAAACTATAAATAAGTATATTGAAGGTACTAAACATACAGAGAATATTCCAAAAGCCCTATCCATTATAGATAACAACATACCTACTGAAGAAGAAAGGGTTGTAGAAATACCACCAGAGAAACAAGAATATATTGAAGATACTGTTAGAGTTGTAAATCTTTGTAACAAGGTTGTAAATATTGGTATTTACAATATTGATGTTAAGAACCAAGTAGGTATCTATGAGGTATTAGAAGGTTATGCTTCTAAATATAATCTCATTACAAGTGAATATGTTCGTAATCAGTTTAAAGACATAGGGATTGAAGAGACAAGAGAGTACTATGCCAAAACACCCCAAGCGACATTAAGAAGGATACGAGATATGGTTCAGAAAAGAGAAGAAACACCCCAACTAGGAAACCCAACAGCATTAAGGTTACTAGCTAAAAACATACTAGAAGATTACACATTAGGTTCAAAATTTGCCCAAAACGAAACATATGAAAACACATTAAAAACACTAAGAACATTCTGTTCAGAAACCTCTATTACTGATGAGAACTTCCTTAATACTCTAGATGGAAAAACAAAAGAGATTAATCAGTTATACCAAGAGATTTTAGTAGATGAGAAATGTAGGGATGTAATATCAAAAAGAACAGGTGTTACTTTTAGTTCAATGAACCTCTTAGAACCAAGCTACGACAGTAATCACCAAGAAGGTCCTCTCCTAGATACAAGGAGAATCTTCTCATCGACAATAAAAGACAAGATTAATACTGCTTCTAGTACTCTTAAAATTGAGATAACAAACAAAGACAGAACGATGGGTAATAGGGGTCTCCAATTTGTAACACCTATGCCAGAGCTTAACAAGATAAAAGAGAAGATTATATATGCCAAAAAACAATACTCGAAAAACCTAAAGACCATAGAAAATATGTTACCTCCCACAGAAAAACCCATTAATACTGACTTGTTAACAGATCCTCGGGAATCTTATCATTTTGAGACAATTGTAAGTAAGGCTGAAATGGAAGAGATAGAACAACAACTGATAACCGCACTACAATCAGGTAAACTTTTATTCCATGGAACAGGACAAGGTGGAAACGATACACAACTTAAAGTACTTCAACATGGAGCAATGAGTAGAAGCAAACAGATGGAAATCCTAGGAGAGAGTCGTTACAATACAGTCAAAGATGGACCCTGGCAAGGGGAAGAAGGAGAAAAGAATAAAAAGAAACATCGCAAAACTGGAGCAGATATAATATTCCTTACACACAGTTTTCAGGAAGCATATACTAAAAAATCAGACAAGGAGCACTTTGTAATAGGTGTTCCTGAGGGAACAGCATATCGAAACTATTCTATATCAGCAAGAATACCTAGCAGGATACAGATAGGATCATCAGGAGAAAGAGAACTACTCGACAGAGACAACCCAGAAGGAGGTTGTATTATCAAACCAGAAGACTCATACTTATTCATAGGTGTAGATAGATTCCAAAGGATTAAGGAGGAGTACGAGAAAACAGGAGGAACAGAGTTTGAAGAAATGGCTAGAAGCATATGGGGGGATAGACTGATTGTCAGTGATACAATACCCCCAGAGAGCATCGAAGGTTTAAATCTACCCCCTGTAAATCATGCTCGTGTACTACCAACAAAACATCTTGTCCCAAATGAGGCAGGCGGTCTAACCAGAGTATACAAAATAGTATACTCATAAACCCATACCTCTCTACATCTCCATATACCTAAATTACAAATAAACCATATACAACTAATTCTGTTTCAAAACACCATCCTTTAAATTCAAAACACTTGTAATACCACTATTTCCTACAAAATACCTATCATGTGATACTAATAATATTGTTCCTTTGTAATCTCTTAAACTCTGTTCTAAAACCTCCTTTGTTTCAATATCCAAATGATTATCAGGTTCATCTAAAATTAACAAATCGTAATCTTTAAAACTAAATATCGCAAACTCAAACCTAGCTCTCTCTCCTGGACTTAACTGACTCACTAATTTCTCTGTAATATCTTTCTCACTAAAAAGGAATTTAGATAGGTAATTACCAACTGCACCATAGAAACAATTAGTTCTATCTATAAACTCATCTTTGATATTCTTCCTACTCTTTATCCTCTCCTGTATCTGTGAAAAGTACCCAATCTTAATATTCTCCCCTACTTTAACCTCTCCCGCTGTTGGTGTCTCTAAACCCATTACAATCTTTACCAATGTAGATTTACCTGCACCATTAGGACCAAATAGCCATACCTTTTCTCCTCCTCTTATCTCTAAATTCAAATCTTCAAAAACTTTTGTTTTACCATAATACTTTGTTAAATCTG
>Ga0208459_1001387_pt1 | contig 23215 bp, 12 predicted proteins | sample AD_UKC087_MetaG_FD_184433 | JGI IMG/M metagenome (GOLD analysis project Ga0208459, IMG submission 184433) | Active sludge microbial communities of municipal wastewater-treating anaerobic digesters from USA - AD_UKC087_MetaG (SPAdes) (version 2) | ecosystem: Engineered > Bioreactor > Anaerobic >... | reverse complement strand
AGTTTTGCAACTGCTGATGCAGTCATTGTTTTACCTAAACCTACAACATCACTAATTAAAACACCGCCTCGCTTGTCCAAATGTCTGGCTGCTACACTAACTGCGTTCATCTGAAAGGGCAATAGGTCTGTTTGCAGAATTTTTGGAATTATGTAATTTCCGATACCACTTCTTGCTTCCTGAGAAAGATGATAAGCAATTTTTAAATAAATGTAGTATGGCGGAATAGTGCTTTCTCCAGCCCAACTGTCCTCCAGAATCTGAACAAGTTCGTCTGAAATATCTACACACCAACGGTCTTCCCATCTGGCTTCAAACCATTTATCAAGTTTTTCGGCAGCATCTTGTTCAACTACATTTACATTCAATTCTCCTTGTTGTGAAAGTCCTGCCATTGTTAAATTACTGCTTCCTACATATCCAATCAAAGGTGCATCTTTGTCTTTTTTATGGCATAAGTACAATTTAGCGTGTAAAGGATATGCAAGGAATAATTTTACTTTAAGCTTCTTTACAGTAATCTGTGTTTTAAGCTTTCTCAAACATTCTTCATCTTCATTAGTCGGAATGCCAAATGTCAATTGCCTTGTAAACGATTTTGCAATTTCTTTTTTAAGTGCCAAAGCAGTCGGATTATCCATAAGCCCTTTTTTGGCTTCGTTTAATGCTTGTCTTAATAGATTTTCTTCCGGACTTTGCATTCCAACGAGTAACCGACAACAATTATCTTCACCTTCAAAATGGTCAATGTGGTTCATCAGTAATTTCCAACCTCTCAAATTGAAATATCCTACACAAAAGTCAGCTCTGTATGAACTTTCAATTGTTTCTAACAGTCCTGTTTTCAGATGTAGCGAAATATTGTCAAAAATCTTAGGCATATAAATATCTTTTAAAAGTTTCTTTTATGTGTGTCGGCAAAGATTGCACTCTTTGACAAAGCCTGTCTGGTCGGCAGATAGGCCGTGCTATTTGTCTGTAAGTTTCGTTTTTCTGTCCTTTCACAATAGGTTACTTTCTATTTTATTTCTGATGTTTCTGTTTTTCACATTCATTGGGCGCCAACTTATTTCCAACCTCGCCTTTGGATTTCCTATTTACTGTTTCCGAGTTTACAGCTACACCTTTGTTACGCAATCCAACAGGCTGAAATTCTTCCGGCGCATTTTTGTTTTATCTTGTTAAAATATTCCCCCAAAAATAAAAAATATTTATATTACAATAAACATTATTATCATTTCTTTTATGAAGCATTATGTAATCAAGCATTTTGCTATATTTGTAGTTCACACAAAATTTAGTTTTTATGAGATATAAAATAGTTTTTACCCTGCTCCTGTCCTTTTGTATGGCCGCAAGCACCTTTGCCCAGAACGAGATGAGGCTGCTGCGCTTTCCGACCATACACGGAAATAAAATTGTGTTTTCTTATGCCGGCGACCTCTATACCGTGGATAAAAATGGCGGCATCGCCCGCAAACTCACCAATGATGCCGGGTATGAAATGTTTGCAAAGTTCTCACCCGATGGCAAAAGCATAGGTTTTACAGCCCAGTACGATGGCAACACCGAAATATATACCATGCCTGCTGAAGGCGGTGTCCCAAAACGATTGACCTATACAGCCACGCTCGACCGCGATGACCTTGCCGACCGCATGGGGCCCAACAACATTCTGATGACATGGAAAGATGATCAAACCCTTGTTTTCCGTTCCAGAATGAAATCGTTCAACGATTTCAAAGGCCAGCTCTACCAGGTAGCCGACCAGGGCGGAATGTGCGAAGAACTGCCCTTGCCCTGCGGCGGATTCTGCAGCTATTCGCCTGATAAAAACCAATTGGCCTACAACCGGGTATTCAGAGAATTCAGAACCTGGAAGTATTATAAAGGTGGTATGGCCGACGATATCTGGATTTATGATTTCAACACCAAAACCACGGTAAATATTACCAACCATGTGGCCCAGGATATCTTCCCCATGTGGCATGGCGACAACATTTATTTTATCTCCGACCGGGACCGCATCATGAACCTGTTTTGCTATAACCTGACCACTAAAGAAACAAAAAAACTTACCGATTTTACCGGGTTCGACATCAAGTTTCCCTCACTGGGCGACAGCAGCATAATATTTGAAAATGGGGGCTATATCTATACTTTTGACTTAAAAAGCCAGTTAACAAAAAAAATCCTTATTCAAATTGCTGATGACCTCAACGGTGGCCGTACCGAAATGAAAGATGCCTCGAAAAACATTGCCGCCTATGACATTTCCCCGGATGGCAAACGCTTAGTTTTCAACGGCAGAGGTGATGTATTTACCGTTCCCGCCAAAAGCGGCATCACGCGCAACCTCACACAAAGTTCAGGTGTCCACGACCGCAACGCAGTCTGGTCGCCCGATGGCAAATACATTGCCTATATTTCGGACGCCACAGGAGAAGATGAGATTTATATTGTTGCACAGGACGGCTCCGCTGCTCCTGAGAAGATTACCAGCAACTCCGATACGTACAAATACCAGCCCGTCTGGTCGCCCGACAGCAAAAAGTTGCTCTGGGCCGACAAAATGCTCAGGTTACGTTATGTCGATATCGACAGCAAAAAGATTACAGAGGTGGATAAATCTGCCGACGGGGAATTTACGGAATTTGGGTGGGCTCCCGACAGTAAATGGCTGGCTTACGCAAAACCGGACAAATCCGCCGAAACAAAAATTTACCTTTATGAACTTAGCTCTTCAAAATCTTACCCGGTAACCGATGGCTGGTACGACTGCGGAGAACCGACGTTCAGCGCCGACGGAAAATATCTTTTCTTCACCTCCAGCCGCGATTATAATCCCACATACAGCTGGACCGAATGGAATCATGCCTATACCAACATGACCAGGGTGTACATGCTCACGCTTGCCAAAACAACCCAGTCTCCGTTCAAACCTGTGGATGACGAAGTGAACGTAACAGCAGAAATAAAAGATACTGAAAACAAAAATGCTGATATTACCGTTGACCCCGACGGCATCGTTGACCGCATCATAGCTCTCCCCATCAGCGCCGGCAGGTACTGGAATATCAACAGCGCCAACAATTCCGTATATTACTGCCGCACAACAGCATCGGAGCCTTCAGCAGCGCTCATTGTCTTCGATCTGAAAGAAAAAAAAGAAACCACCATCGGCCCGTATGGCAGCTACATTATTTCTGCCGACAAAAAGAAAATGGTTATCAACGACAAAGGCAAATTCGCCATTACAGACCTGCCAAAGGGAAAAGCCGAAATAAAAGAATACACCGACCTTTCCAATATGAAAGTGTGGGTGAATCTTAAAGAAGAGTGGAAACAGATCTTTACCGAATCGTGGCGGCAAATGCGCGATTTCTTCTATGATCCCGATATGCACGGTGTCAACTGGAAAGCCATTTACAAAAAATACGAACCCCTCACCAATTATGTCAATCACCGCGCCGACCTTACGTACATCATTGGCGAGATGATTGGGGAACTAAACGTTGGCCATGCCTATACGGGCGGCGGTGACAAGCCTGAAGCAGTAAAAATCAAGCTTGGACTTCTGGGGGCAACCATCTCCAAAGACAAATCCGGTTTTTTCAAAATCGAAAAAATCCTGCATGGCGAAAACTGGACAAATAACAAGCGCTCGCCGCTGACTGAAGTGGGCGTGGATGTAAAAGAAGGCGATTTTATTATAGCCGTCAACGGCAAAAATGTGCAAAACACCAAAAACATCTATGAATTGCTTGTCAACACTGCCGGGGAGCAAGTGGAACTTACCGTCAGCAGCAGCGCTTCCGAACAGGGTGCCCGTAAGGTAATTGTGATACCCACGGATGACGAATCCGGATTGTATTACTACAACTGGGTACAGAACAACATCAAAAAAGTTAACAAAGCTACCGATGGCAAAGTGGGGTACATACATATTCCCGACATGGGCGTGGGCGGACTGAATGAATTTGTAAAACATTTTTATCCGCAACTCAGTAAAAAAGCCCTTATTATTGACGACCGCGGCAATGGCGGCGGCAACGTATCTCCCATGATTATCGAACGGCTTAACCGCGAGCTGGTTTACATGAAAGTGGCCCGCAACACCAGCCAGGATATTGCAGGCATTGCCCAGCTATACGGACCAAAAATATGCCTTATTGATCAATATTCGGCTTCCGACGGTGACCTTTTCCCATATCAGTTCAAGCAACTTAAAATCGGCAAACTGGTTGGCCAGCGCACCTGGGGAGGTGTAGTAGGTATTCGGGGAACACTGCCCTTTATCGACGGCGGTTTTCTTAATAAACCGGAGTTTGCACATTACGACGCTACTGGTAAAAAATGGATTATTGAAGGAAATGGGGTGGATCCTGATGTGCTTATCATTAATGATCCTGCTAAAGAATATGCCGGCGAAGACGAACAGCTTAACAAGGCCATTGAGCTGATACTTGAAGAATTAAAACAAACCGACAATAAACTGCCGCCGATACCTGCATTTCCGGATAAGACGAAATAATAATTTCGGAATAATATCAGATTGCTTCACCTGAATAATTTGTCCCGAACAACATTTTCGGGTTGAAAATATCGGGCCACATTACATTTTGTCAGATTTTGACATTATTTTCAACCACAAAAAAAGTTACTAATAACATGAGTTCGGGATAAATAAATCAATGCTATTTTGTCAAAACACTAATTATTAATCTGTTAATATTTGCCGTAGGCAATTTAATACAATAGAAAAACAAAAACGTGTAGAATATTTTGTCCGTTAGGACATAAACATTATTAAAACGTTAATCTCCTAACGGAGAATAAATGTTTTTTGTATTTCTTTTCTATTGATATTTAACTCCTAACGGAGTAAAGACACAATATTTTTAACCCGAACTCAGGTTAATAAATACTATATAAACAAAAAAGCCGATTCCTTCCTTTAGGTTGAAACCGGCGTTTTCTTTATGGGCACCTCTAAAAACTTCACATTTGTTTGTTTTCCTTCGATTGTCAAATCCTCATATACGCTCAGTATACCGCAGTTTTTCAGGACTTCGGCCGCCTGGGACTTTATTGTTTTCAGACCTGACCGATCAATGTTGTTAGATGCACCCTTATGCAAATAAGGGTTTTCCAGCCAACATTATTTATTCTTCACCACTGCCTCGTCATATCTTTCCTCGACTACTTTCCAGTTGATGATGTTCCAAAAAGCGTTGATGTAATCGACCCGTTTGTTCTGATATTTGAGGTAATAGGCATGTTCCCACACATCCATGGCTAGTACCGGTGTTCCTCTTTTTTCAGCAACATCCATCAAAGGGTTATCCTGGTTGGGTGTCGAACTTATAAACAAATTTCCTTTTTCATCCACATTCAGCCATGCCCAGCCGCTGCCAAAACGTGTCAGGCCAGCATTGGCAAACTCTTCTTTCAGCTTTTCGACAGAGCCAAACTGCTGTTTCAGCATTTTTTCAAAGCGTTCGGTCATGCCTACTCCGCCGGGAGCCATATTCTCCCAGAAAAGTTCATGGTTATAATACCCGCCTCCGTTGTTGCGCACAGCTGCCGGCAATGTGCTCATGTTTTCAAAAAGTTCGTTCATTGACATTTTTTCCAAAGGTGTGCCGTTAATAGCTTTGATAAAATTATCGAAGTACGCCTTGTGATGCCGTGAATAATGGATTTCCATGGTCATTTTATCAATGTAAGGCTCTAAAGCGTCATAAGCATAAGGTAATGGCTTGAATTGGTGATTTACTGCGCTGTTATTTTTATTTGTTTCCATTGTTTTTTGTTTTTGTTGGTTAATAATTGTTGTGATTTCTTGAGCGCCCAGTCCCAATGAGAATATTGTCATTGTAAAGGCTGCAAAAAGTGTTTTTTTCATTTTATTTTTATTTAGACTGTTTTTAAATAACAATAACTATGCCAAAAAAAACATGACAACACGTCATAAAAAAACTCTGCGTTAATTCTAACTTATTGACGACAGTTTAAAACAAAATTATTTAGCAGAAGGCAAAGAATGAGCCGAACTAGCTGACTTAGTTGTGTTAATCCGGATTTTGTAATTGTATCAAGCCCTGGCTACAGGGATTGACTACAAGCATTTTACCGATTACACTATCAAATGTGTAATTTGGGTTAAAGAAAGAAAGTTCAGTTATTTTTTGCTTTCCTGCTTTTTAATATCGTGCGAACGTGTATCAATTTTGAAAGGCAGATACAAAGGACAGAAACTCAACAAGCTGGTAATCACAAAAAAAGCGGCCAGCAAAAGCAGTAAATAACTCCACCATGCGTCATTGGGCAGGGTTTGGGTAGCATACAATACTATGATGACAATAGCCATAACGAATCTGATAGCCTTATCAATGAGTCCCATATTATTTTTCATATAATTATTATTAATTGTTTAATAATTTATCCGACTTTTCACAAACAAATATACTTAATTTTCATTTAAAAATCAAGTTATTTCTCATATTTTTATGATACATTCGGCCTTTCCGTTTATTTATTAGTTACAGCAAAAAATACCCATGCCTCAGAATCAAGGCAAAGAGAAAGTCAAAAAAATGCAAAATATTATTGCTCGAATTCGATCCTGACCGAATCATAGATGCTCAATCCGAGCAAATTGCGGGCGCTGGCTTTACTAAGCGCAATTTCAAGCAGGCCGGTGGTGCCAAATACCAGTACAATTTCGGCATCACCCACTTCGGAATAGTTTTTCTTTATTTCATTTATTTCTTCGGTCCTGAAAAATACCGAAAACCGCCGTCCTTTGCCCGTTTCATTAAACACCTTATCAGAAATATTGGTGATGGCATTATCATACGAATCAAAATAAATGATGATACCTTTTATGGAGTCGGCTTCAATCTGAGGCAGATAGCCCGAAAGTTTATAGAGTTCCGCCACAGGTTCGCCCAGGTCATCGGGGTTCTTTCCTTCGGCAATATGGCAGGCCGCCACAGCGTATATATCCAGCGACGGGAATGTATTATATTTCGGTTCGGGAAGTTTATTGATCTTAATGATTTTTTCGGGTTTGTTTTCGCTAAGCAACGAGAACACCCCATTGTCGGCGCCAATAAAATAATGACCGTCAAAAGCCATCAGGGTGTGCGCAGCCCCTTTAGTTTCGTCAGAATTAACACCGATGATATGGATGGTACCCTGAGGAAAATTACGGTAAGCATTTTTGATTATAAAGGCGGTTTCGGCCAGACTGTACTTGGTGATGCTGTGCGTAATATCCACGATGGCGGTTCCAGGCGATTGACACATGATGGCACCTTTCATGGCTGCCACGTAATGATCAGTCAACCCCCAATCGCTCGTTAATGTAATAATTGCCATTTTATGTTAATTATACGCTTTCAAAATTACAAATTTTCGACTGCGGCAACGCAATTTTTATTAATTTTGTTAAAATTTTATCCGGTTAATACCATTTGATGAGCGAGAAGACCATAACATTGGATTTAATTGACCCTGTAGATTTTTTTGGCATTCGTGATCATCACCTCGACCAGCTGAAAAAGCATTTTTCCAAACTTAAGATCATTGCCCGCGACAACACGATCAAACTCCTCGGCGATAAAGGCCAGATAAAGGCTTTTGAACAGTTGCTGGATCAACTTGTCAATCACTATAACAACAAAGGCTATATTTCGGAAGAGGTTATCAGGCAATACCTTGACCCGGAAAGCATCCTGGCAGATAATGACAGTGACAGTTCAAACGGCTTGATATTGCACGGGCAAAGAGGGCTGCTGATCAAAGCGCGTACGCCAAATCAGCTTCGTCTCACCGAAAGCAGTGCAGCCAACGATTTGGTATTTGCCGTGGGACCTGCCGGTACAGGCAAGACTTATACAGCAGTGGCACTGGCCGTAAAAGCGCTCCGCAACAAAGAAGTTAAGCGTATCATCCTTACCCGTCCGGCAGTAGAAGCCGGAGAAAACCTTGGCTTTTTACCCGGCGACCTCAAAGAAAAACTGGACCCCTACCTTCAGCCTCTTTACGATGCCTTGTGGGACATGATACCCTCACAAAAACTCAGTCTTTATCTGGAAGAACGCATCATCGAAATCGCCCCACTGGCTTTTATGCGTGGCCGCACCCTCGATAATGCCTTTGTCATCCTCGACGAAGCACAAAATGCCACCATACCGCAGATGAAGATGTTTCTCACGCGTATGGGCCGTTCTGCCAGATTTATTGTAACCGGCGACATTACCCAGATAGACCTGCCAAAAAATCAGGCTTCTGGACTTGTTCATGCACTTAAAATACTGAACAACATACCTGGTATCGGCATAGTAAACTTCGACCATTCCGATATTATTCGTCATAAACTTATTACTGAAATCATCAATGCTTATTCGTCAAAAGAATGAAAAATTTTACTCTACTGGTCTTACTCTCTGCTTTTTTGATTTCATGCAACAAATATGAAGATGGGCCATCATTCAGTTTCCAGTCTGCAGAAAAAAGACTGACAGGAAAATGGGAAGTGACACAAATACTTTTTAACGAAAAAGACATTTCTGCAGGCTATTTTTCCAGTAATTTAAATGACTTTCCCGTAAATATTTATTCGGATTGGAGTAAAGATTATTTTATAGGCATTTCGCATACCAACGGTGATGTTATAGCCAAATCCGACCTGGTTTTGAATAAAAACAAAACCACGGTTACTTTCGGACTAATGACGCAGCCATCATACGAATCGCTTGCAGGGGAGATTTTCAGCATTATCCCGGCCCTGCATGATACCGACGAATGGAAAATATTGCGCCTGAAAAATGACGAACTTTGGATAAGCACAGATTTTGACACCAACACTTACGAACTGCATTTTAATCTTTTAGCCGATTTTTCTGATTATTAAAATAAAATCAACCTTTCAGATGAATAACGCCATTGTAAAAACAAATTTTATTTTCCCCGGACAAAAAAGCCTGTACGAAGGCAAGGTCCGGGATGTTTACAATATCAACGATGAAATACTTATCATGGTGGTTACCGACCGCATTTCGGCCTTCGACGTGGTTTTGCCCGAAGGCATTCCTTACAAAGGCCAGGTGCTGAACCAGATTGCAGCACGCTTTCTGGATGCCACAGCCGACATCGTCCCCAACTGGAAAATCGCCGTCCCCGACCCTATGGTTACCGCCGGCATAAAATGCCAACCTTTTAAGGTGGAAATGGTGATACGCGGATACCTGTCGGGCCATGCCTGGCGCGAGTATAAGGCCGGAAAACGTTCGCTGTGCGGCGTGCCCATGCCTGAAGGAATGAAAGAAAACGACCGCTTCCCCTCGCCTATCATTACCCCCACCACCAAAGAAGCTATCGGGCACGATGAAGACATCTCAAAAGAAGATATAATAAAACACGGGCTGGTATCTAAAGAAGACTACGAACAATTAGAGCACTATACCTGTAAATTGTTTCAGAGAGGCACTGAGATTGCCGCAACCATGGGATTGATACTTGTGGACACCAAATATGAATTTGGAAAAAAAGACGGCAAAATCATTCTTATTGATGAAATACACACCCCGGACTCCTCTCGGTATTTTTATGGTTCGGGCTATGAAGAACGCCAAAAATCGGAACTTCCTCAAAAACAACTATCCAAGGAATTTGTAAGAGAATGGCTGATGGCAAACGGCTTTCAGGGTAAGGAAGGACAGCAGATTCCATCCATGACCGACGAAATCATCAACGGCATTTCGGAACGGTATATCGAATTGTATGAAAATATTACCGGAGAGAAATTTGTAAAAACCGACACCTGCAATATTCTTCAGCGGGTAGAGAAGAACATCAACGATTTTTTAAAGAAATAATCACCCGGAAAACGATAATTTCCAATTTATTTTAAAAATTCAGCATTCTTATCATGCTGATTATTTGATTTTTAAAAATATTTTAAAAAAAAGCTTGCTTTGATATAAATCTCAATTTATATTTGCATATATTTTTCAAAATATTATGACAAATATTTTTAATAAACTTTTCTCAGAATTTGATATAAAGCAAGATTCTGCAGAGAGAGAGAGAGAGCTTTTACATACCAGCCCACCCACTGGCAGAAGAGCTATTTCTTTGCCAGCATAATGCCCGTTCGTTACTTAGAACTTCCAATCCATTTTTTAGTAAAATTTACTAATATTTCTATATGTTTTCGATACTTCACAACATCGGGCAGTATTACTTTTTTTATTAAGCAAAAAACAATTTGTCAGCAAACAATTATTAAGAGAAAAACAAATATTAACCCTAAAAAATCAAAAAATGAAAAAATTATTATTACTTTTATGTATGCTTTTCATACAGTTTATGAGTTTTGCACAAAGCGAACTGAAAATATTTTCTGAGTGGATGACCAACACCGGAACTCAAAATTTTTTCCATAAAAACATTATCAAAACAGATGCAAATGGAAATGTTTTTGTTGCCGGAGCAACTGTGAACGATTCAAACAACTATGATATTCTTGTTGCAAAATACAATTCAAGAGGAATTTTGCAATGGATGCAACAATACGATGGGGCGGGTAATGGCGATGATATGGCTGTTGGGCTTTATGTGGACACATCCGGAAATGTTTATACAACAGGAGCTACAATGACACTTACTACAAATTCAGATGTAGTTACTATAAAATATAGCAGCTCCGGAGTGCAACAATGGATTGTTACTTATAACGGAACCGGCAGCTTATACGACGCAGGAGCGGATCTAATGACAGATGCAAGCGGCAACGTTTATATTACAGGTACAAGCTTTAATGCAAATGGCAATACTGATGTTATTACAGTGAAATATAATAGTAGCGGCACACAGCAATGGGTAAGCCCTTACAATTACTCGGCAAACCTGAATGACGGAGGAGCGAAGTTGATGTGGTCGCCTAATGGAAGTATTCGGGTTTCTGTTTTGGTTCAAACAAATGGTACAACCTATAAGTCCGGCGTATTAAACTATAACACAAGTGGAACTTTAGTGGCATCCAAATTTAGCACTAGCACCAGCTCAGGTATTGACCAGGTGAATGATATGGTAACCGATTCTTCTGGTAATATTTACATAGCTGGAGCTATCCCTGTTGCAGGACAAGGGTATAATTATGATATTATTAAATTAAATTCAAGCCTTGATCTTTCTTGGGAACGTACATATAGTGGAAGCAGCAGTTTGGACGATATAGCAACTGGCATCAAAGTGGACGGTACAGGAAATGTATATGTTACCGGAACTTCAGGTACAAGCACAGAAGGGAAAAATATTGTTACTCTGAAATACAACAGTAGCGGCACGTTGCAATGGTCACGAACTTATAATGATACTTTGAACAGGGATGATGAAGCTAATGCTTTGGCTATGGATGCTTCGGGCAATATTTATATTGCCGGATCGTGCGCCACCGAAAGCGACAGCACCAATTATCTTACCATGAAATATAATGCCTCCGGCAATATGTTATGGACTATTCAAAGTGATGGCAACGCACATCTTGATGATAAGGCGAACAAATTAGTGATTGACAACAACGGAGATATTATTGTTACCGGCGAAAGCCGAACCAGTTCGGGTAGTTTTGAATACATGACCATTAAATATGTGGAAAAACAGATAATTACCCCAACTGATTATAATACTGAAGTCCCGGCAGGCAGTTTTTCGTATTATTGCAACAGGGGACAACTGATAAATACTAACGACACGCTGATACCCGAAATAAAATACTATACCAACAACTCATCTCCCGCGTTTTATTTTAAAGATAACAGCAGCAGCTTTGTATTTGCGCATGTTGATGCCAATGACAGCACCAGCGATACATTACACCGTATTGATATGAGTTTTCAAAAAGCTAATTCAACATCAAAAACATACCCAATGGAGGAAACCAGAGATTATCTGAATTATTTTCTGGCACAATGTCCCGATGGGATAACAAAAGTACACGGGAACAAACGCATGGTTACTACCAGCCTGTATTCAAACATTGACCTGATGTACAGCAGCAACCAAAATGGAATAAAGATGTATTTTATCGTGAAACCGGGTGGTAATCCTGATGATTTGATGTTGCTATTTGCCGGGGCATCGTCGTTTAATTTGGATGGCACAACAAATGCTTTGACCATAAACAGCAGCGTGGGCAGTATTACATTCGACAGGCCCACAGCTTACCAGCTAACAAGCGATAATGCCATTGTACCGATAACCGGATGGCAGTGTGCATGGCAAACTAACGGGACAGACAGCACCTATAAATTTTATACCGGCGCCTACAACAATACTGAAGCATTGGTGATACAGGTGGATGAGGGGAATAGTGCACTGCAATTAACACAAAATGGGAATTTGGAATGGAGCACAAACTATGGAGAACAAAATGATGGAAATAATTTATGCTTAGATGTCGTTACCAACCCGACCAATGGAAATATTTATTTAGTTGGTAAAACAAGTTCCTCGGATTTTCCTGTTAATTCAGGATTAAATCAGCCTACCTTTGGCGGGTCAATAGATGGTTTCGTTTTAAGTTTTTTCTCGAATGCAAATAATAATTGGGCAACTTTTTTTGGAGGTAGCGGGATTGATGCTGTGCAAAGCGTTGCATATGGAAATCAAAGTATATATGTAACCGGTGTTACATCAAGTACGAATTTACCAATCTTTTCTTCAAGTATTTCCAATTCTTATAATAAAAATTCGAATTCAGGGAGTAAAGATGCTTTTATCGCAAGAATTTTAACTTCTGGTTCATTTCCTGGTACAATAGTTTGGTCATCTTATATAGGTGGTGAAGGCAATGATGATGGAAAAAGTATAGCAATAGATAATAATAGCAACATTTATATTGTTGGAAATACAACAAGCCAAAATGCCCAACAAAACAGTTGTCTAGCAACTACCGGAGCTCAATTCCCATTATGCGACCAGCAAGGCAACAGTTATTTTCAAGACCACAATGAAGGTGCACAGGATATTTTTATTACTAAATTTGATGCAAATAATAATCTAATCGGAAGTACATTTTATGGAAGCGATCTAAATGATGAGGTATTTGAAATTAACTGTCCTGGAGGTGACGACGAAACAATAATACTGGTAGGAAATACCACTAAATCTTCTGATCCTTTGGCAAATTATACCCCAACACTTTATCAGAGTGGACCCCGTCCTGACCATAATTTTCCACTTTGTGATATGACCGGAACAACTGATTTCTTTCAGGTTGCAGGCCCTGTTTATTCAGGTTCATCAACAGGTTTTATAAGCAGGTTTAGTACTGGGGGTGATCTTCTGTGGGCGACCAATATGAAGGCCATAAAAGAATTTCAAACAGTTACATCAACTCCTCATTATGATAATAAAAATTTTGTTCCTATCGGAGATTTTTATGTAGCAGGATATACTGATTACGAAGAAGGAAATGATAATTGGGTAAGCGGTGTACCATCATGCACTCCGGTAAACACTGTTAATGTACCCATTTGCAATTCAAACGGTGGTTATACAAATGACGGCTCGGTAGATTATGCTGAATTATACATTGCAAGATTTAATCTTGTAAATTGTAATTTAACCTGGGGAACGCTATACCCTGGCCATACAAATATGAAAAGGGAAATCCCAAATGTCTTTAATCCGCAATGGGGAGTAGGGGTGCTTGCTGAAGAAAAGACAATTGATATTACAGTTGATAACTCTCGTGATTTATATTTGCTTGGAACTGGAATGGAATATATTTATAACCCATTACCGCTGATCTCTGGCGCTTACCATAAAGATTTTAGTGGTGGATATGACGAAGCTACTGATACTTATATCCTAAGTTTTGACCCTTCAAATAATTTATTTTGGGCAACTTATTTTGGCACCGATTCTCCAAATTTTTATGGTAATTCGCCTTGGCCATATTATGCGGATTTTGGTGGAGCTATAGCTACATATAATACGGATAAGCTATATATCGCAGGGTATAGCGGATGCGGTGAACCTTATAATTCGCCTAATACAGATTACCAATTTCCATGGGCAGAACCGCCAGGAGGTGCATATATGGATTATGCTTCTACTAATTGGTGGAGATGGAATGCTTTTATAACAAGATTTGGCCTTACATCAATTGGAGTAGGTATTAATGACACACAAAACACAGATTTATCCTTGCAAGTTTATCCAAATCCGGCCAGTGATAATATTATTAATGTAATCTTCCCTCTTATTAAAGAAGGAAAGTATCATATTTTGAATATCCTTGGCGAAGTAATAATGTCTGCTGATATTCGAAATACTGACAGAATTGTTATTAATTCAGAAAAATATGGGAGTGGTTGTTATATTGTTCAGGTACATTCAGATAAAAACTGTTATATCGGTAAATTTATAAAGCAATAAAGTCATGAAATATCTTATCTTTATTTTTTCATTATTCATATTTTCACCGGTATCTGCCCAGCACTGGGCAGCTATCGGTGATTTTAATCACGGTATTGGTTATTTATTTACCGATACCGTTGCCGATGAGTTATATTTGATTGGAGGCTTTTCAAAATTCAACTCTGATACAATAGGTGGAATTGGAAGATGGAATGGTTCTACAATGATAACTTTTGGTTGTGGGGTTGATTGGGATTGCATTACACCCATAATACCTGATGGGTTCTATCCCCGAGTAAACGGGATTATCAGGTATAATGGGGATATTTTTGTTACTGGCTTTTTTAACACAGCCGGGAATAATATAGTAAATAGTATTGCCCGTTGGGATGGAACAAGTTGGTATAATTTAAGTTCTGGTCTTAAAGGAACGGATGGATCGCAAGGAGGTGGTAATGGATTAAAAGTTATTAATAATGAACTATATGTTTTTGGTGGTTTTGATAGTGTTGCAGGGATTGCTGCAAACAGTATAGGCAAGTACGATGGTTCAAACTGGAGCGCTGTACATAACTTTCCGGTGATTCCGACAGATATAGGCGCTGCTAATAGGGTTAATGATATTGCTTTTTATAATAATGAAATCTTTGTATGCGGAAACTTGAATAATTTACCAACAGGAACATTTGCTAACATAATAAAATGGGATGGAGCTGATTGGGTAAGTGTAGGTGATGGCATTAGAGGAAGCATCGTTTTTGTAAACAAAATGCTAGTGTATAAAAATGAATTAATTGTTGGCGGATTATTTTCAAAATCAGTGGCTCCAAATAACCCTGGCTTAAACATTGGAAAATGGAATGGAACACAATGGTCAGAATTAGGTTCAGGCGTTGATGGAATGGTTCATGACATGAAAGTTCATGACGACACTTTGTATGTATGCGGAACATTTAAACACGCTGGTGGCATACCGGCTGATGGTATTGCAAAATGGGACGGAAGTAAATGGTGTGGTTTTGGTACAACTTTCGATAATGTTGTGAACGCCCTCGATTTTTATCGCGATACTTTATATATTGGCGGAGGTTTTTGGTCTATTAATGGAGATAGCATTCAATTTTTAGCAAAATGGACAGGTGGAAATTATATTGATACTTGCAGCAATACTACTTCGGTGGGTGAAATAGATAAAGAAGAAAATGCTATTGTTGTTTATCCTAACCCTGTTACCGGTAATGAATTTACTATTTCTTTTCCGTTCACAAAAAGCGGGACACTGCAAGTGATAAATGTATTGGGCGAAACTGTCATATCAAATAACATACGCAATGCCGCTAAGTTTATCATAAACGTGGAAGCATTGAGCAAAGGCTATTACATAATAAGGGTACAGGCGGATAATAAATGTTTTGCAGAGAAAATATTAAAACAATGAACTTCAAAAAGGCAGCACGGATAATTTGTTTTATAATACTTCTGATCATGGTAAAAGGCAGCCAGAGCCAAAACTGGCTACCATTGGACAAAGGAATTGGAAAAACCTGGGCTGATATTCGCCAGATTTTTCCGGATTCGAATCTTTTATACGTTACAGGTTCTTTTACTGAAGACGGAAATAATATACCTATGCGGGGTATTGCTAAATGGGATGGAATAAAATGGGATTCTGTCGGTGATGCAAATAAGTATAATGCAACCAAATTTGATTTATGCAAATATAATGACACTTTAATAATTTCAAGTAATTTTATGATCCCCTCTCATGAACACTTAGCCAAATTTACCGGATTAATATGGGATACTATACCCAATTCTCGTGACTTAAATACAACTTGTTTTCTTGAAAAAAATGGTATTTTGTATTTTGGTGGTGGATTTGATAAATGTGGCAACGATTCAACCTTTGGGTTAGGCAAATTTAATGGAACGACTTTTTCAGGATTAACACCCTGCTATGACACTCTTTCATCCCAGATATTTAGTCTTGCATTTTTTCAGGACACATTATATGTTGGGGGTGTTTTTTATTTATATCCTCAATTGCCAATAGCTGGCCTTGCCAAATGGGATGGTACTAATCTGCTTCCTGTTTCATCAGAATTTTTAAATTCAACTTGCGGCGTTTTTTCCATGGTAGTATATCAAAATGAATTATTCATTGGTGGTGGGTTTCAAAAATCAGACGGATTTACAGGTAATAATATTATGAGGTGGGACGGTCATAATTTCTATGAAGTAGGAGGCGGCACTAACAATACCATTACCAGTATGAAAGTCTATAATAATGAATTGTACATTGGAGGCCGATTTACGGAGGTTGACGATAATCCATGCCAAAATATTGCAAAATGGAATGGCAGTCAATGGACTTGTCTAAATAATGATGTTTTTGATTATTTTATTAATGTCAGGGATATTTGTATTTACAAAGATGAACTTTATGTTGCCGGTATTTTCAGAAAAATTGGTAATGATTCTATCAGCAGTATCGCAAAATATAATCACCCGCTAACCTCAGTTACAGAATATAATAAAGAAAATGCTCAACTTATCGTTTACCCCAACCCTGTTACCGGTAATGAATTTACTATTTCTTTTCCGTTCACAAAAAGCGGGACACTACAAGTGATAAATGTATTGGGCGAAACTGTCATATCAAATAACATACGCAATGCAGCTAAGTTTATCATAAACGTGGAAGCATTGAGCAAAGGCTGCTACATAATAAAGGTGCAGGCTGATAATAAATGTTTTGCAGAGAAAATATTAAAACAATGAGCTTAAAAAAGCTTGGATAATTTGTTTTGTTATTCTTCCGCTGGGCTTGGAAATAACGCCGTAATGTATTGGTAATATGAATAATACCTAAGCCTGTGCCGTCGGACCTCCGAAATTATAAGGGCTCAGGTCAACAGGATTATTGTCGTCGATAGTACCGAAATTTTCTTCAAATTTTGAAATATTATCTTTCAGCGCATTCAGCAGTCGTTTAGCATGCTGCGGAGTCAGTATGATACGCGATTTAACTTTTGCCTTGGGAATACCCGGCATAATTTTGACAAAATCCAGGATAAACTCGGAATGCGAATGAGTGATAATGGCGAGGTTGGAATAAATGCCTTCTGCTATTTCTTCACTTAATTCAATGTTCAATTGTTGTTCATTTTTCTTTTCCATGGTTTTTGTTTTTAAAAAAAAATATCGCCGGACACAGTGCCGGCGATATTTTTTTATAGTTAATGACTATTCATTTTCGCTTGTAGATTCTTCTTTTTCTTTTGAAGCTAACAAGTTTTCGTACTCTTCCCTGGTGCTGACAATAATCTTATCATACTCACGCAAACCGCTACCGGCAGGAATAAGGTGGCCTACGATGACGTTTTCTTTCAATCCGGCCAGATCGTCGGATTTTGAGAATACAGCTGCATCAGTCAATACCTTGGTGGTTTCCTGGAAAGAAGCCGCCGATATCCAGCTCTTGGTTTGGAGAGAGGCACGTGTGATACCCTGTAGTATCTGACGGGCAGTGGCAGGATGTGCATCACGAGCTTCTATCAACTTTTTATCCTTGCGTTTGAGTATAGAATTTTCATCTCTGAGTTTACGTGCCGGGATTATCTGGCCTGGCTTGTAGTTTGATTCTTCACCCGGGTTTACAATGACTTTCTTACCATAAATCCAATCATTTTCTTCCTGAAAATCTATCTTGTTCACCAGTTCGCCTTCCAAAAAGCGGGTATCGCCCGGGTCTTCAATTTCAACCTTTCTCATCATCTGGCGTACCACCACTTCGAAATGCTTGTCGTTAATTTTCACACCCTGCAAACGATATACTTCCTGTATCTCGTTCACGATATATTCCTGCACATTGGTGGGTCCCTTAATGGCGAGGATATCTGCAGGGGTAATGGCGCCGTCAGAGAGTTTATCACCGGCCTTAATGTAGTCATTTTCCTGAGCCAGAATCTGTTTGGTGGTGTTAATAAGGTAACTCTTGCTTTCGCCGGTTCTGGAGGTGATAATCACCTCTTTGCTGCCGCGTTTCAGTTTCTTACCAAAAGAAACCACACCGTCTATTTCGGATACTACTGCAGGATCGGAAGGATTACGTGCTTCAAACAGTTCAGTCACTCTGGGCAGACCTCCCGTGATATCGCCAGATTTTCCAACGGATCTCGGAATTTTGCATAAAGTTTCTCCGGCTTTGATTTTCTGGCCTTCCACCACTTTAATATGAGCGCCAACCGGCATATCATATTGCTTGATAACTTCTTTGGTTTTTTCGTTGACAATTTTTATCAACGGGTTTTTGGCTTTGTGCCTGGTTTCAATAATTACCTTATCGTGGAAGCCTGTTTGCTCATCAGATTCCTCGCGGAAGGTGATATTTTCAATGATATCTTCATAAACTACTTTTCCGCCTACTTCCGAAACAATGAGCGCGTTAAAAGGATCCCAATCACATATCAGGTCGCCTTTTTTCACACTATCTCCGTTTTTGAAGTACAGGGATGCGCCATAGGGTATATTACCCGAAGCCAGTACGGTTTTGGTATTGCTATCTACAATCTTCATTTCAGCAGAACGGCCAATTACCATATCCAACAGGTTTCCTTCCGCATCAGTATAAGGTACCGAACGGAGTTCTTCTATTTCGAGTAAGCCATCATATTTAGCTTCAATCTTGGAGGAAGAAGCAATATTCACGCCGGCGACGCCACCCACGTGGAATGTACGGAGGGTAAGCTGAGTACCTGGTTCACCGATGGATTGTGCGGCAATAACACCTACGGCTTCTCCTTTCTGCACAATTTTTCCAGTAGCAAGGTTTCGTCCGTAACATTTTGCGCAAACACCGTGATGCGATTCGCAGGTCAACACGGAACGTATTTCCACACTGTCGATAGGAGAGTCTGCTATGGTGTCACAAATTTCTTCGGTAAGTTCTTCGCCGGCTTTAATAATCAGTTCTCCGGTCTGGGGATGGTAAATATCATGCAATGTTACACGGCCAAGGATACGGTCGTGAAGGCTTTCGACGATATCTTCATTCTTCTTCAGTGCAGTAATTGTTAAGCCTCTTAAGGTGCCACAATCCTGTTCGGAGATGATTACATCCTGGGTAACATCCACCAAACGACGGGTAAGATAACCGGCGTCGGCAGTTTTCAGAGCGGTGTCGGCCAACCCCTTGCGGGCACCGTGAGTTGAGATAAAGTACTCCAGCACGGATAGGCCTTCGCGGAAATTCGACAAAATGGGGTTTTCGATAATTTCAGCTCCCGAGGCGCCTGATTTCTGGGGTTTAGCCATCAGACCTCTCATCCCGCATAACTGACGGATTTGTTCTTTAGAACCACGGGCGCCGGAATCGAGCATCATATACACAGGATTAAAGCCCTGCATATGCTGCGCCAACTGTGTCATCAGGGTGTGCGTCAGGCGTGAGTTGGTGTGTGTCCATACGTCAACAATCTGATTATAGCGTTCGCTGTGTGTTATAAGGCCGGCACCGTAATTGGCTTTGATTTCGTTCACCTCTTCTTCAGCTTTGCCGATCAATTCAGGCTTCACGGCCGGAACAACCAGGTCACCCAGGTTGAACGACAGACCGCCTTTGAAAGCCATGGTATAACCAAGGTGCTTGATATCATCAAGAAACTGAGCAGTACGGGCAGTGCCGGTAATTTTCAACACATCGCCGATAATATCACGCAGTGATTTTTTTGTCAGCAGTTGATTGATAAAACCGTATTCTTTGGGTACTACCAGGTTGAACAATACCCTGCCAACGGTGGTTTCGATAAGCTTGTTAACCAGAACGCCGTTTTCTTTTACATCTACCTTTACTTTGATAAAGGCGTGGAGGTCGATCTTTTTTTCGTTATAGGCTATAATTACTTCTTCAGGGCCATAAAAAGTCATTCCTTCACCTTTTACCGGATTTTCGGGTATGCTTTTTCTTCCTTTGGTAGTGTAATACAGTCCCAGTACCATGTCCTGTGAAGGAACGGTAACAGGGGCTCCGTTAGCAGGGTTAAGGATGTTGTGCGAAGCGAGCATCAGTATCTGCGCTTCGAGGATAGCTGCATTTCCGAGGGGGACATGCACTGCCATCTGGTCACCGTCAAAGTCGGCGTTGAAAGCAGTACAGCACAATGGGTGGAGCTGAATGGCCTTACCTTCAATCATTTTCGGCTGAAATGCCTGGATACCAAGCCTGTGCAACGTAGGAGCACGGTTAAGTAAAACCGGATGTCCTTTCATCACATTTTCGAGGATATCCCACACCACCGGATCTTTACGGTCCACAATTTTCTTTGCGGATTTTACTGTCTTTACAATGCCTCTTTCGAGCATTTTGCGGATGATAAAAGGCTTGAACAATTCGGAAGCCATTTCTTTAGGGATACCGCATTCGTTGAGTTTCAATTCGGGGCCGACCACAATAACCGAACGTCCGGAATAGTCTACACGTTTACCCAGCAGGTTCTGACGGAAACGTCCTTGTTTCCCTTTCAGGCTGTCGCTAAGGGATTTCAGGGCGCGATTTGATTCTGTTTTTACGGCTTTGGCCTTTCGTGAGTTATCGAACAATGAGTCGACAGCTTCCTGAAGCATGCGCTTTTCATTTCTGAGAATCACGTCGGGAGCCTTTATTTCAATGAGTCTTTTCAGTCGGTTGTTTCTGATAATGACTCTTCGGTACAAATCGTTAAGGTCGGATGTAGCAAACCTTCCGCCATCCAGGGGCACCAACGGTCTCAATTCGGGAGGAATGACCGGAACCACTTTTACAATCATCCATTCAGGTCTGTTTTCCATCCTGGTATTGGCTTCACGGAATGCTTCCACCACCTGCAGACGTTTCAGGGCTTCCTGTTTGCGTTGTTGTGAGGTTTCATTGTTAGCCTTGTCTCTGAGAGTGTAAGAAAGTTCGTCAAGGTTGAGACGAGACAACAGGTCGTACACGGCTTCGGCTCCCATTTTAGCGATAAACTTGTTTGGGTCGCTGTCGTCCAAGGCCTGATTTTCTTTTGGCAGTTCGTCGAGGACGGCAAAATATTCTTCTTCGGTCAAAAAGTCCAGGGTGTTCAATCCTTCCTTGATCCCAGGGTTTATTACCACATAGCGTTCGTAATAAATGATGGTTTCCAGTTTTTTGGAAGGGATGCCCAGTAAGGCGCCGATTTTGTTAGGCAATGATCTGAAAAACCAGATGTGTGCAACGGGTACGGTAAGCTGAATATGGCCTACTCTTTCCCTGCGTACTTTCTTTTCGGTAACCTCAACGCCGCAACGGTCGCATACAATTCCTTTGTATCTGATACGTTTGTATTTTCCGCAGTGGCATTCCCAGTCTTTAACAGGACCAAAGATGCGTTCACAAAACAAGCCGTCGCGTTCGGGTTTGTAGGTTCGGTAGTTGATAGTTTCCGGTTTTAGCACCTCTCCGCTTGATCTTTCAAGGATATGTTCGGGAGATGCCAAACTTATTGATATCTTAGAAAAACTGCCTTTGGTATTTAATTCTTTTCTAAAAGCCATAATTTTATTTTTCTATTTCCATTTAATCAGGAACAAAATCTTATTCTTCAAAAGTAATATTCAGGCCTAAACCTCTGAGTTCGTGAACAAGCACGTTGAAGGATTCGGGGATTCCGGGTGTTGACATATTTTCGCCTTTAACAATGGCTTCATAGGCCTTTGCACGGCCGGTAACATCGTCGGATTTGATGGTCAGCACTTCCTGGAGAATATTGGCGGCTCCGAAAGCTTCCAGAGCCCAGACTTCCATTTCTCCAAAACGCTGTCCGCCAAACTGCGCCTTTCCTCCCAGGGGTTGTTGTGTAATGAGGGAGTAAGGTCCTATGGAACGTGCATGCATTTTATCGTCAACCAGGTGGTGCAGTTTCAGCATATAAATGACGCCCACTGTTGCAGGCTGGTCGAAACGTTCACCGGTGCCACCATCCTGCAGATAGACTTTACCGTTGGCAGGCAGACCAGCTTTGGCCATATAATCGTTGATATCTTCAAGCGATGCGCCATTAAAGATGGGTGTTTCAAAGGACATTTTCAGTTTTTGTCCGGCCCATCCCAGCACGGTTTCATAAATCTGTCCCAGGTTCATTCGGGAGGGTACGCCCAAAGGATTGAGGACGATGTCAACAGGGGTACCATCATCAAGGAACGGCATATCTTCGTCGCGTAAAATGCGTGCCACAATGCCTTTATTACCGTGACGTCCAGCCATTTTATCGCCGACTTTAAGTTTGCGTTTTTTGGCCACATAAACTTTGGCCAGTTTTACTATGCCAGACGGCAGGTCATCGCCAACAGTTTCAATAAACTTGTTTCTGTTGAAAATGCCGAGCAGTTCGCGGAATTTGATGGTATAATTATGTAACAGTGATTTGACGAGTTCGTTCACGTCCTTATCGGCTGTCCATTTTGTCGGGTTGATAACGGTATAATCCAGGGCCATCAGTGCTTTTTGAGTAAATTTGGCCTTTTTGGGTATCAGTTCTTCTTTTAGATTATTGAATACACCCTGTGAAGTCTTGTTATCAAGAATATCGAGGAGTTTTTCAACCAGTTTTAGTTTTAGTGCATAGCAATCCTTATTAAACTGATCTTCGAAACCTTTCAGGGTTTCTTTTTCTTTTACCCTGTCTTTTTTCTCTCTGATAACCTTGGAGAAAAGTTTTTTGTCGATAACCACACCTTTCATTGATGGGGGTGCTTTGAGGGAGGCGTCTTTCACATCGCC
>Ga0208459_1001376_pt1 | contig 23345 bp, 28 predicted proteins | sample AD_UKC087_MetaG_FD_184433 | JGI IMG/M metagenome (GOLD analysis project Ga0208459, IMG submission 184433) | Active sludge microbial communities of municipal wastewater-treating anaerobic digesters from USA - AD_UKC087_MetaG (SPAdes) (version 2) | ecosystem: Engineered > Bioreactor > Anaerobic >... | reverse complement strand
CGCTTCTGAAAGACTTCCAGGTTATGCCTGAGCCACACACAGCGAACGCCGGCGGCCGATACGAAGATCCCTCGTCTCCTGAGCTCATCACTTACCCGCTTCTGGCCCAGGGCAGGGTTCTCAAGGGTGAGCTCCAGAATCGCCGCCTCGACATCTTCCGGTATGCGATTCTTGAGGTTCGGAACACGCTTGGTCTTCTCTATGAGGGCTTCCATTCCTCCCTCCTCGTACGCATTCTTCACCCGGTAAAACGTGTCCCTGCTGTAGCCCATCACTCGGCATGCCTCGGAGACGTTTTTCAGGTAGCTGGCTAAATCTAGCAATCCCAACTTGTTTCTGATAAGCTTCTGATCGGTAGTCATGGTTCAATCTCCTTTCTTCAGTTTTTTGCAGAACTTCAGAAAGGTTAACCATGACTACCACTTACTGGCAATCACTTACTGTCCGATCAAGTCGTGACTAATACAATTCAAGGGCTATTAGCTGGTATATCGGCAGAAAGGCAATCATCGCGTTCTTGGGCCCTTTCCTCGACCTCTCGAATGACCAGGTCATCGCCTGGAACAAGGTCCGGCGCTGGAAGCGTCGCTATGGCATGCCCATAGAAGTGCAGCCGAACGGGAAGCCCTACCTCGACGAGGCCGTGTTCTTCACCTGGTGGGCCAATTTCCAGAAGGCTATCCGTGGAAGCAGCAGCTAATCCCTTATGATACCTGTTTGATACCCCGTGCTAGATTTTCTTGCTGGTTTCTTTAGGCTGCACCTGGTTCGGGTGTTCGTCCCTGTACTTCTGGGCCTGGGCTTCCAGGCCCTTCAGCAAGCGGTCGAATAACTCTTTCGTTGATAGACCCGCGAACCCTTTCGAGGTCTTTTCCTGTGGCTCTTCCGGTTCTTTCATAGCAGCCTCCTGCATCTTCAGTCTTATGGAATGAACGGAAGCCCTCTCTCGTTCCAGGATAAGGACCTGTCCGGGCGCCGGCAAATGAGAGGGCGATTGTGAACGATCTCCCCTATGAGCTCCCGAAGGGGTTTCCTTGTTCTGATCTCCCCTGCCTCTTCGTCATTGATGGGGATCCAGAATGACCAGCAATCATCATCCCCGCCAGGTGAAGTGTATTCGTAAAAGCAGTAAGCGAAGAGCTGCCCGCACTGCTGGCATTTTGCTATGTCGACATCCAAGTGATCAGATTCAAGGACAGACCCTGTACGCATCAGCGCGCCCTTGATCTCGTCAATGGTCAGTAGATTTGATTTGGCCTGCTCTATCAGGTGGCAACAACTAAGGTGACTTTCGCGGATGCGCTGCAGGGCCTTTACCATCTCCGCCGGCGCCGTCATCGAATAGCGAAGATGTGGTAACATTATTCGCTTCGGCATTCCGAACCTCCTTGCCTGCATGAAATGTTATATCACTGTTTAATAATGTTATCCATCGCCGATCCAGGCAAACATGAAATAGAGCTCTCCACATCAGAATTATTTGTAAAGAACCGTTCCCCTCTTTACAAATAGACATCACAGGAAACAATATGAAACGCATTGACACATAATGAAACATATGATAGATGACGATAAGTAATGCAGGAGGTGTGACATGGCAATGATCATTTACTTGAGGGTTTCGACAGATGAGCAGGCGGACAGCAGAGCCGGGCTCAATGCGCAGCTGGACACTTGCAGGGCATATATCGAGAGAAGCGGAGCAGCTCAGGCCGAGACATTCAGCGACGAGGGCGTGAGCGGCGCTGCCGGCATCGAGAAGAGACCCGGCCTCCTCCTGGCCATGGCCGCCCTTGGTAAGGGTGACATCCTCCTGGTCGCCAAGCGTGACCGGCTCGGCCGGGATCCCATCATTGTGGCCATGATCGAGAGCGCCATTACCCGCAAGGGCGCCCGGGTGATCTCCGCAGCCGGGGAAGGCACGGACGGAGACAGCCCCTCTGATGTTCTCATGCGCCGCATGATCGACGCCTTTTCCGAGTATGAGCGGCTCATCATCAAGGCCAGGACCTCGAGCGCCCTGCAGGCCAAGAAGACCAGGAAAGAGCGCGTGGGCTCCATACCCTACGGTTACAGGCTCTCAGGGGATGGCATCCACCTCGAGGAGGATCCCGCGGAGCAGAGGGTGGTCATGCAGATCCGGAAGCTCCACGAGGCCGGGCATGGCCTGCGCGCCATTTGCCGGAAGCTCCGGGACATGGGATTTGCCACCAGGAAGGGCAGGACCTTCGAGCCCCAACAGATCAAGGGGATACTGCAGGCAGCATGACGAAGAAACCGATCAACTTGAACCTGGTCCGGGAGGCTGATGAGGAGCTCAGGCGTATAGCACGAGAGCACCCGGAGCTCCTGGATCAGTCAGAAAAGAACGCAGAAAGACTATTTCAAGGAGTGTTCGCCGTGACAGTGGATGAGAAGAAGCTGACCTTTTCACTAAATGAGGCTTGTGAGCTCCTGGGCCTGAGCAGGTCAACCCTGTGGAGGGCGATCAAGGCCGGCAAGCTGAAGGGGGCGAAGACCGGGAAGGATTACCGCTTCTCCCGGGCCGACCTGGAGGCTTACTGGAGGGAGCTCGGGGGATCCGTGCTTTTCGAAAACAAGCAATCGTGATCAAGTTATAACGAACCGGCAAGGTGCTGGAACACCTCACCGGTTCTGACCACATGCACAACAGGGGTGCAGAATGGCTGACATTCATACTACAAGAGGATTTGAACACCGATCAATACCCATTTCAGGCCCTCCCCTTTTCTGCATGCGATTCCAGGCAAATAAACCCGCACCGCGGGAAGAGGAGGGTACATCATGAACAGAGAGAAAGAGCTTAACATTATTGGCATAGTGCAGGGGTCCATCAACGCGGCATATCAACAGCTACTGGAAAGGGCGGGAGGGGTTCAGTATCTCTGGGGCGAGCTCGTTGCCGTTACAGAGGATCATCTCAAGGAGAACCCGGCGGAAGTGATGAGGAAGCTCGCCGGGGTTGCTGGTCTCCTCGATGCCGTAGCCGGCTCACTTGAGCACCTGGCCAATGACATGGAATTCTGCGAAAGGGAGCTTGGTGGTGTCCTGGGCACAAAGGCCCAGGCGGCATAGGGAGTGCTGTATGACGTATCCCCGGGCTAGGTCCTGCAGGCCGAAGAGGGCAACCCTGCCCCTGCCCGGGGTTATTCAGAAAGCCGGGGTATTGTCCCTGGTTTTCAATTAAGGAGGGTATTGTGCCCCGAAAGATAGTTAATTTGAGTAAGCTTATCGAACTCTTTCAGGATGCCGGATGGACGAAGGCGAAAATCTACCACTGGACGAGACGCCATGACAACCCTCTTCCCCATAAGAAGAACGGCAAGTGTCTGGAATTCGATCTTGAAAAAGTCTATCGGTGGTGGGACGAGCTGCCAGGCAAAGACCAGACGTAGTGGCAAGAAGAGTGATCCCCAAAGAGGCACTTTTCTTTTTGGTGTTACCCATGTGTTACCCGGGGTATTTTAGAAAACCTGGAAAGTGGCATGCGCCCAGCAGGACTCGAACCTGCGACCTTTTGATTCGTAGTCAAACGCTCTATCCAACTGAGCTATGGGCGCATCGTTTTGGGTCTTTGGTTATATAATGGGAAAATCCGCAGGAGTCAACAGCGCTTCGAAGGAAAAAGGGGGATCGTGAAGATCCCCCTTTTTGTCGATTGAGTGAGGCTGTTCCTGCTTTATGCTTTCTTCTGCCAGTTCTCGAGCACCCGGAGGGTGACCTCGGCCTTGCGGTGCTTGTCCTCCCACTTGAAGTACTCGGGGTCTTCCTTCGCGAGGGTCTTGATCTTCTGCTCGGCCTGCTCCATCTCGTTCTTCGCCGCCTCGGCGTCGATGTCCTCGGCCATCACCGCAGACTCGGCCAGGATGATCACCCGATCCTTGAGGATCTCGGCGAACCCGCCGCCTATGGCCATGTAGATGTCCCTGTCCTCGGCCTTGGCGATGAGCTGGCCCGGCTTCAGCGTGGTGAGGAACGGGGTGTGCCCGATCAGCACGCCGAACTCGCCGGCTGACCCCGGGGCGATGACCTCTTCGACCATACGGCTGAGGACCGCCTTCTCGGGGGTAACCACATCGAGCTGCATGAAATTTTCAGACATAAGGCAACTCCCTTATTCTTCAGCCAGCTTCTTGGCCTTCTCGATAACCTCTTCGATGGAACCCACCATGTAGAACGCCTGCTCGGGCAGATCGTCCATCTCGCCGGCAACGATCTTCTTGAAGCCTTCCACCGTGTCCTTGATCTCGACGTATTTTCCCGGCATGCCGGTGAACTGCTCGGCAACGCTGAACGACTGGGACAGGAACCTCTGGATCTTGCGGGCCCTCGAAACGATGAGCTTGTCTTCTTCGGAAAGCTCGTCCATGCCGAGGATGGCGATGATGTCCTGGAGCTCCTTGTACTTCTGGAGGATCTTCTGGACTGCCCGGGCCGTCTGGTAGTGCTCCTCGCCCACGATCTTGGGGTCCATGATGCGCGAGGTGGAGTCCAGCGGGTCCACGGCCGGGTAGATGCCCAGCTCCACGATCTGACGGGAAAGAACCGTGGTGGCGTCCAGATGCGAGAACGTGGTGGCCGGAGCGGGGTCGGTCAAGTCGTCGGCGGGCACGTAGATGGCCTGAACCGAGGTGATCGAACCCTTGGTGGTCGTGGTGATGCGCTCCTGAAGCTCGCCCATGTCCGTACCGAGCGTGGGCTGATAACCCACGGCCGAGGGCATGCGGCCGAGCAGAGCCGATACTTCCATACCTGCCTGGGTGAACCGGAAGATGTTGTCGATGAAGAGCAGCACGTCTTTGTTCTGCTCGTCACGGAAGTACTCCGCGACCGCCAGTCCGGAGAGGCCCACCCTCGCACGGGCTCCGGGCGGCTCGTTCATCTGGCCGTACACGAGTGCGGTCTTGTCGATAACGCCGGACTCTTTCATTTCGAGCCAGAGGTCGTTTCCTTCCCTGGTGCGCTCGCCCACGCCGCAGAACACGGAGTAGCCGCCGTGCTTGGAGGCGATGTTATGGATGAGCTCCATGATGAAAACCGTCTTGCCCACGCCGGCTCCGCCGAACAGGCCGATCTTCCCGCCCTTCATGTAGGGGGTGAGCAGGTCGATGACCTTGATGCCCGTCTCGAAGGACTCGATCGAGGTGCTCTGCTCGGTGAACTTCGGGGGTTCGCGGTGAATGGGGTATGCCTTGTCGTTGCCGACCGGCCCTGCCTCGTCCACGGGCTTGCCGACCACGTTGAGGATCCTGCCGAGGACCTTGTCGCCCACCGGTACGCTGATGGGTTTGCCTGTGTCCTTCACCTTCATGCCCCTGACCAGGCCGTCAGAGGAGTCCATTGCGATGCAGCGGACCGTCCTGTCCCCGAGGTGCTGCGCGACTTCGAGAACCAGGTTGTCTTCCTCGTCATTGAGGAACGGATTGGTTACGAACAGCGCGTTATATATATCCGGCAAAACTCCCGAATCAAAGGTTACGTCAACGACGGCGCCGATAACCTGAGATATCCTTCCAATCTCCATAGCCTCACTCCTTTTTAATTAGTTAACCCTTCAAGGCCTCTGCGCCGCTCACAACTTCCATCAGCTCGGTCGTGATGGCAGCCTGTCTAGCCCGGTTGTACTTTATGCTCAGCCTTCCGATCATGTCGGCGGCGTTGCCCGATGCGCTCTCCATGGCGGTCATGCGCGCGCCATGCTCAGAAGCCGCGGACTCCAGAATGGCCCGGTAGAAGAACATCTTGAAGCTCATGGGCAGGAGCTGGTCGAGGAGAACGTCCTCGGACGGCTCGTAGAGGTACTCGACGTTGTTCATCTCGTCCTCCACTTCCATGCGCTCCACCGGGAGCACCCGGTCCTCGTGGAGGATCTGGCTCATGGCGCTCTTGAACTCGTTGAAGATCACGATGAGCTCGTCGAACTCCTCCTTGATGTACCCCTGGATGAGGTCTTCACCGATCTCCGCGGCCAGATCATAGGACGGTATGCCGATGACCACCGAGTTGCGAACCTTGACCGGTTTGCGCTTGTAGTAGTCTCTGGAGCGCTTTCCCACGAGCACCAGGGAAAGCTCCTCGTACTTGTCCTTGTTGGCCTTGATAAAGGCGTCCGTTCTCCTGAAGACGTTCTGGTTGAAAGAACCGCACAGACCCCTGTCGGAGGCGATGACCACGACGACCGCCTTCTTGGGCTCACGCACCCTGAGGAGCGGGTGCATGTCGGGGTTGGTCCTCGAAACCAGAGAGACCAGAACCTCGTTCGTCTTGATGGCATACGGACGGGCGGCCATGATGGCTTCCTGAGCTCTCCTCAGTTTAGCCGCCGCGACCATCCGCATGGCCGAGGTTATCTGCTCCGTCTTCTGTACAGAGCCGATCCTGTTTTTAAGGTCCTTTAAATTTGGCATTGAAGCACCCTATTCCTCTGTCGGAACGAATATCTTCTTGAACTCGGCAATCGCCTCTTTCAGCTTCTTCTCGGTATCTGCCTCGAGCTTTCCCGTCTCCCTGATGGTCTTCAGGACATCGGGGTACTTGCTCTCCATGAAGGGATAGAACTGCTGCTCGAAGGGCTGAATGGCCGATACCGGGTACTCGTCCAGGTAGCCGTTGGTACCCACGTAGATGATGGCAACCTGCTTCTCGACGGGCAGCGGCAAGTACTGGGGCTGCTTGAGCATCTCCATGAGGCGTGCGCCGCGGTTGAGCTGTGCCTGGGTCGCCTTGTCGAGGTCGGAACCGAACTGGGAGAACGCCGCGAGCTCACGGTACTGGGCGAGGTCGAGTCGGAGCGTACCGGCAACCTTCTTCATGGCCTTGGTCTGAGCGTTGCCGCCCACGCGGGAAACCGAGATACCCACGTTGATGGCGGGACGGAAGCCCGAGTAGAACAGGTCGGTGTCGAGGAAGATCTGGCCGTCGGTGATGGAGATGACGTTCGTGGGGATGTATGCGGACACGTCGCCGGCCTGGGTCTCGACGATGGGCAGTGCCGTCAGCGAACCGCCGCCCATGGCGTCGGAGTACTTCGCCGCGCGCTCGAGCAGACGGGAATGCAGATAGAACACGTCGCCGGGGAACGCCTCACGTCCCGGGGGCCGCCTGAGCAGCAGGGAAAGCTGCCGGTAGGCCTGGGCCTGCTTTGTGAGGTCGTCGTAGATGCACAGTGCGTGTCCGCCCTTGTTCATGTAGAACTCGCCGATGGCTGCGCCGGCATAGGGGGCGATGTACTGCAGCGGTGCCGGGTCGGAAGCGGTGGCCGCCACCACGACCGTGTACTCCATGGCGCCGTACTGCTCGAGTGTCGCCACGACCTGGGCCACCGTGGACTGCTTCTGGCCCACCGCGACGTAGATGCAGATGACCCCGGTGCCCTTCTGGTTGATGATGGTGTCTATGGCAACGGCGGTCTTGCCGGTCTGGCGGTCGCCGATGATGAGCTCGCGCTGGCCGCGGCCGATGGGGGTCATGGCGTCGATGGACTTCAGACCGGTCTGAAGGGGCTCTTTCACCGGCTGCCTCTTGACGATGCCCGGGGCCTTGATGTCCATGACCCTGGACTCCGAGGTGGCGATGGGGCCCTTGCCGTCGATGGGTTCGCCGATGGCGTTCACGACTCTGCCGAGCATGCCCTCGCCCACCGGGATTTCCACGATCCTCTTGGTCCTGCGCACGGTGTCGCCTTCCTTGATGCCGACGGACTCGCCGAACAGAACGCAACCGACGTTATCCTCTTCCAGATTGAGGGCCATGCCCATGACGTTGTGAGGAAATTCGATCAGTTCAGAGGACATCACGTTTCTGAGTCCGTAGACACGGGCAATACCGTCGCCGACGCTCAGAATCGTACCAGTCTCGGCAACGTCTACCTCTTTCTCGTATCCCTTGATCTGGTCCTTAATAATCTTACTGATTTCTTCGGCCCTTATCTGCATCCTACATCTCCCCTTTTAAACTCTGTTTTAATTTCGATATCTGTGTCTTCACGCTTCCGTCATAGATCATGCCCTCGACCTCGGCGATCATGCCGCCGATGAGGGTCGGGTCTACGCTCACGTCTACGTCCACTTCCTTCTTGAACACCTTCGAGAGCGTCTGGCACACCTGCTGGAGCTGGGCATCGTCGACCGCGGTTGCGCAGACGACCTTCGCCCTGACCCTGCCGGAGATCTCGTCCAGGATCGCCTTGTAGGCGTCGAGGATCTCGGACAGGACGAAGAACCTGTCCTTGTCCAGAAGGATGTTCATGAAGTTCTGCGTGTAGGGAGACATGGAGAGCTTCGAAGCGACCTCCTTGAGGATCCTCTTCTTGAGCACGATGTCGTAGAGCGGGCTCTCGAGGATGGACTTCAGCTCTTCGTTTTCGCCGATGATCCCGACGATCCCCTGGAGCTCCTCGAGGAATGCCTTCTCCTTCCCCTCTTCCTGGCCAAGGTCGTACAGGGCCCTGGCGTATCTCTTGGCGATTACGTCACTCTTCACTTTTCGTTCCCCACTTTATCGAGGTATTCAGCGATAAGACGCTTCTGATCGTCCGGGGTCATGGAGTTCGTGACCAGACCTGCAGCCATGTCTCCCGCCATGTCGACAACCTGGTTCCTCAGCGCGTTCTTGGCCTTGAGGACCTCCTGCTCGGCGGACCACTTGGCCTGGGCCACGATGCGCTCTGCAGCGACCTTGCCTTCGTCGAGGATGCGCTGCTTCTCGCCTTCGAGCTCGCCCATGATGGCATCCTTGATCTCCTGGATGTCCTTCTCGACGTTCTGGAGCTTCTGGTTGTACTCGGCGAACTGCTTCTGGGCGTCGGCCTTGGCCTTGTCCGCCTCTTCGATCATCTGGGCGATCTCGGCGCGGCGGTCGACGAAGTAGGTCTTGATCTTGTCGGCGAGGAGCTTCCAGAGCAGGGCCATGAGGACGAGGAAGTTGAAGATCCTCCAGATCATGGTCCACACGGGGCTGCTTTCATCGCCTCCCCCACCCTCTCCGCCTGCGGATGCAAGGGCGAGCGTGACAAGGGCGAAAACCAGGACGACGAGAAGGGGGATTATCTTGGGTAAACGCTTCATCATGCGACCTTCCTCCCCAGGATCTGCTGAGCGATGGTGGACGCCATGATCCCGAGCTCGGGCTCGAGCTCCTTCTTCACCCTCGCGATCTCCTCGGCCATCTCTTTCTGCACGTCGGCCACGATGGTCTCAGCCTTCTTGCGGGCATCCTCGATGATGGCGTTGGCCTGGTCGACGGCCTGGTTGCGTGTGGCGTTCTTCACGGCGATGGCGTCGATCTTGGCGCTGTGGAGCTTCTGGTTGTACGAGGCGAATATCTCCTGGCCGTCTTCCACGAGCTTCTTGGCCTCTTCCATCCCGCCTGCAACCCTCTTGTCCCGCTCTTCGAGGATCTTGAGGACAGGCTTGTACAGGAGCTTGTTCAGAATGTACATGAGAAGGAAGAAGTTGAAGACCTGAATTAAAAAGGTAAAATTAATTTCTATCAAACCATACCTCCTTATGCGGCGTATATGAGGAGCGTCAGAGGCCAATCGTGACGAGCGTGCCGGAGATCCATTGAATCCGAAGCTTCACCCATCGCCCTGGTTAACCAACCAGCTTCCTCCCGATATATCCCGTTGTCCCTTCAGGATCTGCCGATCATCGGCCCGCCCTTGGCCTCACGGCATGTCCTGCACCGAGAAAAGCGGCCTGCCTCGTTGAAGCGCGGACTGCTTTTTTCTCTCAAGCACCGTCCTCCCCGGACGTCTTTCCATTATATACCAAACAGAATGGGAAAGGCTACGACCAAGGTGCCGGCGGAAGCATTTTCCGCACGGCCGCCCGGCCGGGAGAGCAGCGAACTGCCGGGGAACGACGCACCCTCTCTGCAACCGGGACCACCATCAGAGACCATCCCCATGACTGGAGGAACAGCACAGGATGAGGAGCTCTTGGCAGAGAGGGATTTTTTCATCCTATTTCCTTTTCCAGATGTCCGGTTATCCTGCCCCTGCCCGACCAACGCCCTGCAGAACCCAAAAACTTATAACCGCTCGATCTTCCAGGGGCTGTTTATTCCTTGCCTTGATAACATAATGAATGGCGCTTCACTCATTCATCCGGATTTTTCCTATCATTTCAACCCATCTGCTGTCAAGATATTTATTCCCGGGATAAACAAGAAGGTAGCTTTATCCGTTTCCGCCAGCGGAAGAGCCCCCCGCCTGCCTCGACGCGCCCCGCGGCAGGCCACGTCCCTCTTCCGTAAGCACCCTGCTGAAGAGCTGCCGGGAGTCCTTTCACTGAAACGAATCCGTACCAGAGAACGCCGCCGGATGCAAGGGGAGACCGACCCGGGCGTGCAGCCCGCGCCCATCACCTGCTTGCGCAGAAGGCCCTTGTATGGTATCCCTTTGTCGCGTGTGGGAAACAGGGACAATAACGCTCCGACTGAGCCGGGAGAACATCTCCTACCTGCGGTTCATCTTCGAAGGCTACGACGGGCTGGGCATCGTCACCACCACGGACGCGAACGCCGCGCAGGTGCGGATAACCTACCCGCTCAGCAGGAAGGACCTGCTCGAAGGGGTCATCGGGGCATTGACGAGGGAAGGTGTGGTAAGGGAGGAGGGAAATCGATGAAACGTCGTTTCAGTTTCGCGGCATGCGCTCTGGTGGTTCTTCTTGCTTCGTCCATGCTCATGGGCATGTCGGGCGGCATGGGGACAGCCCCTTCCGGAAACCAGGCGGTCCCCGGCATCGCGTACGACGCAAAGCTCATGGATGTGGACAACAACGTCGTGCAGCTGAGCTCGGTCACCATCGACGCCAAGACCGCCTTCCAGGCCAACATGGGCAAAGGCAAGGTCATCATCCCCTTTGACCAGATATCCCGCATCGAGATCAAGGGAAAGACCGCCTGCGTCACCCTGAAGAACTCCCAGCGGATGTGCAACCTCACCATCAAGGAGCTGTCCAGGGTGTACGGGAGCACGTCGTTCGGCGCCTACCAGATCTCCCTGGCCGATGTCGCCTGGATCGAGCTGACCAAAGCCAAGCAGTGAACTCGCTCGACGCGCTCTTCCTCATCGTCTGCCTGGGGTTCCTCGGCCTCGGGTTTGCCCAGGGGCTCATCAGGAACGTATCGTCCCTCGTCGCGATCATTGCCGGTCTGGTCTGCGCCAAGAAGCTCGAGCCCTTCATCTCAAGGGTCCTGGCCTTTGTCCACATCGACAACCCGAAGGGGGCCCTGGGCTACCTCTTCGTGTTCTTCTGCATCTTCATCGCGGTCAAGCTCCTCCTGCTCGTCCTCCAGAAGATGACCAAGGCCTCGGGCCTCTCGATTGTGGACAGGACGTTCGGCGGCCTCCTGGGCCTCGTCAAGGGGGTCATCATCGTGGCGATCGTCGGCACCCTCCTGCAGATAGCCCTCCCCGGCGATTCCGCCGTGCTCAAAAACTCGAAGATCCTCCCCTACTCAAACAAGGTGGTGGCGAGGGCGCGGGTGGTGCTTCCCAATGCCGTATACCAGCACGTCGCCAAGAAGAAGCCCCTGAACATCCAGGAGAACATCCAGGAGAAGATCAAAGAACAGGTGGGGAGCATCGGCAAGAACAGGACGAAAGAGAAGCAGTAGCCGCCGATTGTGTTTCAGCACCGTGCCCGATCAATACGCCTTGGGCTCAGCCGGATGCGTTTGTGGTCTGAAATGAAAACGTGCATGAAGCCAAAGCAGCCGCATGCACGCGTCTGGTGAACGGGTAGTTCAGTCGTCGACCGAATAGTCGGCGTTTTCCTCAAGCACGATGTCTTCCATATCGAGAACGTATTCCTCGACCTCCTCGTCGGTCTCGATGATGTCCTCGGTATCGTCCGGCATGGGCCTGATATCGGATTTGACTTTCGAAAGCACGCGCCTCCGCTTGCGCTTCAGCAGCTTCTTGTTCTCCTCGATGTTCTGGTCTTCTCCGCAGGAAGGGCACACCGGCTGAGGCTTGTTCATGTCGTAGAATTTCGTGCCGCATTTATAACACTTGTATCTCTTCCCTAGGTCTGCCACCAGACTTCTCCTTTACTCGAAAAATTTTGCACTGTATACTTCAGCACTGCAGCATGCTTGTCAAGACAAAAAGTTGATCGGGGAAACGCTATTCATTCAGTAATTTCTACTACTTGTTGACATACGGGCAACTCCAAATATAATGAATGATATCATGGATAAAAAGCTTCTCCCCAAGATGCTGCACCTGCTGTGCGCGTGCCTGCTCCTCTGGGCCTGCGCAGCTCCCGCCAGGCAGATCGTCCCGGACGCCGAGACCCTGTACAGCAACGCCGTGATCCAGGAAAAGGCCGGGAAGGCGCTGGAGGCGTGCCAGAGCTACACCCTCCTCTGGAAGACCTACCCGGGCAGCGAGCTGGCGCCCAAGTCGCTCTACCAGGCCGCTTCCGTCATCGCGCCCAGCGACCCGGACAGGGCCATCGAGCTGTACCGCGCCTTCCTGGCGTCGTACCCCAGATCGCCGCTCATCCCCCAGGCAAGGCAGGGCCTCCTGGCCGAAGAGGTCGGCCGGGGAAGGTTCACCGAGGCCTACAACCTCTACCTGGACATGTTCGAAAAACCCGACTCCAAGCTCGTCGGATACGGCGTCAGGATCACCCGGGGGCTCGCTGCCGAAGGCAAGCACGAGCAGGCAATGGTCCTGATCTCCACGATCTTCCCCCACGGGGACACGTCATCCCGGCAGGTGCTGCTGCCCCTGTGGAAGGCCTCCCTCGAGGGGATCGACCGGGTCGACGTGCTCGAAGGCTGTGAGGAAAAGGCGCAGGACAAGCTCCTGAGAGACCCTCTCCTGGCCCGGAAGGCAAAGCTCGTGAGCGATGCCCTGAGCGAGGGCTCGGCCCCCACCTCAGGCTCCGGGGAAGACGATCTCCTGTCCTGGCCGGGTACAGGCTCGGAGCAGAGCAGGGGCACCGTGGGCGTACTCCTTCCGTTGAGCGGCAAGTACGAAACCATCGGGCAGAAGGCGCTCAAGGGCATCATGCTCGCATCAGGGGTGTTCGGCGCGGACCCCTCCTCCCCGCTGTCCTATGCGGTGAGGGACTACGGGGACAACGAGCAGGCCATCCCGGGCATCATCGAGGCCCTCGACGCCACCGACCGCGTCGTCGCCGTCATAGGGCCGGTGGGTGAGACCGCGGGAGGCATCGCCTGCAGGGAGGCGCAGAAGAGGGGCATCCCCTTCCTGCCCTTTACCCGGGCGGAGACGGCCGCCTCAGGGACCTCGTTCTGCTTCAGCAACTTCGTGTCCGTGGACGTCCAGGTGGAGGCCCTGCTCAAGGCCGCTTCGGCCCGCGGCATCACCCGGTTCGGCATCCTCTACCCCACCGACAACTTCGGCAAGACCTTCACCGCCACCTTTGCCCGGAAGGCAAAGGCATACGGCGTCCAGGTGATCAGGCAGGTGGAGTACTCGCCGGACCTGGGCGATTTCAAAGGGTCCGTGCAGAAGCTCTTCAGGGGCGCCAAGGGAGGAAGTGCATCGTTCCAGGGACTGCTCGTGCCCGACGGCGCGCAGAACGCCGGCATGATCGCCTCTTACCTGCCCTATCTGAACATCAAAGGCGTGCGCCTCTTCGGCCCGGCCCTGTGGGACAGCCCGGAGCTCGCCCGGATAGGGGGCAGAGGAGCGGAAGACGCCCTGTTCGTGACCGGGTTCTACGGCAATTCCGCCAGCCACAGGGTGCAGGCCTTCAACGACAGATTCCATTCCACGTTCGGCTACAGGCCTTCCCTCTGGGAGGCGACCGCGTACGACTCGGCGACCATCCTGCAGAGCCTCGCAGGAGAGACCTCTCCCACCAGGGCCTCCCTGCAGGCGGGCCTCGGCTCCCTGCAGAGCTTCCCCGCCGTCACCGGCACCACGACCTTCGGGAGAAACGGGTCCGTGAGCAAGGCCATCTACCTCCTCACGGTCAAAAACGGGACGATCGTCGAGGTCGTTCCTTGATGTTCTCGCCTTTTTATTATATGCATTTCTCCATGAAGAATATCAGCATACATACCGTCCTTTTCCCCATCGCCCTCTTCCTCGTCTTCCTTGCCGGGTGCGCCCACGAGCAGCCAGGGGTCCGCACGGCCCAGGAGATCTTCCAGGAGGCCTCGGAGCTCGCCCAGAAGGGAAAGGTGGACCAGGCCTCTGAAAAGTTCATGGAGGTGCGCACCTATTACCCCGGCGACGACCTCGCCAAGAAAGCGCTCATGGCGACCGCCGATCTGTACTACAACAGCGAGCTCTACGAGTCCGCCCTCCAGAGCTACGAGGAGTACAGGCTCCTCTACCCCACCGATCCCGAGGCGAGCTACGCCCTCTACCGGGTGGGACTGTGCCATTTCAACCAGATGGGTGATCCCGACAGGGACCAGACCCAGACCGTGAAGGCCATCCGCGCCTTCGAGAACTTCCTATCTTCCTTCCCGTCGTCCCAGTATGCACAGCCGGCCAGGGACAACCTGGCGGCCGCCAGGAAGGTGCTCGCCTCCAACTACGTCTACATCGGGAAGTTCTACCTCAAGAAGAAGGACTACACGGGCGCGTGCAAACGCTTCCAGTACGTGAAGAGCCAGTTCCCCGGCGTCCAGCTCGAGGACGACCTCGACGCCCTGATCTCGAGGGCATGCTCCACGGGCGTACAGCCCGAGAAGAAGTCCTGAGGGCGGCCCTCCCGTCCCACCGCCTGCCGCTGACGCGAGGCAGCCTGCCGCTCGCGCCCTGCAGGTGATGTCCGGGAAGAATTGCCAAGGAATGTGGCCAAAAATCAAATATCCTGCCTGGACCGAGCCGCCCTCCCCGGGCTTCCTGAACCTAACCTATCGATATAACTGATCCCCGCCTTTCTGGCACAGCTCTGGCATTGGATGGGGCAGAGGACTGAGCCATGACGAAGAGGGAGATCATCAGAGCGCTCATCATGAGCCCGCTGTATCTGAAGCTCACGCTCAAGGAGCGGGCACGGCTCATCCGCAGCATGCTGAAAGCCGGGGCGTAAAGGGCCCTACCTGCCGGAGCCCAGCCTCCGGACATTGTCCACCCTGACCGTGAAGTGGATGCGGTCGAGGTACTCGAGGTAGGGGATCGCGTACTTCCTGCTCACGTCGAAGATGGTCTTCATGTCGCCCGGCGCCAGGGACTGGTGCTCGGTTATGAACTGCCTGACCTTTTCCTTCAGCTCCGTGACGAGCTCGGTGGTAAGGTAGAGGTCGTCGCTGATCCTGGTGAGCCTGCCCTGCCTGGTGAGGAAGCTCAGCACCTCCTCCATCTGTTTGGGGTTTATCCGCAGGTGCTCCGCGATCTCGGCCGCCCTGGGCGGCTCGAACCCGTTCTTCGCGAGCTTCAGGCAGACCTTTTCCCCGATGTTCCCGAGGGCGTCCCCCAGGGAGGGCGCAAAGCCCTTCTTCCTGATGTTGGGGCCGTCCTCTTCCACCGCCCCCCTCTTCACGAGCTCGGTGAGGGCCTTGTGGAAGAGCTTCTGGTCGATGCTGCCCTTGAGCGAGGAGCGCAGGTGCTCCCGGGAGACCCCTGGCGAGGAGGGGTGGGACTGGTGGTACTCCCCGATCTTGCCGTTCATGAGCTCGATGAGCGACTTCAGGTATTCCTCGAACACGTACAGGTCGTTGTTGGGGTCGAAGCGCACCACCTGCCCGCCGGACAGGAGCCCCGCAAGGGCCTTGTCCACGGCCGCGATGCTCTCGGCAAAGGCCGCGGCCAGCTCGCCCTTGGAGATGCCCCTGAGGCCCGCGTCCTTGATGAGTCCCCTCGTCTGGCTCGTGCGCTCCGGATCGAGGAGGTCGCGGACGATCTCTTCCGAATAGCGCCGGTGCGGGGAGGGGTTGAGCACGCATCCGCCGGCCACGGTCTTCGAGGGGGAGACCATCCTGACGATGAACCGGTCGCCCACGCAGGCGACCACGGGCTCCTTCAGACGTATCCTCGCCACGTGGGTGCCCTCGACCTCCCTGAGGTTCATCTCGGCCATGACCTCGGCGGTGCCGATGTGGACCTTGACCATGGCCTTTCCCGGGTCGTCGAGGAGGTCGATCCGGGCGTCCATGAGCTCGGTGGGCGCGATCGTGCCCGCCGGGACCACCCACTGCCCCCGGGCGATGTCCTCGGTGGCCAGCCCCTGGAGGTTGATGGCGGTGCGCGTGCCGGCATAGGCCTTATCGACGTCCTCGCCGTAGACCTGGATGTTCCTCACCCGGGCCTTCAGCCCTGCGGGCTGGACCTCCACCTCCTGCTCCTCCTCGAAGAAGCCCTGCTTCATGGTGCCGGTGACCACGGTGCCGAAGCCCTTGATGGTGAACACCCGGTCCACGGGCAGGATTGGTATGCCGGTGAGCCTGCGCTCGCTCAGGTCGGCAAGCTGCTCGTCGATGGTCTTCTTGAGCTCTTCGAGCCCTTCGCCCGTGACGGAGCTCACGGGTATGATGGGGGCGTTCTTCAGAAAGGTCTTCGACACAAAGTCCTGGATGTCGGACTTCGCAAGCTGCAGGAGGTCGTCATCCACCATGTCGATCTTGGTGAGCACGATGATGCCCCGCTCGATGCCCAGCAGGCTGCAGATCTGGATGTGCTCGACCGTCTGGGGCATCACGCCCTCGTCGGCCGCCACCACCAGCATGACCAGGTCGATGCCCGAGGCGCCGGAGAGCATGTGCCTGATGAACTTCACGTGGCCCGGCACGTCCACCACACCCACGCGGGTCCCGGACGGCAGGTCGAGGAAGGTGAAGCCCAGCTCGATGGTGAGCCCCCGCTGCTTCTCCTCCTTGAGCCGGTCGCAGTCGACCCCGGTCATGGCCTTGATGAGCGAGGTCTTTCCATGGTCAACGTGGCCCGCGGTTCCGATGACGATCCTTTTCATAGGCATGGTTAAACCAGATTCTCCTGCCCGCGTCAATTTCCCATGGCCTTAGGTGCGGGATTTTTATCTCTTGTGGAACGTGAGGCACAATCGTATACAGTTCAGGTAGATATGGACAGGCGCAGCCTCGTTATCATCCTGGTCGTCGGCATTGAGCTGATCCTGAGGCTCCTCTACAGGCCCCTCTCCCTGCCCGTGGACCCCCTCCTCTACACCGCTGCCGCGCGGCTGATCCAGACGGGGCTCATCCTCTTCCTCGCCTTCGACCTCTGCGGCGTCAGGGCCCGGTCCCTGCCCAGGGAGGTGCTCGTCGGCATAGGCGTCTCTCTGCTCTTCGGGGCCGTGGTGGTGCTCGTGGACCTCGCGAGCAGGCTCGTGCTCCAGGGAGGGGTGCTGAAGCTCCTGCTCTCCCGGCAGCACGTGGAGAGCCCGGCGCTCTTCTTCCTCGTGGGGTGCGTGCTCGGCCCCTTCGCCGAGGAGCTCTTCTTCCGCGGCCTCTTCTATTCCTGGCTCAGGGAGCGCCTGCCCGTGCTCGGGACCATCGTCCTGTCGGCCCTCTTCTTTGCGTCCCTCCACGCCGGGGGTTTCCCGGTTCAACTGATCGGCGGCCTGCTCTTCGCCTCTCTCTTCGAGTGGAGGAACAGCATCTGGGCGCCCTTCGTGGTGCACGCGGCCGCGAACACCGGCATCTGGATCCTCCCCTTCATCTACCCCTGAAAAGGGCAGGAAAAAGGGGACAGATTTTATGTTCAGCGCCTTCCGAACTTGTTGTTTATTACTGCCAACAAAGAGCTGAAGATAAATCTGTCCCCTTTTTCCTCTCCATCCTGCTCAACCGGATCAATGGACCTTCTCCCTGTCGTGGAAGAAGTGGGAGAGATACTCCGCGTCCGCCGGTGAAAGATTGAATGTGAACACTGCCTTGTTGATGAGTTTGCCGAGCGACTGCTCGTTCTTTTCTTCCAGGTGCTCGGACACCCACTTGATCGCCCTCTTCAACTCTTCTTTTTCCGAAGCAATAACGTTCATCAAAGCACCTCCTGTGGGGTGTGATCATTGTCTTTTCTGTGTGTTTCTTATGTAGGGCCTCACCCCCTGAAAGGCAACATCATGGCAACTTTTTCTCCAGGGATAATCGGACATTGGAAATAGGGGACAGAGGTATTTTTTGGTTCCCCATGAAATAATTCAGAAAAAAAATAATCTGTCCCCTTTTTCCGATGCGGTATAAGATAAGGTGAACAAGGAGGAAACCATGACCAGGGAGATCTACGACGGGTACAGGAGAGAGGTGCTCTCCGCCAGCCTGTGGCTTTCGGAGCACGGGTACTTCGGCTCACAGCGGGGCACGGGGGGCAACGTGTCGGTGCGGGTGGACGGCGAGCAGGCCATGGCCATCACCCCGTCCTCTGCGAGGTATCAGGACCTCTCCGCAGGCGACATCTGCATCGTGGGCTTTGACCTCGCCCTGATCGAAGCAGGCGGCGCGCTCAAGCCCTCGATGGAATCGGGGATGCACAGCGCCATCTACCGGAGCCGGCCCGACGTGAACGCCGTGGTCCACACCCACCAGACGTACGCCAGCGTGCTGGCCGTCCTGGCCGAGCCCATCCCGGCCCTGTTCGACGAGGTCTCCTTCGCCCTGGGCCAGGCCGTCGAGGTCATCCCCTACGCCCTGTCGGGCAGCCATGAGCTCGCAGCAAACGTCGAGGGCAAGGTAGGCAGCAACGCCAACGCCTACCTCATCCAGAACCACGGGGCCCTCGCCCTGGGCAGGACCCTCGAAAAGGCCCTCTACCACGCCGAGCTCCTCGAGAAGCTCTCCCACGTCTACTGCCTGGCCCTGTCCACGGGCAGAGCCGTCCACACGCTGCCGGAGCCCACGGTGGAGATGGCCAGGGCGCTCAGGGACAACGAGGTGGGCGAAGCCGCCAGGAAGAAAGGCTGAGGAAACAGGGGGCGGATTTTTTTCACATTCACTGGCGGATACTGCTCTCCACCGCCTTGGCAGTGAAAAATAAACCTGTCCCCTTCTTGTGCTGATATCCATGTTGAGTTTTTTTCCAGCATATATTAATGATGGCATATTCCGCGCTTGAGGATCGAATTGCAGGGGTGTGAGGGGGGCGCCCGTTGCCGCCGGGGCAGGACAGCTCCCCGAAGAGGAACGACGCGAACAGCCATGTACAATAGCCATTACGGTTTTACCACAAAGCCATTCCAGATCGTCCCCAACCCGGACTTCCTCTACCTGAGCCACCGCTACGAGAACGCGCTCACCTACCTCGAGTACGGGCTCATGGAAAAGGTGGGCTTCATCCTGCTCACCGGCGAGGTGGGCTCGGGCAAGACCACGCTCATCAAGCACCTCTTGAGGCAGATCGAGTCGCAGTTCGAGGTGGCGGTGGTCTTCAACACGAACGTCTCCCCGGGCGAGCTCGTGGGCATGATCCTCAGCGAGTTCGAGCTCGGTCCCGCAAGCGGCGGCAAGTCTGGCGCCCTCGACGCGCTCAACCGCTTCCTCATCGACTGCTACGCAAAGGACCGGCGGGTGCTCCTCATCGTGGACGAGGCCCAGAACCTCTCGAAGGAGGCGCTCGAAGAGATCCGCATGCTCTCGAACCTGCAGGCCGACGACCAGATGCTCCTGCAGATCATCCTCGTGGGGCAGCCCGAGATCAGGGAGCGGCTCAAGGCCAGGGACATGACGCAGCTCAACCAGCGCATCAGCGTGGCCTACCACCTCCCCGCGCTCACCCGCGAGGAGACCGGCGCCTACATCGCGCACCGGCTCGAAAAGGCAGGCGGCAGGCCCGACCTCTTCACCACCAAGGCGGTCGACCTGATCCACAAGGCGAGCGGCGGCATACCCCGGACCATCAACATCCTCTGCGACTCGGCCCTCGTGTACGGGTTTGCCGACGAGCTCCAGATCATCGACACCCTGGTGGTGGAGCAGGTGATCACGGACCGGGACGGCATGGGCCTGGGCATGTGCCCGCAGGAGGACAAGACACCCGATGCCCCCCCGCAGCCCGAGCACGCAGGCGCTGTGGTCATGGGCCGGCTCGAGGCCCTCGAGACCAGGCTCGAAGCGCTGCAGTCCCTGGTGGAGGGGCAGATGGCCGCGCTGCAGACCAGGTCGGACAGCGACAGGGAGGAGCTGGTAAGGAAGATGAAGGACCTCTACGCCCAGGAGCGGAAGAAGAACGACAAGCTCATCTTCGAGTACTCGAGGCTCAAGGAGAAGTACCTGGCCCTGCAGGCGGAGAAGGAAAGGCTGGAGAGCGAGGAGAAGCCCGAGGACCAGAGCGACATGATCGCCATGCTCAAGGAGTCCATCGCGCACGTGCAGCGGGAGAACAGGAGGCTCAAGGAGAGCTACAACGCGCTGTACGACACCTACCAGGGCCTCATCGAATCCAAGCCCAGGGAAGTGAAGCTCCAGGAAGTGAAGCACCACAAGAAGAAGCACTGACATCCAGGCGCCGGCGTCCGGCCAGGCCCGGGCCGACCGCCTCTCCCCGTCCTTTCGGGACCGGCCCTCTTTTCCCCGGAGCACAGCGCTCGCCCCCTTTCACCTGGAACACGCCCACAGCGAGCTTAACAAATGCCCCCTCTCCCCGTGCGGGAGAGGGACAGGGAGAGGTGCCATGTTCAATCCCCCCACAAAAAGCCCTCCCTTGAACAACATGCTTCGGAAGTAGTCATTTTTGCTATTCATTCGATTATTTCGATTTGACTTAATCATTGAAATGGTTTATACTGAATATATTGAAAATGAATTTGGAGAGTATATCATGAAAACCCGGGCAGCAATCACCACGCTTTTTGTTCTGTTCATTCTTTCAGCCACACCCGCCTTCTCGGCACCCATCAGCCTCCCGAACTTCGGCTTCGAGGACGGGCTCACCGGCTGGACGGTGTACATCGACCCCCGCTACGGCTCAGCGTACACCGTTGCCGACGGCATCGGCCAGAGCTACGCCCAGGTGCTGACATCCCACACCGGCAACGACCCGGACGGGGCCGTCACTTGGACCCCCACAGAGGGGGACAGCTTCCTGAGGCTCAGGACCACCAACGCGCGCGGCATCGACGCCGTGATGGTGGGTGTATACCAGACCTTCACGGCCCAGCGGGGCGACACCTTGTCGGGCTATGCGGCCTTCGACGCGCGGGTCCCCCTTACCCTGACCTCGATCCTGGAGATCGGGGTGGTGTCGTTCGACTTCAACCCGGTGTACTTCACGAACGTGCCCGAGGTCGGCGGCCAGGGCGACGAACCCTGGACGAAGTGGACCTGGACAGCGCCCCGGGACGGCGCCTTCGCGCTCTTCTACCTGCTGACCAACCCGAGCGGCAGCGACCACACGAGCTACGCCATGTTCGACGCCGTGCCCATTCCCACGAGCCTGCTCATCTTCGGCTCCGGGCTCATCGGGCTCATCGGGCTGAAACGCAGGAAGAAGGCCGAGCCGAGGCACATCGCCGGATAAGCCTCCGGTGGCCGGGGAACGAACAGCGCAGGGAATGCATAGGAAGCCCATGGATCACATCCCGTTCACACGCATGAACACAGGTGCGCGGTCAGGGAACAGCCCGGCCTCTCGGCACCTAGTATGTTGAATAGATTTGAGTTTCCACTTGCATTCAACGATAAATATATTTTAATGGAAGAAGATATCAGGTTTGTTTTTGCCTGCCGGTACAGGTGTTAGTGTTTTTTGAATTGCGCAGGGGTTAAAAAACATATCCTCGGGCAGCACCTTTCAGAGAGGATTGAGCAGCCCCCCCCCGAATGCATGATTACAGGATATCTCCATACGTCTGTTTTTTCACCTGAACGGGCGGAGCTGTATCCAACCGGGACATGAGCTGATCAATGACAGGAACAGTGCTGAAAGCAGGCGCTCCAGGTTTTTTCTGAAGGCAGAAAATATGAAGGTATTACTCATTGCAGGCGCACGGCCGAACTTCATGAAGATCGCGCCTATATACCGGGCATCGCTCGAGCACGTCTCGGTGGAATGCAAGATCGTGCACACGGGCCAGCACTACGATTACGAGATGTCCGAGGCCTTCTTCGTGGACCTGGGGATACCGAAACCGGACTACAGCCTCGATGCCGGCTCGGGCTCGCACGCTGTGCAGACAGCGAAGATCATGGTTGCCTTCGAGGACGTGTGCATAAAAGAGAAGCCCGACCTTGTCATGGTGGTGGGCGACGTGAACTCGACCCTTGCCTGCAGCATCGTGGCAAAGAAGCTGCTCATCGACGTCGCCCACGTGGAGGCCGGCCTCAGGAGCTTCGACCCCTCCATGCCCGAGGAGATCAACCGGATCGTGACGGACGCGATCTCCGACTATTTCTTCGTGACCGAGGAGAGCGGAGTGGACAACCTGATCCGGGAGGGCAAACCAAGGGAGCGCATCCATTTCGTGGGCCATGTGATGATCGACAACCTGTATTATCAGGTCAGGAAGCTTGAAGACGACCACACAGAGAAGTTCTCGGTATTCGAACTCAAGCAGGCTCACGAAAAGTATGCCTTCCTCACCCTCCACCGGCCATCGAACGTGGACAACAAGGAAACGTTTACAGAGATCGCTGGAGCCCTTAACGCCATTGCCGAGACAAGGCCGATATTCTTTCCCATGCATCCCAGGACAAAGAAAATGGCCGACAGATTCGGCATCGCCTTTTCCGAAAGGATCATAACCCTGCCGCCATTGAGCTTTCAGGAATCGCTCTTCCTCTGGAAGGACGCTGAGGTGGTTCTCACTGACAGCGGGGGTCTGCAGGAAGAGACAACCGCCTTGGGGGTTCCTTGCGTCACCATCAGGGAGAATACGGAAAGGCCTATCACGGTAGAGGTTGGGACGAACATACTGGCGGGCACGAACGGAGAGTCTATAGCAAGCTCCTACATTGAAAGCATTGAGAAGGCTAGGAGTGCTAAAAAACCTACCTTGTGGGATGGATTGGCTTCTGTGAGGCTATGGAGTTACTTATGTCAAGGTAGGTAGTGTCTGGAATTTAGTGTAAATGGCCAACGACTCAGATAGGAGGGAGTCATGGCCATAAAAGATGAGTTGATAGAGAAGAGACCTTTGCACAACTCCGACAGCAGCGGAAGTTGTCAGGGTGGTGATTTTCAGCGATCATTACCTTTAATATAATGATATTATGAGACCTTTGCACAATTCAGTCATCGGTGAAGCCTGACAGGGAGTTGATTTCCAGCGGCCATCTTCATTAATATAATGATAATATTGATGAATAGTGGTATACTCCTTCCAAGATGGGATGAATGGGGAGGGGTGATATGGGGTTCAAGGAGTATGAGCGGAACATGAGTTTTCTGGATCTTGAGTTGAGCAAGACGTTAGGATCTTCACGGACGCAGAAGT